>Ga0129324_10000001_pt1 | contig 383641 bp, 428 predicted proteins | sample CPBDNA_7_FD_96879 | JGI IMG/M metagenome (GOLD analysis project Ga0129324, IMG submission 96879) | Freshwater to marine salinity gradient microbial communities from Chesapeake Bay, USA - CPBay_Spr_15_0.2_DNA | ecosystem: Environmental > Aquatic > Marine > Coastal | place: USA: Chesapeake Bay... | reverse complement strand
GGCCACTCCAGGTTTTGGGTAAGTTTGAACATTGCCGATGGCGGAGCAATACTCATTCTATCTATCTGAAGATTTCTACTATCTGGATTCTGAACAACATATATCAAGCTGTACCGCCTTTCTTACTGTCACTCCGTCGAGCAACGTAAAGAACACCCTCTGCAAGCAATATAACCATATATTGCAACTATTTACAATAAGAAAACCACCTATGTAAGGTGGTTTTCTTGATCAAATACTCTAAGTTGGCGCCTACCTACTCTCCCCAAATAAATGAGTACCATCGGTGGTAGTGGACTTAACTTCCGTGTTCGGAATGAGAACGGGTATACCCCCACCCCCAAAGCACCAACTTAGAGAATTTGATCTACTTGACTGTAGATCTCATATGCAGAAACTTCGACTTAACACAAACACACTCAAAAATTGTACAGCGATGTCCAACGTTCCCTACGGGACATACGTCCAATTAGTACACCTCGGCTAAACGCATCACTGCGCGTACACCTAGTGCCTATCAACCAGATAATCTCTCTGGGGACTTAATGAATTCTAATCTTGGAGTTGGCTTCCCGCTTAGATGCTTTCAGCGGTTATCCATTCCGAACATAGCTACTCGACGATGCCACTGGCGTGACAGCCGATAGACCAGAGGTTCGTTCATCCCGGTCCTCTCGTACTAGGGACAACTCTCCTCAAAATTCGACGCCTGCAGTAGATAGGAGACCAACCTGTCTCACGACGGTCTAAACCCAGCTCGCGTATCTTTTTAATTGGCGAACAGCCAAACCCTTGGGACCTGCTCCAGCCCCAGGATAAGATGAGCCGACATCGCTGTCGTACATATGACGTTTACGATACTTTTGCGTGAGAAAAAGCATCATCATGTGCGGGTCTCACATTACTGTGAGGATCGGACTATATCTTCATCCAACTATTATCGTGGCGAACCACTAAGTTGGAGATTGGCGTGTAGTCTCTGAGGATACTTCATATTTCTAATGAAACGTAGAAGTCTTTCCTGCTGATTGTCCCAACCATGCACTGTTTTCAAGCCACGCAGCTTATCCTTTCGGATTACTGTTTGGGCCGTGCATGCTTTTTTTTAGGCTATGGGATTTCCAGCATTTAGCCAATTTATTTTTGTAGAGTATTGCTACTCTAGGCACCCCGATGTAATCGAGTTTTTTCGAATTTCTGAATTTTATTTCAGGAAAAAAAGGTGCCGAACATTGCCGTCGCTATGGACGCTTGGGCAATACTAGCCTGTTATCCCCAGGGTAACTTTTATCGGGTAATCTCCGGCGGCATCTAAAGCCAACCATCGGTTCACTATGCTCTACTTTCGTATCTGTTCGTCATCTACGACTCACAGTCAAGCTGGTTTATGCCATTACACTATCATCACGGTTTCCATTCGCGATTAACCAACCTTGAGACCCCTCCGTTACGATTTAGGAGGGTAGCGCCCCACTAAAACTGCCTGCCACGCACTGTCTCCGATGGGTTTTACCCACCGGGTTAGAGACTACCAAAATAAAGGGTGCTATTTCACTGGCGACTCCACGGTACCCGAAAGCCCGCTTCAAAGTCTCACACCTATACTACGCATTAATTCAGTAGCCCCAATACGAAACTACAGTAAAGCTCCTGGGGTCTTTTCGTCTAACTGCAGGTACCCGGCATCTTTACCGGGATTGTATTTTCACCGAGCAGGTCCTCGAGACAGTTTCCCACTCGTTACGCCATTCGTGCACGTCGGAACTTACCCGACAAGGAAATACGCTCTATAAATCCTTCTTTCTGAACTACCGAAGTAGAACTCTCTGTTTTGCCCTTGAACAAAACTGTACACATATAGGACTCTATCTTCACCACCACCCTATATAGATCAGAGATTCATATATGTGCTGCGGTGCCAAACGTTGGTCTCTTGTTGATTTGGTTTGGATTATGCTCACTATTTCTAGCAAGCAAGGTAACTGTGGCTAGGCTGCTTAAATCCTACAATCGTTCCAATCCGTCGGTGCGTGATTTATTAGATCATACACCGAACCTTAGAACGATTATAGTTATCGCTGACATTTACCGGGGCTTATACAGTCCAGCCCAACATATAAATACATTGGACCCTCCGTACTTAACCTTCCGGCATAGGTCAGGCGTCACCCCCTATACTTCCACTTTCGTGTTTGCAGGGAGCTGTGTTTTTGTTAAACAGTCGGCAGGAAATCTTTCGCTGCGGCCCCAATACATCCGAAGATGCAGGGGCAGACCTTATCCCTAAGTTACGGTCGCTTTTTTGCCGAGTTCCTTGAGGACCTCTCACTCGTTCGCCTTAGTCTTCTCGACTCTACCACCTGTGTCGGTTTGCGGTACGGAACCGCTACGTTTAACCCAAACGAAGTTTTTCTCGGAAGCGCGCTCCTTACAATCTGCTCGGCCGAAGCTTTGCATCTAGACCCTACTCGCGCTATTGCCACCCGGATTTACCTAAGTGACACGCTCATAGCTCCAACCCCAATCCAATAAGGGGCCATAAGTACAGCGCTCCGTCCCTCCATAGAAACGTAGCAGTGTGCAGGAATATTAACCTGCTCTCCATCGAGTCCCCCATTCGGGATTCCCTTAGGACCGACTAACCCTTCGCTGATTAGCATAGCGAAGGAAACCTTGGTATTTCGGCGGGCAGGGTTCTCACCTGCCTTGCGGTTACTTGTGCCGGCATTCTCACTCCTCCTTGCTCCATCGTCGCTCACGCGTTGAATTCATTGCAAAGAAGGACGCTCTCCTACCACGCAATATGTCCGAAGACATATCACATCCGCGATTTCGGTAATATACTTGAGCCCCGATCATTTTCGGCGCAAGGACTCTCGACCAGTGAGCTGTTACGCTTTCTTTAAAGGATGGCTGCTTCTAAGCCAACCTCCTGGCTGTTGAGGAATCCTCACCTCCTCAAGATGCACTGAGTATATATTTAGGGACCTTAATCGGCGATCTGGGCTGTTCCCCTCTTGACCAATGGAGCTTCGCCCCCATAGTCTAACTGCCGCGCTGTTAACCTGCTGGTATTCGGAGTTTGATAAGAGTAACGAGATTTCTCCCTGTTTACTCTTTCCAGTGCTCTACCCCCAGAGGGAACACGCGACGCCAACCCTAAAGCTGTTTCGGAGAGAACCAGCTATTACGGAATTCGATAAGCTTTTCACTCCTTACCACAAGTCATCCGATGCTTTTGTACGGGCAACCGGTTCGGGCCTCCACGACCTATTACAGTCGCTTCACCCTGCTCATGGCAAGCTCATCCCGCTTCGGGTCGTACCCCTGCCCTATAATCGCGCTATTCACGCTCGCTTTCACTGTGCCTCCGTGGGGATGCCACTTAGACAAAGGACAAAGGTACACTCGCCGGCTCATTCTTCAATAGGCACGCCGTCGCCCCGCAGGGCTTCGACTCCTTGTAGATGTATGGTTTCAAATCTATTTCACTCCCCTCTCCGGGGTTCTTTTCACCTTTCCCTCACGGTACTTGTTCACTATCGGTCTCCAAGAATATTTAGCCTTTCCAGTTAGTTCTGGTAGATTCACACGGGCTATTCATGTCCCGCGCTACTCAGGAATACAATCAACAGAGTGTGTAACATTTCGAATACAGGACTATTACCTTCTGGGGTCGAGCTTCCCAACTCGTTTTCCTATATTACACTTTTGTAACTCTGCGCAACTAAATGCCGACTGTACCCTACAACCCCACACATATAAATACGTATGGTTTGGGCTGTTCCCGTTTCGCTCGCCGCTACTTGGGGAATCGCAAGAACCTCCTTCCTGAACATAATGGCGCAAGCACCAAACGTCCAGGAACTAGTCCCTGAACTGATGCGAGCATCTGTTCAGAAAGGAAGTTCCGTTTATTGCTTTCTATTCCTCTAGGTACTGAGATGTTTCACTTCCCTAGGTTCGCTCCTGCATACACAGGTTTCTATCGTAGATAGAAGGGTTTCCCCATTCAGAAATTTCCGGGTCAAAGGTTATTTGGCACCTTACCGAAACTTATCGCAGCCATATCACGTCTTTCATCGCTTCTTGAAGCCAAGGTATCCACCATACACCCTTCGTTCCCGTAGGGAACGCTGTACACCGCTGTACAATTTTTGAGTGTTACCTACTGACGGTATCCCGAAGGATTGTCAGTAGGCTGTCCGGAGATACATACTCCGGACGTGTCGCATCTTGCGATGCGACGTTTGTGTTTTGTACGAGTCGGGGACGAAAAGACCCGATTGAGAATTTACAATCTTTAGGGTACTTAACCCGACTCGTACTACCTTTGCTGTGCAGAGGATTTTCCGTAAAGAAATCTCTACACAGCGGTTGCCTGCCAGGACGTCGAATCCGGCAGGACTTTTCGAAGTGGATCTTATCAATCCCAGGTTCTTTCTAAAATCAAAATGACTTAAGGAAAAACCTGTTTTACTTCTGCATATGAGATTGTCAAATATCTCGTTACCTCTTGAGTTTCAAAAGAAAAGCCGCGATGTGTCGCGGCAGAAAACCAAATGATTTTCAGTGCTACGACGTGGCTTTTCTGGTGAATCTCATAGTTACGTGCTGGCCATTCTATAGGAAACAAAAATAAAGTCAAGCATCTACTCTGGATATATTTTGCTAGTTATCCCCTAGTTGTGCACAGTCGTTTCCATGGCTGGTAAATCAAGGATAAACATTGACTTTTTTAATAAAAAATGTATAATATAAAGCGAAATAATGGCTGAATATAGGAGATATTGCCATGCTGAAATTCGTTCTTTTCGCCCTTCTTTTTTCTACGGCTGCTGCTGCACAAGAGTGCATCAGCCACACCGCCGAAGACGGTGCTGTCTATGGTACCGCTGACTTCACCGGTGACCCATGGGTATACTCATGGGTCGTCGACCAGGAGTGGAGCAACGATCGTGGTGAGTGGGTCAGTATCGACCCTGTCACTCACGAACTGCCGGTGCCAGGTCAAGCGATTGAGTTTCGCTTCACTGATGGCACAGACTTCACCTACGCAGCTGAACAAAATCCAGCAGCAAAGGCTGACAACCTCTTCACCATAAGCCATTACGGTTATGGTAGCGAGTCTGGTCCCTTTCAAGCGATCCGGACAGCCACGGGTGAAATCTTCCTCCTCGACGAGGATCGCTGTGAGCCCGTAAGCTGGAACCTCGCTCACTGAGACAAACATCAAACGCCGCCCATACAACCGGGCGGCGTTTTTCTGTGCAGGAGAGCGATATTGCGTGTGCTTCCCCACCTCGTTTCAATCGTACTTTTATGATCGATCGTTTCCTTTCGTCATCTTGTCGATGTATCGTCCAGCTGCGTCACGTCCACCCAGACCAAAGGCCAACCCTGATCCAAGCGATAGCGCAAACACAATTCCCATAAACAACGTTTGTACCAACTCATCTGCAATCTGCAATTGGTTCAATACAGCCATAATTGAGAATGCAATAACTAGTGCGTACGCTAGCTTGCCGTATAGTTCGACACTCTTACTCCCTGCTCCGCGTAGTGCACCCATAACTAAGTCCTTTGCCAGCTGTGCCACGAGCACACCAACAAATAGAATCAGAGCGGCAGCAAATACTTGTGGTAGGTATCCTAGGACCACCTCACGAGCAAAGACAGTGACTTGGTTGAGACCAAGAATATCAAACGCCACAACAGCAAACACCAGTACCACAAACCACTTCACGAGTGATCCAATGAATTGAGTTGGTTTAAAGGCGTAGCCTGCTCGATTTGATAAATCATCTACTCCAGCTTTGTCGAGAGCAGCATCGAGTTTGAGTGCTCGAAATCCTTTTTTGATTAGACCAGCAGCAATACCACCAACGATCCAACCAACAATAAGTACCAACAATGCTACTGCCAACTGTGGCAAAAATTGCATTACGTCAAACCAAAGTGCTCCGGTCGATTGTTCTAGTGAACCAAATAAATCGTATCCCATAGTTTCAATGTTATCTTCTAATATATTTAAAATACCACACTGTGCTCTTCGCGCAGCGTGGTATTGAAATTATTGTGTGGTCTGGTTAGTTGCGACGGTTGTTGATCATCACCTCATCTTTGACTCCAATCCGATCGACTAGCACTTGGTGCGAATAGTCAAAGAAGTCTCTGGTGAGCTTGTCGTACATACCAACTCGATACATAAGATCTTCTGAAGACATGGCGGCAAAGCGCACTTCGATTCCTATCTCGGCTTCTAGACTTCTGATCGCTTTTTCAATTTTTGTTTGTGAAAACTTTTTCATCGCCAGTAGCACGTCTAGTCTTTGTTCAAAGTCACGTACAAACACGCCCGAAACCCCGACAAAGTCGAGCGTGCCGGCGGTACGCAGGTGCTTGAGCAAATTCTTGCCGTCAATTGGCGCCGTTTCAAACAGGAAGGTTTGTAAAGCGGCTAGCTCAGGGAAATCTTTATTGAGGGTATAAGCAATCGCCTTAACCTTTTTCTTGTGCCCTTCTTGATCAATATAAATAGTTTTTTGCTTGATCACCCCGGCTTTTTCAAGCGACGTCATCTCAGTACGTGCTGTCCGCCGCACTAGTCTTGCTCGCTTGCTAATGTCGTCAAAAAGAAACTCTTTTGAGGGGTTAAATAAGAAAAACCGGAGTAATTTAACGCGCGCGGCGTTACCAAACAGAATTGCTAGTGGGTCGACAGCCATACAGAATTGATTAGTGCGAGTATAGCATAATTCACCTTTCCGGCGGCTGGACAGGAAAATGGGTCAGTGTTGTAACCGGCTAGAGTTAACTCCTAACAAATCCCTGTGAAAACTACCGATGTGATAGAAAGACGAAAATTAAGCCCTCAGTTCTTTTATTTTGTCTCTTAAACCATATTTTCTGGTCACAGTGAGTGCTCCACCCTGAGCTGCAACATCAAGGGTTTGCTGTATGTCACTCGCAGTGAGTGCTCCATTTTTACTACTAGTAAAGACAGCTCCTAAGTTCTCTAAATATTGTAATTCCATTTTAAGACCATCAATACTCACTGCTCGAGAGACTTTTTCAGCTATTAGCAATTCATTGAATCGGTCACGTACTCCGCTATCTGACGGCAACTCAACCATACGCTTTTTTTCAGAACGAATATCATCCGCTATCGCCATGATTTCATCAGCTGAATACTCCACACCTTCACCAGTTGTAAAAGGACAATGTTTATCCAGAGCCTTCTCAAAAGTTTCAAACGAATCGACTTATTTCATCGCTTCGAGTAAGAGAGCCCCTACGTCACCACCTTCAGGGGAAAATCCTACTGATGTACGTTCAATATTATTCATGTATACATGATACCTAAGATTATTATCACTGACAATTCATTGAAATCTAACATTAGTAAATTGGTACTGAGCTTACAACGCAAAAGAACTGGCTATGCCAGTTCTTTTGCGTTGTAATTTCTCTAAAATTACTTGAGAGTAACCTTTGCTCCAGCTGCTTCTAGTTCAGCTTTTAGAGCTTCAGCGTCTTCTTTCTTCATTCCAGCTTTTACTTCTGCTGGTGCTCCGTCTACTAGCTCCTTAGCTTCTTTGAGGCCTAGTCCAAGCGCTCCTTTTACTGCCTTGATGACAGCGATCTTTTGCGCTCCAGCTTCAGTTAGTTCAACTGTGAACTCTGATTGCTCTTCAGCGGCGTCTCCACCAGCTGCTGGTCCAGCAACTGCGACAGCGGACGCCGATACACCAAATCGCTTTTCAAGTACTTTCACAAGTTCGTGAAGTTCTAGTACAGTCATCTTTTCTACTTGCTCTACTAGTGCTACAAATTCTGCTGGCACTTCAACTGATTCATCAACATCAGATTCTGATGCTGCTTCAGCTGGCGCTTCCTCTTTTACTTCTTCAACAGCTGCTTCAGGAGCTGCAGTTTCTTCAACTACTGCTTCTTCGGCTACTACTGTTTCGTCTTTAGTTTCTTCTGACATAAATATTTTCAGATTAGCTTATGCTGACTTCTTGTCTGCGATAGCATTCAATCCTAGGACAAGTCCTTGGATTGGTGAGTTAATAACGTTGACAAACATTCCTCGAAGCACTGGTAGTGCTGGGATTGAGGCAATTTCGGTCATTTCTGCCGCATCTTTGTACACACCTTGGAATACTCCTCCAGCGATTGCTAGGTTGTTTTTGTATTTTGTTGTGTATTCTTTGATTGTCTGTGCTGGCGCGATAGCGTCAGTACTGTACGCAACGGCGATTTCTCCTTCTAGTTCTGGAAGCTCTCCTTCAAACGTTCCATCAAAAGATCGTTTCATGAGAGTTTTCTTGGCTACAAAGTACTGCACACCTTTCTCACGCAAATCTGCGCGCATCTTGGTAGATTCTTGTACTGGTAGGCCGTTGAACTTTACAAACACAATCGAAGCCGCGTCAGTTTTTACACCGTCGAGTTTATCGAGAATTGTTTGCTTTTTTGCTTTGGTAATAGCCATTATAAGTATGGGTTATCTTACATCTACAATTTCTTTAAAAGAATAAACTGTAGATGACGACAAATTCATAGTCGCTTCGCTTCTTGAATTTGTGCATAAATAAACAGGCCCAAGGCACATTGTGCCTAAGGCTCGACCGTCCATATCAAAAGATAGAGATGACCTCGGCCGGCGCACCAAATGGTGCATTGAAGAAATACCTTTACGTACCCCTACCGACTGTCTTGAGCCTGTTGCGTTGTACTATAGCAGAAGTTATTAAAAAAGAAAGGTGGCGCCCATGGACGGCGCCTTTCTTTTCCTTACATCTCGCTCTGCTGTTTGACGCGTTCTGCACTATGCCCGAGCAGGTTAGTACCAATCTGCAGGAATGATACGACAGCCGATAGACCGAGCAAGACAAATGGAAATACGGCATATTCGGTAAGTAGATATAGAAATACCACCACCGTACTGGTCCAGATACTGGTGCACCACGGGCAATCAAACAATTCTGACAATAGTCGGCGAGGGCCAGTTTTAGGCGTTTCTAGTCGATACCCTCGTCCCACCTTTACCACGTCTTTAAATTGCTCACGCACAAACCGAGTGATGTTGTCGTAGACAAACAGCCGAGTCAGTCGCTATGATGCCAAGAGCATTATGAGGAAGTCTACCGTCGTGAGATCAACCCACTCGATACGAGCTTCGGTATCGAGAATGATCGCCCCCATAATCACCAGTATCAGAAAAAACCCTGAGAACACCACACTCCAAATATATTGTTGCGAAACCCGGATCATAAATAAAATACCAATCTCTTTCCCCTATTGTACCTTACCCACCCAAATCACCAAATGATTAGTACCATATCAGTCGGAGGGGTGAGTCTTCCCAGGTTGAACTTTAACCAATTGTGCAACAATCAAATATGAAACAAATGCCTGCCAGACTACATGAATAATATCTATACTTGCACTATCCAAAAAACCATCGAACTCATCACCCGTTGCAATCGCAACCCAGACACACGCAGCCGCAAGCACAGCGACACCCAGTGCCTTTTTCAGATAAACCCAAAAATTAAGACTCCAAGTTAAAACAGCAACGTATAGCCACAAAACTGAAAACCCAACCAGAGAGGCTAGAGCAACTGTAAAAAGCATTGATTGAAACATGTCCATAAACCCTATTACAACAACAGCCGCTGCGTACCAACTACCCGTTCCTGCTAATAACCACAGTACAATCAGAAGACCTGTTTTAAAAGATACAGCGTATTTTTCGTACAGAATCCATCCAATTACTGGGGTCATAAACAATGCATATATAGCGCCAAAATAAACAAAAGCATCTTCGTACACCCCTACAGCTAAAATTAAGCCAGAGAGCGCACTGAGCACTACAGCAAATGTTTTTAGATAGTTGGGTGTAATTTTCATGGTTAATAGTTATTTGTTGTGATCTGTGGTTTTCGAAGGCCGACTCTATCAGGTTTGATTATAAAAAATAAGTGTCACCTCATTACTTACCCAGCAATCTACGCCGCCATATTTGCTTGCCAGCAATCACCAATACGTAGCCAATCAATAGCACTATCCACAATTGCACCATATATAGCAACATCTCAGCCGGTGTGATTATTAATGTTATACGAGAACCACCTACTTCTGGCATTCGTGTAGTAGCAAAGATTAATAGTCCTAACGGTACAGACCAACTCGCAATGTATTTGAACCAAGTGTGAAGTAGAGATAATGGTAGAAGTAGTAATAGAAGAAAGAAAAATATAAATTCGATACTGGTAGTAGCAAGAGGGGTATACACATAGTCCAAAACAAAACCATGACATGGAGAATTACGAATACCCTCACCAGTAAAACAGAAACTTTGGTAGAAAGCAGATTGAAATTTTTCTATGAAAAAAAATAATATCGTAGAAAAGATTAGAATAACTTTCTCAGGACTCCAAAACTCTTTGATGTATTTAAGTAGGATAATGTTCATATTAGTTGTTATTGGATTGTACTATGTCTTGCATCGACTCTAAAATAGTAGCTAACACCTGCACCTCATCACTGGCAAGTGATTGCTGTTCAAGTAACTGCCGTATATCCTCAACTAGTGCCACCAAAGTCTGATACTGATCAAGTGTCAGTTCAGACGATGCAGTTATACCTAAGACTTGTGGGGCTGGCTCACGGCTATTAACTCTAGTACCAGAAGAGCTGTTACGCTGAGCCAACTCAGGTTCTTGGGGTCCTACTGGAGTAACTACATCGACCACCTGACCATCCAATTGACGCACCTGATCATTCACCCCGTCTCCGTCAAAATCAATCTCTATATCACCAAACGCACCATCGGCTTTTTGAAATGTTGCATTGGAATTGTTATTCACAACTACATTTTCCATTCTAAAATAAGTGGCTGAGTCTTCGCCCTCAGTAACATCTTCAATCACCAAACTAAAACTACCCTCTGCATACCCATTTATTTCCACTCGATATTCAGTATCACTTGGAATATAGGCATGCGAACTGCTTCCAATCAGAAAGAATCGACTGTTGGTAATTTCTTCTAAAATGAGTGGGCTACCATCTGTATCTCTAATTACACCGGTTCGATTTCCTTCACTGTCGACTATAAGTAAATCGACCGGTGAAAACGTACTCAGGCCATCGTACCGCTGACCCTCATAGTCGGGTAATGTCGTACTTACATATACGCTAGCTGGGATATCTACATCACTTAGAAGACTGACGATGATATCTTGAACATCAGCTGGCTCAGTCAAGGTTGAGTGTTTAGCTGGTAACGAATCTGAGTCGACTTCTGCTGCTACTTCATTATAAACTTGTAAATCAACAAAATAAGTCTCCTTATCACCCTCATACCCTTCAGCTGAACGAGCCATGACAGTTTCGTCACCATACAGAGTCGTACCTAATCGCAACTTGGTAATTTCTAAAGCGCCCGACACTCCAGACAAACTCTTTACCGTCTGCAAAAAGCTATCGTATCGTAATTCCGAAATAGTCCGTACACCCACCCCAACAATTTCAGTAACTTGTATATTTTCTGGAGTAATCCAGTCTGCTAGTAACAACTGGGTCTGACGCCCTTTTACAACTAGACTTTCATCAAGCTTAAGTGGTCTATCGAGATCTCTATACACTGGATCCTCGCGTCCCTCTGTACCAACCAAAAACGACTCAAGTTGTTCAATTCTTTGTATACCGTTTGGATAGACTTGATTGAACTTTTCAAAATCTGGACTGTCGCCAATAAACGTCACGAGTGGTCCTGATAAGTCCTGCAGGTACGCATCCAAAGGAAGTAGTGTGTGAGCACCAGGCAGAGTGCTTGCCACCGCTCGAAAATCAGCCGCGGGTACAGCTAGCTGGCTTTTAAAATCTGTGTTGCCACCGTGCAAGAGACTTTTAAGCCCTTCGGGTGTGCCGATTTGCGGTGAACCAAGTAAGATAAGTTGATCCACTCGATCAATTAAACACGGACCGTCTGGATTGAGTCGGCACTGCCTGTCAGCTTCTATCAACATAGCCTTAGCCAGCAATCCACCATTTGAGTGGGCAACTATACTTACTTTATTACTTGGAGATCTTTCGCTTAACCGCTCGAGTTCCTGTAAAGGTTCAATGATTCGACGATCATCAGCTGGACCAACAACAATGCCGTCAGTCACCACATCAAACACATCATACCGCCAGTCATACGCCAACGCTTGCCAAGCAGCGATCGTGCCATTCATGGTTTCCTGCTCTAGTCGTTCAAGCCATGTCTCGTACACAACAATATCATCAACACTGCCGGGAATAAAACTGGCTTTATCAACTACATCTCCTTCTTTTGTATAAACATCTGATTCTGACTCACCAACAGAGGTAAACGCAAGTTGGCGCACATCCTGACCTCGGTTAACTGAAGGTTCCCACAGTCGATCTTCACCTAACAGACCTTCTTTATACAACCGGCTCGCTTGGATTCCGGGTAAAAATAGGACGCTGGAGGCCCCGGCGGGTTCTGGTTCGGCAAGCTCTACGGTAAAAGTAACTGCTGTTCGCTCTAATGGGGCAAATCCAAAGCCTTGGGCGTGAGCGGTTGGAATTAATAAATCCTTTAACCATTTACCTGGAGAATAAACTGGTTGAGGCAAATCTTCGATAGTATGAACAAGTGTGTAGGTACCTGGTTGATCTATAAAAGGACCTGAGGTCATGTACTGCCTATAGTCATCACCATCGTGAACGTAAAGTACAGTATTTTCGGTTATGAAGCCTCCTGTTCCCTGAAAAGTTACGGTTAGGTCAAACTGTAATGGAAACTCTTCTGCTGTGAGAACATCTCCCTCTTCCAAAGCATCACCATTGAGGGTAAATGTAACGTCAGAGAAACGTTCACCGTCAACTAAGCCAAATGGATTTCCGCAGTCTTCGATTGGTTCTCGGTATTCTTCGATTACACTACTGCTAATAACAGGTGCAGAATTAATAAAATCGCCACAGCTTTGTGCTGAGGCGAAGGTGGTGGACATAAAGAAACCGACAGTCAATAGACTAATCAAGGGTAATTTCTGACGACTAGAGTAGTCCATATCAAAAAATATTAGCACAAAATACTTCTAAATGTCCGATTATTCCTAACGAAGGGTTACCCTTTGTACAATCTACTCTACCCCGAGGATGCCGACTACCATTATCAACAGCAGAACGGTAGAGACAACCCCGATAAAACTAAAGAGGAATCGGTAGAAGGTTTTGTTAAACATATAGACAGTATAGCAAGATCAGTTGGTCCTTATACTACTTACCGACGTTAATCAGGATGTCCGACACCTCGACTGCTACTGTTTGATCCGCAGTTCCGGCTGATACGTCGTACACCCCTGTTATTACCTCACCGTCACGAGTATAGCTAAACGGTAAAGATTCCATCGACAGTGCAATTGCGTTGTCACCAGACAGCGCTTGTGGCAATGTCACCAGAGCAAAGAGAGTGAATGTTTCGCGAGTTCCTTCAGTGGTCAAGTATCTATTATCATCAATGGTGGCGTTACTTAATACCAAAGCGTTTACCTTAGCTGCTTGTAGCACAGTGTCTGCAACACCAGTGATTGCGAACTCAACCCGAGGATAGTCAGCAGCTGTCAGGTGATCTTGTGCAGCTACGATTGGTACGTGGGCGTCTTCATTAAGGAAGCCTGCGGTGTAGGTGTGAGTCAACAGATAGGTATCTGGCGACACCTGCACAGCACTACTATCAACAAATCGATACGCCTCTGCCCCAGTAGGAATTACCAAAACAAATAGAAGTGCTAAACCACTGATTTTTAAGATTAATTTATTCATGATTAGTATTTTACACCGTAATCTCAAAGCAACCAAATCTTTTTCGTAAACTTAATTTTACTTAGTAAAGACTAAACCTTTTCCGGGTTTGTATTTTTTGGACAACAAAAAACCCGCCGAAGCGGGTTTTTTGCAACTAAGACTTAGTTTAAGCTTTCAGTCTTAACCTAATCTAGAAACTAGATTTGGTTGATTGACTGTGGAGCAGATCGGAAGTCTGTAGCTGGGGTAACTGTGTAAGTTACAGGTGAAGCTGTTCCGTTGGCATTTGCTGAGTAGATAACTTCATCAAGTGCAACTCGGAAAGTACCTGCAGCAGCGGCATCAACAGTCACAACAAGTGTAAATGTTTCAGTTTCACCTTCTCGAACTGTGAATACACCGATTGTGTCTTCGTCAGCTGTTGAAGTTAGACTGTCAGTTACTGATGTTGTGTTTCCTCCAGATACAGTGTATGCAACACCGTCTGTTGGTGAAGTTGAAGCAGCAGCAGCGTTTTCAGTGATGTAGAAATCACCTTCAACAGCAGTTACTTCAAATTCTAGGGTGAATTCACCGATAGTGTCATCTTGTCCTAGAGTGTTTTCAGTAGATGTGAATCCATCAACTGGTACAACGATACCTTCTGCTACGAGGATGTGATCATCTCCGATAGCTGTTCCAGTTAGTTGAGCAGTTGAAAGGTCATCAGCACCTTCAGCGTCAAATGTTTGCATTTCAACTGAAGTTACAGAAGCTTGGATAGTAGTACCGTTTGAGTACCGTACACCATCGTCAGTGTCGTTGAAATCAACAACTACCTCCATTTCCACTTCGTCATCTTCGTCGATTGTTACATCTCCGTCGATGTCAAATACGTACCAGATAGCGTCGTCAGACACATCGTTATCTACATATCGTGAAGCTGCAGCACTGAATGTACCTTTACCTGTCGCAGAAACGTTTTCAGCGTCAAATGTTTGACCATCGATCACTACGTAGATACTGTCTACAACAGCTGTTGTAGAGGCACCAACTGTATCAACCTTAACTGTAACTGAGTTAAGTTCGATGTCATTGTCTTCAGCTTCTAGATCAGCCACCATGATTGTTACACCATCAGTGTCTGTGTTTGTATCAACGATGATATCAGTTGAATCTGGGTTGTTTGATGCTAGAGAAATCTTTAGCTCTTCATCAGCACCGGCTTCATCAATGTCGAAGTCGATAGTAGCTACTCCTGGGTTTACTGTGTCAGCAACACCATCAGCGTCAAAGAAACGCATTGAAGTAACGTCTAGATCCCATCGTTCATCATTACCTACACCAACACCATCAAGGTTGTTTTGTACAGATACAGCGATAAGGATTTCAATTTCTTCGTCTTCTTCAGCGATGATTCCTAGATTTGAAAATCGGATTTCTCCAGCTGTTTCGTCTAGGTATTCATCTTCATCAGAAGCGTCTACTTCTTCAATCATGTCTCCGTCTACCCAGATAGAGACTGTGTCAAACACATCCCATGGGTCTACGTCGCCATCAGTGTCAGTTCCACCTTGATTGTTTCGTACTAGAGTTACATCGATTCGTGAGATTTCAGCATCACCGTCTTCGAATTCAGCTGTGAATTCTCCAACTACAACATCTTCATCACCTTCTTCGATTGAAGACTCACCGTTGTCTAGATCAGTTTCTCCTAGTGAAGCTTCACCTGAAAGAGTCATCTTTTCTTCTTCCTCTTCCATTTCTTCACCTTCTTCACCTTCAGTTTCTTCTTCAGGTGTTGGAGCTGGAGCTACACATAGTGAGTTAGCTTTTGCTCGTGATGAAGCTCCGAAGTATCCTGTTGGATTTACTAGACCGTTAGGTGTAAGTACTTCCGCTCGGAACATAACTTGCATCTTTGATACTGCGGCAGCTGTAGCTGGTCCGTAGTACATTGTTTCCATTCCTGATGAACCTGCTCCTGTAGCAGCTACTCGTAGGTCTGGGTAAGAGTTCAGGAATTGCTGTAGCATCATTACGTCAGCTCCTTCTGAACCTTGTGTTAGGTCTCGTGTCCATGTGTATGGGCATACACTTGGTGCTGAAGCTGGAGCTTCAACATTTCCACCTGCTTGTGCTTGTAGCATTGCTACTTGTGCAAGTAGGTCGTTGATCATTTGCTGTAGATCTTCTGTAGTCTGCGCTTGCGCTGCTGGAGCGTAGGCAGAAAAGATCATAGCTACTGCTACAGCCGCAACCGCGAACTTGGCAGTAATATCTTTTGTAAGAGTCATATAATAACTTTAATGTTTTACCGTCGTTAGTGACGGGTGTTACCGCTAGACGATAAAGTGTCTACGGTAACTTGATATCTAATAATATGAATTAATTCATATTCACAAATGGGTATCAATCCACTTGCTCATATCACCACACACCTACCCCGAAGGATAGATGCTTGGCTGTAATTGCAAACTGAGTTTCGGGTAGGCGGTCGGCTATCAGGAAAAGGCTCGTCGGTCGTTTGTTTAATTGATATGTGGTTGCTGCTCTCGCCTGCAACGTTTTCAATTACCTCCACGTGGCTCGTCTTCTTTCTTGTAAGAAAAAAGCGCCAGCGCGCATACCCAACACTATAGCAACTATGTACCATTAGTAAAGCAAGTTTACTGTGGACATGATAGATATCATGCTGGTATCACCGTCACAAAGGTAGTGTTTGGTCTGCTATAGATGACGACCAAGTGCCTCAATCTTTACTCAACTGCATGGATTAGAACAGATTTACAGCTTGTCAAGTAAGGGTGCTACATGCCTGATTGCAGCATAAGGTAACTACCAGGCGAGACGCACACCCTCTACTACCCTACTTAATGAATGGCAGTTGGTTAGGGACAACGGTCGGTACGACTGATCAGCAGCAGCGCATGTCTGTAAGACAGTCTTAGAGATTTAGTCCTTTACTACGGAGTATTTAGACCAACGCCTTTCTCCTTCTCTTTCTACTTGTCCTTTTTCTATGAGACTATTTAGCTCGCGCTGAATTGTCTTTTCGCTGACGTCCGTGATGATCTCTGCTACGTCTTTGACTGTCGCTTGTGGCTTGGCTTCAAGGACTGTCTTTATCCGCTCGGCTCTGTCCGTGAGCTGACTGTAGACCATGTAGGCATCTGAACTGATGTCTCCGGCTGGGACCTGGACCCGGCGAGCGCGCTTGGTGGGTGATGGCTTGGCAGTTGTGCTTGATTGGTTGCCCGACTGGGATGAGGTAGAGACAGCTACTTCGTGCAGCTCTTTGACCGAGAGTCCGGTCGACTGGAGGTAGTGGTTACCGAGGTACCGCTGTACGACATCGATCTGCTCGGTCAGTAGTTGTGCTAGATCGGCGGCAATGACTCGCCCGGCCTCGGCAACCCTGACCGTACTGTCGATAGTGATCAGTTGGTAACGGACAGATTGCAAACTGTCTGTTTGAATATCGGGCAGTGCATGCAGCGCATTCAAAGACAGTTCGTGGAGCTTAAAAGACTCTTTTTTGAGTGTATCGGACATAGAGACAGACGTGTCCTTAGTATCTACGTAAGACAATATGTAGAATAAAACGGACACGATCTTTTCAATCTTTTTAAAGACATTGTTATAGTACTCGACGTCGTCCGATAGTCTTTTAATGTCTATTACATTGTCTTTATAGTTTTGCATGTCTCTGTCTGTTACGTGTCTGGTAAGCTGTCTTATACTATGCACTATAAGGACATTTTCAAACTTTGCAAGGTCTTTGACCTCTAGATATTCCTGCTCAGTCTATTCTTCATACGCTCCGATGTTCACCACCTTTAGTGAGCATTGATACCCCGCGGACATTCAGAATAGACTGAGCAGGAATATGGGCTTTTACTCTGCGGCATTAGGGTTCAGACCATGATAAAATAAGTTGTTATACGTATATAAGGAACGACATTCATGGCTCGCAAAAAGAAAAAAATAAAACAGGACAAACCCTCTCGGTTTGAAGATCTCTCCCCTCACGCACGGCAAGCGATTTGGGCGGTGGTGTTTGGGGTGATTGCGGTCTTCTTTTTGTTCTCGCTACTTGATACGGCTGGACCAGCCGGCGGATATACCGCGGCTGGGCTGACGGCGCTGTTTGGCGCTGGTGCTTGGTTGGCTCCTATTATATGTATCGTCTATATCTTTGTACTATTGAACCCAAAGGAAACGGATCAAGAAATCAGTGGTTCGAAGAAAGCCGGGACCCTGCTTTTGTTTGTGGCGGCGCTTGGTGCATTTCATTTGTACGATCCTGAGGCACGACTTGGCGGGTGGCTGGGGTGGTTGTTTGCAGAGCCACTGAACGCCCTGTTCGAGTTGGGTCTGGCTCGAGTGCTTACTGGTGGAGCGATCTTGATTGCCTTTTTCTTGCTATTTAATACTGGGCTGCGATTACCTAAGCGCAACAAAGACACCCAACCACTGGATGACGATAGTGACCTCGATGCGTTTGACCTACCACCCGAGGAGGCGGCCGATGATTCAAATGAAGAGGACGAAGAAACTGCTGCCGCACCCAAAGGCCTGGCTGCGATGAGACAAAAAATGACTGCGACCGTCGCCAAAGCAGCACCAGCCGGAGAGATCGTCGTCAAGCACTTTAAAGGTACCTACACCCCGCCGCCAATTAGTCTCTTGAATAAAGAAAAGGGTAAGGCGCAGATTGGTGACGTCAAAGCAAACGCCAACACCATCAAGCGCACCTTGCGTGACTTTGGGATTAATGTCGAAATGGATGCGGTTGAAAGTGGACCAACCGTTAGTCGATATTCCCTCAAACCAGCCCAAGGGGTCCGGATCGCTAAGATTGCTGGTCTACGTCAAGAGTTGCAGTTGGCTCTCAAGGCTAGTTCGATCCGAATCGAAGCCCCGATCCCGGGCAAGGCGCTGGTGGGGATTGAGGTACCAAATGAAGTCCGAGCGACAGTAGCCCTATCATCGATGCTCTCTACCCCAGAATATACAGATTCTCCGCACCCACTGATTGTGGCGCTCGGGAAAGACGTGACCGGGCACGTGCACTTTTCTAACATTGCAAAGATGCCACACGGTCTGATCGCTGGTACGACTGGATCAGGAAAGTCGGTGACAATCCAAAACATCATCATTTCGCTTTTGATGCGAAACTCGCCCGAGCAGCTGCGGTTTATCCTGGTCGACCCCAAACGTGTGGAACTCACCCTGTATAACAAAGTGCCCCATCTACTGACCCCGGTAATCACTGACGCCAAAAAAGCTATCCGAGCGCTATCGTGGGCAGTGAAAGAAATGGAACGACGGTACGACATCCTGCAGAACGAACAAGTGCAAAATATCGCTTCGTACCACAAAAACGTCTACAACCCGGCTAAAAACCAGTGGGTTGAGGATGGAGAAGACCAAGAAACCAGAGACGCCCTGCCTGAGGCTATGCCGTACATCGTTATTATTCTCGACGAGTTGAACGACCTGATGCAAGCCTACCCGCGTGAACTCGAAGGGATGATCGTCAGATTAGCCCAAATGTCACGAGCGGTCGGGATTCACCTTATCCTCGCCACCCAGCGACCATCGGTCAACGTGATTACCGGTACCATTAAGGCCAACGTCCCGACTCGAGTCGCGATGGCCGTCGCCTCGCAGGTCGATTCACGCACCATTATCGACCAGGTCGGCGCTGAACAGCTCCTTGGTCAGGGTGACATGTTGTATCTATCATCTGATAGCCCTCGCCCAGTTCGACTGCAGTCAGCCTTTGTGTCTGAGGAGGAAATCAAGAAAGTGGTGGATTATCTCAAGAAACAAGATGCCGACATGCTCGACCAGCTGGACCTCGATGAGCAACCAGGCGGATCGGCTGACGCGATGTTCAGCTCCTTTACCAACAACGATGATGCTGACGACGACCTATATGATGATGCCCGAATTGCCGTGATCGAGGCTGGTAAAGCGTCTACTTCGTATATTCAACGAAAACTACGGGTCGGCTATTCGCGGGCTGCTCGCTTGATGGACCTACTCGAAGAAAAAGGTGTTATCGGCCCGCAAGACGGTTCGAAGGCTCGAGAAATCCTCTCGCAAGGCGACGCTACCGAGATCACTGACGAGGAAATTGACGAGCTAGAACGACAAGGTAGCTAATATGCCCTCTTCGATTGAATTTCGTTCGCTCATCAAGGCCAGCTTGATACTGATTGGGATCGGTGCACTGGTGGTGTATGTCTCTTACCAAGCTCGGTTTTTGATCACTGGTCCCCAAATCACCATGACAGCTGATCTAGAGACGCGCCAAAATACCCGGAATATTGAGCTACAAGGCACCGCTACCAATATTTCTCGCCTGCAGCTCAATGGCCGGCCAATCTTTACCGACCCAGACGGCAGGTTCACTACTGCAGTGATTCTCGAAAACGGGTATACTGTAACCACCTTAACAGCCGAAGATAGGTACGGACGAACTACGACTGTCACTCGTACCTTTGTGTACTCACCTTCTTCATTTATTAATTGAGTAAACGAGCGTAGCGATTATTACGAAATTATGTCTCATTTTTTTCTTTTGTCCTAGAAAAAATTGCTAGACGAATTAACCCTTACATTTTATGGCAACCAAAAAAACTACCGTTAAAAAATCTGTTCCTAAAGAAACGACTGAGAGTAAAAAAGATAAAAGCGGCAGCGAAATCCTCGAGACCCTGCGTAGTATCAAGACTAAATTTGGGGATGACTCAATCATGACCCTCGACGAGACCAAGCACGTCGACATCGAATCAGTGTCGACTGGATCAATTGGCCTGGATGACGCGTTGGGGATCGGCGGCTTTCCTCGGGGTCGGATCATCGAGATCTATGGACCTGAGTCTTCTGGTAAGAGTACCTTGGCTCTGCACACCGTGGCAGAAGCCCAAAAAGAAGGCGGTATCTGTGCCTTTATCGATGCTGAGCACGCTATGGACCCGGTGTACGCTGGTAATCTAGGGGTCAAGCTTGATGAGCTCCTGATCTCACAGCCAGACAATGGTGAACAGGCGCTTGAAATCGTCGAATCGCTCGTACGATCGGGTAAATTGGATGTGATTGTAGTTGACTCGGTGGCTGCCCTCACGCCGCGCGACGAAATTGAAGGTGAAATGGGAGCCCACCACGTTGGTAAGCAAGCGCGTCTGATGAGTCAGGCACTGCGAAAACTTACTGGAATCGTCGCCAAGAGTAAGACAGTAGTGATCTTTATCAACCAGATCCGTATGCAGGTTGGGGTGATGTTTGGTAACCCTGAGACTACCCCTGGTGGAAAGGCACTGAAATTCTACACGTCTGTCCGGCTCGACATCCGTCGGATCGCCCAGATCAAGAAAGGAGACGAGGTCGTTGGTGGCCGACACCGGGTCAAGGTGGTCAAAAACAAGGTGGCTTCCCCATTTCGGACCACTGAATTCGACCTGATTTACGGAGAAGGTATTAGTCGGGCTGGTGAACTACTCGCGCTCGGTGAGAAATTCAAAATGGTGGCCAAGGCTGGAGCTAGCTATAGTTACACTCCCCCAGGTGGTGACGAATCAAGCGTCGTCAAACTAGGTCGTGGGTATGATGCAGCCCGCAAGACACTGCAGGGTGATAAAAAGCTGACCAACGAACTACTAAAAAACATCCGCAAGGCGCTCAAGGAAGACAAGGAAGAAAAATAAGTTACAGGAAAACAAACAAAACAGCGGCCCTTTTAGAGCCGCTGTTTTGTTTATTTTCTTACGCCATGCGGGGCATATGCCAGATTCGTAGGTGCGCCAGTTGCCACACCACCACGGCCAAGACACTAGCAATTGTCAGTACCACCAGGACGGTCCCCAACTCACCGCGAGCTACTGCGGACAAAAAGGAATCTGCTATATAGGCTGGCACCTGCCCCAGCGGAGTTGCTAAGGTGTTTTCGGTAATACTCGCCACATGGGTCCAGCGACCAAGCAACGCCACCGCACCACCCAGCACCAACCCACACCAGAGCAACGGCTGCTCGAGAAATGACAGGCCGTAGCTCAGGTAGACCCGGCGCATGATTTTTTTGTGTAATTGGGTTTGGTTTGACATATACTTACTGTTACTACATTGACTGTAATTAAGTTACGAGAGTAAATCGGACTCTAGACCCTTGCTTTCTTTGCGGAAGGCGGCTTTGGCCCGGTGGATGCGAGCTTTGACCGTACCAACATTTTCGCCAGTATCTTCGGCAATCTGTTGATGGCTCCAGCGTTCGAGGTAGTGCAGGCGCAACACATAGGCAAAATGGCCAGGTAGCTTGACCAATATCCGGTCGATGCCATCACGACGAGTCTCGAATCCGCTGTGTTCTTTTTGTTCGCCAATGAATTGTTCAAACTCGGGATCAATACCGGTAAAGCGCTGCCCTTCTTTGATGAGTTTTTGGTAGCGCGTAAAGGCAGTATTCATCAGGATTCGGTATGCCCAGGATGAAAACTTGGCTCCCTCTTGGGGGCTAAACTTGGCAGCGTGCACGTAAATTTTGGTAAAAGCATCTTGCACTATCTCTTCGGCATCAAGCGGATTAAACACAATTGTACGAGCTTTACGTAAAAATGGTGCTTCATAGCGATCAACCAGTACTCGAAATAGCCAAGGCTGAGACTGGCTCCGCAATAAAATCTCTTCGTCTGACAGCTCGCCAGCGTTGTCGGTAGTAGTGAGTCCTAGCATCTATATATACTAGCACCGAAAAAATCCTAGAAAAAGTTGCGGATGTTTCTTTTCAGGCTGTAGTTTGCTATGATATGCGGCATTACAAGCAGCGAGACAATGTGTCTGCGTCCAGCGATTTGCCCAAGGGCAGAACAAATCGGGACGTAAATTCAGAATAATCGTTACACTCATTTCTTCATTCAATGGCAAAAGTCTTATACAATGAAATTACTGTTAAAAAAACCGTCACCATGGATGGTGACCCGTATCTCGTACTATCTAATAGTATCGCGAAAAAGGACCGACAAAAAGCCAGCAATAACGTGCGGATGAAAAACCTACGCACTGGTAACGTGATCGAACGAACCTTTCACCAGTCAGATGTACTTGAAGACGCGTACATGGAGAAAAGAGCGATCAAGTATTTGTACACCAACCGCGGTGAGTCTTGGTTCTGTGAAATAAATAACCCTAAAGAACGCTTTAGTCTGCCCGCAGATGTGGTGGGTAGTATGCCAAAGTTCGTGGTTGATAACAGCGAAGTTGACGCGCTTTTATTCGAGGACAAAATCATGTCGATCAACATCCCTATTAAGGTTGAACTCAAGGTAAAAGAATCACCCGACGCTGTTAAAGGTAATACCTCAAGTAGCGCCACCAAAGAAGCCACGTTGACCACTGGACTACTGATCCAAGTCCCCCAGTTCATCAATGTCGGTGACGTGGTCGCTGTCAATACTGAAACAAGTCAGTATACAGAGCGCGTGAGCAAGGCGTAGTCGAGAGCAATAGTAGACACAAAAAGCAACCAATTGGTTGCTTTTTGCTTAGCTGCACTACACGCGACCCTATCGCTGGATGTATGGCATGAGGGCCATAAACCGAGCTCGCTTGATTGCCTTAGCGAAGTTTCGCTGCCCTTTGGCTGAAAGTCCAGTTCGCTTTCGACTATTCATTCGGGCGTGTGGGTTGACGTTTTTGTCCAGACGGTTGATGTCTTTGTAGTCAACGTGGTTGGCTGGAGCGCTTTGTTTTACTTCTGTTTCCATAGTTCTGTTTCTTATTGATAAAGTTTCATATTTTCAGATTTCTAAACCTGGAAAATGGCGAGTGGTGCGGCGGGCAAAGAAATTTTTGCGAATCGTACGTTGGTACGGTGAGTAAAAATTTACTGCAGCCCAACAAAACCAATCGTTATTTTACTGTTTAGAAAGGGATGTCTTCGGGATTGATCTCCTCATCAGGATAATCGGGCATCGCTGGCGCCTTGCCTTCGTCGGCATCAGCCTTTGCGGCTGGTGCACCTGAACTTTGACTACCGCTACTTGGAGCTGGTGCCCCACCTTCACTACTGCCAGAGTTCTTTGGTCCAAACTGGACTCGGTCAGCTACCACTTCAGTTCGGTACTGTTTTTGACCGTCTTTATCCCAACTTCGGGTCTGTAGTCGTCCTTCGACGTAGGTTCCGCTACCTTTGGTAAGGTATTTAGCACAGTTATCGGCCTGCTTTCCAAATACAACGATATTGTGATAGTCAGCTGCTTCTTGGCGATTGCCATCACGGTCATTGTATACTCGGTTGGTCGCGAGTGAGAATGAACAAACGTTCATGCCACTTGGGAGCGCTTTGAGTTCTGGATCGCGGGTGAGATTCCCGTAAATCATTGCTTTGTTCAAGTACATATAGAAGAAATCAAATTTAGGTAATAGATGACCTATTTTACCTCGTCTGCCGCTTCTTTGCTATACCCTTTGGCACGGGCGGTCCTTAGGCCTTATCTTCCTCTTTTTTGTCTTCAGTTTCTTCCTTTTCTTCTTCGACAACTTCTTCGTCTACGTCTTCTGCCTCCACTTCTGGAGTATCTAACGCCTCGTGGAACATGAATGGATTAGCTTCTTCGGCTTTGGTGAGTCGAATCACTAGGTGTCGCAATAGTTGCGGAGTTGCTTCAACCTCTTCCATGAGCTCTTCTAGCTGTACTGGTTCTAGGGTAAATCGAACCCAACCAAAGTACGCACTGGTGAACTTTCGGTTTCGTCCTTCGAGCAACTTAATGATCTCGTAGGCCAGCTCAAAGCGAGCTGGTGCTTCTTCTAATGTGATAGTACCGCCGGCTTTTTCGATGACGGTTTTGAGTGATGTAAAAACATCGGCTACTTCCCCTTCAGCCACTGTTGGAAGTACGTGGAATGCAAGCTCGTAGTGAGCAGCATCAGCGGCTGGCATTGTTTCTTTTGACATATTGTCTATAAGATTGTTAATTTTAAATGAAATAAGGAATGTAATGACTATATTTAATTTACGTCTCAATTTCGGCTTTAGGCCTAGACGAAATTGCTAGACGCATCACTACATAGTCCTTATCTGGACAGAAACTTATCACAAATACCCTTGATGTTCAATAGAAACAGCGCCGGTTTTGCTTAGGGTAACTCTACTGAAACTGGCGCTGAGGTGAACATTATTGACATACAATATCTCGTGATATAATAGCGACACCTTATGATTCATAAATCAGGACCAACCACGTACATTTTTGGTGGACTCGCCGGGATTGGACTGATCGCTACTGGATTTCTTGGGATACGTACACTCGACCAAGCATCTGTAATCGAGAATCAAACCAACCGAATCAATGACCAGCTAGCGGTACTCAACTCTAATGAGAGCACTATTCTCGAGCTTGAGACTGACCTTGGTAACCTTAAAAATGACCTGGAAGACTTGGTTGAAGACTACGAAGACGAGCTAAATCGAAACGAAGAGTTCGAGGACCAGTTGATGGACTTGGCCGGCGAACTTGATGAATTTGAGCGTCTCAACGAAATAGATGAAGAACTGCTAGCCAAGTACTCGAAGGTGTCATTCCTCAATGAGAATTATGTCCCAGAAAAACTAGAGAAGATCGATGAAGACTACGTTTTGGAGGGTAAGGGTGACCAGTACTTCTTAGAAGACGCCATGCGATTTCTGGAGCGCATGATTGAAGCTGCTGAACGTGATGATGTTGATCTGAAAATTATCTCCGCCTATCGTTCGTTTGATGAGCAAAATGAGCTCAAAGGACAGTTTACTCAAATCTACGGTGAAGGAGCCAATGCATTTTCGGCTGACCAAGGGTTCTCCGAACACCAACTCGGGACCACGATTGACATCACCACCCCAGAGATCGGCGCCACCTCACAGAGCTTTGGCGAGACCGGAGCGTTTACATGGCTAGAAGAACATGCCCACAAATACGGCTTTATCCTCTCCTACCCCGAAGGCAACACATTTTATATCTATGAACCGTGGCACTGGCGCTTTGTTGGACGCGACCTGGCTCGAGACCTCGATCGAGATGATGAGCGTACGTTCTATACTATGGACCAGCGAGAGATCAATAAGTATCTTTTAGAGTTTTTTGATTAGACTATGAACCCAGAAAGTTTCTTCCCTACGAATAAAAATGAACAGGATGCCGCAGAAGGCACCCTCAATGTTGGTGAAAAAATCAAAATAAATCTGGAAACGAGTGAAGAGGTTGCGTATGAATTAGGCGGGATAGCCAAAAATGAGCTTTTCGACTATTGGCCAGATGTTGAACATCAAAATATTATTGACAAACTATCAGGCTTCTACAGCGATGTAACTTTTGAGATAGTTAACGTAAATACCAACGGAACAATTGACATAAAACCAGAGAGTTCAGAGGTTGCCAGTGCTTTACTTAGAAAGGATCCTGCACTCAATGGGCAAGTATTTGCACTACAAGACAAAAGAACCGACGGACGTAATCTTATAAGTGATATGGCCTGCACGACGCTGTTTGGTGTCAGTCAGGACTTCTTTTCACAATATGTAGCTCTAGAAAAGGATCACTACGAAGATTTATCATTTGATGATTGTGTGGTGACAGCGTTGACTGACCCAGAAGAGTTTGTCAATGAGTTTGGTAACGCGCTAGCTTATGAACGAACAGAACTACCTGATGAGGCTCAAGAACTAATAAAACAAGCGAGTCGAGCACTACTCGCCAAAAAATTTCACGTTGATTTTATATACCAGTATACCGGCGAGACAAAAAATCCACTCGTTAAAATCTATTGTGTCGACGAAATATCACAAAGTGACATAGTCGATAATCATTTAGAAGAAGTTCAAAAAGTATTTGATGAAAAATATGGCTCAGACAGAAAATTGTTATCCTACTTACAGTCTGGCAAGATGCTAGTATCAGCATCGGCCTTACAAAAAGATAAAAGCTGATGTACTTAAGCTCCTGACTAGAGCCAATCTTTACATCAAACTAGAGCTTGTATAGTTGCTTAGCATTCTCCAGCAGCTGCTCTCTCACCTTCTCTTGATCTTCTCCTTTTATTTGCGCGATTGATTTATATACTTCTTGTACCATCCACGGTTCGCAGCGCTGGCCGCGGTGTGGGACTGGCGCGACATAAGGACAATCAGTCTCGGCGTGGATCATATCTAGTGGCGAGTACTTAACCACATCAAGATAATCCTGAATACCTGGTTTGGTTGCTTTGAACGTTACAACACCAGTAAACGAAATCGTGTAGCCAATATCAAAAAACTTTTTTGCTTGTTCAGTCGTGCCGGCATAAAAGTGTGCATTTCCAGCTACTTTAGCTTCTGATTTTAAGATATCAAGAGCATCATCGTAAGCGTTGCGCCCACCGGGGTTGGGGCTATTGCGCAGGTGCAACATCAGTGGTTTCCCGACCTCATTTGCTAGTTCGATTTGGGCCAAGAATACTTCACGTTGTTGCTTGTAAGTATTGTCGGCATTATGAAAATAATCAAACCCACACTCCCCAATCCCGACAGTTTTAGGATCTTCGGCCAGGGCTTTATAGAAGTCGTAATCGAATTCTGGCTCTGCCTCTTTGGACCCATGATCGTCTGGGTCAACATCAACCACACTGCACGGATGCACCCCTACCATCGCCCAGGTATTGGCGTACTGGTTTGCCAATTCGACCGCCAGCGAACTAGTCTCCTTTCTAGTCCCAATATTGATCATCCCCACACCCTCTTGTTGACACTTAGCAAACACCGCCGCACGGTCAGCATCAAACTGAACAAGGTTAAGGTGAGCGTGGGTGTCGATGTATTTCATTATAACTTCTTCCTTAAAACCTCATACTGCTCTGGTGATAGTTCAATGTCTCTGAGGATTTTTCTGAGTAATCCTCGCCCTAGTTCTTTTTGTTTGATTGCTACAGTTGTTGTTCTTCCATCATCATGGCGAAACAATACGTGCGAACCAGCAGCATCACGTTCTATAAAACCTTGCTGTAATAGTAGCTTGACCAGCTTTTTTGGTGTGATCGTCGCCAGTTTGGGCATACTACACTGTCACTTCTATTGTTTGTACCCCAACAAATTTGGATGATACTTCACCAGCGTTACGCGCGCACAGAGACACAACATCTTGCAGATTCTGCATGAGTTCATCTAGTGTAGCGGCCTGAGTATAACAACCCGCCAGTGTCGGCACAGAACCAACGTACAAACCGTTCTCATCTTGTTCAATGTAAACTGTGTAGTTTTTCATATTTTGAGTGTAACTTATAATGTACTAGTAGACAAACAATAATTAAAATAACTTCCAAATGTCTTCATCTTCTTCACCGTCAAATTTAAAGAAGACGGTGCCTTTCAGGTCGTACTCTTTGGTTAAGTCTAATTTATCTTCAGCTGCTTTAGCATCTCCCCACGTCAGCATTCGGACAGGGATTTCGATATCAGCGATTGTCGCCACAAGCAGTGCCTTGGCGGCTGCTTCGTACCCTTTTGGTGTGCCAGCTGGGGTCGGCAACTGGTTAAATATTTTCCAAACTGAATCTTCTGGGAAATAGGTAATGACCGCTTCACCACCAGCAGTGCGACCAATTAGCACATTGTAAATATCATTTGCCAGCACTACTGCGCGTGAATGGTCGACCGACGCGACAGCTTTATAGTCACGGTACCAGTCTGGTGCTACCGTCACATCATACGCTCGACCGTAGGTTGGGATACCGAGCAGAATTTTGTCAGCGTCGATGTCTTCGAGCGCAAACTCTAGCACGTGCTCGACCCAATCAATATCAGCTACGGGGTTGTATGGTAGCCCTTTGCGCTTATCATTAAAATATAGATCTGCTCGCTGCTGGTCGTAAGTCATCAGCTCAACCACGTCGCAGTGCTCATTGATCGCCTTGTAATCATTAGCGTATTCAATCTTGTTTGGCACGTCTCGCCACCGGTGCTCTGGCCGCATGCGGGCTTCGACGGTACACGTGAGGGTATCTCGACCCAATGCTCGATTGAGGTCTTTTAAAAACCGTGAATAATCATCGATCGTTTCTGACCACTTATTTTCAAAGTCGATATTTATCCCGTCAAAATTATTGTCATCGACTAAATCTTCAATATCATCAATCAGGTTCTTGCGGGCCCGGCGGTCTGACAACACGACATGGATCGCCTCCCCATCAAACCAGGCAATAGTTGGGATTACTTCCACTCGCTCATCATCGGCTTCATCAAGCAGGTCTTCCCAAACCCCTCGATCGAGATCGACTTTAGCGACAATATCTCCGCCACCCTCAATCTCGTACACAAACGGGTACAAAATATCAATGTCACCCATATTATCGGTCACAGACCGCACCCCAGCGTCACTGGTCCAATACGGTACCCAGCCGCCAACCTCAGTTCCATTGGCACTAACAAGCGATGGGAATAATACCCAAAATAGTAGTAGCGCTAACACCACCATTACCGCCCCATCCCCTAATTTTCGCAACCAGTGATTCATCATACAGTCTATGACGTATGATGGCGTAGCTTCTTTCAAGAAGATCAATTGTTCATTACCTACTCAAGAATAATTTCTACCAACTCTTCCAAGGTGTCTTTTCCGGTATGCTCTGGGATAAAGTGACCGTAGCCATTGAACATTCGGACGTCTGCTGCTGGGAGTGCGTTTATGATCATGTCTCGTGACATAACTGCCTTATCCGAGTCATTATCTCTGGTCATGACTACCAGCTGAGTACGGTCAGTGATGGCTGGATCGATATCGAACTCGCAAAAGCCTGTTTCATTTGTTCGCAGTGGATCAAGTGACGGAGCCACAAGAATCACTCGAGTTGGTGAGGCATTAGTATTTTCTGACAACCAACGCATAAGAAATCCACCACCCATACTATGACCGATCAACGTAGTGTCAGAGGTGATATCAAACCGCTCAAATTCGTGCTTCCACGATTGGTATTCAGGCAGATAGGCGTGCGACATTTCAGGCACGTTAGGCATAATGTCCCGAGTCAGCAACTGATTCTGCAACCAAGGAATCCAGCCAAAGTTACTTGATGTGTACCCTTCTGCATCGTAATAATTTTCTTTTGACGGCTTACCGTGAACTATAATTACATTTTTCATAGACCTTATTTTATTCCTCGACAATAAAGCTATTAAATAACTCGTACACATCTTCATGTAACCGTTTGTACTCAACTATCTCCTGTTCCGTTAGATAACCACGGTCATATTGCACACGGTTGTATACGTCCGCTCTCAACCAATAGCCAAACTCATCAGGATAAGCGGCATGGTTTTGACAGTACCACAAACTACAGACAGTCACCCACTGTAGTTTATTATTTACAAACTCCAGATGATAGTTATCATTATGCAAACCACCATCACGTGTCGTAATGATAGTCATATTATCTTTAGTAACCACCTCGATTCTCGTACTATCTAAATCATCTGAGTTAATGGGATTAAGGAAGACCCCGTCTGTTGAGGTGGCGACAGTAAACCCATGCTGGCCATCCTTAAAAAACATATAGAGGGTAAAGTCTAAATATGATGGCAAGCCATTAATAAGTGGTTGGATCATATGAGTTCCTTGCTCACATGAGCCTTCAATGACCTGCTTAGCAAGTCGATCATACTCACCCATTAAAGGAGCCTTACCACACACATCAATCGACAACATTACTTTGCCTGAAATCTTATTTGTATAAAAAGACGGGCTGTATTCTCGCGGGATTTCGTACATATTATTAAGGAACTCGTACGTACGAGTCGCAGGCTTCTCTTCTGTAGACACGTATGTCACTACGCCTGACAACCCTGCAAGTACTACAGCTATAGCCCCTAACAAAAGACAGCGTTTAGGTGTAGCACTATGATATTTGAACCACCAGAGTAAACTAAAAACAAACACTACCCCAACAACTCCAAACATTACCCCAGCAGTTGGAACCAGTGAGCGAGCATAGGCGTCAGGATGGTATGACTCACCTAGACCAAACGCTAAACCTAGTGCGCCAGCACACCAAACTAATCCGAACAATATAACATTGGTTACTAGCAAATAAAGCCCGGGTCGTTCCCTCAATACGTCTATGAGATAGCCTTGACGGTGAGTTATTTGTCGCCAAATAATCCACCACACAATCGTACCAATAACAGTTGCAACAAGTATCACCCCTACTCCAGGAAAGAAATATTGTAGATCACTCCAATTGTATGTACCGTTTAAAACATATGGAACGAAAATAGAGAGCCACAAAGTACAGAGTACAATTACATTTGTAGCTAAACACGTTACAAACGGATAATTCTTGAATAGAGTTCGTAATTGTTGCATATCTATGATTCTAACCTCCCAAACAAATTCTCTGGTTTTTGGTTGGCTAGTACCGCCTCTTTGATGATGTCGTTGGCTTCAGGCATCAGTGGGTGCAGCATGCGGGCGACAATGTAGAGATCGTGGACCAGTTCTTTGATGATTACTACCGCAGCTTCTTTGTCGGTCTTGACTAGTCGAAATGGCTCGGTTTCGGTGATCTTTTCATCGAGAGCTTGGACCTTGCTCCAGACAAAGTCACAGGCAGCCATAAAATCATAGCGCTCGAGTGCGTCGGTGTACTCTGGCGCAAACCCAGCAACTACTGGTTTCTCAATCGGACCATCAAGGTGCGTTTCAGCCATCTTCATAATCCGGGCGGTGAGGTTCCCCAGGCCATTGACTAGGTTGGCGGTGTACCATTCATCCATCTTGTCCCAGGTGAGGTCCGAGTCATCGGTTGGGTGCATGTGGCGCAGCAGGATGTACCGTGCAGCATCGGTACCATAGCGATCAACTACTTCGTACGGCGAGATCACGTTCCCGATACTCTTGCTGATCTTTTGGCCGTCAATATTAATAAAGCCGTGATACCGGATCACATCAGTCTTCGGTAACCCGGCTGATAAAAGCATCCCCTGCCAGATGAGTGACTGGAAGCGCATTTGGTCTTTACCAGCTAACTGCAGTGTGTCACCCTCGACCCAAAATTTTTGGAAGTTACCCTCTGGCGACTCGTCTGGCCAACCAAGCGTACTGATGTAGTTAGTCAGTGCATCAAACCACACGTACATCACATGCTGATCATCTCCTGGTACTGGTACTCCCCAATCCATCCGACTGACGTGGCGTGAGATTGATACATCTTCGAGGCCACCTTTGGCAAACTCGAGTGTCCACGTGCGTGCCCAATTAGTCGGCGTCCGGGCAGCGTCTTCTAGGTACGTTACTAGCTGCTCTTGGTATTTGGAAAGACGGAAGAAGTAGTTTTCTTCCTCAACTTCTTCCACAGGTTTTTTGTGAATAAGACAGTGATTATCCTCATCAAGTTCATCAGCTTTATAGAAAACCTCACAACCGACACAATACAAGCCAGTGTATGACTTTTTATAAATATCGCCTGCTGCCTCGCAGCGACGCCAGATTTCTTGGGCAGCGGCTTTGTGCTCATCACTAGTAGTCCGGACAAAATTATCATACGACAGATTGAGGGCTTCACGTAGCTTTTCAAACGTAGCGGCGTACTCATCGACATACGCTTGCCGCGACTGACCTAATTCATCGGCTTTTTGCGCAATCTTTTGCCCGTGTTCGTCAGTACCTGTATTGAAAAACACCTCATGCCCCAGCAACCGATAATATCGAGCCAGGCAGTCAGCCTGAGCAAATTCCTGTGTATGGCCGATGTGCGGTTCAGCGTTTACATACGGCAAGGTGGTGGTGATGTACTTTGATTTTAGGTTACTCATGATCCATACATCCTACACAGCCTGTCGTTTGATGGCAAGATATACTTGACAGAAATAAAAATGGTGATTAAATTCAAACGGAACTGCACATTGTGTACTGTTCTTTTTTGAAACAAACATTTAGGAGATACAAATGTTTTATAAAGATGAGCGACTCGCGCTGTTTATCGATGGATCAAACCTCTATTCTGCCAGTAAGGGACTGGGGTTCGATATCGATTACAAGCTGCTGCGCTCCGAATTCATGCGCCGAGGTAAGCTGCTGCGCGCCTTCTACTATACAGCCCTGCTCGAGAACGATGAATACTCAGCCATTCGTCCGTTGGTCGACTGGCTAGCCTACAACGGCTACTCCATGGTCACGAAGCCGACCAAGGAATATACCGACTCTATGGGCCGCCGTAAGGTGAAAGGCAACATGGACATCGAGCTGGCCGTTGACGCGATGGAGCTGGCTCCGCGCGTGGACCACATTGTGATCTTTTCCGGCGACGGTGATTTCCGTCTACTGGTCGAGAGCCTGCAACGGCAAGGCGTGCGGGTCTCTGTAGTCTCCACCATCCGCAGCAATCCGCCGATGATTTCGGATGATTTACGTCGTCAGGCGGACAACTTCATCGAGCTAGAAGACCTGCGCGATGTCATTGGACGCCCCGCACGTGAGCCGCGCCAAGACGATTAAGCGAGATAAACCTAATCAACTACACACGACCACACTGGTCGTGTTTTATTTTATATATGCAGTAAGCTCGTCGATCGCGACGCGTTGCTGTTGCCCAGTATCTCGATCTCGCACCGTTACTGTATCTTTGAGTGACTCATTTTCTTCACCCAGGGTTTCAAAGTCGATGACGATGCAGTGTGGAGTACCGATTTCGTCTTGGCGGCGGTAGCGTTTGCCAACATTACCATTATCATCCCACGCGACGTTGCCAAATTCGCTTTTTAGCATAGTGAATACTTCACGGGCCTTTTCTACCAGCTGTGGTTTGTTTTTAAGCAGTGGTGAGACCGCCACCCGATATGGAGCGAGGTCAGGATGCAGCTTGAGTACAGTGCGAGTTTTTCCTTCACCTAAGTCTTCCTCAACATACGCATCAGCCATTACCGCGGCAAACATACGACCAAGACCAACGGACGTTTCGAGGATCCAAGGAATATACCGCTCGTTTGTTTCTGGATCGAGGTATCGCAGATCCGTGCCCGAGAATTCCATATGCTGCTTAAGGTCATAATCAGTTCGATCGTGAATTCCTTCGAGTTCGTCCCAGCCAAGGCTTGGGTAATTGTATTCAATATCCCAAGCGTCACTGGCATAAAACACCAAATTGTCATGCTGCTTGAAACGAAGATTGTCAGGATTGATACCAATCGATTCATACCAGTCCATTCGCTCTTGCTTGATTTGCTCAAACTTGTCTTTGTTTTCGTTGGGTTTAACAAAGGTCTGTGTGTCCGCTTGTTCAAATTCACGGGTACGGAATAACCAATTGCGTGGACTGATTTCGTTTCTGAAGGCTTTACCTATCTGCGCCATACCAAAAGGTAGCTTAGGTGACATGGTATCGACGACATTTTTGTAGTTGAGATAAATACCTTGGCAGGCTTCACCTGGTAAGTACACCGGCTCCCCACCCTCAGACGTAAAGTCGCCTAGATTAGATTGCACCAGCAGGTTGAAGGCACGTGCTGGAGTAAAGTCTTTTTGACCACACTTGGGACATACGATCTTGTCCCGTTGTGCATCAAATAGTTTGTTTATCTCAGCTTCAGACATTTTTTCGTCTGCGGTCACCCCAACCGCTTCAAGCTCTTTGTCTACCCGGATCCGCGCACCACACTCTCGACAATCGGCTAAAGGATCAGAAAACCCTGACGTATGACCACTTGCGTCCCAGACACGTGGATGTTTAAACATGCCAGAATCAACTCCATACACACTTTCTTTATCGTACACATTAGCCTTCCACCAGAGACGCTTGAGGTTATTAAGCAGCTCTACCCCGTGTGGACCATAGTCAAAGACACCAGCCTGCCCCCCATAAATATCACTTCCTGGGAATACAAAACCGCGTCGCTTGGCGAGTGAGGTTATTTTATCCATTGTAGTTTCAGTGTCGTTTGTCATAATTTAGATTTGGGTCGTCCAGCAATTGTGTCTAGGCCTAAAGCCAGAATTAGGACGTAAATTTAGAATAGTCGCTACGCTTGTTTCTTCATTTAATCCTATCCTTGGTATCTGTCTTGTCAGAGTTGTTTGTTATATCTGTATATTATCGCTCAACAATGCCATTGTCTTTTTCGAAGCCGAGCTCGGTTGAAAGCTCAGTGTACACTGGGTCTGCCTCGGCTTGCAAGCGCTCACCGGTAAAGCGATCGGTAGCGCGGGCGGTCTGGTTGCGCAGCAACACAGGTGACCGACCAAGCTGAGAAAGACTTGGGGTAAATTCTAGCTGGAAAGTTACCTCTTTACGATCACCGGAAAGCATATTGCCTGGCTTCCACTCAATTTGCTTTGACACGGCGTTATACACCAGATCGCCAGCCCCTTGCACGTTATCAGGCCATTCTACGTATACCGGCAAAGATGTATTGAATATCACGTCTGTTAGATCGTTGACCCCAGCTTGTGCAACCATAGTGACTGTATAGGTGGTAGTCTCTCCTACCACTGGTGGCACTGGCCCAGAAGCGGCAAACACACCACCGTGTCCAGCTTGACTGCCAATAGACAACTCTGATGAATACTTAGCTTCGATTAGTGCTGTTCCGATCAGCTGTTCGGCAGCACTAGTTTCTGCTACCCGCCTAGCATAGACGTTTACCACCAAATCGTATGAGGCTGTTGGCTTTGGTGTGTCGGGACTAACCTTAAATGATAGTGAGCGATCTTCACCGGGTGCAACCTGGGCAAAGCTACTGTTGTTGGACACTTCCCAGCGGACGGTACCTGAGTTGGAATCATAGAAACCGTTGGTACCCACAATAGAATTCTCATTCAGAGCATTACCTCCTGGAACCACCTCCACCACCATATCGTACACAGTTTCTTCGAGGGTGTTGGTAATTTCAACGTCAACGTCAGATGATTCTCCTTGCGATACGATTACCGACCGATCGGTTTCTCCGTCAATGGTTGTCAATACGTCAATAAATGGCCGCTCAATGAAGAAATTAATATTTGATTCTGCCAAAATAGACCCAACGATGTATGGGTTATCAGCTCTGGCGGGACCAGCGGTATAATTAATCTGGAATGATTCTTCGGTGAGTCCAACTACTACTCCGGTCAGGTTGATAGTAACTGACTGCTCCGGGAGTAACTCATCGATCTGCCAGACATTATCGCCAAACACCGGCGCGGGTTGGGCCGACTCGAACCGGAACCCATTTGGGTACTCGGCGCTGACCAATATGTTACGCACTGGCGTAGAGGCATTTGAAACCACTGTCATTTCGACATCGACTGTCTGGCCTGAGGCTACTTTTTCCACACTAGAAAGTCGGAGCAATAGCGGTGACGAGCTGATGGTGAATGTCAGCGGATTGGCCTCTTTGTAGAACATACTGTTTGATCCTTCAATGCGGTATTCGATGGTGGCTTCAATTGTTTGTTCAACGTTTGACTCACCAAATACTGCCACCTGTACAGGGATGTTCTGTACGCCACCGGGTGGGATTGATTCAATTGGAATACGCTCTTCAAATAGATTACGCGGCGCCTCACCAATTGATCTGGTACCAGTTGGATATTTCATAATTAATGTGGCAGCATCGATTGGGACCGTATTTTGGTTGGTGATTCCTACCTGCAGATCCATAGTTTCTCCACCGCCAATGGTAAAGGGACCATTGACCGATAGCGCAATATTATCGCTAGAGATCTGATTACCGCCCAGGTACAAGTACAAGCTTGATAACCCCACCCCAAAGATAAATATCAGCAAGCTGCCAATAAGAATCCACGCACGGTAACGGCGTTTTGGTTTTGGGGCAGCTGGACTATCTGCCTCGGCCGGCTCTTCTACGAGCGGATGCTCAGCCGTTGGGATTACTGCTTCGGCTGGGGCTGGTGCAGGCTGAGGCTGTGGTTCTGGCTGCCGATCCACTATCGGATGCTCGGTTTTAGGCTTTTGAGGAATATCCCAATTACGAGACACCTCCACCGGAGAATCACTTAGTCCATGACGCTCTATAGCATCAGCGGCACCCTCTCGCGCATACAGCTTTTTTCGTAAGGCATCTAGCTCTTGGTGTTCCTGTAACCCTTTTTTCATTACCACTAGTATAACACCATAAAATAACGGTAGTTAGAGCTGACTGGCATTTTGGGCCCGCTCGATACTAAGCGCAATTTCTTTGTCATAGTCGCACACCCTGTCACTAGCTAATTCAGCAAGCGGGACAGTTGCAATAGCTTTGGGGACATCGCTGAGTTTGATATAGCCTAATTGTGCGAGCACTCGCTGAATAAATATATGCTCGTAACACTTCCGGTCGGTATGCTGGTGTGAGAAAAATTCCAGAGCGATCACGCATTCATCGAACAAACTAACGTGCATCTCTTCCCCAGCCAAGAAGCGTCGCATCAGTCGAATGACTTTGACCACACTCCCGCGCGCCGCTTGATTGCTGGCAGTGCTGTAGTAGTTCTTGGTTTCGGCTACACTACCAATCTTCCAGCCACCCTTGCCTTTTACTAATGACACCCGGATCAATGAAAAATCTTGCAGTGCCTGGCGCTGCTTGGAGGTTTCCTTTCTGACACTACGCGCATCAGCGTACAACATCCCAAGTTCACGCGTAAAGAGCCGATAGCTACGATCAGCTGTATTACGATCAAACGTCCCGCACACTAGTGCGTCGGTCGTGTAGGTTACGTACGCCATATATATGGAATTATCCGATCGAGAATGTAAACGTAAGGTCTCCGGCAGTCACGTCATCTCCAGTGGTATCAGAGAAAACCAGTTCAGTCGCACCGACTGTTTTCTGGAGCAACTCTTGATTAGCTGTAACTGCCGACTGTCCTGATTCATCGGTTTGTACCATGAGAGTGATCTCGTCATGGGGCTGCAGTCCTGCTGCTTTTCGCTTCCCTTGGACAGCTCGCATCAGCTCACGCACAGCTCCTTCGGCGACCAGCTCGGGAGTCAGGTTGGTGTCAATTGATACCTCTTGTGCTTCTTGGTAGCTTTTGGCATTGAGCTCATCAAGCACTACGCTCGATAGATCTGATGAAAGTTTTGGACCAAGCACACTTGCAATCGGCTGACGAACCTTAATACCGGATTTCGTTCGAGCCTCAAGCGCAGCGGTGACAATAGTGCGAGTTTCTTCCATCTGTTCAAGAAGTTTTTCATTTACCATCCCTTCACTTGGCCAGGCTGCGAGGTGGACACTTTGCGCTTCATCTTCTTCCCGCACAGCCTGCCAGAGGTAGTCGGCATAAAACGGCATCGACGGTGCAATCGTGAGCGCAAGTGTACGCAGCACGTGTCGCAGTGTGGCGATCGCAAGGGTCCGACCAACTACATCGTCACCCTTGAATCGATCACGACTCCGCCGGAGGTACCACACAGATAGATCATCAATAAAATCATTGATCGGTCTAGTTGCCTTATCCAACTCGTAGGATTTGTAGCCAGCAGTCGATTCGTTCACCAGTTGTTGCAATCGAGTGACGATCCATTGGTCAAGCACGTTACTTGAGTCACCCCGTGCCTCGGTGTCATCGGCAAACATTTCATACATCGCCAATACATTGTGTAGTCGGCCGATGTTTTTTCGCTGCAGCTCCAGTACTTCCTTTTCCGAGAAGTGCAGATCCTCACCTCGCATAATTGGTGACGAGAGTAAATATAATCGCATTGCGTCGGCCCCAGCTGTGTTGGCCACTTCAACTGGATCTGGATAGTTTTGCAGTGATTTAGACATCTTCTTGCCGTCTTCTGCCAGAACCATTCCGTTAACGATTACGTTCTCGTACGGAGATTTCCCAAACAAGGCAGTCCCCAGCACGATCAGTGAATAAAACCAACCCCGAGTCTGGTCGAGTCCTTCAGCGATGAATTGCGCTGGCAGGCCGACGCCGTTTTCTGGGTCAAAGTCTGATTGTGCCTCACCCATAAAGTGTCGTTGGCCGTACGGCATTGATCCACTCTCGAACCAGCAGTCAAAGACGTCGGGTACTCGTTCTAGTTGCACACCATTTTCTTTAAGTACAACTTCGTCGATGTACGGCCGGTGGAAATCGAGTTCGTAGTTATCGTTGTGTGGCAACGGTGTGAACTGTATTTTTTCCCAGTCAGCATTACCAAAGTACCGACCGTTATCATAGTCATCTTTTTGCTGCTCGATACTCCAGCCGTTTACCGCAGCGCGCAACGTAGCGATGCAACCACCGTGGCTAACAATCAAGATTTTTTTGTTTTGATATTTACTTTCTAAGTCATAGATAAATGCTCCCATTCGTTTCATCACGTCACGACGGTTCTCTGAGTCTGGTAGTTCTTTGGTAAACCGTTCCTCCCAGGTAGCAAAATTTGGCGCTGCATAGTCATCGTGCCATTTCTTGCCTTCAAACTCGTCAGCCAGATCAAATTCACGGATCTCCGGCGCAACAACCAGAGCATCAGCACTTAATCCTAATTCGTCACGCATTACTTCTGCAGTTTGCGTTGTACGCATAAATGGCGAATGAACAATCAATTCAATACCGGCGTCTTTGAGTTCAGCTGCTGTGGCCTTAACCTGCTCCTTACCTGTGTCTGTGATTGAATCATCGTTTTCTATATTGGCTGAGATTACTCCCTTTGCGTTTGACTCACTTTCACCATGACGCATGACAACGTATTCATTACCACTCTTTGGTACAAATTGCTTGAGTTCCTCAAGCGAACCAAACACTTTATACTCTTTGGTCTCTGGATTACGCCAGATCGGAAGTGGCGCTCCCCAATAGCGCTGACGGGACACCGCCCAGTCACGTGCACCCTCGAGCCACTTACCAAAGCGGTTGGTACCAACGTGCTCTGGCACCCAGTTCACGGCGTCGTTATTAGCAACAAGTTGATCTTTAATACTCGGCACATCAACGAACCACGATGTGGTGGCGTAGTTAAGTAGCGGTGTATCACAACGCCAACAGTGCGGATAACTGTGGGTGATGTTTTCTTTTTTGAAGATCACACCTTTGGCTTGCAAGTTTTTGAGTACTTCGATATCGGCGTCCATGTGTCCAACACCAGCTTCATCATCATCTTTTGGTTTGACCAGCTGTCCAGCAAAATCAGTCACCCAGTCTTTGAAGTGTCCCGACTCATTAACATGATGCACGATTGGTACGTTGTGGGCCTGTGCAAGTTTCATGTCGTCGTCACCGTAAGCAGGCGCTATATGAACAGCCCCAGTTCCATCAGTACCGATTTCGACGTAGTCAGCGTGACCAATCACCCAGGCGTTTTCTCGTCCTTCCATATCCTGTTCCCCCATCCACGGGAACGGTGGCTGGTACCGACGGCCGACCAGGTCGGTGCCTTTGATCTCTTCAACTAATTCATAGTCTGAACCCTCAAGTTGTACAAGTCGGTCTTTTGCCACGATGACGAACTCAGTTTTATCTTCAGCTGTCACTTTGGCTTTAACGTACGTAAACTCTTCGTTCACCGCTGCCATCAAGTTTCCTGGTAGTGTCCAAGGAGTTGTGGTCCAGACGAGTAGACTGGTATCAGTCACCTTCTCAGCCTCATCAAGTAGTGGCAACTTGACCGTCACAGCAATATCCTTGATGTCTTTGTAACCTTGGTTGACTTCAAAGTTAGACAGGGTCGTCCCACAACGTGGACACAGGTGCATAGTTTTAAACCCTTCAAAAACTAGTCCTTTTTCATGTAGCTGTTTAAATACCCACCACACACTCTCGGTGTAGGTGCTATCCATGGTTTTATAGTCATCCTCCATGTCAGCAAAGCGTCCCATACGCGGGATGATCTGCTTCCAGTCATCAGCGTACTCCATCACCGCATCACGGGCGGCTTCGTTAAAATTCTTGACTCCATATTCCTCGATGTCGCGCTTGGTAGCTAGGCCAAGTTTCTTCTCGATCAAGTTCTCGAGCGGCAAACCATGACAATCCCACCCCCACTTGCGACGCACGCGGTAGCCGTTCATCGTCCAGAACCGCGGAATGGCGTCTTTGATTGTACCGGCCAAAATATGACCGTAGTGTGGCAGACCAGTCGCAAACGGCGGCCCATCATAAAATACGAAATCTTCTTTGGGCGAGCCTCCTGCCGGAGCCGCCATGCTTTTATTAAAAATGTCCTCTGCTTCCCAGAAGGCTTGGATTGATTCTTCACGTAGCGCGACTTCACTTTTCTCTATTTGATCAACAGTTTTGACACTGTCATTCTCTCGGCCGTGGGCCTTTTTTGGATTGGTGTTCATATAAAATATTAGTTATGCATATCAGACATAGCACCAAAACAATCAATCCAGCGAATTTCTGTGTCGTTACGCTATTTTACTCAATCATCGTACAGATGTACGTTTCCTTCATAAAATACCTAGGCTCCTTGAACTTCATCTGTCTGTATTGCTTTGGAAACAAATAGCGTATCAGGCTATAAATCCAGTGTAGCAGAACACTACAAAATGGCAAAAAGAAAAGGCGCACTATTGTGCACCTTAAATTATTACCATTCTAATGACCGTTCATGAAGTTTTTTCAGCGGTTCAACACACAGCAGCGCACCAAACAGCATAAAAATTGTAGGTACCACTAAGTAACCTTCAAGGTAGAAACCGACACCAAACAACACTAACAAAGTACCAATCAGGACATGCAGATCGCTGCCGTAACGATAATCTTGAAGACTTTGCGAATACCGACCAAACTTCATGATTAATACAGCGTTTACGACAATGATCGTCGTTGCAATCCAAAAAATGACGTGCATCAAGCACTCCAACAGATACAGCATATACCCTCCAAAAAACTGCCTCCGCAGTATTTGACACCATTTTTAAAGAAAATTCAACTACATCCGCTCTGACACCTCGATCCCAAGCGCCCACAGCCCTTGCTTGAGGGTCAGCGCTACAGCACTGGCAACAGCTACTTTATATGGAGCAAATTCATCACTCGGATCAGCAATTTTCTCAGCAGCGTAGAACGAATTAAATTCAGAAGCTAGCTCGGTTAGATAGGTAACAACTGTTTGAGGAGCCCGATCACACAAAGCCGATTCAATAACACTAGGAAACTGTTCAACCAATTTCTCAGCTGGATATGACTGCTCTGGCGCGCGTGATACGTCTGAAGCAATACCGGCTGTTGTCGCCTTGGCTAATACGGACTGAATCCTGGCGTACGTGTATTGCAAATACGGACCAGAGTCACCTTCAAATGACAAGGCTTTTTCTTTATCAAAGACAATGTTTGAACCAATTCCGTGTCGCAAGATTTGGTATTTCAGGGCGGCAACTGCTACTTTGGTAGCAAGTTCTTCGTTTTGTTCAGTCATTTTTTCGGTAGCCGCTTCCTCCATTTCCATTATGATGGACTCACCGGTTAGGACATTCCCTTTTCGGGAAGACATCTTGCCAGTACTAAGTGTCAAAAATCCAGTCGGGATATGTTCGAGACGCTTCTCCGAGGCATCTGCAAATAGTTCGTTGATCGCTGCGTACACAACTTTAAAATACTCACTCTGCTCGCCACCAGTAACGATGATTGATTGCGTCCAGTTTGGATGCTGTTCGTGTTTTAGTTTGTAGTGTCCGATATCTTTTGCTTCGTAGGTTGGAAGACCTTTTGAGTTAAGGAACACTCGAGTATGCAAGCCAGACCGAGCGCCATCATACACAATTGCACCCTCACTTTCTGTGAATAGTTTCCCAATGTTAGCTTTGACGATTTCCAAACCAACTGGAGCCGCTTCACTTTCAAATATTTCGGTATCAAAATGTGTCCCCAGTTTAGCGCAGATAGCATGTATCTGCGCATTTGAAGTAGCGATTCCAGCTAAACGTAGTTGGGATAATTCCGAGTCAGAACCTGCGTATAAAGCTTGGTTGATGGCGATAATAGCTTCTTTATCTGCTCCTTCAGCTTCGTAAGCTTCGTTTCCAACTCGATATGCTGCACCCAGTTCTTCAATCTTGCTGGGATCATTGCCGGTTTTTTGTAGTCCCCAAACTGCTTTAGCCACTGGTAGACCAATATCAGACGGATAGTTCGCCCGCACAACTGTTGCGCCAGACAGTTCAAATAAACGAGTGAACGACTCACCGATAATGTTACCAACTAAGTTCCCTACGTGTAGAGGTTTAAATAAGTTTGGACTGGTGTACTCGACAATTACTTCTTCTCCTTTTTGTGACTCATTACGACCCCACTGATCACCAGCGGCCAGCGCTTGCTCCAGTGTAGACGTGAAATATTCCTGTTCCAAAATGAAGTTAAGAAACCCAGGACCAGCCACCACTACAGCAGCAACCTGATCAACCTGACCTGATAGAGCGGCAGCGAGATTATCAGCGATTGTTCTTGGTGGTTGCCCGACTTGTTTTGCAAGCACCAATGCGACATTGGAAAAATAATCTGCCCCGGCATTTTTGTCAGTTGGATAATCAACCACAAAATCAACCTCAGGTAATTCCAAAGTTGTCATCGCTACTTGTACAGCACTGGTGATTGCGTCTTTCATTGTGTGAACCATACCTATATTACTCGGTGTTTACAAGGCGTTAGATTGAGATACTGGGTAACATTATTCAATCCGGATCACTGCCGGGCGCCTACCAATACCCGATGTATCAATCTTTACCGTCGTCCTACCTAGAACCTGTCCACGCGCGTTTTCAACCCCACAGCGCCAGATACCGTCACTAAAGGCATCCAGGATCGTGTAGCCACGATAACCCCCACTATTTTCGCCAGTGATAGGGTACCCAAAGCGAAAGGCTTCTTGCCAATCTCCAGCTTCATCTTGATATTCCCAGCGGTGATAGATCCTAGTCTGCAGTCTGGTCGGGGCGTAGACTCGGGCAAAACAAGCAATCGAGCTACCGGTAGGATGAAGTTCTTCTCGAGTGAACGGCAACCTTCGATACCACGGTTGTTCTTCGTCAGTAATACGATACAAACCATCATTGTCCCGGTACACCGACTGGACAATATCAAGCTCAGTTAGCGACAACGGAATCGGTGGGATCAAATTAAAAAAGTATAAGGCCGTCATTCCAAAGTACAATCCTCCGACAGTGATAATAATTCGCCTGGTACTCTGTCGCATGAAATTAGGAATGATCTTGTACAGCATCTGAATGACTGCTGTTACCAACAAAAGTGCGGTCAATCCACTGAGGATAAATATCCCATCCCCCATCTTTCCCAAGATTACTGGTAGCACCAAAACAAAGTACGAAAAAATACCGATGAAATATAGCGAAATATGATACAGCAACATGTCAGACCGTTTTTCAAACAACTCGTTACCAACAATCACCAGTAGAATAAGTATAAAAAACGGCGCACTAGCTAGCCAGTCTCCACTGCGCCCATAAAAGATAAGCATCCCAGACAATAGCCCACCAAATGAGTACTGCAGAAGAATCGGTGCATTGCGCTGCACCAAGCGCGACAGCGTCATCCCCAGTCGCTCAGCCACTCCAGCATAAAATACCAGCAGTGATACTGTTGCTAAAACTACGTAGGCTAGCAAAATTAAGTTGTCGAGCAAGTCATCAACCCGGTTCAACAAAAGTAAATCGGTAATGAACCCACCGATAAACGCAAAAGTTAACCAGTTGCGTGAGAGTGTCCCAGAAATTGATCGTAGCGACATAGGACTATCATACCAAAAGAAAACGACCTCGCAGGTGTGGGTGCGGGTCGTCGGAAGAAAAAATTTGGAACCTAAAAAAGTGGACGGTATGGGAAGACTGCGTAGCTCCAGATGTTTTTGAAGATTATTTGGTCTCCACCAATACCGCCCCAAGTGGCAGGCGAGTGCGAGGCAGCACTCTACTTTGAGTGAACTAGGATGACCGTGACAGGCAGAAACGACATCCGTGATCACTCACCAAAAGATATCTATATTATACATACACAAATAAAAAAGTAAAGACCGACAGGACTGTCGGTCTTTACTTTTTTGAAGGTTTTACACAAACTTCTCTGGGACTGGGAAGGCTTCACACATGGCCTGCACTTCTGTTTGCAGTTCAGCTTTCCGGGGAGCGTCGTCTTTATTCTTCATCGTCTCAATCATGATTTCAGCTAGTCTGGTTGCTTGCTCTTCTTTCATTCCTCTGGTGGTCATAGCTGGTGTTCCAAACCGGATTCCTGACGGATCCATTGCAGTGCGAGGTTCGTCTGCAATCATATTTTTATTAAGAGTAATTCCTACCTCATCGAGCACCGCCTCAGCTTCTACTCCAGTGATATCAAGTGAGCTGTGCACGTCTGCGAGTAGCAAGTGATTATCAGTCCCACCGCACATAAGCCTGACGCCTTCTGCTTTAAATACAGCCTCCATCGCCTTGGCGTTTTTTACAATCTGCTGTGCATAGTCTTTGAAACTTGGATCAAGTGCTTCTTTAAAGGCGACTGCTTTGGCAGCGATTTGGTGCATGTGTGGGCCACCTTGCATTCCAGGGAAAACCGCTTTATTGATCTTCTTGGCCAACTCTTCACTTTCACGTACAACAATCATTCCGCCACGTGGACCACGCAGTGACTTATGAGTGGTCATCGTCATCACATCAAAGCCATGATCAAACGGGTTAGCGAGCACGCCAGCAGCAATCAGTCCGGTGATGTGTGCGATATCAGCCACGGTATACGCCCCAACCTCGTCGGCAATTTCCTTGAACTTAGCGTAGTCCAGTTCCCGACTATAAGCAGAGAACCCAGCCAAGATAATCTTTGGTTTGTGCTCGAGCGCCATCTCTCGCAAGTGACCGTAATCAATTTCGCCAGTCTCGACGTCTTTCATTTTGTACCGAACAAAGTTAAATACTTTGTTGATCGCTGTCGTTGGGTGACCGTGCGTGAGGTGCCCACCGTGAGACAGATCCATCCCGAGTACTGTGTCACCTGGCTCCATCAAGGCGAAATACATCGCCACGTTCGCGGCTGCCCCGCCCAGTGGCTGGACGTTAGCGTACTGGGCTTTAAATAGCTGTTTGGCTCGACCGATGGCAATGGTTTCCATCTGATCGGTAAATTCCTGTCCACCATAGTAGCGCCGGCCGGGGTAGCCTTCTGAGTACTTATTGGTAAATACTGACCCCATCGCTTCACGCACCGCCATCGATACGTAGTTCTCACTTGGGATCAGCTCGATCCCCTTTTTCTCTCGCTCTTCTTCCCCGACTAGCGTCGCGTAGATTTCCTCATCTTGATCTTTGATGTGTTGGTATTCGTTCATGTTTGTATGTAATTACTGAAAAAACTGCTAATCATATTTGCTCTACAGAAAACGAACGAAACACTAGATCATAAGTCGAAAATAATTTTAATAAATCCAGTATACAACAAAATAAAAACGAGGGTAACTATCTCTGACCGTTTAGTTATTTTCAAATAGATGATATAAAAAAAGCCTAACTTATAATTAGGCTTTTATGTATGCATGTGATGGAAACCACTTTGGAAATGCAGAACTACGTGATTTTGTTCCTCCGCCACCCCATCTCCGTCGATACTCAAAAAAAATCACATCATCGAGAAATCGTGGTTTATTTGTGTAGGGACGTTTTCGAGAGAGGAATTTCTCCAAGCGAAGAATGTCTTCCTCTGAACGAAATTGACAGTCAAGTACAGCTCTACTTAAACAATCACTTAAAAGTAAAGACAAGACCTGGCGAGTAGAGCGATGACTTTTCAGTTTGATTTCTTTCCAGTGTTGCCAATACTGTGGTTGCTCATCTATTGCTCGCTGAATTGACTTCTCGACGTACCAAATGTATGGCAGTGCCAGCAAGGCAAACGGTAGGAGCACCATCCAAGCTAAAATAAATGGTATCCAGTGATACCATTTTGGCTTATATCTTCTTTTCATCTATCAACACCTTTTTGTTTTTTCTAGTTACAATAAACCACAAATTTACTTACAAAACAAACTTACCGATCATCACCGTCACCGCCAATTTTTCCACGCTCTAGGCGAGACCGCAGTTTTTCAATATTTTGTTCAGCCACATCATCTAAACTCACACCAAATTCAGTTGCCAATTGGGCGGTGTACCACATTACATCCCCCAATTCTTTTAAAATCTCAGCCTTAACGTCATCTGTTACTTCGGCTGGGGTAAACATTTGCTTATCGCGCATTAATTTTTTTACTTTTTCGGCCAGCTCGCCAGATTCACCCACTAACCCTAGCGTGGGGTATATAAAATTATTGTTGAGCTCAGGGTAAGCAGCCGTCACTCGTGATTCTTTTTGATATTCAGAAAATTGCATACATGCAGTATAACAAATAGTAAAAAGACCGGCGCGCAAGTGCACCGGTCTTTATTTGGATTTACCAAGGTACGGACGAATCAAACACGCCACCCATTACTTTCAATTTTCGCTTGTGTGAAATACCACTCTTATCCCAAACTAAAGCAGCGTAACCTTCAGGAAAAACAATAGCCACGCCAGTACTCATTTGCTTTAACTCACCTGGCGCAATTGTCACATCCTCTATGGTAAAGAGATCCATCCCCGCATCAGTGGCATGAGCAAAACTAGGCAATTTTGCGTCTGGATGAAGTTTTTTGATTTGCAGTTGCATACTAAATAATTTTAGACACTAGTTTATACACTTCGTCATGAATGTCTTCCCTGGGGCGAATCTGATCATTTTCGCAACAAGATACTTTTGTCCAGTTATTTTTACTGGCAACTATTAAACGCGCACGATCTTCGGTAGCTTCTTGATGACCATGATCTCGCTCTGCCGCGTCAATCTTTACATTAACTCCATGCTTTCCTTCATCTACAGCTTGTTGCTTAAGAGCTACACGGACGTTATTTGGAACCTCTAAATATACAATCTGATCTGGCCTAGGAATACCAAAGATTCCATGTTCCATATGATCTAACCAACCAAGAAATGCTTCCAGTTTTTCGGGGTCATTGATCTTTGCCCCTTGGTGCATCATGTTTGAACTTACATACCGGTCAAGAACGACAATCTTTCCTTCATCCAACCATTGTTCAAGCCTGGGTTTGGTCTCGAATCTATCTGCTGCGTACAGCGTAGAAGCAATTCTGGCGTCGGTAGCCATGAAATCACCCCGTTTTCCATCGAGACACTCTCTAATCAACCCACCGAAATGATTTTGAGTGTACTGCGGAAAATCTAATGATTCGACCTTACACCCTTCCGCTTGTAGTCGTTTCACTAACAAGGCAACTTGTGTAGCCTTTCCCGCCCCGTCTCCGCCGTCGATAACTATGAGTTTTCCTTTCATGTCGGTCAATACTAGTGATAAGTACCCTCATGATATCATGACTAATAATCACTTAATTAGCACACCATCATGTCAACACTTGAACAGCTCAATCACCACGAAGTCAAACTTGATACCGGAGGAAAAATTGTCGTTATCGATTCGGGTGCAGTCCTGACTGCCGAGATGACTGCTATGTTGCAGGCGCTTCATAGTCGCTCAACTGAAGGAATCAACGGACACCTACAAGTTCTCGCCGAACGAGGGGCCGACAAATTTATGTCGACGTACTACGTGCAATATGGCCACAAATCAATTGGTGACTGTGGCGTTGGGGTGGTGTTTATTGAAGGGATCTCGATGCTGGCTGCCAAAGCGATTCAGGACAGCAAACTGTACAACGGACAAGAAGCGTCTACTCGGTACATCGATTTTGCGAATCAGCCGTTTTTAAATCCCTTTGGGACTGAGGCAGGGACGGCTATTCAAGAAAACTGGCGTCGATTCTACCTCAAGGCAGTAGAGGAAATGAAGGCTGTTCTTCCTAGTCGTTACCCACTGGGAGAAGGTGAAAAAGAAACCAGCTACAACAAAGCTATCGAGGCGCGGGCGTTTGATATTACTCGCGGATTTCTGCCGGCTGGTGCCAGCACAAACATCGCCTGGACCACTACCTTGCGACAGTTTGATGACCGGATCATGCAGTTACGACATCACCCACTCGAGGAAGTACGGGAAATTGCAGAGAAACTAAATGACGCCATGCTCGCAATGTACCCAAGTTCGTTCAAACCAAATGACGAAGAACGGTACGAAAAATACCGAGCGACTCACGAATACACAGCGAAGTGTAATCAGCAGTACTACTACCATGATGCCAAGTGCGCCGAGCTAGCACTCGTGCGTGATGGCATTGAGCACGCTGACCTAGCACCATTTAAAACACTTATGGCTGAGCGACCTGATCGAACTGAGCTACCAAAATGGCTCGGCGCCTATGGTGAAGCCGCATTTCAATTCACACTTGATTTTGGATCATTTAGAGACATCCAGCGCCACCGAGCAGTGACGCAAAGGATGCCACTTCTGACCAGCGAGATTGGCTTTCATGAATGGTACCTAGACGAACTAACCGAGGACCTTAAGGCTGAAGCTGAAGGTTTAATTACTGACTTAGCAAAAGCAGCAAACGACCTCACAGACGACGAGGCACTACGCCAGTACTACCTCCCTATGGGATTCAAAATCAGTAACTACCTCTCTGGCGACCTACCCTCACTGGTGTATCTGGTCGAGCTGCGGGCTAGTAGTCTCGTCCACCCCACCCTCGCAGTGCAGGCCGCCCGTATGGCAGAGATCCTCAAGCAGACCTACGCTGACTGCGGACTCACCATTCACCTCAATTCAGAACCGGGCCGGTTCGATGTAAAGCGAGGCGAGGCGGATATAATCAAGGTTGAGTAGCAATCATACAAAATAAAAAAGCAGCGTTTTAGGGCGCTGCTTTTTGTTTCTCGAGATATCTAGCGACTGCAACTGAGATCAACCTGACTTGACGGGCCCCATCTTGTTTAGATGTCTCATACTCAACCAGCAACGCACCTTTTACGCCTCGTGGCATATTTGAAAGGTACTTCCCCCTTGGATTCATAAGCAGTGTTGGTTTACCCAGCCTACCTCGGGCTTCGATTTCTTGACCAACACCGAACGACGGAATGCGTGTGAGAGCTACCATCAGGTCAGCTGATTCAGCCAGATTGATGTCGAAATCATGCACCTCAGTCGGGTCGGCATTAGGATCAAGACCGATGAACTTCAGCACCTGCACACCATCAAGGCTTTCAAGCTCGGCGCATAAGCACCGATAGAAATTGATTCTCCACCAGTCTGGTGTGTCGGTCAGTGCCATCGCAAGATAGATAGTCTTCATGTTGGAGTCTCCTTCCAATTACATTTCTACCTGCACTTAACCACAAAATACTATAAATGAAAAGGTTATTTAAATTGCTTACCGAGTTTTGGTCCAGTTTGGTTTAAATAATTTGAAACTTTGGTGTCGTAGTGGAATGACGGTTCTTCGGCCATTCGTTCAAATCTAATCTTGGCGATAGGTTGCCCTTTGCGTACTACCAAGTCCTCAAACGGGCGTACCTCAAGGGTAAATGGTCGACCCTTCCCTTCACCATCTGTGCCCCAGCCCCAGCCCGGGTCAAGGAAGCCAGCATAGTGAGAACGAAAATCTCCCGATCGCTCATCCATTGGCATCATCTCACTGGCGAGCGTTGGTGGAATGCGTACTCGCTCAGCTCCTGAAAGGATATAAAATTTGTCTCGCTTGAGCCGCAATGCTCCGTCAGTGATTTCAATTGGCCGAAAGAAGTCTAACCCCTCATAACCAGCGACATTAGCCACATCAATCACTTGATCTGGGGTAGCAATACATTCGTAGCCACACATACCTTCTTCTACCAGCGCAGTGAGTACAACTGTCCCATCCTGATCGTTAGTCACGATATCCTTATAGAGCAACTTTTTATCATCGGTCGGATGCCACACAAGCCCATCTCGCAATGCTAGTTCTAAATCAAGCTCACTAAAGCGTGTGTCCCCGGTAAATAGTCGTAGCTGAGTCAAAGGAGTACCCTGATGCAGTTGGATCGAAAATGACTTGGCAGTGATTGCTACCCATAGTTCGCCGGCGTATCCTTTGGGTGTAATGGAGTCGTAACGTGGCACACCATCAGCGAGCACTCGAACGTGCATATCTAACCTACCGGTAGACGACTTTGGATTACAGTAGCCATAGACTTGCTGTGGTAGGTCGAGAGTTTCATTGAGGCGAGCTAAGTACATTTTGCCGCAAGCAATCGGCTCTGTAATAGGGGCTTTTTTTGCCCCCATGAGTTCTAGTAGCTTACTAATTTTCTCACCAGCCTGCGGAAGGATTAAACCCTCAATTTCGTATAATTCATCTGACAACGACAGATCTAGTGAGGCTGGTGAAATATTCTCACGAATTGCATGCAAGATACAATCAGACTCGATTAAACGGGTAATTTGTTGAGCTGGTAGTGCACCCACGGCGTTTTTCATAGTGGTCCCAGTGTAACAAAAAAAACCGCCACGTGATACGCGGCGGCTTTGCCCTTAGGCAGCGACAGATGATAATTTCTGAACTGGTGCCATAGTTGATTGTTCGGCACGTTTTCGTAATAAATCGTCCAGTGGATGGTCACTCAGTAAGATGCAATGTTCGTTCAGCTTAACTGTATGATACTCGCTAACATGAATAAAGTAGACATTGAGATTAAACCGCTTTCGACTACCCCTCAGTACAACATCTGGCACAATGTATGGATGTTCCCCGCACCTTACAGGTATAGGATCTAGAACTTCTGTTGACACAGAAATGAGATCACTACCCACCTTTTGTAAAAGCTTATGGTGTTTACTCCTTGGACAGCCACAATCACTTTGAATCCAACCCCACATGCGAGAAAAGAAGCTGCTGTTGATAATATAGATTTTGTTTCTATCATCAACGGTTTGTTTTATCACAAACACTACCCTGTCTCTTCTTTTAGATCCGAACTTAGACTTTAACACTTCTTACGCCTCCTATGTTGGCTTAAATAACTGATTCTTCCCTTTAGAAGACGCACGAGTGTATCACTTCTTTCTTCTGAAGGATAGTGGATAGCGAAACACCCTGGAATCATGATGATTCCAGGGTGTTTTTCTTAGTGTGACTACGCTGTCACTGTAACTTCTTAACAGAAGCTGTATACCTTTTGGACAGATTATTTCGCTTTGCTTATAATCTGACTCAAAAGCTTTATTAATGTGACTACGCTGTCACTTTAATACCCATTGAGTAGCAAGATCCTTCGACTATCTTCATAGCAGCTTCGATTGAAGCGGCGTTGAGGTCGGGCATCTTTTCTTCAGCTACTTCTCGCACCTGGGCTTTAGTGATTGATCCGGCTGATGAAACAGTATTTTTACTTGACCCCTTATCCTTTCCGATCTTTTTAAGGATTAGTCGTGACATTGGTGACACCTTGACGATGAAGTCAAATGATCGATCGTCGTACACACTGATCACAGTCGGGACTACTTCTCCCATTCGTTCACGCGTTTGTTCGTTGAATTGGTTAACGAATTCACCGATGTTGATTCCGGCTTGTCCAAGTACTGGTCCTAGAGGTGGAGCTGGTGTTGCCTTTCCTCCCACTGCCTGTACTTTAATTTGTTTTACGAGTTTTTTAGCCATAAGCTTAATTTAAAATTGTGTGGCAACAGCTGGGTCCATACCAACCATCACCTGAAGCCCCGCTACAATACCGAAATTATTGTGTTTTGGCAAGAAGGTAGCTTACTGATTTACAAAATCTGACCAAAAAATATTGATAGTAGTATTTCGGTAAGAACTATCGTTAATGCAAATACAAATGCTTTTATGAAGTTCGCCTTAAAGAGGAGCACACCTAAGAGAACCAGCAGGCCAATTATAAGCACTTGAAAAATCTGTGAGGTAAGAAAATAAGACAGTGAAAGCTGTATGACTTCCATATTAGATGGTCTTGAACTACCTACGAGAAGCGTAAGTTTCAAATTTGTAAATATAGGAAACAAATTACTTCCTATGTGTTCAATCTTTTGTGACAATACAAAATTACTAAACACCATACTCAAAGCCAGTAAGCCACTTGATAACAGATACGAGAAGAATCCAACTGTAATACTCACATAGCCTCTAGGATCACTGTGTGAATTTTTATACAGCTTGGCTGGAATTGTGTAAAGAATCTTTTTCATATAGCGATCGTAGCACACAGAAACAGATATTTCTGAGATTACAAAAGGTTTAAAATTAGATGAAGTACGCGGAGTCTAGGTAAAAAGCCGGCGACCGGGGCTGGTGCCCAGGGAGCCGGTTTTTATACCGTAACGACAAAGTAGTTCGCTAATTTTATACCTTTTTGACTTGAAGGAAGTCTAGTTCGACCGGAGTCTCCCGACCAAACATGCTCACGAGCACCTTAACCTTACCACTTTGTTCATCGACTTCGCCAACCTTGCCTTCAAGGTCTTTGAATGGACCGTCAGCAATCGTGACCATGTCTCCAGCCTCTAGGTCAACGTTGTGCGTTGGGGTATCACTTTCCATTTTCTTCATAAATGACTGATACTCGGCTTCAGTTAGGGGTACCGGTTGGGTTCCGCTACCGACAAAGCCAGTTACTCGAGGTGTGTTTCGAACCACGAACCACGATTCGTCATTAACGATCATTTCCACTAGCACGTACCCAGGGAATACTTTTTCTTCTTCTACTACTCGTTTCCCACCTTTGACACGGATCTTTTTCTCGGTTGGGACAACCACGTTGAAAATCGAGTCATTCATGTTGAGTGAATCAATGCGCTGCTTGAGGTTACGGGTGACGGCATTTTCGTATCCACTGTAGGTGTGAATCGCGTACCAATGTCGCTCTCCGTCGCTGTGTTGTTTAGCCATAGAACTAGAAGTTATTGACGACGTAGTTGATAATTTCACCAAAGACATAATCAAAGGCGCCGGCATACAAAGCGGTCAGGACTGAAATAACGATCACCAATGCTGTGTAGAAAAGCGCTTGTTGTCGGGTTGGCCATTTAACCTGCTTCATTTCAGCAGCAGTGGCTTTAAGATAGTTTGAAAATTGATCCATGATAATGATAATTAAATAATGTTTGATGCAATAAAGCAAGTGTCTCGAATTTTGTTCATTTAGTGTTCCAGGAATTGTCGGCAGGCTAAAGCCGCCAATTCGGAACTAAATTCATAATAGTCGCTACGCTCGTTTATTTATTTAAAAAAAACCGCCCTTGGGCGACCTTTTGTATTACCGACAAGTATACAGCGCGTTGGAGAAATGTAAAGAGTGGCGCCGATCGGCGCCACTCTTTACAGCAACGATCGATACCCTATCTAATCTCGTATGTAATGGTCACCCGTGAAATTGTCTGATCTTCACCCATTGGGAGCTCTGCCCCACCAAAGCCTGATTCTGCCATTTCATCAAAGGCCATGTTCCGTGCTTGGTATGGTTCTGGTATGTAACGAGAGTCTTCTTCATAGAAGCCGGTAATCTTGACCAACCGTACCCCTAGGTCACTAGCTAGCTTCTGCGCCTTTTCCTTAGCATCGGCAATTGCTTGTTCGCGTGCTTCTGCTGCCAGCGCATCAGTGTCATCGATTACAAAATCAAGACTACTGATGTTTGTTGCCCCCTGCTCACCAACGCCGGTAATGACAGCACTGGCATTGTCTGTATTTCGCACCTTTACCTGCACTGACTGACTGACTTCAAATCCATCAGAGACTCGTTCACCAGGTCCACAAAACGTACCCGGGGTGCAGATTCGTTCCTCAAATCGGTACCGTGGGAAGAGATTGTAGCTAGTTGTCTTTATGTCTTCTTCGGCGATTCCTTGATCACGCAAGAACGCAATGATGTCGTTCACCGCTGTACCTGATTGCTCTTGGGCTGTGGCCGCATCGGCTGCTTCAGCCTGGACCGAGAAGGTAAACTGCCCGATATCGGGCACAGCAAACACTTCTCCTTCGCCAGTAACAGAAATCATGGCTGGATTAATATCCAAGTGTTGTAATTTTTCGAAATTGAGTGAAGCGTACGAACCTAGTGCCAGCAAGAACATAAACACCGTGAGTGATCCTAAGATCTTCATTGGTGTAGTTGAAAATAAATTATTCATAGAAATTAAAATTGAGAAATAAGCTGCCTGATAATACTCCTGATTGACCCTGCAATACCTTGATCTTCGCATACTGCTTGATATGCGGCGATATCACTGGCGGCGAGCGTGGGAGCATCAAATAGCTCGTCGTCTAGCAAATAGTACATTAGCGCACCTGGTTCCTCAATGTGGTTAATACCAAGTGCATGGCCAAACTCGTGTGCTAGTACCGCTACCAACTCGTTATTATCAGAGAATTTGTAGACGTTAATCTCTCCCCCTTGGTAATCACCTTGGGTGAATTCGTGTGCTTCACCATACTCACTGTTATACGCTTGCACTTCTTGGTTATACGTATCGATCAATCGATTCCCTTCGTTACTGAGGTTATTTAATTGCTGAGCTAAGTCATTAAGACTCGTCGCTTCTTGTTGTAGCGAGTTCGAAATACGCTCGAGACTGATACGCTCTTCCTCCAGGAGAGCAAACGCGTCCCTACCTGCACCACCCCGATCATTTACCTGTCGCACCCGGTCATTGTATGCCCGGAGATCAACGTCGTAGGCATCGCGCTTGGCAGCAAATGTAGCTTGGTTTGATTCGTACGTATTTTGCAGCTGCGCAATCTGCGTCCGGAAAGCGTCGTTTTGTTCTGCGATCGCATCAAGTCGGTCGCGATCATTAGTCTGAGCATTGGCAACCTCTTGCCGCTCGTCAAATATAAAATTGATGGTAAAGTCTGCGTCTTCGGTATAAATAAATAAATCTTTATCAACCTTTTTTTCCCATAGATCAGCTGCTTCAGCGATGGCTGCTTTAGCTTCGCTTGGAGTGACATCGAAAGACTCACCAATCGTACCCAGTCGGTATTCGATAGGAGCTGGACAGATAAATTTAGTGGTCTGGTACCACTGAACTCCTGCCAAAGAGACAGATAGGACAAGTGCGAGCATGAATGTAAACCGCATAGATTGAGATAGCAAACCACATTTCAGCCCCAATGACAACGGCGCCTAGCGAGGACTGCGTAGTCGCGATACGTAGTCCCTGGTAGGCGCCGCCATCTCGAGAATAAACTCGATATAGAAACATGTTCGCAAGAACCGAAGTTCTTACTACCCATACTATACCCCACTTGCATACACCGTTTACAAGATTTCAACAGTTTCAAAAAAACGCACTAGCTTTGCTAGTGCGTTTTTTTGTAACTACTCCCCCTTCGCCTTCGCCTCGGCCTCGGCCAACTTCTTCCTGACCATCTGCTGGGCGGCATTCATACTGTGCTGGTAGTAGAGCGCCTTACAACCACTCTTCCAGGCGTGGATGTAGAGCTGATTTATGTCTTTGGCTGGGACATCTGGTGGGACCATGACGTTGAGCGACTGCCCTTGATCGATATGCTTCTGTCGGTCTCCGGCGTGTTCAATCAGTTTGGTTTGATTCACTTCAGCAAACGTTCTAAACACATCTTTCTCCTCATCACTCAAGACATCTAAATGTTGGACTGACCCATCGGCGTCTCGGATGCTATCCCAGGTAGTTTTGTCATTGAGACCTTTCTTTTCTAGTAACTCTTCAAGTAACGGGTTTTTAATCACTACCTTCATCTTAGCCACATCTTTGATGTAGCAGTTACTCCAGATTGGTTCGATCCCTTGTGACACTTGCCCCAAGATAAAGGCTGATGAAGTAGTCGGTGCAATTGCCATAGTGGTAGCATGCCTTCGACCGTAGCCCTTCATCACTTCTGGTTCACCAAACTCCTTGGCCATCTCGGCACTCGCAGCAAATGAGCGTTCTTGCATCACCTGGAATACTTCTTTGTTGATCTCACCGGCCTCATCGCTATCGAAAGCTAGCCCCTTGCTCTGCAAGAGCGAGTGGTACCCTAATACCCCGAGGCCTAGTGCTCGGTTAGCTTTGGCAAAATTGTATGGTCGCTCCATGAATTTAAACGCCAACTTCTTGTCCTCATCCTCTGAATCACGCCAGGCTTCGAGCTTGTCGCAGAAGTTAGTCATGACGGCTTCGAGGAAGTAGGTCATGGTCTCGACTAGGTCGGTATCTTTCCATTCATCGTAGTGCAATAGGTTGATCGAAGACAGACAGCAGACAAATGACCAATCCTTATTGCTTGGCAGCATGATCTCACTACAGACGTTACTCGCGTAGATTGGCAGCTCTTTATCTTTGTAGACCTGCGGCTTGGCATTATTCGCGTTATCGGTGAACATGATGTATGGGTACCCGATCTCACCACGACGTTGGATGATCTTGGCCCAGACCTTTCGTTTATCTTCGTCACCTGCGATCATAGCTTCCATCCACGCATCAGTTACCGTTACGGCATGGTTGATCTTTTGAATCGGGTTACCTTCAGTTCCAATATCAAGAAACTCGAGAATATCTGGGTGTTCTACCGGCAGGTAGGCAGCAAATACTCCCCGTCTGGTCGCTCCTTGGCTGACCACATCAAGGATTTTTTCAAACAGCTGCATGAAGTGCACTGGACCTGAAGAGTAGCCATTATTCAAGATCTCTGCCCCACGTGAACGCAGATTACCAAAATACGCCGAGCATCCACCACCGTACTTACTCATCATTCCCACCTCACCTTGAGTATGCAGAATATTGGCCATGTCGTCAGCCACAAAAGAACCAAAGCAACTAATTGGTAGTCCTCGCTCAAGGCCAAAGTTTGCCCAGACTGGGGTCGCAAGAGAAATCCACCCCTTACTCATGTAGTCTTCAAATTTATCAGCAAAGCCTTCTTTGCCCAGCGTCTTTTCAGCAAACTCAGCGATGTACCGCACACGCTCTTCAGTCGTTTGCCCATCGACGAGATATCCCCGAGCCATAAATGCTCGTGTATTGTCGTTCACCCAGTGCCATGGTTCTTTGTTCATAGTGCTGCTTTCATTCAGTTATCTTTCTAATCGCGACGATCTTCACTACTGCTGTACTGACTTCTATTTTAAAACAAATCTTCGCTCGTGACACTTGCCGAACGCTTATTGTAGTTGATTGATCTTTTGTCAAAGAAATCAACGTGCTTGGTAGCGATCACTTCGTTGTCAAACCAATCAGTTTCTTCTAGGAGTGCGTCACTCACTTCAAAGATTCGTGGCATACCAATTGCGGCCAGAGAATTGTTAAACCGATGCTTAACGAATTCCTTTACATTGGCTGCTGGCAAGAAATCAAGTTCACCTGCCTCGAAAATCCAATCAATAACTTTACTTTCAGCTTCAAATGCTTCTTCACAAGCTTTGATAATAACAGCTTGCGTTTCATCGTTAAACCATTCTGGATGTTCTTCTCGAATGATGTTGATCACATCGATACCAAACATACCGTGCAGGTTTTCTTCTTTTGAAGTGGCCTCAACCGCGTTACTGATTCCTTTAAACACGTTCTTGTGCTTGTTGAAGCTCATCATGATCAAGAACTGTGAAAATAGTGACACGTGCTCGACAAACAATGAAAACAGCATCACAGCCTGCGCATATTCTTTGTTGTCTTTTGTTTGTGCGAGCTCACTTACCTTATTAAGGTACTCCATACGACCAAGAATCACTGGTTTCTCCTTGATTTTGGCAAACTCACCATTAAGACCTAGGATTTCGAGCAAGTGGGCGTACGCATCGGTATGACGCACCTCTGACTCAGCAAAAGTGGCACCAACGGCGCTGATCTCGGCTTTCGGCATTTTCTTGCCAATGTCACCCCAGAAATTCTTCACCGCTACTTCGATCTGCCCGATTGCCAACATGGTGTTTTTAATGGCGTTTCGTTCGACGTCGTTTACATTAACGTGAAAATCCTGCACATCACCAGTGAAGTTGAATTCGGTATGTACCCAGTATGAGTGTCGTACAGCATCCACGTATTCGTATAGCTCTGGATACTCATACGGCTTGAGGTGCATTCGGGAGGCAAAGATGTCTCGTTCGCGAAGCTTCTTGCGCTCGTTTCGGAAAATGATGTACGCCTTGGCAGTGACAAAATAATCTTTTTCCATTAATGCTTGCTCGACTAGGTCCTGGATTTCTTCCACGGCAGGACTACCATCGATACATTTATTGGCAATCGCGCTCCCCTCTTCGGCAGTACCGGCTTGGACACACATCGCGACGACCTTTTGATGCGCGAGCTCAGCAACCTCGGTAGCGTCCTTGCGGTCACCTTCATTAGTCTCGACTAAAGCTCTAGTGATCGCGCCAACGATCTTCTCGATATCAAATGGCTGGGTAGAACCATCGCGCTTGCGAATTTCTTGGATTTTCATAACTTCAATATGATGTGGTGAATGATTAAACTCATCAGATGCAGACTTTAGCTGTGGAAGAAAACGGCTTGCTAGTAGCAAGCAGGTAGCTAAAGTCTAATTGTGATGAGGACCAGGAAAGACACACAACTAGAAGTAGTCGCGACCTATATTACTAGGAATAGTGTGTCACCTCCGACACTTGAGTAAGCCAAACTTCGCTTTCTCTTGTGATACTCCATCCTACCATTTTTTATTTTCTCAAAAATGACGATAATAGCCAAAACAGGGTATATGCCTGTGGATAACAAATTAAGCGAGAAATGCTTGCTGTTGCCAAGCCTAGGCAAGCAGCTAAAGCTGTTGTCCTGGCGACCTTTTACCCCCCCATATCCAGCCATGGTAGGTGCATAAGACCTTGTATTAAAACAGACGGTGCTTATCCATGAGTCAAAACAAAAAAATACCCTCAGACCACACAGGCTGGCCAGGGTACGCTTCCAACCATACAAGCTCGAAACAAAGCCCGTCTCAAAGAACTAGAGAAGCAGCTTACAGAAAAAGCCAACCAGGCAACAAAAAACCGCCTGATTAATCAAGACGGTTTTCTTATGATTATTTATCGCTTCAGGGTGTCTCTGATTTCCATCAACAGTTCTACCTCAGTTGGACCGGCTGGGGCCGCTTCCTTCTCTTCGGCTGGACCTTGAGCTTTATTGATCGCCTTGATAATCACAAAGATCACAAACGCCACAATCACAAAATCAATCACCGATTGAATAAACGCCCCATACCCAAACACTGACTCCCCAACTGAGTATGAAAGCTCGGTAAAATCTACTCCACCCATAAATATCCCCACCAAAGGAGTGATCAGATTCTCAACGAGTGAAGAAATAATCTTTCCAAAGGCTGCACCAATCACCACCGCTACCGCTAAATCAACCACGTTTCCCTTCATCGCGAAGGCTTTAAATTCTTGCAACATATATGTTTTTAGTAGTAAATATTCTTAAAATATAATTCTTTAGTACGTTCCGCATACGGCAGAAAGTTTCTTAGAATATCAGCCGAGCTAAATAAAATCCAATCCCGGCCCCAAGTAAGAGGACGAGTAAAAGCACAATAAGTAATGATTCCTTTCCCATACCAATAGTATACCTGCAATGCGCTCGACTTTTAGGGTAAAAACCGGTATAAATATGCCCACGCAAGGGTGGCGACGGCGTCGCCACCCAACGTAACATGGCGACTATAGTATAACGGTTAGTGCTCCAGTTTGTGGTACTGGAAGTTCGGGTTCGATTCCCGGTAGTCGCCCAGATTTTTAAGGCCTATTTAGCAACGTATTCTAAGGGTATTCTTGGTGTGTGCAAAACTCTCTTGATGAGATATACGTGGATAAACATTGCTAGAGGCACTTGGAAAATAGAGATTATCGTCAGCGGCGGCATCGCCATCGCAGTAGGTTCAGGTACAAGTTGTATCAGACCAAAGAACGATAGTCCGACTATGGTAAACGCTAAAGCAAAGTCTAATAGACCGAAACCACACCAAACAAGGACTAGTGGTTTTTCTTTCGTAGACTGGTGGTAAACCAGCCACGCTACTGTCACTGCACTGACAGCAACCAATATATCAAAGACTCCAGTCACAAACCCAACCTCAAATGGTAGTACCCCCTGTAAATAAAAGATGAGGAAAGCTAGTCCCACCATACGGTATGATTGCGTACTAACAAGTAACCACGTAGGTATAGTCTCCAAGAAGTTTTGAAATGCGGTGCTTTTTTTCCAAGCAAACAGTAGAGCACCAAGCGGTATTGAGAGTAGAGTGCCAAAAATAGCAAACCCAATCAAGTCGCCCGCTTGCCATTCCCCGATGACTTGAAAATACGGAACCTGTCCCAGAGCGACCGCAAGAACGAACCATATGCTTATTAGGTAGCTAACCGTCCGTAACTTATTCCAGCTATACATTGAAATGAGAGCCGTTACTGTTGCACCGAGACCTAGTATGGTGAATTGTAATATGTCCATTGTATTTTTATTAATTGTACCATCGATTCCCTATTAAGTGCCTGCATCAGTTCAGTTAGCACCAAAGAACTTCAGTGACCACACGATTAGATGCGAAAAGCTGTCGCTTTCTTATTATGCAAATACTGGGATAAAGACTTTCAAGTGTTCTAGGGAGGCGGTTTTTTCTTTCCCCTACCGAACCAGTGGAACCACTTTCTCCCCTCTTATCTGAAACAAACCCTTGCGTCGCTTAACCATTCAAGACACAATTCTTCCAATTGGTTCCACCCGAGGGTCGGTAGTCGCCCAGCAGAAAATATCTTTATTTTGTGAAGATATACAACAACATTTCAGTTCTGATATTTCATACCCCTAATGGGAATGAGGAACTAGAGATACTTATTCTTAAAGTCATCTAATGATATGGGCAACTTTGCCATTTCTTTTCTTTTACCTCCTTCAGTAAAAGATAAGTAGGCTCCAATACTTCGACAAACATCTTCTGCTTGGTCTGGCTCAAGATGCTCCAGTGAATTAACAAATTGCTGTCGATATTTGTGTATGCCACCTCCAACATCCATATTAAACATTGCTTTAATGTTGTTTGATAAGTCTGGCGCAGAAGGTTCTTCTCCCTCATACTCATAAACTGGCATTTCACCAAACATACCATCTTCGGTTCTGCCCGTGTCTCTTTTCGTGCTTTCCCAAAACTTTCTCTCTTCTTTGTATAGTTCGTTTGAAAGAACAAACTTTTCTGCTGCAGTTGAAACGTCTTCTTCTGATATAGTTTCTAGTTTCACATCTTTACCGACTTGCTCAGCACTTAGGCCGAGTCTATCCTGTAAGTCAGTCTTGAATGTATTCAAGTATTCACCTGACTCTACTCTTTCAAGCGCCGACGCATCACCCTCTTCATCTCCAGTGGGTGTAACGTCAATAAACAGAGTCCCATCAACATCACTTTCTAGTGTTGCGGTATCTTTTACCATTGAGCCATACATTGAAAACGAAAGTACTTCAGGGTATTCACGCTGAAAATCTTTTACAGTATGCTGGACACCCTTTAAACGCTCACGAAGTTCTTCATCTTCTGGCATTTGAAACCTCTTTTCGTAAGCAGGATTTTCTTCACTATAATCTTCCATATAAAACACATAGTAGCTAATATGCGGTTACATTTCCACCCACCCTGCTACAATAGCGGTATGACTACTGGAGAACATTTACTGCAAGTCGCTGATGCTGGACTAGCACTAGGAGATGTAAATGTTGACGAAGATATCTATACCCACCTCACAGTCCTGTTGGCTATTGAAGATGCTCTTGACCAAGGCAGAGTAAGTCTCGCACTTGTTGGCTCTGGAACTGAACACCAAAATGAAATTAACGAGAAAATCGACGAGCTACGCAGCAAAATCAGACTACTAGTTGACCAATGTAATAAAGAAGAATTTTTACAATTTATGGAAGGTCGTAGCAATCGTCTAAAATCACAATTTTGCGTGTAAATTTACGTTTGAAAATGATGGAATAAATACTGTCACATCATTTCACTCCTCAAACGCAGTTCGAACATTACATGTTCAGCACACCTTTTGGATAGATTATTTCGCTAGCTCACTAGTCTAACTCAAAAGCTCTTCAAATCGCACCCCGTGAGTTTTGAACATCTCTTACAGAGACTGTACACCTTGTCACCATTTTCTGCGGAAAAAGCTAGGCAAAGTCTTGCAAAGTGACATTAAGTCACTTCTCACTCTACGACGTCGCTCAATATAGTCCCTGAGAATACTTGACGAAATAATACCAAAGTATATACTTTGGTATATGAATACACATACAATTTTAAATGTGAAGACTGACAAAAAGCTTAAAGCTGAGGCTAAAAAAGTTTCAGAAGAATTAGGTGTACCCTTGAGTACTGTTATCAATGCTTTCCTCAAGCAGTTTGTACGTGACAAAGAAATCACCCTGTCTGCTAATCAGTACCGCCCTACCCCATATCTTGAGAGTATTCTTGAGCAGGCTCAAGCAGAATACGAAGCTGGCGATTTTGTTGGACCCTTTAAAACTGGAGGGGATTTTATTGCTCATCTGAAGTCTTTGTAGTATGCAATACATCCTTTCGAAACGATTTGAGAAAGATTTTACAAAACTTCCTAAGGCTACCAAAAAGAAAGCGGTTGCTACGTTTGAAAAATTTGTTAAAAATCCACAGAACCCTACACTGCGCAATCACGGTCTATCTGGAAAATGGAAAGGTCACTTTAGCATCAATGTCACTGGCGACACGCGAGCAATATATTTTGTTATTGAAGATGATGTAGTCAGGTTTGTGGCTATTGGTTCACATAGTGAGTTGTACGGCTAGGCTTTTTCTTTCCCCTCTACCGCACCAGTGGAACCACTTTCTCCCCTCTCACCTAAAACAAACCCTTGCGTCGCTTAGCCAAGCGAGACACAACTCTTCCAATTGGTTACAGCACAGGACTACTTCCATTTTCACAGTCGTTTCACTCCTTGAAAATTAGGTCGCACCTGAGGGGCAGTAGCCGACCGGCAGTTAATATCTTCAATACACGAATATATACATGGACTTTCAGTTCTGATATTTCGTACCTTACAGATACTGTACACTTTGTCACCATTTTCTTCAAAAATACTAGGCAACGTCTTGCAAAGTTCCCCCGGTACTTCTCACCACTACTGGGAATTAGGAACTGTGTACTTTTATTATATGAAACAAGAAACTGACTCAACTGGAGAATCACAAATCGTTAAAACTTCCAAATTAAATACTGTTACTCCTCTTTCATAGGATTTAACAATGATGCTGTTTATCCTGCTTCGTTTTTAGGTGACTGGGTCGGGCATACCTATGCTCCAGATAAGATTGTTGAAGTAGATAAAATAGTGATATTAGAAACAAAGAAAGAGATTGATATTTTTGCAAATGTATCTTTCTCAGACAGTGAACTTACTATAATTTAAGATCTCGAGTAGAGATTAATATATCTTTAAGTAAGCATGGCTATAGTAGCGATCAATATGCGCAATGCAATGCTTATTGAAAGGTGGATAGAATGTGATAGGTTGTTTTTACGACAGAACAGAAACAAAAAGCACTGGAGGTGCAAAATGAGTTCTCTTAAGTTAGCTCTTTCTACTTTACCAATCCTTGCCTTCGGCCTCGCCGCCTGCGGCGCGCCGCCGAAAGAACAAGCTCCGCAGATGTCCGCCATGGCTGCGACAGCTGAACCGGCCGCTCTGGCGGCGGTTCAGCTGTCTGACGGTACCTACACAAGCGACATCGAGGGCAAAATCGCAACACTGGTCGTCAGAGGCGGCCAACCGGTAGCGTACAGCTGGGGAGATTACGACGCGAAAGCGGTAACTCTTGATGGCAACACCATCAACATCGACGCCGCACAGCTCAGGGTCAACCCCAGCGGCCCCGACAACATTCGCGGTCCGTTTACGCACAGAGGCCGCACCATCCAGGCTAACTTGACCAAGGTTTAGTGAGTCCAAAGACCCGCACTGATCGCGGGTCTTTTTATACTTTTTTACTGCAGATTAATTTAATGTGGAATTCACCAGCACCAGTCTTTTACCTCAAACCAGTACGGGTTTTTGATGGCGTACTGATTCTGGTTGTAATTAGTTCATAAAGAGAACTGTACAGATGAACTATTTCTTTCCGCTATCAACCTAATAGAACCACTTTTTCCCTATCAGCTGGAACAAACCCTTATGTCGTTTCACTCCTTGAAAATTTAGTCGCACCCAAGGGTCGGTAGTCGCCCAGTAGTTTGCTGTACGTTTTATAAAAGTTATCTAAGTACTTATCGAGAGACACAAAACTAATCGTACACAGTACATTAAATAGTAGGTGCTATATAATGAACTAGTGAAAGTCAGTAAAAAATTACTTCTGATACTGTTTTTTGTAGCATCTTCAGCTATTGTCTTTCTGGTATTTGTTACTACTAATCTATTTGATCCAGAACCAGTCACAACAATACCTCTAGATTCTGAGTACCTAGATACGTCACTGTCGATTGAGTCACGTGTAGCTAGTCTTTTGTCATACATGACACTTGAGGAAAAACTAGGGCAAATGACCCTGGTTGAAAAAAATAGCATCAAAGAACTAAGCGATGTTAATACATACCATCTGGGTGCTCTTTTAAGTGGTTCGGGTGCCAAGCCAAAAGACAACACACCGTTAGACTGGAAAGAAATGACCGACACCTTCCAAGCTGAGGCAGCAAAATCAAGACTTGGCATTCCCCTACTCTATGGCTCTGATGCTATTCACGGACATGCGCATGTTCCTGGAGCAACAGTCTTCCCACACATGATTGGACTAGGAGCGTCTGGCAATCCAGAATTGTTAAGGAGGGTTGCAGCCGCTACCGCTGAACAGATGTCAGCCACCGGCGTAAATTGGAATTTTGCTCCCAACCTAGACACCCCACAAGATATTCGCTGGGGTCGAGTATACGAAACCTTTTCCGATGATCCAACTTTAGTGTCTGAACTTGGAGCTGCCTTTGTAGAAGGATTACAGTCTTCAAAACAGCATAGAGTACTAGCCACCCCAAAACACTTTGTCGGACTTGGCGGCATGCAGTGGGACACCTCTGTGAATGACAACTTTACAATAGATCAAGGCATCACTCAAGCTGACGAGACCTTACTACAAGAAGTGTACCTTCCACCGTTTTCTGCTGCGGTAGACGCCGGTGCTTTAAGCATTATGGTCGGACTCAACTCTTGGGGTGATACCAAAACAGTGCGGGAAAAGTACTTGTTAACTGACGTCCTCAAAGAGCAACTGAGGTTCAAAGGATTTATTGTTTCTGACTGGTATGGAGTTTATGAAGGAACCCGAAGCGATTTTTGGGCGACCGTATCCGCAATTAATGCTGGTGTAGATATGGTGATGTTGCCGTTTGCTTATGAGACGTTCATTCGTCATATGACGTGGGCCAATCGACTTGGTTTGATATCTGATGAGCGAATCGATGATGCAGTGAGTAGAATTTTATACGCTAAGTTTTCACTTGGTTTATTTGATACTGATAACCAACAAACCTTGAACACCCCAAACGAAATGCACCAAACAGTAGCTCGCGCTGCAGTAACTGGATCTCTTGTCCTCCTTAAAAACCAAAAAGATTTGCTACCGATAAGTAATGCGACTAACAAGATCCGAGTCGCTGGAAGTGCGGCAGATAACGTAGGCAAACAAATGGGTGCTTGGAGTATCGAATGGCAAGAGGTTGATGGTAACTGGCCACCAAACGCCACATCTATTCTCTCTGGTATTAAAGAAGTGGCTGGACAACGTACCCAAATTGAATATGAAGAAACCGGATTTTTTGCGCCAGACACGCCGCAGGCAGATATCGGTATTGCCGTAGTCGGTGAATCGCCGTACGCCGAAGGATGGGGAGACAACCCATTCCCCACCCTTAGTGCAGCAGATATAAACGCTATCAAAAACCTTCAGTCTGCCAGCGATTTAGTAGTTGTAGTTTTGGTTACTGGTCGACCGTTACTTATTACAGAAGAAATCAACAATTGGGATGCCTTGGTGGTTGGATGGTTGCCCGGCAGCGAAGGAGCAGGTGTGGCTGATGTCCTGTTCGGAGAAAAACCATTTACAGGAACACTACCTTTACCGTGGCCTTCCAACATTGAGCAATTACCTATTACAGCAAACGGTGAAACTCACGATGGTAGCACCGTGCTCTTCCCTCGGTATTTTGGCATCTCGTATTAAATTAAGATTACTTCGCTGGCGTTACGATGTAAATTGTACTAGGACGAAGTCGCTACGTATTTTATCTGGTGTTAATACCAATCTTTTCGTTCCACCTGAACATCTGGGTTGAGTTCTGACAATAGACGTTCGAATTCATCCAGGTCGCTCATCCCATCTCGTGACCGATAGTGATACGGGATCACAACGCGCGGAGCAACTGTTGCGACCACTTGCGCTGCATCTTCCACCCCCATCGTGAACGGCAGATTCATGGCAACCACAGCCGTGTCAATATTCTCAAGCGCTAGCATTTCAGGCGTACCTTCGGTGTCACCAGAGAAATAAACTCGAGTGCCATCTACCTCCATCACCACACCCACATCTCCACGTTCGCGTGGATGATATTGCTCCGCTTCTGGACGATGGTTGTAGGCCGGAACCGCGGTAAAAGTGACACCTTGTACCTCTTGCGTAGTGCCAGCCTCAAACGGAGTGATGACGTTATTTGCAATCATTAATGGCACTTCATCAATCACTGACTGTGGAGCAAGAACGATGGTCTCTTGAGAAAGCATACCAATCATCGTATCGACACTGAGGTGATCAGGGTGAATGTGAGTAATCACAACAATATCAGGCGTACCATACTCATCATACGCTGACTGCTCGCCAACCGGATCCACAAAGACAGTCACCCCTTCCCATTCCACAACTGCGCTAGCGTGATCAATGGCAAAAATTTCTGGCAAATTATCTGGAGCGGGGCGAGCCACCACCTCGTCTTCTAGCTCGCCAACTGCGGCAGTAGTCACTTCAGCCTCATCTTGAATCAACTCTTGCGAGGCGCTCTGCTGCTGCACAAAGAATACGTACAGTACGCCAGCTAGAACGAGTAATGCGACTGTAATTGTAATGATTTTCATTTTAATAACATATCATAATAAAAGTGTATCGACAGTATGTTGACATTAGGATTGCAGACGCGGTTAGAACGCACTAATAAGATAACACCATCACTTTCCATAAATTTTACATATAAAAAGTGCACAACCTCCCTTGGAGGTTGTGCACTTGTATCGCGGTTGCTATTACATGTTTTTCAACATCTCTCGCATCATATCAATCTCGTTAATCTGGGTTTCCATAATGGCGTCGGCCATATTAGCTACCTCTTGATGCTCAATGTATGGTCGTACACTTTGAGCCATCATGATTGCCCCCATATGATGTGGAATCATATCTTCTAGAAATGTTCGATCGAGAGCAGCGCCAGACAACTGTGACAAGTCACGCATCATCGACATGTACGAATCATCAGCGACATATGCTTCCCCGTACCAATCAAGATGCCACTGTTTAAGCATTGCAACCTCTTGTTTTTGGGCTTCTATGATATCTTGAGCCAAGGTGCGCATCTCCTGTGTTGATCCACCCCGAGCCAATACTTCTGTAGCGGTATCTATCGCTTCTTGATGGTGTGGAATCATCCCTGTTACAAATTCTCGTTCACTTGATACAATCATCATTGAGTGATCCATACCTCCCATACTCGCCATTGGCATACGACCATCATCCGCGTTGTCATGGTCCATCATGGAATGATCCATCCTGTTCATATCGTAATCATTCACGTCAGCGATCAAGTAACCAGCAATTCCTCCGACAAAGAGAGCGATAATGGTAATTAAGATTGTATTTTGTTTCATGTTTGTTTTAGTTAGTTTGTATATTGACTCTAAATGTTCACGTACGATAACATCTCACCTTCTTCTGACAGCTGATATACCTCGAAGGGCGCTACTTTTCTTCCTGGCATGCCTGGAGTACCAATTGGCATACCCGGTAGTCCGATTCCAGCAATCTCTGGCTGTTCGTTTATTAATTTTTCAATTGCTTCAAGTGGCACGTGACCTTCAACGACATAGTCACCAATCACCGACGTGTGGCAACTTTCACCACCAGGCGGAATATTATATGACTGCTTTACTACATCTAAGTTATCAGTCTCTTCAATTGTCACAACAAATCCTGCATCTTCGAGAGCTTTAGCATGGCCAGTACAACAACCGCAATTAGGATTCTTGTACAGAGTGACCGATTGGCCAGCACCGAAATTTGCAACCATTAATTCAGGCTCATACGTGAAGCTATTTTGATTCAAGGAGACCATGCCAGTGATACCGACGACCACCAAGGCTATTGCTGATACGGTAAGTAGATTCTTTTGTTTGGTTACTAATCCGTAGCTGATGGCAGCCAGTGCGAGTAACCCTACTACTATGGAGACGATGACCATTGGTTCTTGGTACCACGCTGTAACCATATGCTCATCATCGTGAGCTCTAGAGATCAATGGTGTACAGAGGATTAATCCCAGAACATATATTTTTTGCATATGTATTTACTTTTCTAAACTACTAAATAGACGATTTGAACCGCATCGTTAGATTGCTAAAAAAGTTTTGGATGCAGAATGCCACTCGAAAATAATTCTTGTAGAGGACGATGTGAAAAGGCATACGATTGTCTAAACCGATTTTTATATATCGGTGGAGATACGTAGCGAATGCTTTGCAATAGGTTTGGCGCTACGCAAGCAATCAGCACCGGCAGACCAGCCAAAGCTAACAGCAGTACAACAGATGGTATAACTGTCAGGAACATATCTTTCCAAGCTCCAATGTGGTCCATGACACTCATTGGACAAATAGTCTCTTCGTGCGACATGAAGGGACAATCACTCATACCGCTCTGCATGTTCATACCGGTCGACACATGAAAGAAACTGAGGAACATGGTTCCAAGCACTATCGTGAGAACAAGGTATGTCGCTAGTTTCATATTTTCTATATTGTACATAGCACTACTCCTTTGAACCAGCTAACTTACAAAATGCCGCTCCTTGCAACACAAAAAACCAGACCACTCATTAACAAGACAACCCCAGTAATTGAAAGATATACGGGCATAAATTAGATAATTGTCATTACTAGCATCCAAATCGCCATACCAACCATCATGACGTTCTCGGTTAGTGACACGAACCCTAGTGACACATTGGTGTCACCACCAACACACGCACACTTCAATTCTCGTTTTTCTATATATACCGCCTTAAATACTGACCATGCTCCGATACCACCAATAAATAATGCGAGTGGAATTGAGACAACTGACTGTATCCCGGCAAACATTAGTAGCCCGGCGGTCAACTCAGCGTACGGATAGATGTATCCATATGGCACCCATCGCTTGGCCAACACGTCGTAGTTCAAAAACATCGTTGAGAATCCTTCCACGTCACGCAATTTCATCAGTGCCAAGAGCACCATTGTGATAGAGATGAAATGTGGCAGGATCATACCGTATCCCATTGACCAGTTTGTAAGCACTCCCACGGCGGTTGCCAACAAAAAACCCACGGCAAAGATAGCTAGTACTGGTTTGTAGGTTGTGTCCCCTGACTCTAAAACCTTCTGCCCAAAGTGCTTACGCAGTTCTGTGTGTCCACCAATCCGCTCTTCCCCGATAAATGTCTGCGGGGTGGTCTGTACTTCGTATTCAGCTTTAAAAGCTTCAGTTTCTTCCCGAGTAGTCAGATGATGATCTTCTACTTCATGGCCGTGCTTTTTTAAAAGGTGCAGTGACTTCAAACCATACGGACACGTATGACCTGGCATCACCATTCGATATAGAGTGGCTTGTTTTTTCATACTATTTTCGTTTAGCTAGCTTATAAACCGACAATACCTCTGCGATAGCTTTGTTTTTATTTTTACCTTGCATCTGAGTCACGACACAGGTACCCAAGTGGTTTTCTAATATTTTTTCTTCAACCGAACCCAGGGAGTTTCTAATGGCAGATGTTTGCGTAATCACATCAATACAGTACTTGTCTTCTACAACCATCTTTTGTAGACCACGGACCTGTCCTTCAATCACTTTTAATTGCCGTTCAATTTTTGATTTTAGTTCTTCTTTCACAATTGTAGTATACCCCCAGGGGGTATCAGCTGCAAACATGTTGTGCGCTCAATTTATAGCAATTTATACATCAACTATGTCACAATCCTACAAACTGAAGGCCGAATGAGGTCGTACTGGCACACATTATCGTGATCCTTTTTATTACACCACCGGAAAATAATTCTTTTATTAATAACTGAAACAAAATAGCACGTAGAACTCCTGCTGAATTACATTAATTAACGCTTGGCGATAGCCACTATTGTGAAATGAAGTACAAAGTAAAACGACTTGTGCTCAATCTACCTACCAGATACACTAGATTCATGAACAGCCACTTCCCTACATACACTGTTATCTGCTTTTTTATTGGCGTTCTATTTGGAGCGGGGGCGATGTATTTTTGGCAAGCGAGCCAACTCAGCCACGATGATCATCACGACAATCACCCGATCGCTGATCCTTTTGATAGTGAGTATCATGTGCACGCCGATTTCCATATTGTCGTACAAGATACCTTGGTCGATCTCTCTGCTGATATGTTCCAGACGACAAGCATGCAGTCATTCCACCCAGATGCCCACCTGCATAATAACAACGGTGACGTAAAGCACATTCATGCTGAAGGTATCACCTTCGCTGACTTCCTCGACTCGCTATCGATCACCTTGACCGACAGTTGCCTCATCCTTGATAACGAGTATTGCTCTGATGAGACCCAAGAAGTACTGCTGTATGTAAATGGTGAACTATACACCGAGCCGATCACTACCTATGTGCCAGTTGATGATGACCGGATCTTAGTGTATTACGGTGACGCACAAAATACCGAGATCGCTACCTACCTAGAAAACATTCCTGATGACTCGTGCTACTACAGCGGCACCTGCCCCGAGCGTGGTGTGGCGCCAGATGAGGAGTGTGGATTGACGTGCGAGTTGTAATAATCCTAAACAAAACCAATGAAAAAGAGCCCTGTGCAAAGCATAGGGCTCCTTGATTTTAATAACTACCTACTCAGCCAAGCCGACATTCCGCAGGGATTCGCATGTAGTTTGGCACAGAACCACGATTGGCGTTTATGAAGCCGATAATTGCAGTGCAAGTACGAGGCACAATACACTCCAGACTGAAAGAGTTTCGGCCGCAACGATTTGTAACTCGCCATTCCAACGAAAGAAAAATTCCGTCCGTGACATACATACGCTGGTTTTCAAGCCGGGCATTATATATCGGAAAAATCAAACCGTTTGGTGATTGATAGATGTCTGCCCTGACAGCATCACTTGGCGTGCGACTATTGAAGTCGCATCCTTGTTTGCGCACATACCGCAGATCGTCTGGAGAATAGCTGTTGGCGAAAAACTGCGAGATGTTTGTGACTCGACTGACGGCATTTTTGAAACCTTGTTCTGTAAAGCAAGCGAGTCGTGCCTGTTGCGCAATCGCAGATACTGGCAGCATGAGGACAAAAAGTGTCACCAAAACAGTAATAAATACACGCATGATTTTCTCCTTTCCAGAGAAGCTGTTTTATGTAAGGTCTTTAAAGACCACCTGTAAAAATAATAGCACGGAATTAGTGTTTTGTCTATGGAACAAATATATAATTTTACAACTACCTTTGTGGGGTCAAGTTTCTAATTCGCTACGCTCATAAGAACTTCCTCCCCGGACTCAGCTGTCATCTGTTCTAGGAAATGAACAGATTGCATGCTTCCGTCTGACACAACGGCCCGAAAGCAAAACTATTTGCTTTCTATAAAAAACACCCGCTTACGCGGATGCTTTTTATACCGTTGTGTCCACGACTGGAGTTGAACCAGCACGGGAATACTCCCACTACCCCCTCAAGGTAGCGCGTCTACCAATTCCGCCACGTGGACAAATGTTTCGCTTTTGGATTGGAGTGGGCCTAGTATGCCTGATGTACTAAAGTTGTGCAAGAAAAAAGCGGCGGGCCTATGGCCCGCCGCTTTTTTCTTGTTTTTAGAAACTAGTCTTTCTTAACTTCTTCTTCAGTTTCCTCTTTGTTTTCAGTTTCAACTTCACCTTCTTCGGTGACGACTTCTTCTTTTGTTTCTTCTTCCTTTACTTCAGCTTCTGGTGCAGCTTCTTCAGAGACTGTTTCAGCTTCTGGAGTCTCCTCAACCACTGGGGCTACTTCGGCCGCCTTGGCTGCTTCGGCTTCAGCAGCCTGAGCTGCAGCTTCTTCGGCCTTGGCTGCTTCTTGAGCTTCTCGAGCAGCTGTTTCTACACCTGATTCAGTAGCCATAGTGGTGAGAGTTGTTCGACGCATTTGTCGTTTGATTTCTCGAGCTACCTTTTCACGGATGAAGTATAGTTTTGATCGTCGGACCTTTGATCGCTTGACGATCTCTAGTTTGTCGATCATTGGTGAGTATAGGGGGTAGATTTTTTCTACACCAACCCCACTAGCGACCTTTCGCACAGTAAATGTTGCTCCTGGTTCGTCACCATGCTTTCGAGCAAGTACCAGTCCTTCAAAGATCTGGATACGGGTTTTTCCTTTATCTTGGATTTTTTGGTGTACACGAACAGTATCTCCGGCTTTAATGCCAAGACTTTTTCGTTCTTCCATGTTGACTGGAGAAATATTTACTCCTGCGATTGCTGCTTTCATAATAATAGTATGTTCTTCAAGTAATAACGTGGCGGACCTGACGACCCTACCAAAACGTGCCCAAATCTACCACAAAGCCTAGTCGGACGCAATACGCTCAGCCGCTTGTTCGATACTTAGCGGAACCGGGGCAATAAAGCGTTCGGTCTGTTTACTAGGTAGCATAATTTCTAGGATGTGTGCGTGTAGGGCTAATCGATCTAGATCAAGATGGTTTGAACGCTCTTTTAGGTGAGATGCATAGAGTCCGTCACCAACTATGGGTCGATCAATCGCACGCAAGTGCGCTCGCAACTGGTGGGTGCGACCGGTTTTGGGAAATAACTTTACGTAAGAAAACGGCTCATCATTGAATTCACCCATACCAATCCGTTCAAAATCGGTAATAGCTTCTCGCAGCACTCCCTTTGCCCCCCGCTCAGCACTGCGTCTTCGATGGTCTTTCACACTGCGTCCGATTGGGCGATTGATGGTTCCCCACCGATCATTGATGCGTCCATACACCAGCGCTCGATATTCTTTGAGCACTAAACGTTCGTGAAATTGATACTTTAAATGCTCATAGGCTATTTGGTTCTTAGCCAAGATCATCACTCCTGAGGTCTCACGGTCAAGTCGGTGCACGATCCCAGATCGGTTAAGTTCATTTCCAGCTTGGTCATTAGCCTGCTCACCGACACCATCAGCGTCTGGGGTCCGGGCTAAGAACCAATCAACTACCGTTGTATCTTCCGTTTTGCCATCGGCATGTACAAGGAGCCCGACTGGTTTGTCGATTACGAGCACGTCATCTGATTCGTATAGTATGGTTGGTTCCATGTGTATTTATTTTCCTTTACGTCGGTTACGCCGACTGTACTCAGCGAGTATGTCCCTGAAATCATCTTTGGTCAATGCCGGCCAATGTTTATCTATGAAATAAAGCTCACTATAAACAGATCGCCAGGTCATAAAATTTGACAGCCGGTGCTCTCCACTAGTACGCACTATCATATCTGGATCAGGCATATCAGCAGTCCAAAGTAGTTTTTCAAAGCTTTCCTCTGTAACAGCTTCCCCGTTTTTAATAGCAGTATTTACAGCCTCGATCAACTCAGCCCGACCCCCATATGATAAAGCAATCCAAATAGTTGATACTGGATCAGGAAATTCGGCATTCCTTTTTTCCATAGCGTTCATTTGTTCTTGCAGCTCTGTCGAAAAGTCTTGTCGCCGGCCAATGATACGAATATTTATCGGGAAGTCTTTTGTATCTTCTTCGTGATTTTCGTCAATCCGCTTCTCAATCTTTCTCAAACCCTCAGAAAACAACTGCATCAAATAAGACACTTCCGCTTCACTACGATTCCAGTTCTCAGTTGAGAACGCATAATATACGGCGTGCGGGATGTGAGCTCGGCGGACCCAGTCAATTGAGTCCGACAGGACCTCACTACCCTTTTGGTGCCCTTCATGAGCTTGCAGACCCTGGTCTGTTGCCCAGCGACGATTGCCATCCATGATGAACCCGAGACATTGTGGTTGTTTATCTTCCATACATAAATTGTTTCCTACTGTAACACAGAAAACTCATCAAACGTTTTACTGGCCGATTGCCACTCAACCGACACACTATCTACCCTAGCCTGCAACGAGCCTTCATGCAGGTACTCGACAAACTCCTTGAGTTGATCAGGCATCCCCTGCGCAATCACCTCCACTGTTCCGTCAGACAAATTCCGCACACTGCCGACCAACTCCATATCGGTGGCAACATCTTGCACAAACACCCGGAAGCGAACTCCCTGTACCAATCCACTGATGCTGGCCTCCATTTGAATCATTATCAAGCAGTATACCTTGCATTATTTTAGAAATCGAATCATAAAGAGAGAGGACGTAATCAACAACAGGGATACCATAGCATGCCAGACAGAGGTGAGAGTGACTTCATTAGAGAGCTACGCAGTCTTGGTAACGAGGGCGAATATCATTCAACAGAAGTTCAGACGAAGACAACTAAGAGCAGTAGAAGAGAGTACACAGACGAACTTGAATCAAACCAGCTCCGGTCACTCAAAACCAGACCTGCTGTCCGCCGATATTGAACTTTCACTGGCTGGCCCTACTAGGGTCAGCCAGGCTTGTTTTTTAATTAAAATACGGTACGATAGTGCCTACAAATATTCGCTATCTGGCAATATTTATAACCAACACATCCGCGCGCTTAGCTCAGTTGGTAGAGCGCTTCATTTACACTGAAGATGTCGGGAGTTCGAGTCTCTCAGCGCGCACCAGCACTAGAACAGCCGGCACCTGCCGGTTTTTCTTATGTTTGTTACAATATGTCTATATGGAAAACAAAGCATCAATGCAGGCAGATCACCCAGAAGAAATTCTAGATTTAGTGGATGAAAATGATCAAGTAATTGGATCCGCGACTCGGAAAGAAATCTACGCCAAAGGGATGAGGAACTATCGTGTAATTCATGCCTTTATCGTTAATGATGAAGGAAGGTTTTGGATCCCTCGTCGAGTTAGCACAAAGAAACTGTATCCAAACGGCTTGGACTACAGTATCGCCGGGCATGTTGAATCTGGTGAAACGTACGAAGAAGGTTTAATTAAGGAAGTATCAGAAGAAGTAGGATTAGACCTCACCACTGTTCCCTTTAAAGAGATCGGTCGCTTCAACCCACACACCAACGAAGTGCATTGTTTCCAACGAGTATACGAAATTAGCGCAAATGAAGTTCCAGATTATAACCACAACGATTTTTCTGGTTTTGAATGGCTGACAGCACAAGAAGTAATTGAGAGATATGGAAATGGAGAAGTTGGGAAAGAAGACATTCCAGAAGTAATCAGACTATGTTACTTGGGTTAAAACCGTTCCAACGTCGTCCCGCATGGTACACACTCTTTCTCTAGTCTGTTTTGATATCTACTGTACTTGATAAAGTATTTTTTATAACATCGAGATCTGGTTGGGAATAACTATTACCTCGTAAATCAAGGACTTGAACGCTACTCAGATTTCCCAATTCATACGGCAGCCCGGTTAGTTGGTTGTTCGAAAGATCTAGTATCTCAAGCTTATTGAGCTGACCTATTTCAGCTGGAACACCAGTAAAATTGTTGTTTGAAAGATTGAGTACTCGTAGATTTTGCAACTGTCGCACTTCGGCTTGTAGGGCATTTCCAAGATTATTGTTAGACACATTTAACTCTTGCACATCAAGGCGACCAAAGACATAGTCCGGAGTCTGGAGCAACCCTGTACCACTTAAATCTAAAACGTTGTCTGAGCGTACAGCTGAATCTGGGTTTTCTCGCTGAGCGTTTTCAGACGCATCTGATAACTCTGAATTATTTCGACTACTGGTATCGAGACTTTGCTGCGGTGAATCACCTACATTGAAATTAACGGCAGTTAGCCAAGCAACAAGGGCTAGTAGTGCGATTATTGCGATTGTTTTAGTCATGTATGTAGTAATGACGGTTAAAGGGCATGATTATTACTGGCGACTGAAACTTTAATGCAGATCTTCATGATTCTAACAGCATTCATCATTACACCGATTATATTTAGGAGTACATAGAAGTGTTGCAGTAGAGTTCGGCGGCTGCGTCACTCATATATGTAATACATTTTGAATTGTAGCGTACACTAAGTTATATGTATTACATTATTGCCCTAGGAATCCTGCTGGCTATTAGTTTTTGGACGATTGGTAGTTATCTAGCAATCATGAATCTAGAAGAGCCAGCCTATACCGTACTAGAGAAAAAATCTGACTACGAGATTCGTCTGTATGAACCGTATATTATTGCACAAACGCAAGTTGCAGGAAGCTATCAACAAGCGCTCGGTCAAGGATTTAGGCAAATCGCTGACTATATTTTTGGCAACAACACTTCGCAAACAAAGATCGCCATGACCACTCCGGTGCTCGAAAATACATCAGAAAAAATTGCTATGACCGTGCCGGTCAATACTAGTTTAGCTGGTGATCAATCAAGGACAGTCTCTTTTGTACTTCCAGCGAAATATACCCTCGACACCCTCCCTACTCCTAACAACCAACAAGTCGAACTCCGTGAAATCCCTAGCAAAACTGTCGCAGCCCTTAGGTTTAATTGGTACGCAACAGAAGAAAGAGTTGCTAATAAAAAAGCGCAGTTAGAACAACTTCTTACAGCTGATGGTTACATGATTGATGGTCCTATCCAGGTAGCACAATACAATCCTCCGTTATCAATACCACTAACTAGACGTAACGAAATTTTGATCCCAATTGTATACAAAAAGTAGAAACTGTTCACAACTCGTTTGACCAAACTTAATCTCGCGCGTATTTTAAAAATAGGTCACTAAATCCAACAAGGAGGACTAGTACATGACCGAAAAAGATCATGAAGCACTACGTAGCACAAACCCTCAACTATATCGCGACTTTAAGCATGGTAAATTGCTAGAGCCGAACGGAGAATTTGAGACTGTTGCAAACCAGTACCCTGCCAAGGCTACAAAACCATAGCTCTATCAAAAGTGTCCCAACTTTCACATCTTATTTTAGGATTGATTGGGGCGTTATTTTTTAATACTTACCCTACCCTATTTTGCCTTGGTCCAATTTCTGGTATTGTACGTAGCACAAAAGTAATGAGAAGCGTTACTTTTGCCCCTATAGTTTAATGGATAAAACGAGAGGCTTCTATCCTTTTGATCTGGGTTCGATTCCTAGTGGGGGCACAGTTTGACAAATCACTATTTTAGTGTTAATGTAATAACTGAAGCACTTGAAACTTGAATAAGGAGACGGCTATGAGTCGTGAATATGAAATTTTCTGGCAACACCTTATGGTTAACTACCATTGGGGCGATCGGACTGAGGGACAAGTACTGGCATCTGCAATTGAAGCAGCCTTTACCAAAATCCCGGGGTCAGACAGCATGCCGGTGTATTACCAACTGGTTCAGTACATGGCCGGCTGGATGCGTGAGACCATGAACGGCAACCTTCAGCACGGGGGACAAAATGTTCGGGGTGACAACCCTAATCATTTCCTGAAGCGTGCCTTTGAAGGTCTGTACATGACAGTCAGAGAGAACGTTATTGAAGGACACCAAACAGTTCGCGGAGTTGGTGGTGATGATCCGATGTATGGCTGTCTGCACATACCGCCCACCCTAGTACGAGAGTGGCGTGCCGAGGCAGATCGTCTCGCCACCTCTCGTAAGGGATGGTATCCAAAAGTTTATCCTTACGAGGTAACAAGAGACTGATTGTCTCATAAAAGTCCATAAACAGGAGAAGCCTGCTTTGTGGGCTTTTTCTATTCGTACAGACTAACTAACTTAAAAATCTGATTCCAACACTCTCTAACTAGGGGTACCAATTTATACCCTTTACTAGTTTATCAGTGTGGGAGTTTCGGTACTGACATCGTTTTCTGGTGTAGATTCTGGAGAGGTTAGCGGTGGTGAAGCAACGGCCTGCTCCTCGCCTTCTTCGATGGTGACTTCTGCTGTAGACTGCTCTTCTGCAACCTGATCAGTTGTACTGCCTGTTGTCGTACTTATGGTATCGAGAGCTGGATCTACAATCGATACATTTGATTGAGTGAGTCGCGCAAACGCTTCATCTCTTCTGGCATATAATTCTAGGGCGTCTTGCACGGTGTCAGCGTTATACACCGGCAGGACAGGTTCTACATTAGTGTCGGTTAGTTCGATAGCATCACGCTTTTCTAAATAGGTATAAGCGCTCCAGCCAATCATGACGACAATGATCACCATTCCCACCAAAACCCCGATCAGCCAATCACGCCTAGGGTGCATTAACTTGGCGCGCTTCACACCCTGATTATGGTGAAACAGTTTTTTTGCTAGCGTGTGAATGTCGTGGTTACCTAGTTTCATAATTCAATACATTTACTGTTATGACTACGTTTGCTTCCCAAGTACTACCAGCCCGCTGGGCAAGAGATAAACTTTCTAACTGCGATACATACGGAAGATTTTCTAGCTGTTGAATAAAGTTTTCAACTCGATTGAGGCTGCCGGTAAGATTATATCCGACCGACAAAAATGTAGCACCCTCCTGCGTTACCTCGGTTGGTGAATTAGTGAGTAACTCCACACCTGATATAGCTGCTTGCGACTCAATAAAGTTAAGAAAGTCGATACTGTCTGACTGAGACTGAAGGAAGTAACTCTGCAGCGCTTCTCTTGTATCTGCCGTCTCGTTACTGGTTCGCTGGATCCGGGTGAAGACAGTCTGTTGTGCCCGATCGGTTTGAATAGCCGTGATTTGTTCAGAAAGTTTCACAGACTGGGCATTTATTTCTCGCACAAAAAACACGACCGCGACCACAGCAGTTATAAACAGTACACCCGCTAGTATTGCCAACCGTTTAGTGTGGGTGTTCATAAGGCGTCATTATTAATAATAACCGATATAGTAAAAACAATATCTTGGTTTTCAGCGAGGTTTTCGATCGGCAGATCAACGCTTGCTACGTACGGGATTGTTTCTAGCCGATCTTTAAACGCTGCTAAGGATTGCCGGTTTGAGGCTACGCCTTGCACTTGCACTGGATCTATAGCGGTTTTATTTCGCTTAACAGTAACCCCTGAAAGATCCACTTCTGATCCAGCAGCGTTTTCAACTGCAGTAAAAACTACTGAAAGTTTAGTCTGTCGATCATTTATGACAATGGTTTGTGCCTGCTTTGTGGCCTGTGAAAGCACCTGACTGATGGATTCGTATTGCGCAGTCCGTTCGGAAGCATCTAAAACAGAATCAGCATACGCTTCGCTACTACCAACAATTAAAACGTACGTGGGCCACAAAACTATCGCACTAATCAATAGACATACTGACCATAAAATAACCCATACACTAAAAACCCGTACCCAATACTCAAAGACAATTTGTTTTTTAGCTGCTGGTGGAAGTAGGTTTGTCATAGTAGTTATACACTCGATTGTAGCGCTAAACCAACTGCGGTTGCGTACCCAAGCGAATGTCTGCGATCAATTGGTGGAATTATTTCATCAAAAGAAAAAGTGTTCTCCCATACATTTGCCCTTTCAGTTGTTACCCCCACTGTCTCAGTAAGGTACGCCGGCAAACCCTTGAGGTTTGCACTCCCACCACACAGGACAATTTTCTGTATCCGACGGTTCTCGTCAGAGCCTGTACGCAAATGCCAGTACTGCATCCGGGTGACCAACTCATCTTTCACAACCGAAATAGTTGTCATCAGAGCATCGTGCACAGCTGATGATTGGACTCCATGCACGAGACCTTCAGTATTTTTAAGGAAGGTTAATTCTTTCTCTGAAGTGTCAGCACCTAACTGCTTGCGTAGCGCAGCTGAGAGCTGATCTCCCCCGATATCAATTGTTGAGGTGTAGATTAAGGTATTTTTATACACAATACCTATACTGGTTCGAGTCTTCCCAAAATCAACCAACATTACTGCTCCGTGAGTCTCTTCTGGAATCACTGCTCGAGCCATCGCTTGCGCTTCCACCTCAAATGCTACTGGCTGCAACTTTGCTAACAAACAAGCCTCATAGTAGGTTTGGATAGTTTCTTTTGCATAGGCGGTGACAGCTACACTGACCAGTCTGTCTTGTTCGCTTGAGACTGGTAACATCGTGTAGTCAAAAAATACGTCTCGGGCCGGAATTGGTACGTTTTCAGCCAATCGGAATTCGAGCAAACTACGCATTTCTTTGAGCGGGGTATTGCGCTTGAGTTCAGTTTCAAATAAATAGGCTCGTTCTTCTGGTAACGAGACACGAACAAACTCTGCACCAGTTTGTGCCTTGCACTCCGACAACACACTGGCGAGTTTTTGGGCGTCCATAACTTGTCCTCGATGGAGCACACCATTTGGGATGCTTATATCACCGAGTTTATTTATTGTGCGCTTCCCTATCTGTGTTCCATTGAATGAAATGTATTTGAGTGAGGTCTCAGAAATATCCAGACCAATACTAGGTAAGGTAATGAAAGATGGTGGTGAAGGCTGTAAAAGAGCTGGCCACATAGTATCTGTAGTATACGCGGTCTATCCTTAGTACGCAGCTATACAACTCACAGTTTAAGCCAAATATACAGACCGACCAAAATTACTACCAGGATCGATGTCAGACCCAGAGAACGACGTGCATACACAAGCGCATGAGGACCAAACCAATACGTACACAGACCAACTACTGCATAACGAAACCCTCGACCAAAAAACGAGGCTACAATAAACAGTATCAACCCCCCTTCTCCGACCGCCACTACCCATGCAGTCAACGTGTAAGGAATAGGCGTTATCGCCCCAACCAAGGTGACGACTAATGTGTTGGAGGAATTCATTTGAATCAAGGTTTGGAACTGCTCCAACACACCACTGGCCATTACTAGTTCTAACCAATGAAAAAAGTACCGCGCCATAATAAACGCAGCCACTCCTCCAGCCACTGAAGAAACGAGTGTGATAAATACAATCAAACTGGTTTTAGACCGGTTTGCCAAAATGCCTGCCACCATAAAAGGATCAGTAATGATCGGTAACGGAAGGGCTGACTCAATAAAGGAGACAAGTCCAATCAGCCACAATCCTGACTTTGAGCCCATCAATAGCTGCGCCCGAGAGACCGTCCTGGTGGTGAGGACTTTTTCGACGTGCGTATCAAGCTTGGTGGTATCAATCATATTTAGTAGAGCCTCGTTCCCGCTGGCAGTGCATTACTTGGGTTCAAGAGTGCAAACGTGTCATCTGTATTACCAGCTAAAATCATCCCTTGGCTGACTAATCCTTTGATAGTACGCGGTGCCAGATTGGCGATAAACGGACACTGTCTACCAACCAACGATTGCTCTTCGGGGAAAAAATCACGAATACCCGACACAATCTGCCTTGGTGTATCCTCCCCTAGATCGACAGTCAGTTTTAATAGCCGGTCAGCTGATTCTACAATCTCGACCGCCACAATAGTCCCAACCAATATCTCAACTGCCATAAACTGATCAAACGAAATTTCATTTGACCCCTTTTGTGGCTCGACCTCTTTCTTTTCTTTGGCGGTTTCTTCTGCTGGTTGCATGTTTTTTAGTCTGGTTAGGTAGGTATCTAAAATAATAGCGGCGGCTGAAGCATCTGTTTGGTCATTTCTGCCAGTTGTCTTAGCAGCCTGCTGAGTGCTCAGCTGCTCTGGCTCGAGATGAATCGGAATGGGTTGCCGCAGGGTCATATCTGCGATAAACAAATCGATATGGTCTTGCACTGGGTTTGGAGAACTGTCAAGATTAAGCGAATGGCCAACCACAATTTCTTCTACCTTTTTTTCAGCAATAAGGGACTCGATCGTTTCGATGTACTTAGCATCATTAGGAATAACTGTGTGTGGAAATGCCATTGCACCTGATTCATCAGTCAAGGCCAATCCAATTTTTTTAGTACCAAAATCAATTCCAAGTCTTCGCATAGTTACAGAAGAATACCATGACGATAAACGTGGTGCGAATCCAACAGCTTTAGATCAAGTTAGACAAACCTGACAGGGTTACCAGGAGTCCGTCGCCTTTGCATCAGTAGTTTATTCGACTGCGTCTCCAAACTACTTTGCCACGCAACCCCGCCGCTTCTGTGCGGATAAATTTATATTTATCCGGCTTCGCCAGAAGCTCTTTTGAACTCTTAGTGAGAGCACAAATCAGCCGACTCAAAAGCGCTGCTTTTGAGTCGGCTGATTTGTGCTCTCACCAGGAATGTCTTTCCTTACAGGAACGGTACAGGTTGTCGGTATTCTTACTGCCTTCAGTCGCAGAATACCAGGCAACCTTTTCGACTCCTGACGTAAGTGCTCCCAGCACTTACTGTGAGAGCACCATTAGAAAAATCCTCAATTGAGGATTTTTCTAATGGTGCTCTCACCAGGAGTCGAACCTGAAGTTCCGGTACCGCAAACCAGTGTTTTATCCATTAAACTATGAGAGCTTTATATCCAAAATAGGATGCTCCATAATATAACCTAGAATCCAAATAATTCCAGTACCTTTACCAAAAACGGTTCTTCGAGTTCTTCTTCTACTAATTTTTCTTTAAGTATATGTTCAATATCATCGATATGATCAACCGGGATCGGCATCACAATTAATGGCATGAGCTTCTTATCTGACTTGATCAGGAGTTGGGGTCCATTGCGATCTTCTTCATCTATATGATACGACTCAAGACTAGCAAACGGATACAGTCGATCCTGAATCCGCACTCCTCGCACCGTCACGGCATATGGGATGATCGCTGGTCGCCTCGCTGCCGACACTGCCATCGCTCCCCCTGCCAAGCCAATGAGGAGCGCAAATAACACATCACCAAACAAGATAGCTACTGTCACTAGTGCGATGATAATAATCGCCAAAGCAAAGAACCAGTCGTTCCCTTTCTCGACGTGGTGGTGTTCGGGTGCTTCCCAAGTGATAGCGCGCGGCGTTGGTTCCATTTGTAAAATTGTAGCATGGACTTTGATGCGTTTAATTCATGATACATCCTTATCTGTGCATTTGGCAGACTGGACGAGTGGTATAATTATGAAATGAAACGAAAGCCTAATTGCGTTTGCCTCGCGTGTAACACCCCTGTGTACCGCCGACCAGCACAAATTTCCGCCGGTGGTGTGTACTGCTCATCCATTTGTGTGGGCAAAAACCAACAGAAACCAAAGACGTGCAAAATATGTCAACGTTCATACATTGGTGCAAATCAGACGTGTTCGCGTAGCTGCGCCAATAGTGCCCGAGCTGGTATCTCGTACACTAAAGAAAACAAACACAACAAAGCGTATCAAGGCACCCTGCTCAAAGAGAAACTAGCAGCTAAACGAGGTGGTACATGTGAGAGATGTTCAGAGGCAAATTATGCAATCTTGCAAATACACCATATTAAAGAACGCCACAAAGGCGGCACCGATGTTGTGTCAAACCTTGAACTTCTATGCCCCAACTGCCATACCACTCACCACCAAGGATACAGTTTGTACAAACCAAAAAAAATGCTATAGTGCATCGCACAATTTAATATTGTACGGAGGGATGGCTGAGTTGGTTGAAGGCGCTGGTCTTGAAAACCAGAAAGGGGGCAACCCCTTCGAGGGTTCGAATCCCTCTCCCTCCGCGAGTAACAAAAATAACCCAAATGGGTTATTTTTGTTTGTAGAAACTTATAATAAAAGTAAAACAAAACCGACACTGCATGTCGGTTTTGTTTTGGTTTTGATCTGGCGTTACTTACGCTTTTGCCTTCACAATTCGGGCAGTCAATCGTGACTTTTTTCGAGCAGCAGTGTTCTTTTTAATCACTCCTCGCTTTTCAGCTTTGTCGATTGCTTTGTAGGCTGTTGGTAGTAGCTCTTCAGCTTTTTTGGTATCACCAGCTAGCACAGCTTTATCAACTGACTTTGTGATGTCTTTCATAGCTGACTTACGACGAATATTGAACACTTTCTTGCGTTCTGAGGCTCGTAAGGCTTTTTTGGCTCCGGTAGTAATTGGCATATATATTTCTTTTGAGTGCGCGTACTGTACCGTATTGATGTTAAAAAGGCAAGAGTATCGAGGTCGTTTCTGACGTAGTACAATAGGGATATGATTCGACAGTTACACGGAACGATTACTCATATAGAAGACAATGCACTAGTGTTATCGGTGCATGGTATCGGCTACCTAGTCCACACTCCTACTACGACCAATGAATACATCCTCAATGAAGACGTTGTCTTGTACACTTACCTCGCGGTGCGCGAGACTGCGCTTGATCTGTATGGCTTTACTACCGACACTGAGCGACAATTATTTGAATTGTTACTCAAGGTACCCAAGATTGGACCAAAGTCTGCTTTAGCAGTAATGGCACAAGCCAGCCCTACCCTATTAATCGAACAAATCGCGAACAACGAACCGGCCCAGCTACACAAACTATCTGGGATTGGAAAAAAGACCTGCGAAAATATTGTGATCCAGCTACACGATAAGCTAGGTGATCTAGCAGCGGAGGTCACCGAGAGTCGCCCAGTCGATCCGACCCAAGCTGATGCAATTGACGCCCTGATTGCGCTCGGGTATGAAATAGCTGCCGCCAGAGAAACTGTTCAAACCCATACCGTTGAAGGTGACTCAGTAAATCAAATTATCAAAAAAGCCCTCAAACAATTACCGTAACTTCCATGAGCAATTTCCGACACACTGTTAAAAAATATATCCCCAAGCCGATCTTTCGCCTATTTCAACCGGCGTATCACTACGCACTGGCTTATATTGGTGCAGTAAAATTTCGCCACCCATCACGTGACATTATCGTGATTGGTATCACTGGTACCAAAGGTAAATCAACCACCACCGAAATCCTCGCGACTATTTTGCGCGGGGCTGGGTACAAAACTGCTTCCCTCTCGACGATTCAGTTTACCTATGGCGACCGAGTGGAGCGCAACTTGTTTAAAATGACCATGCCGGGGCGATATTTTACCCAACAATTTCTTCGCCAAGCAGTTGATGTCGGGTGCACCCATGCGGTAGTTGAAATGACTTCAGAAGGAGCCAAACAATTTCGTCATAAATTTATCGATATTGATGCGTTACTATTTACCAACCTCACCCCTGAACACATCGAGTCTCATGGTTCATTTGCCAAGTATAAAGAGGCAAAATTACGCTTAGCGGCTGCAGTTGCAGACAGTCCTAAGCGCCCCCGGACGCTGGTCGCTAATATTGACGATGAACACGGTCAGGATTTTCTTAATTTTGAAGTAGAAAAAATCTTGCCGTACCGTCTGAACAATCTCACTCTACACTCACTACAAAAGGACTCTGTCACCATGGTGATTGATAACGTCACAATTCGCGTACCAATCGTTGGTGTTTTTAATGTCTACAATACCTTAGCCGCGATTACCTACGCCCGTTCGATTGGTATCTCCCTCGAACAAATCCGCGATGCCTTGGCTAAACTACCACCAGTAGCCGGCCGGGTTGAACAACTACAATCACCTGCTGGCGCCAAACAAATCACCGCTGTAGTTGACTATGCACACACTCCTGATTCACTTACCCAGCTCTACCAAGCGTTTACCGGCAAGTACATCATCGGAGTTCTCGGAAACACAGGAGGTGGTCGTGATACTTGGAAACGTCCCGAAATGGGTGCTATCGCCGAGCAGTACTGCGATCACGTCATCCTCACCAATGAAGATCCCTACGATGAGGACCCTCGATCTATCCTCGAACAAATGCAGGCTGGTATGAGTACTGATGCATCAGTCGATATCATAATGGATCGACGTGAGGCAATCCAAACAGCGATTGCTATGTGTCCGGTTGGAGGATACGTCCTAGTTAGTGGCAAGGGCACCGACCCATATATCATGGGACCAAACGATAGTCGCTTGGAATGGAGTGATGCTCAAGTAGTCAAAGAATTACTACAAGCGACAACTAACGAACAGGAACCTCAGTAACGCGTAATTGCCAATACTCTCCAGTATCGATAGTGGTTGGGTAGGTGATGACACCAGCTGGACTCACTGTGTAGCCAGAAGCATGATTACCGACACTCACTATATGCACATTATTCCAAATTGCTTGGATACGTAACATAGCTTCAGTTTGTTGCCAGAGCACTCTCGGATTATTAAACCAAGCGTGGGAAATCACGTGAGCTATGAACGGCACGTCACCTCCCCGTTCCCTCATAATCGTCCGCACACCTAAAGGATCATTACTCTCAAAACAAAAAAGTATCCCCGGTACATTACTCACAAAATCCGACTGACTAGTGTCTTTTCCAACTCGGTAGGCTAATTTTTCTTCCAGCAAATCAATTGCTGACTGATACCCTGCCAACTGCAGAACGCTCTTAGAAAAATAAGGTAAAAACTCACCCTGTGGAACCAAATACCGCTTGTGAGCCTCGTAGATTGCCGGCCCCGTTCCGTCGTATATCATTGCTTGTAATACCGACTGATTGTCGTACTGCACTCTGCCACTATCAATAATAATTGTATCTGTTGCACCATACCTAAATGACAAATACGCTCGCAGATAATCTAAATTGCTTTGATCAAACACGCGACTATCTTCAGGAAAAATGACGTAGTCTACATCGGCTGCCAGAGCAGCCTCAAGCGCAGACTGTAACTGATCTCTCATAAGACTTTGTCCCTCTGCCGTAATACTAATAGCTTTAGGAAATAGAGTATCTACCGTGGCTACAGAATATGAAGGTGTACTAACTGCAGCTGAGTGCGGGTACGTAATCAGGCTACTAGTAAGCAGCAGCAGTATAACCGCAGCTCCCGCGACAAACTGGCGATTGTGCCACAGCCATGTAACCAACAACGCAAGCCCCACCGCACACAAAGTCAGACTAAATACCCCCGCAAATTGAGCCAGCTGGATCAGCCATTGGTGCTCAACTAGTAGATATCCAATATAGCCAAAACTAAATTGGGTCGAGATATTACCGCCAGGACCGTACGTAAACAATGAAAATAAGAGAGAGCCAACCAGCTCACTCAATAGCCAAACCATTGGAATCAGTATATATGTACTCCATATTGGCGCTTTTTGTACCAGCCGCATTCCTCCATACAACGCCACTCCACCAAACCCGAGCCAAGCTGCTACCGTCCCCCAGTAAAAAAGGATCATTAAGGGCTCCAACGGCCCGAGCGGAAAACCAAGCCAGGTAATCGGATAGACAGACCAAATAAATGATATCGCAAAGATTGACTTGACTGTCCATATCCACCACATTGAACAATATCCCTGGATAATCGCGGATGGTTTTTTGCTGTACTCAATGCACCACGCTATACCAACAATACTTACAATCCAAAATAGTGGAACCACAAAACCACTACCAATCATGCAGCCAATGACAGTTGGTATACCAAATACGCGTTTAAACCAGGCCATGATACATAACTATTCCGGCAGCAACTGATACATTAAGTGACTCTTTTGTGCCGTACATCGGTATTTCTAACACTATATCCACCATAGACAGTGTCTTAGCATCTACTCCACCAACTTCGTTCCCCATTATATACGCCACCTTTTGAGGTACGGTAAATGTGGCAAGTGATTCTGAGGCGGCAGTTTGCTCGATCGCGGCAACTATACATCCGTCTGCCTGTAGCTGGTTGATTACCTGTGCACTAGTGGCAGCAGTCTCCCAAGGAATCACAGCACTAGCACCAAGTGATGTTTTAGCTATTTCAGACTGAGTTCTGCCAAAGCGATCTATCGGAGCGGGGGTATAACCAATCAAAAATATTTTTGCTACTCCAGCTCCATCGGCGGTCCGAAACATAGCCCCAACATTGTAGGCACTGCGGACATTTTCTATGATGAGATACTTCATGCCACATAGGGTAACAGACGAACAGCAAAAAACGTTTGATTTTATAGCGTAAAATGTTATAGTTTTGCCACTTTTATTTTGGTAAAAGTACTAGTAACCCAAGCAACTTCTGACTGTTTACCCAGTGTACAATAAGTGTTAGTTTACTCATCATGCGCCTTTAGCTGAATTTATGGTAGCGTAGCCAGTGCCCCACACTGACTACCCCTTAATTAAGGAATGGTACGAAATAAAATATGCGCCTTTAGCTCAGTTGGTAGAGCGGCTCCCTTTTAAGGAGATGGTCCAAGGTTCGAGCCCTTGAAGGCGCACATCGGTAAAACAAAAGACTACTCACATGAGTAGTCTTTTGTTTTAGCAACTGAAAAGTTTCAGTTGCGTGCCGTTGTGCGAGACGGAGACATGTTTTTCATTCATTTCCTAGAATGAAAAACGGTCGAGTCGGGGTCGAGAACGCTTAGTAGATTAAGGACTGTGTCCGTAAATATACTCAGCGATTCGTGACCACATCACCAAGGCTTACTAACGGGGATTTTTTGTTTGTGCGTCTGAATCAAAAGTATGGGAGGCTTATTGCTTTCCTCTCAACAAAACCCTAAACACATTCCCCACCACTCCGATCAGTAAACCAAGTAACAGCAGTCCGACAAACCTCGTCAGCACAAAAAAGAATTCGCCTAACTGTGTCACTGGCTCGGTTACTGGTATCCCAGCCATAAATACTTTAAGTGACCACCACATTCCTGCCGGAATACTGACAAACGCCGCGCCCGCAGGTTCGACCAAATACATAGCTGTCCCGGTCACTAACAAGGCAAACATAAGCGTGACAAAATAAATCAAGACATTGAGTGACAACACACTCATGTTTGCATCATCAACCGCACCACTGCGGGCAACCTTTGCTAATCGCAGCATCCGCAACAACCTGATGATGCGTAGCGCTCGGGCAGATTTGAGGAAGGTAAAATTCCCCAGTCCAAGAAAAGTCGGCACAATCGATACCAGGTCAATATACCCAAAAAAACTAGTTGGATATCGCCATGAAGGCTTACTCGCAATCGTGCGGCCAATATATTCAAGCGTAAAAAATATTACCGCTACCCATTCAATAATCAAAAATGTTTGATTATATTGCACGAGCGCTGGGACGGTTTCAAGCACCAGCGCAATGATTGAAATAACTGTCATTAACGCAAAGAAATCATTGACGTAATGAAATGATTTTGACGAGGGTACTGTAAAGGCGTTTTGCATCAACTGTCTCATAACCAGATAATACCACTTTCTTTTTTAAAGCTAGTCACGTATAACTACATATAGATGCAACTGTAAACAAGAAAGGGGTGACCTGATGGGACTTTCTGAAAATTATGTAGAGGATGACATTCATCCCATCGACATTGTAGAACAGCTGGCAACCCACAATGACTGGGACTTTGATCGGATTTCTGAAGAACAAATCGCGATGGCGGTCGAAGGACAGTGGAGCACCTATTCAATCACCATTGCCTGGTCAGCCTACGATCAAACACTCCGTATGGTCTGCATGTTTGATCTAGAGCCACCGAAAGAAAAACAACCAGTGCTGTTTGAGCTTTTGAACAGCATCAATGACCGGTGTTGGGCAGGCGCCTTCGCTTATTGGGATGACCAAAAATCGATGGTGTATCGATATGGCCTGGTTTTGGCTGGCGGCAATATCGCCTCACCAGAACAAATCGACACCATGATCGGGGCAGCTGTCATGAGCGCTGAACGTTACTATCCAGCGATGCAACTCGTGCTGTATGGAGATCAAACTCCAACCCAAGCAATAGAAGTCGCTATCGCCGAAGCCTACGGCAGAGCCTAAAAAGTAATCGCACGAGATACTCTCGGGCGATTTTTATTTACCTGACAGCACCCACTCTTCGAGTGCTAGGTCTATGTCTCGAATTCCACCATGTCCATCGTGATATAGCTCTAGTAAAGATTGCGAAAGACTCGTCACGTCGCCAGGGGCAAATTTTGTTAGTGATCTTTTAGCTTTATTATAAGGAAAGTCTTTCATACCGGCTTCACTGGCTGTGTTTGTCACACTTGCTAATCGCAATGCCTTGAGCTGCCACCACAAAATCCCGATGATTTCTTCAGCCGACTGACCATTAGTTTTTGCCGCTTGTAGTAACACCCATAGCTGTCGCCGGTCTTTACTTGCTAGCGCATCAGCCATCGCAAACGTATTAAAGCGCTCAGCTTTATCAGCGGTAAATTCTTCGCTACTCGTAGCGTGTTTTGCATACGCTTTTTTTGCCGGAGCAAGTAGTGCCCCCTCCATAATCAAAAATGTATTTTGCGATTCACTCATTTCTTTGAGGTTCGTTTTTACTTCCTCTGCCAGGTCAGCATTGTCCGCTGGTGTATCAATCAAGAACCACTCCTCTCCCCCAAATAGTGATGAAGCACCAAGCGCATCGGCAATCTGTCCAAGAGCATACGAACCAGCTTCAAGCGTAGTCACAGTTCCCTCGGGCGACAGGTTGGCATCGACAAAATTAGTCGCTGCATCACGCACTTTCTGTCGATCGGTTCCGTAATAAACTTTATACATATATTTATTCTAACTCCTGCATCTCATTCCAATTCTCCCCCACTTTCACATCCGCCACCAGGGGCACACCGTGGGTTTCTTTTTCATCTAGTGCACCTTCCATAATTTTGACTAACTCTGGTACGACTTTTTTTACTTCACTCTCCTTGATTTCAAATACGAGTTCATCGTGCACCTGTAGCAACATCCGCACATCGTCCGGCTTTTTAAACCCTGCAATATAGGCGTGTATTCTACACATCGCGACCCGAATGCAGTCCGCACCAGTACCCTGGATTGGTGCGTTGATCGCCATCCGCTCGGCCTGGGCCCGAATGAAAGGTACCGCAGAACTGATCCCGGCGAAGTGTCGACGACGACCAAACATAGTTTTAGTGTAGCCAGTTTCCCGTGCAAATGATTTTGTTTCTTCGAGAAACTCTGCGAGCCTCGTAAAGGTATTGAAGTACGCGTTCAAGAACTCCTGTGCTTCTGCGCGGGTAGTATCGTCTCCTAGATTGGCCCGCAACGCGTTAACACCCATGCCGTACAAAATACCAAAGTTAATCACCTTGGCTTTACGACGCATGTCGGCTGTCACCTCGTCTTCACTTACCCCAAATACACGCGAAGCCACCCCGCTGTGTACGTCTTCCCCTTTTTTAAAGATCTCGATCATCTGCTGATCTTCAGACATAATGGCGGCAATCCGTAGTTCGATCTGCGAATAATCTATCGCCACTAACTGATATCCCTTGTCAGCCACAAAAGCTCCGCGTACGAGCCTCCCTTCTGTTGTTCTGATTGGAATGTTTTGTAAGTTTGGATCTTTACTCGCCATACGGCCAGTACTTGTCCCTGTCTGCAGCAAAGTGCTGTGAAGCCGGCCATCTTTCCCAACCATATCGGGTAGATTATCGATGTAGGTTGATACGAGCTTTTTCAGTTCTCGGTAGCGCAAAATATCAGCGATAATTGGGTGTTCGTCTTGCAGTTTTTCAAGCTCTGACTCTTTGGTACTGCGTTGGCCGCCACCGGTTTTTTTGGCATTTTTTGGTTTGAGCTCGAGTGTATCAAACAGTACTTCCCCCAGCTGCTTAGGTGAGTTTATATTAAATTCAGAACCGGCATGTTTATAAATAGTTTTTTCTAGCGACGATAGCTCTGTATGTAATTTTTCAGATAGTTTTTTTAGATACGCAACGTCCAAGCTAATGCCCCGCTCTTTCATTGCGTGTAAGACTGGAATCAACGGTAGTTCAATCTCCTCGAACAACTCCCACAGACCTTCGTCTTGCACTTTAGTTTCCATTGCTGCTACCGTCTCGTCCCAAGTGTTCACCCGCAAGAAGGATCGTCCATAATCAATGATGTCTTCGTACGACGCATTCGTGCGCTCACTTTCAAGCAGCCACAGCAAGATCGCTGCTTTAGCAATTTCAGCGCCGTCTACTTTCACCGCATCTGCGTCTGCATCTACTAATATCACATTAAACAGACGTTCAATCCGACCGGTCATATTGCGGAAGCCAAACTCAGAAAACAAATTTTGAATTTCTTCAACTGTTGCGTGTTCACGCCATTCAGTAGTTGCGAGATCAAAACTATCAAGGGCATCGGTTCGGATAGTCGCAAGCATCTTAGAAAATTCTGCATCCTCTTTACCATCGCGCAGCAAACCGATAATTCGTTTTGTAATTCCGGCAGCTAGGAATCTCTCTTCCCCACCAGGGGCTTCGAGTTTTTTGTAGATTTGTTCGAGCTTACCAAAATTTGTTAGTAGTGTGGTGGCGGTTTTTTCTCCGATTCCTCGAATGCCTGGTATGTTGTCCGAAGCATCGCCCCGCAACCCTTTGTAATCGATAACCATTTTTGGACCAAAGCCAAACCGCGCTTTCACTGCCGCTTCGTCGTACATGATGGTGTCGTTGATCCCGCGCTTGAGGGTAAATACTTCTACGCGTTTTTTATCTACACACTGAAGCGTGTCCATATCACCTGAGGCGATCACGACTCGGAGCTCTTTGTTATCTTTGGTTAGGTGCGCAATGGTTCCCAAAAGATCGTCGGCTTCGAAGCCAGGTTTCTCAAAGATTGGAATTCCGAAGTATTTGAAAATATCTCGAGACCGATTGATTTGCGTAATCAACGCTTCGTCAGTTTTACTACGACCAGACTTATACGCATCGTATGCTTCGTGCCGATAGGTAGGCTCTGGTAAATCGTAACAAGCAGCAATGTACTGTGGCTTAAAGTCTTCAATTATTTTAAGTAGCATGGTGGTCACGCCATAGAGTGCGCCAGTTGGTTCCCCAGTTGGGGACGCAAAATCAGGTAAGGCGTGGTACGCCCGATGTAAAATAGCGTGTGAATCAAGTAGTACGAGAGTAGGGATATCTTTCTTTGCCATAGTACACAGTATAACTTTTTTGATACACTGTTCCTACATGAAATTATTTCATAAAATAAAACGGCAATTTAACAACCTGACACTAAAAATGTGGTCGCTCTTCGCCCGGACTCCAGAACGGGTGCGACTGAGCGTTCCGTATGTTTCGCAATTTGCGAATCCTAGCTGGGTAGAAATGGTCTTGAAGGATAATCAGCCAATCGCCCGAGACTTAATGTGGGAAGAGTCAGGTGCACGATCCGTTAAAGAATACGAGCGCTGGGTACTAACTATCTGTGGAATGGCTTGCACAGTGATGGCGCTGCAGTTTTTTAAGAAAGAAGTATTCACAACTATCCCCCTTGCCCGCGACGCTGCTAAAGTTGGTGTCTATAAGAAAGACGGGGATGGAATTTCTAGCATGCAGTATGTACCGTACAAAAAATGGATTCGTAAATTCAATCTCAAGGCAACTATTTATTCAAGAATCTCTTTTAAGACTCTGTGCTACATTCTTTCCAAGCAACGATTGGTTATTGCGCGGTTAATCCAAATATCAGTGGTTTTACTTCTGCGCCAGCAACCCAAGTCGGTGGACATCTTATACTTGTAACTGGTTACAACAAAAAAGAAGAGACGGTCACGTTTCATAACCCGTCTGGTTTTGAAAATAACCAGACCTAAAGCAATCACACCGTCTCACGTAAGGAGTTTGAGATTTATTTCTCCGGACAAGGAATTGCGTTGAAGAATAAAGGCTAGCGATTATTTTAATAATGTTTGAGTCGCCTCAGCCAACAGCTGCCCGCTTTTTTTCACAGGCTCCGATATTCACCATCCACTACAGGCACACAGTCCCCGCCGACGATCAAAATAAGTGGGCAGCTGGTGGCTTATCTAACTTGCACAAGACGCTCTTCCCTTTCCCCAATCTCTAGTGTCACCGCGACTTTTTCTGGCGGCAAAACTGCGGCTATTTGCTCAGGCCATTCAAGACAAACAATCGTCCGGGGTGTTTGAAATAATTCAGCAAATCGTAAAGGACCAACTTCTGAAATATCTTCAATCCGGTAGGCATCGATATGCACCAGTTGGTCAAAGTCTGGATGATCTACCAGTTCGTAACTTTTCATAATGCCAAAGGTAGGACTCACCACCGGTTCAGTAACTCCAAGGTAGGCAGCCAGCTGACCAGTAAAGGTAGTTTTGCCAGCACCAAGATCACCAGTAAGTGTAACCAGTGAGGCTGACCCAGAATGCTGCGCGGCTTTTTTTAGTACAGCAACGATCGCTGCATTAAAATCAGCCGGGGTGGCGACGGTAAAGTGTTCTTCTTTCATAATCCGCACTATAACAACGTGCTACGATATAGACAATATGGTGCAATTTGATGACACAAGACTTAACGATAAATTAACAGATTTACGAGAAAAAGAAGCCGAGCGAGCAGCTGCTACTTTAGCGCCCCAACTTGGCTACGAATATATTGATTTGCATGGGTACACCATTAATCCCGAAGCACTCGCTGCAGTTCCTGAAGAGCTAGCTCGAAGTTCAGACATAACTGGGTTTGAACTTCTACAAAAAACCCTATCGGTTGCGATACTAGACCCTCGAAGTGAAGTAACTAAAGCTGCCTTGCAAGAATTACAGAAATCTGGCTACACACTTAACGTGTACATGACATCTAGAAGTAGTGTTGATCACGCTTGGGTTCGTTACAAAGACATCACCAACTCAAAAGCTGAACGTAAAGGTGTTTTTGAAATCAGCGCTAAGGACATTGTTGCCCTCACTAAGCGCATTAACAAAAAAGAAGACGTAGGAGTGATCCTTAAAGAAATCAGCACGGCCAACAATAACTACCGCATTTCAGCTACCCTTGAGCTTATCTTTGCGGGAGCACTGGCGCTTCGGGCATCTGATATCCATATCGAGCCAGAAGATAACACCATTCGTGTTCGGTACCGATTTGACGGTGTCCTCCATGATGTAGTTGATGTAGATAACTATATGTACGGCAGAATGATGTCCCGGTTGAAGCTGCTTTCTGGCATGACACTCAACACCAAGATTGCCGCCCAAGATGGTCGTTTTACCTTCGAAACTGGAGACAAAGAAGTAGAAGTACGTTCATCTGTCATTCCTGGTGCCACTGGTGAATCAATTGTTATGCGATTACTCGATCCAACAGTTGCGAGTTTTAAAATGGAACGACTACAACTCAACCCGTACATCCAAGCGGTAGTAAACCAGCAACTCAAAAAGCCAAATGGATTGATCATAACCACTGGTCCAACTGGGTCAGGTAAAACAACTGCCCTCTATGCCTTCTTGCAAGAAGTGCACGCAGAAGGGGTAAAAATAATTACCATCGAAAACCCAGTGGAATATAAACTAGACGGAATTGTACAAACCCAAACTGGTGACGACTACACGTTCTCTTCTGGCTTGCGCGCTATTTTGCGACAAGACCCGGATGTAATCTTAATTGGTGAGATCCGTGACCGCGAAGTCGCCGAAACTGCTATCCACGCTTCTCAAACTGGTCACCTAGTATTCTCTACCCTGCACACAAATAGCGCTGTCGCTGGATTCGCTCGACTAATGGACTTGGGAGTCGACCCGCGAATTTTTGGAAGCTCATTAAACCTTATGCTAGGTCAGCGGTTACTACGACTTTTATGTGAAAACTGCAAAGTTGGACACTCCCCCACCAAAGAGGAGCAATTGATCATAGATACTGTGATGGAAGACCACCCACACCCAGAAACCATTCCCGAGTACACGCAAATCTTTACAGCACCTGGTTGTGAGATGTGTGGCCATAGTGGATACAAGGGTCGCAGCGGTATTTATGAAGCCATCGTTATGGATGAGGAAGTCGAAGAGGTTGTCTTGCGTGATCCTCGAGAACACATGATCCTTGAAGCTGCTAAACCACAAGGTATCCCAACCATGCTACATGATGGAATCGGAAAACTACTACAAGGCATTACTTCAATCAGTGAAATTGAGCGAGTCATCGAGCTCCCACAAAGTATAGCGAGTGCTATTAACGTGTCTCCTAAAGGAGCAGCAAAAAAAGCTGATGATGATTTCTTGGCTCACGTAGTGTAATTATGTAGTACACTTTAGATTCAAGAAGGTAAAGCGACCGTGGTCAAGACCACGGTCGCTTTTTCTGTGCTATCTTCGATATAGAACTTGAGGGGGAGTCAAATTCGGAACCAAATTCAGACTATTCGCTACGCTCATTTCTTCACTTAATTCGCATCCTGGAATTGTCGACAGACTAAAGCCGCCAATTCGGATGTAAATTCAAAATACCCCAGGGCACCCTCTCTTGATTCCTAAGAATCAATTCACCTTGTAGTCACTACGTTCTTTTTTTCATTCAAGAGTATAACTCTCTAAGCAAGGCTTCCGCATTGAAAGTGAATGCCGCGCTAAGGAAATATGCAGCGACCCCGGTCCAGGCCGGGCGCCAAATATCCCTCGCAACGCATCCAAGTTGCTTAGAGAGTTATCTTCTTGAATTAGTATCAAGAGAATGAATTGTAAGAATCGGTGGCTGACTCACTGGTCAGCGCTGTAGGAGCTATCGAATCTCCAATAGATTAGCACAGTTTAAATATTTGTCAACACCTTTAGAGCCTTTTCTATTCCAAGGTTAGTTGGATGCTGTACTACATAACATTTTATGAGCATCAACACACACTCCCAACCACTAAAAACGTCTGCGCACATTAACCCACCCGAGCATTTTATTGATATACTGGAACGTAATGACTGACAAACCACCAACAATCACCCGAGATGATGCTCAGAATCTTGACCGAACTCTACGACCGCAAACCTGGGAAGAATATATTGGGCAAGCTAAGATTAAAGAAAATTTACGAATCCTGCTGACGGCAGCCAAAGAACGGGGGCACGCTGCTGAGCACATTTTACTCTATGGCCCTCCAGGACTAGGAAAAACTACCCTATCAAACTTGGTTGCCAAGACACTTGGCACCAACATGAAAACTACTTCTGGTCCAGCAATCGAAAAAGTAGGTGACTTAGCAGCGATCCTGACCAACCTTTCTCCGGGTGATGTATTATTTATCGACGAGATTCACCGCCTAAGCAAGAGTATTGAGGAAGTCCTCTACCCCGCGATGGAGTCAGGTGTGCTTGATATCATCATCGGAAAAGGGCCGTCGGCGCGAACAGTCCAACTTGAGCTACCGCCGTTTACGATGGTCGCTGCCACTACTCGTATTTCATTACTATCGAGCCCGTTACGCTCACGCTTCTCTGGTGGGACATTTCGACTTGAGTTTTATAGTGATGATGAAATTGCGCAGATTCTCGACCGTTCAGCTGAACTACTGGGGATGAAACCAGACGAACAGGTAGTACAAAGAATCGCTAAACGCTGTCGTGCTACTCCCCGGACCGCCAACTACCTCTTAAAACGGTGTCGCGACCTTGCTCAATTAGAAAACACCGACCTCACCTCAAAGATTGTAGACCAGACGTTTAGCCTGCTTGAAATCGACTCACTTGGCCTGGGGGCACCTGACCGAGCGGTACTGGATGTCATTATTAATAAGTTTAATGGTGGACCAGTCGGACTCAACACCATCGCGGCGGCCACTGGCGAAGAAGCTTCAACTATTGAAGATGTCATCGAGCCGTACCTGATTCGCTACGGCTTAATCGAGCGCACCCCACGCGGACGAACGGCCAGCCCAGAAGCATATAGTCATTTAGAAAATTTAGATTAAACTACATCTATGTCAGGACACAACAAATGGAGCAAGATTAAACACAAAAAAGGCGCGACTGATGCGCAACGCAGCAAGCTATTTTCTAAACACTCCCGCCTGATTACCATGGAAGTTAAAAAGGCCGGCGGAGGCAAGGATTCAGCCAATGTGCTATCTGCTGTTGAACGAGCCAAGAAAGATTCCATGCCTAAAGACGCTATCGAGCGTGCCTTAGCCAAAGGCTCCGGTGACGGCGCTAACGCTATGGAAGAAGTGCTCTATGAAGGCTACGGTCCAGGCGGGGTTCCCTTACTGATCGAAGCGGTCACCGATAACAACAACCGTACCGCCCCCGAGATTCGACACATTTTTAGTAAAAGTGGGTTAGAACTTGGTGCTCCTGGTTCTGCTGCCTGGGCTTTTACCAAAGACGCTGAGGGCTATACACCCAATACCCCAGTCGAACTCGGCGACGAAGCTGGCGCTAAGCTCGCTGACTTTATTGAAAAGCTCGAAGAGCAAGATGATGTCACCAACGTCTACACCGGCGCTGATACAGCTGAATAATATGCGAGTCCTAGCAGTCGACCCGGGGTATGATCGAGTTGGTCTGGCAGTAATGGAATATGAAAATGGTAAAGAAAAATTACTGTATTCCAACTGTATCTTGACCGATAAACAAGCTGAGTTAAATCAGCGCCTGCAAGTGGTAGGTGATGCAATTACGGAAACTATCAAAGAACATGACGTTGATACGCTCGGGATCGAAACGCTGTTTTTCAACAAAAACGTCAAGACGGCTATGGGTGTAGCGCAGGCTCGAGGGATTATTATCTATGTTGCTATGCAGCAAAACTGCACTATTCACGAGTTTAGCCCTCAGGCGATCAAGATTGCCACCACTGGCTATGGCAACAGCGATAAGGTAGCGATGACCGCTATGGTGAAGCAGCTAGTACCAGACGTTCCGGTTGATGCTCTTGACGATGAGTACGATGCGATCGCTGTTGGTATTACTTGCCTTGCACATTTCGGTAGGAAGATATAAAATCGCCGGAATTGTGCACCATAGAGTTGTCTATCGCACATGAATTTGATACAAAATATACGTAACAATCTTGCATGACAGATGAACTTTCAAACGAAGATGAATTAGAAGATGTAGACGACGAAGACGCATCGTTGGGTGATGACGTGCTCGATGAAGTAGCTGGAGAGGACGACAGCGACGACGAAGATGATACCGAAGGATTTGGCCACATCGATGATAAAGAAGTGAAGGAAGTATCCGAATCAGATGACGACGAAGAAGAGGAAGACGATGCGGAACTAGAAGATGATGCCGAAGACGTTGACTACGACAGCTTCGACGATGTAGACGAGATGTAAGAATTTCAAATAAAAACAGATACCTGCAGGTATCTGTTTTTATTTGAAATTCTTGCTGTCTGCATTCCGTTCGGAAAAGAAAATGCCTAACGGCGCTTTCTTTTCACTCACTACATTTGACAGTAACTCTTGCTGATTTATTTCAGTTGAAGTAACTATTTTTGAACCAGGACACACAGCTGCTTCTTCCCTCTTCGTAGCAACGACAGGCCATTTACAAAACTATCCTCCTGCAACACAAATTCGACATCATCTATTTTCTGCTCTTGTAGAGCTATAGCATTACTTTCAATAAATGTTCGAGCTTCTCGTTTACTAGTCGCTAACTCGGCCTCTACTAAGATATCTACTAAAGGAGTCCCTACCGCAGTTTCTTGTACCGGTGCTGTAGTAAGTAAAATTTCCCGCGCTTCATCAGATAAATCAGAGACCGAACCACCCCCAAACAAGAGTGCTGACACCTCTGCTGCTGCATCTGCAGCCTTTTCTTCATGCACCAGCTTGGTTACCTCGTAGGCTAATTTCTTTTGGGCAGCGCGCGCTCCAGGGTTTACCTGAGCATCCTTTTCTAATTCAGCAATCTCTTCTAGTGACAGGAAGGTAAATAGTTTTAAGTAATCAATCACACTTTCATCACTAGCGTTTAACCAAAATTGGTAAAACTGGTATGGAGTGGTCATTGCTGAATCAATCCACACGGCGTTACCCTCACTTTTGCCAAATTTCTTGCCGGTAGCTTTGTCGGTAATCAAGGGTACTGTTAGTGCGTACACCGACGCCTGCTCTTTACGGCGAACTAAATCTACCCCAGAGATAATGTTTCCCCATTGATCAGAGCCACCCACCTGCACATCACAGCCATACTGCCGGTATAACTCGAGATAGTCGTACCCTTGCAAAAGTGGGTATGCAAACTCGGTATATGAAAGTCCGGTCTCACTTTTTAGACGTTCACTGATGGCTTCTTTTTTAATTAATTCGTTCACAGTGAAGTGTTTTCCAATATCACGCAAAAATTCGATAAGGTTAATTTTTCCCAACCAATCATAATTATTAACCACTGTAATACGGTCAATATTTAGAAGATTGCTAGCTTGTGATTGCAGTTTTGTTACACGGTGGTTGATTTCCTCTGCTGAAAGAAGTGGGCGTTCAACATCAGGCTTGGGGTCACCAATCATGCCAGTACCACCTCCAACCAACATGATGATGCTGTGACCAGCCTCAGCTAGATGTCGCAACAACATATACAACACAAAATTACCCGCATGAATCGAATCTGCAGTTGGATCTACCCCTAAATATATGGTACGTTTTGGCCCGTCGAGGATCCCCTCGATATCAGCTGACGTTTGATGGATAAAACCGCGGGCGGTAAGCTCTTCTGACATTTTCATAGTGAAATAATGCTAGCACACATTCGTACAAAGGTGTCTAGACATATCGTGCTAGTATTGGTCCATATACCATTATATATATGAAACTACCCGGTAATTGGTTTAAAAAAAATTGGAAAGAACTCATCATTGATGTGTTAATTTTAGGTATCGCTGGGTTCATTATCACTGTAGCGGGTGTATTGATTTGGGTTTCTAGTCTAGAGATTCCAGACCTGTCTGCTTTTGAGGAACGGCGAGTACTGCAGTCAACCAAGATCTACGACCGAACTGGTGAAGTGCTTTTGTATGACCTGCATCAAGACGTTAAACGGACCGTCGTTCCTCTCGAAGAAATGTCACGACACATTAAAAACGCCACTGTCGCTATCGAAGACGACCAGTTCTACAACCATATGGGGATCGACATTCGTGCAATCTTGCGGGCTGCTATTTCAAACCTAAGTGAAGGTGACCTCCTTGGCGGACAGGGTGGCTCAACTATCACCCAACAAGTCATCAAAAACTCGGTCCTACAGCGTGACAAAAAACTCAGTCGAAAAGCCAAAGAAGCCATTCTTTCAATCAAACTAGAGCAAGTACTTACTAAAGATGAAATATTGGAAGTATATTTAAATGAATCACCGTATGGTGGAACTATTTATGGCGTAGAAGAGGCGGCCCAGAGTTTCTTTGCAACTTCTTCAAGCCAGCTATCACTGGCCCAGGCAGCGTACTTAGCGGCCCTACCCCAAGCACCTACCTACCTATCGCCTTTTGGTTCCAACCGTGACGCACTTGATCGTCGACAACAATTAGTACTTGAGCGAATGCGTATCAATGGCTTTATTACCATTGATGAATTCAATGAAGCGAAAGATGCTGAGGTCACGTTCAGTAGCGGTGCAATCACCGGTATTAAAGCACCACACTTTGTGTTTTATGTGATTGAGCAACTGGCTGAACAATTCGGTGAAGAAACCATGGCTGAACAAGGTTTACACATTATCACCACCCTAGATTACGAATTACAAGAACAAGCAGAGCGGATAGTGGCAGAGAAAGCTGCTTCTAATACAGTTAGATACAATGCTTCAAACGCTGGATTAGTTGCCACTGATCCAAAAACTGGTGATCTACTGGTTATGGTCGGTTCGCGAAATTACTTTGATGAAGAAATCGATGGTAACTTCAACGTTGCCCTCGCGAGCCGTCAACCCGGATCTTCCATTAAGCCTTTTGTGTACGCTAATGCTTGGAGTAGAGGATATCTACCTTCAACTGTACTCTTCGATGTAGCAACCCAATTCTCCCCTGCCTGTGAGCCTTGGAATACAACTTCAGAATCACCTTGCTACGCTCCTAGAAACTACAACAACGCCTTTGTGGGGCCAATTAGCATGCGCAACGCACTTGCTCAATCTTTAAACATCCCAGCAGTTAAAACGCTCTACCTTGCCGGTCTTAACAGCACTCTTAAATACATGGCTGATATGGGCCTCACTACCCTAAACGCCCCTGACCGCTACGGTCTAACCTTGGTACTTGGTGGTGGTGAGGTTAAATTACTAGATATGACCAACGCGTATGGTGTGTTCGCCAACGGTGGAGAAAAAGCTACCCCACGAACAATTCTCAGAATCGAGGACGCAGCTGGTAACGTGGTGGAAGAAACCTCTGTGCAGACAGAGCGCGTAATGGATGAGAACATCGCCTACATGGTTAGTGACGTACTTTCAGACAACGTAGCCCGGACACCTCTATGGGGATCCTGGTCAATAGTTAACTTTGGCGACAGAGATGTAGCTATTAAATCTGGTAGTACCAACAACCTCCGTGATGCCTGGATTATGGGCTATGCCCCAAATATCGCCGTTGGAGCATGGGTAGGTAACAATGACAATGCTGCTATGGGTGGCGGTCTATCTGGCTTAATCACCACCCCAATGTGGCGTGAATTTATGGATATTGCACTAGAAAAGTTACCAGCAGAGACATTCCCACAACCACAAATTAATACCGAGGGAGTCAAGCCAATTATCCGCGGACAGTACATCGACACCTCGCTTCTATTACAAGCTATGCAAAATCAAAATGATGACTCCGCCACCAGTACCGTCGATGTACGCTCTGTCTACCAAAATATTCACTCCATCCTACACTTTGTAGATCGTTCCAACCCAACTGGACCGCAGCCATTTAACCCGCAATCAGATGACGCGTATGATAACTGGGAGTATGGTGTTCAGAAATGGAACCAACAAACTTTCGGGGCATTCTTAGGGGTCGCCAGCTCTACTACTGATACTGTTTTAGATGCAGTAGAAACCGACTCTACTAACTAAATTATAAAATAGTTTTAGGGGAATTTTTAATCCCCATCTCACTCTCTAAGCGACCAAGTATGGTCGCTTTATGGTGCTGCAACTCTGACTTTAAAACACTTGGTACTTTTAAAGAAATGGTTTTACTACCAACACTGTATGAAACCTGTTCTGGAGTAACTGTGAGTGGAGTAATTTCACAAATAATCTCAGCCACCCGTTTTTCAACTGAAGCTTGTGGCGGAACCAATATTTTCTGGTAGCGCTCAAAAAGGGATGAGAGTTTTTTCATTTCCATAGGTACTATTTAATTTCGTAGTATAACTACATTGTTTAAAACTAGAGTGAAATATAAAGTTGTAGTAACGCCCACTACAACCAGTTGTTAAATTATATGTCCCTAAGATCAGCGGCGGCTAAGGACGCGGATTCGGAACGAAACAAATAACATCACTATAGCTTATTAATTTACTTTCCCGATACCAGTTTGGTAGATTCTCCCTCGGTAGGTCGAATCCGGAACAGATACTTTTCATCTTAATGATAATTATTAACTGAGTGTTCTAGCAATTCTGTCTGGGCTTAAAGCCAGAATTGAGAACTAAATTCAGAATAATCGCTACGCTCGTTTCTTTATTTAACTTCTACTTATTCATCGGCATTACTAGGTAACGCTGATTTGTATCATTAACGCCGTGTAAAATCATCGGTCGCCCAATCCCGGCAAAACTAAGCTTAAGTGAATCAGCTGGAATATGTGACAACGGGTCCATAATGAATTGTTGGTTGAAGTTAAGTGAAAGCTCTTCACCTTCTACTGCAGCTTTAATCGTGTCGGTAGTGTGACCAACTTCATTATTTTGTGACGATATAGTTAAATCAGTATCACCAATCACCAACGTCACTTGGCGAAATTTATTTAAGAAGATATTTGTCTTTTTAAATGATTGCTGCAGATCAGCCTTCAGTAAGGTGACATAGGAAACAAATTCTTTGGGAATAATCTGTTCGTAATCAGGAAAACTACCTGACACTAATCGGGTAGAAACATACACCCCACCAGCAAACCGCAATGCACATTGATTATCATCCATTCCAAACACAGGATCCTCCCCCACCACCTCACAAATTCGAGCTAGCTCAAGTGCGTTCTTCTGCGGGATCATTAGCGACTCTTTTAAAGTCAGTCCTTTTTGAGAAACAGTCTTCTCCATTAGTCTAAATGAGTCAGTAGCAACAAAAGTAAGTGAGTGTTCTTTCTTTTGCTGAATAAATACACTCCCAAGCTCTGGCTTGATAGACGTCTGAGAGGCCGCAAATGCCACGCTCTTGATTCCATAGGCGAATTGCGCACCCTGAAGCGTATCACCTAGTTCTGTTAGCTGTTGGACCACTGGGAACTCTTCGGGTGAAAAGAGTTTGATTGAAGTATTGGTACTTTTACTTTCAATTTGTAAGACCTGATCCTCGACCCGGAGAGTAATTTTCTCTTGGGTAATAAATTGAATACTCTGGAGAAATATTTGAGTTGGTACGGCTACTACTCCAGTCTCTACAACCTCTCCCGTTAAAGGGACTTCTAAGTTAATTTCTAAGTTAGTCGCCTGGAGACTGATTTCGTTTTCTTTCGCTTCAATGCGAACACACTGTAGTACTGGTAAGGTCACATGTTTGGTACTTATTCGTCCTACGAGCTCAAGAGCTTTTTGTAGGTCACTGTGGAGAAGGGTTATTTCCATATTTTTATTTTATCCTATTTTACTCTTTATTATTAGGGGTGTGGAAGTGTGCAAAAGTCGCTATGAGTGTTCTGGTTAAGGGTTGTTTGAGGTGCATAATTTGCGTAAGTCGTTGGCAGTACGGGGTACATCTGTGGGTAGTCTGTGTATTACTCTAAGGGCTGCTAATAAGTTGGGGATTAGTGGGGACAATAACCATAGTATTCCCCAGTAATCCCCGGCGGTTATTGGTAGTAATCCTCAACGTACTCACAGCTCTATACAAAGTTATCCTGATTGCAATTTCAAATAACCAACAACCGCTCATTGCTGAGCGGTTGTTGGTTATTTGAGCAGCAATCTTACTTGAGTAATCTCTTCCTCTAGTTCATTGTCGGTCTTTAGTTCGTTTTTAATCTTCTCACACGAGTGAATAACTGTTGTGTGGTCTCGCCCACCCATTTTTTTACCTATGGCTGGGTATGAGATCTGAAAATCTTCTCGCAAGATGTACATAATAATCTGTCGCGGCTTCACCACCTCCTTTCGTCTGGTCTTTTCATAGATACTGTTGTGGTCGATGTCATAGTACCGAGCAACTTTTTCTACCACATCAGTAATAGCCAGGGTCTTACGTGGGCGTGAGCTATTTTTAATGATGGTTCGTACTTCGTCGATACTGAGTACTCGGCCAAGTAGCTGTGACTGACACATGATGCTGTTAAGGGCACCTTCTAGTTCACGCACGTTACCCTCGATAGTGGCAGCCAGGTGGTCGACCACATCGTCTGCCAGAGTGATGCTGTTTTGAGCTGACTTTGCTCGCAAAATAGCTGCTCGTGATTCGATGTCTGGGGCTGGTAGATCCACAATCATTCCCTGAGCAAAGCGTGATTGTAGGCGTTCTTCCATACCATTTAATAGGGCTGGATGGATATCACTTGAAAACACAATCTGTTTATTGGTGTCGTGTAGCGCGTTAAAGAGATGGAAGAGTTCCTCTTGAGTCTTTTCTTTAGTCGCCAAGAACTGAACGTCATCCATGATCAGTACATCGTACTGTCGATACCGATCTTTGAAGTTATTAGCACTACCACTTTGTAGTGAGTTAAAGTAGTCAACCGCAAATCGCTCACTAGTAACGTAGAAAACTTTTTTCCCAGTCTTTTTGATATGGTTCCCTACCGCTTGGATCAAGTGGGTTTTACCATGGCCAGTTTTTCCGTAGATAAACAGTGGGTTGTAGGTAATTCCCGGCTTTTCACTCACTGTCTTGGCAGCAGCGTGAGCCAGTGCGTTGTATGGTCCAACCACAAAGGTATCGAATGAGTACTTGGGATTGAGGTTGTCACTCTTGTTGATGTAATACTCCTCAAGGGGTAATGCAGCGTTAACTGTTTGGTTTTTGGTTGATTCTTGTTTTCGCTCATTACGTTGCGCAACGATGTATTCTACGCTTCGTACGTGTGGAGTGATCTCTCGCAGCGTCTTTAGGATCATGGTTTGGAATTTATCCTGGAGCCAGTCTTTTACAAAGACACTGGGGACACCGATAGTAGCTAGACCATCTTCGAGGGTCACGATATGAGTATCGCGGAACCAGGTTTTAAAATTTGCAGTGGTGATTGCTAGCTCGATCTTGACGAGGGCATCATCCCATAATTGTTTAACATCAACTTGTTCAGTTTTAACGATGCTGTTTGATTGGTGGGTCTGGGTGTGAGAATTCATAATCGCTGTAGGTAATTCGCATTATACTCCCTGTGGAAAACCTGTAAATCTTTTACAGCACAACGCGATATTTGCAGCCATTTTTTACATTCGAAATTAGCAACTGGGGATAATCTGTGGATAAATGAATCTCCTCCCTATAGAGGCTTGCAAAGTGTTTATATTTCGGTATAGTTACGCCACTAAAACAAACATATGCCAAAACGAACCTATCAACCAAGTAAGAAAAAGCGAGCCACTACTCACGGCTTCCTGGTACGATCAGCTACTCCAAGTGGACGGAAGATCATCCAAGCAAGACGACGAAAAGGCCGAGCTCAACTAACTGTTAAGAAGCCTAACTAATAAAAAATCCCGAGGACCAGCCTCGGGATTTTTTATTCAAAGACTCCCCTGCTGCTTTTTGTTATAGTTGTCATATATGTTAGCTAAATCAGCGCGTCTATCGGTCACTGAGTTTAACCAGTATTTTAAATCTGGTAAACGGTTTCATTTTACCCACTGCACGATTATCTACTCTCCTCTTGATACTCTGCACGGGTCGGTAGTGGTGGGTAAAAAAGTCTCAAAAAAAGCCGTCACCCGCAATACTATCCGTCGGCGAGTCTATGCCCAGTTGCGAACTGTGTGTGACACTCACCACAAAACCGGAGTGTTTATCATTATCATTAAACCTGCGTATATCTCGCTCTCACGCAAGGTAGCGCTCGCCGACATCAACAAACACATTGCGGAGGTGATTAAAAAAACGTAAACTAACCGGCACATATGTTTAGTTATATTTGGCATACTTTTTTCTTTGATCCGGTGTACAACTCGCTGGTATTTTTTATTGATGTTATTCCTGGCGGTGATGTTGGGCTGGCAATTATTGCAACCGTCTTTTTGGTGAAGACAATCTTGCTCCCGGTTTCAATCAAGGCAGCCAAGACCCAGCGCATCATGAAAGAGATCGAGCCAAAACTAAAAGCGCTCAAAGTCACTCATAAAGACGACCGCGAAGCCCAGTCGAGAGCCATGCTCGAAACGTATCGTGAGGCTGGAATGAATCCGTTTGCGAGTATCTTTTTGATTATACTGCAAATTCCTCTCTTGATCGCGATGTACTTCGGGGTATACAGTCTCTATCCCCCAGTGGTTGATGGTGAGGCTGCTAGCGCCGCTAACGTCTCAGCAATCTTTGGGGGCGAGACCAGTAAAGATATTGTAATTAATCAATCAGTTTTGTATTCATACGTCCCGGTACCAGAAGAAAGTAATCGCTTTTTCCTCAACCAATTTGATATCACTGATAAAAGTATCTTGCTAGCGATTGTAGTCGCTATCACACAATTCTTTGTCGTGAGTCTCACCATGCCAAAGCTCCCAGTCCGCAAAGAAGGCGACAAGCCAGACATGAAAGCCGACTTCGCTCGCAACATGCAAGTCCAGATGAAGTACGTCATGCCCCTAATTATGGGTGTGGTCGCCTACTCGATCTCAGTGGCGATTGCGCTCTACTTCTTAGTGAGCAATATCACCGCCCTGCTACAGGAGATTTTCATCCGCAAGCATCGGTAGTAAATGTTTGAGTAAAAAACCTATAGGCTAATCCTGGAAGTTTTTATGTATAAAATTTATTGGCCGCAAACTATATAACTGCTAGTACCTCGATCTACAACAGCAATACCGAGATTTTGGTTTGTATCAGTTGCGATAGTTCTACAAACACCCTCTACAGCTTGATCTAACTCCATACGTCTTGGTGAGAGTACATTTGTAGGAATCTCAACAACAAGTACGTTAGAAGTGGCACCTAGTTCGTCGCTTAATGAATCAATAATAGTTTGATCATTTACTATTGCATCTTGGATGGCAAAATTTGTCATTTGGGTTATGACCTCGGTTTGAGCCTCTGTATTTAATGATACCCCTAGATTCGTAATAATTTCACTTTGTACTTCAGGTGAAATATCACGAATGCAATTTGAAAATTCTCCACCAAGCATAATAAGTCGACCGTCTTCACAGTCATATTGTATCGCTAATTCAGCTCGCGTTCTTTCTAGCTCAGCCGCCTTTACTGCAAGCGCATTGTTTGGTGATACACATGTGTCGCCAACTCTGGTTCCTTCAAGCCAGGCACAAACAGCGTTGCATTGCGCCTCCGTCCCTTGGTAATTTAAAATTAAACCAGTTGCTCCCCCAACGACTATGCCAGCAAGGCTACCAATTCCTGGTGCGACCAAACCAACAGTTGCCCCAGCCAGAATCATTTCGCCAGTGTAATCATCCAAAGCATCACATTGTTGGGTAACACAACCTTCACCATCTATACACATCTGATCAACTTCTGACGGCAGATTTGAGGCTGGAGGTGGCCCTACTCGCTCCTGAATACGCGAGATATCCGGATCAAACGTCGTCAGGTCAGGGTTGATTATGGTGAGTACTACTACCGCAGCTAGTACTACCAGTAGCCCCAACAGCGCTCCTTGAATATCCCGCTTAGCTTCACTCTTTTGGGTCACTATATCCGAGAACATGTACTTCACTCCCGCGATGATGATTTTGATCACCGCGATCAAGGCCGCAATACTGATGAACATTAAATAGACCGCGTTGATGTAGTCACTAAAGTCGCCTGTTTCACCGATTGGCAGGTTAACCAAGTTTTGCTGGGCAAAGACGGCTACCGGGACGAAGGTGACGAAGGTAATGAGGCTGAAGAGGAGGTTTTTCATACTTTTTAGTTCAGACTATTAAAGGTTGGAGCTACGATATATTCATAGATCCACAACGTTTGATCAGTTTTATTTTGGAAGTAGAGGATTTTATTATTGACACCAAATTGAGGTTCAATAATGTCTAATTGACGCCCGGTGACGTTTTCGGGTGATACTAGTAAGCTGGCAGACTGACCTCCAACACTGTATTCCCATAGACTGTCATTCATCCGCACTTCCCCTTTGTACCAAGGGTCAGGCATTTGGTTAGGGTATTCATCAAGAGAGACTCCACAAATCGCAACAGTGGTATTAATTTCTGTAAACACACATTTTTCGGGGATAATAGTTAGTGGTGCCGCATTGGTTACATCAGTTAGGTTGTTTGTCGCGTAGGTGTTGTATTGACCATCTTGCACTTCACTATAAATATACCCAGCACTTGATCCAACCGCTGAAAGCCCATATCCTGATGCGCGTTCACGCGCTGCTACCCCATCAGTGTATGAATACACGTAGCCTTCAAGCCGACTGGTGGTGTGTGGGTGGACGTAGTGTGGGCCAGCTTCGCTACTTCCCCAGGCAATGGTAGCGTCACGAAATGGTATCTGGAATAAGTCGGCTACTGTATTAGTGCTCGGGTCATACGCGCGCGCCACCAAACCATTACCAAATGGTGTGGTGTAGACAAATGTATTGTCATCCGTTGCTGTAAACGAAGTGATGCTTCCAGGGATAGCAAAGTTGCGCAACTCATCGCTGGTGGTGCTGATGATACCGATCACATGCTCTGATCCCATACCACTACCTGATTGCAGTAGGGCGTACTGTCCGTTGCGGGTCAATGCGCCAGCATTGGTCAGTGGAATGGTGGTGGCAGAGATGCGCGTTTCGACGCCGGTCTCGAGATCGATTGAGTATATATGCCCAGTCCCAGCCTCTATGTAGCGAGCTTCTGGTGCGCTGTCTGGAGTTGCTTGTACTTCGGCAAAGCCAGCTACTGGTTGGGTGGTGAGTTGTCGTAGCCGCTCGGGTGAGGTAACATTAACAGTAGGTTGTGTTGGTTCTGGTTCGATTGGAATTATCACCGATGGGTCGTCAGTGTTGCCAAGGTTGAAGTTCGCAAATACTCCCCCGTCTGGGTTTGGTGTACCAAAGAATAAAAAGTACGCCCAGACACCTGCCAAAACACAAATGATACTAATACCGCCAATGATGAGTAAGGTTCGTTTCATACTAGAAGTTTATCGCGATACTTTCTTCACTACCTTGTAATATCTGTTGTAATGACCGGACGTGGAAATTGACGTTTGTGCTGCTATTGCCGCCAGAGCTACGCAAGGTGATCTCGTAGGGATTATTACTCCCATTGTCGGTAGTGACACTATTAATTTCCCACTCTGCTATATCTGGATTGTTGTAGACTCTGGTGTCTAAGAAAAATGGTTCAGCTTGTAGGGTGAGGATTGATCCAATCAGTGGAGTGCTGGCAGTGATCGGCGAGGACTTCATACCATAGAGGGCATGTTTTTCGTAAAAGCTTAGTTCTGGTAGTACAATGCCAACAGTAATCGCTCGGCTAGCGATTGTCTCACCGGTTGGTCTAGTGGCGGTCACAGATACAACCACACTACCACCACGAGGTGTGGGGAAAGCTACCTGATTGCCGCCTCGCATCGGACCACCTTCAATTACTTTATTGTTCACTCGCCAGGTGTACACCACACTTTGTGGATCAATAAATGATCCATCATTCAAGAGAACGGTGGCGTTAATCTGGCTACCAAGACTTGGCAATGCTCGTCCGGCGTACCAATCGGGGACGCGAGTTTGTGGCTCAATGATGATGTCCATGTAGACCGGAGTCACTGTTTCTTGCAAGGTTCGCGTGCCTCCAATTGGGAGTGATAAGGTTGCCTCTACCACAGTGTTACTTCCTGCCACCCCGGCCACGAATTGGATTTGCCGTTGATTAATTGCACCTGGGACTATTTCGTTATTGTAACGCCAAGTAATTTCTGAACCGTATACCCCGCCAGCATAGTCATCAATTGAGGCAGTTACTAGGTCACCTGGACTGGGATTGCTGGGACTGAGACTAATTGCAAGTTCTGGAGTCCCACCAAATTGCGTCGCATCAAATTGCGCTGTAGCAACAGTCAAAGGAAGAAATATGGCTAACACTGCTAATAAAACGCGTAATCGCATATACCCATATAGTAGCAGAATCATGAGCGCAAATAGCCAAGTTATACGTATTTTCCACAGGTTGTGCACAGGCTGTACCCGAGAATACCCCAGACCATACGCTTGCACAGTTGGCTAGTAAGTAGTACTTAAAGTATAGTGATAAGCACAAGAGTGCTTGTTAACAGAACCCTCACAACGTAGCTTTCGCTACTTCACCCCGTAGAGAATTCACATGCACACTGTCTCAGAACGGAGACTTCCTATAAATAATCTGATAAACCTGAAAGGTTATAAGAAAGCTCCTCCAAATGTTTGGTTCGCTACAAACTGATATATCTGTCTTAGAAAGGTCAATAACCTGTTTTTGTTTTCAGGTTATTTTTATTTTGGATGCATCCATACCACAATCATCCAAAGAAATATTAATGGGAACATGTTTAAGATTGGAATAGCATAACCCACCCCAGCTAGTATAAACATAAGTCCTTTTATACCACCGGCTTTGCCAGACAATGAATTAATCCGCATAGCGCTGTATACAAACCAGGTGAGAATAAGTTGCATCAACCCTAGTAAAAAGACTAAAGCAAAGGGAGTAAAAAAAAGTAATATTGGGTCGAAGCTGATACCAAAGACTCTTTCAGCTACTGCTTCAATCGCTGCCTTTGACGTTGGACCTGCAATTGAAATAATCTTTGCCACACCAGCAAATATAGCATCTGTGATTGTTTCCCCAAAAATACCTTGGATGGTAATATAAACCGTATATGCCATCCCTAACCCGGCAGCACTCATTACCGCCAGTGGCATCTGAAACGTTAAATACCAAAACATTGCCCAGCTGCCGATCCAGGCGTTGGCCGTGGTTACTTTTAATCTCTGAACACCAATTACCTTGGTAAGTTTTTTTTGCTTACGTAATTTTTTGACACCGTATGCTCCACCACTACGTACTAATTGCTTTGCCCTTTGTTCGGTATTGTACAAAACATTGACTTTACGGGTCTGGTCTGGCGCGCGGTTGAGGTTTGCTGCTTGCATGCCCGCCTGGGCATAACTATCAGCAAATATTTCGTCGGTTGACTGCGCACTGCGCACTGGACTGTTGTTGGCTTTGTAGCTGGCTTGAGCCTTTCCCCAGGGGCCTTGTACCACGTTGGTATTACCTGGAGCAGCGTTCTGGTTATCAGCCGGCATCGCTTGGGGACGCTGCGCAGCCTTACTAAAATAAGGCTGTGGTCGATCGCTATATTGAACATTTGCCCGTTGGGTCGCCATGGTACTTCTAGTGTACTATACCAACCTCTTTGCTAGTGCTACTTTTATGCCCCGGCGGCTTTGAGCTCTTCGCGGGCTTTTTTGATCTCGAGGAGCTGCGATGGGTCCGAGGTGATGATCTGGTCCTCGGTGTAGCTGGCGATGATCTTGATAGCGACGTGTTTGAGGCCAGCGAAAAAGATCCCTTCCCCGACATTTGATTCCAGCAACAAGAACTTTTCTTCGTCGGTGAGGTTGAAGGTTTTTTGAATGTTATCAATCGCTGTGGGTGACTGCTTCATCAAAAGCTGGATCGATGAGTTAGTGATCATCGGGACGCCGTACGGTGAACGCAAGAAGTCATCTACGTCCTGGGTGATGGTGGCGATCCCGAGGTAGTACTTTCTTCCTCGCTTAGCTAGCGAAAATAGGAATGACGCAGTGTCTTCACTTTTCATCATCCACCAGGCTTCGTCGATCACCATTAGTCGCTTGGCGAGCCTCCGCCTGACACTACCCCAAATAAAGTTCGTGATGATGTACATGGCGATGGTTTTGAGTTCGTCTTCCATGTCGCGCAAACTAAACACCACAAATTTTTGGTTGATGTCGACGTTGGTTGGTTGGTTCATAAACCCGGCCCAGGTACCGCTGGTATATTTTTGTAATCGAGCGATCAGTGACGCACTTCCCTCCATCCCGGCCAGCACCATTTCAAAGTCTGACAGGAGTGGTGGTTCCATCTCGCGGAAATCTGTATCACCGGTGATGTCTTTGAGGGCGTACGTTTCTTGTACCGCTAGATCAATCAGGGTCTCTTCTTCAGGCATCAAGCCACCCAGCATCAAGCGAAACAGCCCGATCAATTCGATGATATGGGTACGCAGTACGTCACGTGGGTCTTCGTCCGGGGCTGGTGGTGGGAGGTCAAACGGATTAACGTGGTGATTAGAAGACAGGGAAATATTAAAGAAGCGTCCGCCGGTAGCCTCGGCTAGGTACTCGTACTCCCGTTCCGGGTCAAGTACGATCACCTCAGTACCAAACATGAGAGATCGTAAGATTTCAAGCTTAAGTCCATACGATTTACCAGCTCCCGAGGTAGCAAACGTTACTGAGTTGTAGTTAGTTAAACTATAACGGTCAAATAACACCAATGAATTGTTGTGTCGGTTGATACCGTACAAAATACCGGTGTCTGAGGTTAGATCGAACGAGGTAAACGGAAAGAAGCTCGATAATGGCGAGGAATTAAATTTACTATGCACTCGCAGAATGTCGTCGTTGAGAGGGAACACACTTTTGATACCTTGTTCTTGCTGGAATAAGGCCGGCTTGAGGTTGATCAATTTAGAATCAAGCATGCTTTTGATCTCGTTTTCGACCTTATTGATAGTTGATTCAGTGTCGCCGTAGATTGAAATATAAAATCCAACATCAAACAATTTTTCCTCGGCTTGCATAAGCTTGTCACGCAGATCTTCGAGGTTACGGTATGATGCCTCGAGTTGTGGGTCGCGGACTTCACCCCGTTCGGCTTTCATATTGATCTGGCTTTGCACCTCGGCCACTTTCTTTTGAAACTTCTTGAGGGTGTCAGCGGTATCAACTGGGTGGATGAAAATCGAAACATCGATTTCTTTGGCTAGGTTCAATACCGGTTCGATCCAACCGTCATTAAGATAGCGAGGATACGACACCGCGTAATACGTCCGTGCATTGACCCCACTAATACTGATAGTGCGAGGATTAATCTGGATAGCTGATGGAGCAATCACGTCAGTCAACGTTAGTAACTGATCCTCAAATGCAGGGTTATCGTTGTTAGGTTTTGGTTGTAGAAAGTCGAGTAAAGCCATAATTATGTTTGTGTTTGTGGAGCGGTGCCGGTTGGGTCACTTGGATTATATAAGTGGTAGTACAGTTCGACCAGGTCATCTTTTTGTAGGGTCATGGTGCGCACCCCTACCCCGGCGAGACCTTGGACGACCATTGCCGCTCGTTGCTCGAGCTGTAGTCGATGCTCTTCGAACTGTTGGTCAGTGTTTGATGGGGCCGAGCTCGAGCCACTGAGGAATTTCGAAAAGCCTTTTGACATGTTCAATTTTGTTGGTGAGTACGGTATAACCACAAAGAAGCTTTTGCTCATCACATCGTACTCAGTAGTGAATTTGGTAATAAAACCAATGTATTCTTGTAGCTGGATGCGCATCAGGTCGTTGTCCTGATTTTTGTTGAGGCCGTTTAATATCTCTATGTAGGGGTCGATGTTTAGCTTGCGCGACTGCACATAAATCTGGAGTGAGAAATCAATCGTATTAAGGAAGTTTTGAAACTGCTGCAGAATTGCTCGCTGCTCGTCGAGTGACTTAAGCGCAAAGTTAACCGAGGAAGCTAGTACCACCATAAGCATTTCACCATTACGCTTAATCACCACGTTTTCACGGATATCTTTGATCGGGACGAAGTTTTGAGTTGCGGCTTTTTGATTTGGCATATTATTGTTCTGGTTTTTGCAGAGCTTGTAGCTCGAGCTTTCGGGTCAGTGAGGTAATACTTTTGTGGTTAGTGCCACGGTTGCTCGGAGTGACGGTTGGCTCTTGGGTTTTTCTGATAGTTTTTTCGTTGTATATAATATTCGCTTTGCGATGCCAGAGGTAGAGTTTATCTTTGGTGAAATAATTATACATAGCCTCAAGGAAGTACGAGAACGGTCGATTGTTGATTGGGTAAAACGCCAACGCGCCAGCCACGAGTGCCAAGGGAATCCCTAGGAATATCGCTAAAACCGTTGGCAAGATTATAAACATCACCACCGCCGCCCCTACTCCTCCACCGAGGTACACAAATTGTCGCCAGGTCAGAGGACCAAAAATCTTGTCTTCGATCTCGATAAATTGTGGTACTTCAAATCTCATCCCGTTAGAAATTATTACTAGTAACGCCTAGATGCGGTCTGTAACACTACTGCCCATAAATTTTATAACACAACGATCGTTATTTCTAACGGGACGCGTATTATTTCTAGTATACACTGCGGTCGTTTGATTCCGGTTGGGCTTATTCAGTATCCCACCGGGCGTCAGGATTTTTATCTTTGATGGTGGCAGAGCGATCAAGTAGGTCAGATTGAGTCGCCGCTGTGTGGGTAGGTTCGGTAACTGGTGTCTCACGCTTCACTTCCATGTCGTGTGACATTGTTTTGATCGGTTCGAGGGTCTGTATAGCTGCCTCAGCTTCAGCAATTTCGTTGGCTAGAGAATTATCTTTTATTGAAATAGCTTCATTAATAGGTACGGGAGTAGAATCGCTCTGCACAGCAGTCATTCCTTCAGCTTGATCAAGTGGCGCCAAGAAATCAAGCACATCTGCAGTAATACGAAACGCTTCCGCTTGGGCGATATTAAGTCGCTCTACCAACAAGCCTGGCAACTTTTCTTGTGGCACAAGTCCAAGGATGACGTCACCAACTGCGATGGCGAACGATTTGTATTGACTCCCAGGCGTAATGTGATTAGTCTGCGCAATGTTTAAAATTGCTTCTCCTGAGTCCGGGTCGCTATACAAATAGCGTTGCGTATCTGACGCCTGAGTAAATTTTGTATTGCGTTGATCTTGAGTAAATTCCATACCTATGATAAGTCAAAACTAGATGAAACACCCTGCGGGGTCAGTGCCCACTTCTCCCACTTATTCCATACAATAGGATCAGAGAACCTAAGGCCTTTGATGGCGGTGGTGATATCATTCACATCGGTTTGACTGAGCCCATTTTTATCTCGTTCAGCTAGGGCAGATGGTGCCATCAGTTTAAGGTTATCTTTTTTCTTGAATACAGCAGCTGGTAATTTACCAACGTCAGATGCACTACCTTTAAGCATTCTTTCTCGACGTTTATCCACGGCCTTTTTGGCTTCAAGTGCACCGACGGCAGTTCCCACGGCGACATTATTTTTGAATATTTCAGTGGCTTTTCCATCCGCAATTGCAATTTGAGCGTTTGAGCGAGTTTCTTTAATTTGTCGAATTTCGTCTGCTGAAGCAATGCCTGAGCTTTGGTATGTCTCAATTTGTTTGTCTGACAAACTGAGGGCCAAGCGTTGATTACTAATAATATCCTTTGGTTTGTATCCTTTTAGTTCATCATCAGACAAACGTTGAATGTTTTGCGCCAGTTGATCAAGTGCAGTATTGAGTTCCTCAGCGCTTGCAGCAGTGCTATCAAGTGTTTCCGCTGCACGGTCGGAAATACCGACCACTCTACTATCACTAATTTCTTTATTTTCTTCATTACTAAAGCGTCCAGAGTCTTTAATTTTTTTCATGTTCTCATCGGTAATACCCCCTTGTCTTGCCAATGCAAGTAGCTCTTTTTTAGAAAGTGTGGCAATGACTTCTGGGGTGAGTTTGCTACCGGCTCCGGCAATCTGAGCAAACGCTGTAGTGCGTGCTTTCAATTGTGCTGAATCGTTTGTATTTGTATTATTTTTGAGCACCTCTTGTGCAGCCGCAATCTCATCTTGTTTTGTGTACTGCGCACTACTTTTGTTAAGAGTATCTTGCTCTTTGTTAACTCTAGCGAGTCTATCCGCCCTAGTTTCAGATCCAGCTACAGTGGCGGTAGCAACTCTGTCTAATGCAGCACCAGTTGTTCGTTCTGAAGTTCGTGCTCGCCACCTGTCGAAACTGCTATCACTTTGTGCTAGTTGGGCATTCCTTCGTCGTAACGCTTCTCGTCCAGCTTCACCGGCACGGTTAACTCCGTATGTTGTTACCAATCCAGCAGTATTACGAGCACCGAATCTACCGACACCAACAGCACCTCTTCCCACCCCCAAGGCGCCGTTTTTGAGACGTCGTTGGCCACCGCGGACGATATTGCTACCCACATTCATCACACCTCCAGCACCGTCGGCGCTCATTTTGCCGGCGACAATTACGGCGGCGAGCAAGAAGGCGGCAGAGAGAATAAATGGTCCGAGTACCTGGGTCAGGTTGTCACTGTTATTTGTCACTGCGGAAAGTAATCCCAGTTGTTGACCCTCTATGACCACCCGGCTAGATCCGCCGTCGCCAAACATGTTTTGTAGGATTGTACCCGCAAAGAATAAAAGAATAATATATACCGGTGCATAGAACGCCCGTCCCAGGAACCCCTTCCAATATTTACTAGTCCAACCCTGCATGCCAGGGAATACCCACCCAAGGAACATAAATGGTGAAAGTACCATAAATATAGATAGGGCAACAAAACGAATAATTAACATAATCCCACCGGCTGCGAACACAAAAGCGGCTACTAGGTAGAATATAGCGCTACCAAAAATAAAAGCCCAAGGTTCAACTTCTCCGTCTGAAATACCCTTTGGCACATTTAGAGTTTTGGCGATCCCAAGATGGTCGAAAAAGGTATCAGAAATACTGACTCGGTCGCTTCCAGCTCCAGGTGTAGCTCTTGTACGGTAAGTTTGGTCAGGATCTATCATTGGGAAGCCGGCTAGAGCGACTTCAGAAGCTAGCCGATTGCTAAAATCAACTACAAATTTACTGATAAACAAACTAAAGTTAACCAAAAGCGCCGCCATGATGAGTGACACTAACGTTTGCTTGGCCCTTGAATTACCACTATCTAAGATCATCTGGAAGCCAATCCAAATGAAACCAAAGATAAACAGAATATTAAAGAAATCCCGTACCAGACCCCACAAAGCATTAACAGCTACTCCTACTCCACTGGTATTGAATTCGAGACCAAAGTTGATTACAAAGTTTGTTACTGCCCAATCAAGCAGGTAGCCACACGCCCACACCAACCAGCCAAAGAAATTAACAACGAACAAATACAGCCATTTTTTTAGAGGTGATTCACCAAAGGCTGCTTCAGCAGCAGCTTGGTTGGCTCTATCATAGCTAGTATCTGTTTGGCTACCAGTATTACCAGTCCCGGTGTTGGTTTGCACCGGAGCTCCCCCAGCTTGAGCTTGGGGATCAGCGCTAGAAAAATTGGTTCCACCAAAGGAGGCACGTTCTTGAGCACTGAGCGCAGCTTCCGCTTCGAAGTCCTCAGTAGTATCGAACCCAGTGGGTTGCGCCGCAGCAAAGAAAATCGGTGTTAACAGTGCCAGCGCAGCCACTACCAAAACGACCTTTACAGTCCATGACGTTTTGGTGAGGCGGGTAAACATAGTGATGGTTAGATACTTCGGTTGGGACTGTTAGTGGTTGCAACCCACTCTAGATTGGTAGGCCGAACAGCAGTTGATGGACCAATACTAGCCAGTTGGATGTTCAGATTGTTGGATGATACTGGAATAGCTCGTAAGTTACGCATAAATTGACTCAAGCGGTTACTTTCATTTGCAACCATACTCTGTGTCAGTCTAGGACCCCGCAGCTCGACTGTTATTTCCGCTTGGGGATCTTGTTGTGCTAGGTTTTCCAAAGTGAGTACATTGCTGATGCTGTCATCTAGCCTATTGTTGATTCTACTGAGCTCATTTCGAGCGTCTCGTATTCGTTGCTCACGGCCCGGGGTAGAAGTGCCGTTAATTTGCTCTTCACTTTCATCGGTAATAAAGTCACTCAGCTGCTTCTGATAAGACAGATGCAGATCGCGGTACTGAGTTTGTAGTTCAGTCTGTTCGTTGATTAGATCTTCTGCTTCTGAGATGGTTGATCCGTCCACGACTTTAAATGATGAAGCATTGAGGGCATCGGCCGGATTGGTTGTATCTTGACTGGAAACATCCGCAAGTAAACTGTCTGATTCATCTACTAGTTGATCAAGGTAAGAGCCATCGTAACCACTCTCGGTGTAACCAGTTCCACCAGAGAGTCCTAGTAATCCCGCTACTCCAGTCAGGGCCTTATTTGCTAGTTGTCCAAGTAAAGCTGCGATGAGTTCGTTGATTTCGTCGGCTTCGATTAACGCGTCTTGTCCTGCTCCTAGAGCTTTATTGAGTTGGTCAGCAATCACTCGCCCCGGCTTAGTTATAGAGCACTGTTGCCCGTTACTGTCACCACCAACCCCTTCACAGATTTTTTGCGAGAGAAAGCCGTCACCCCAATTCACTTCGGTCAGCACCTGTCCCTCGGCGTTGATTAGCCGAGCTCTGGCGGCGACTTCAGCATTCAACACTGCGCCGTATGGAGTATAGGTTTGGGGGGTTGAGGTGATCTGTAGCCAGTCTGATAGTCCATTGCCCGGATCGATACCAGAAATGAACCCTTCGATGTTATCAACGATGCCGCTAAGGGTACAGGTGGGAGCACTTTGACCAGTAGCACGACCTTGCGCGTATTGCATTTCAAGCGAAATCTGCACGTCAAGCCGGAATGGTGAACAAATAAACGATCCTAGCTCGCCCATTTCACTGATCACTCGGCCAAATTCTTCGTCAGCAATATTAAGCAGAAAGCCTTTTAGATCAGAGATAAACGATGGACTACCCTGGAACCCAGAATTAACCCAGTTAATAAGACTACGCACCATGCCTGACACAATACGCTTAGCGATTGCCCAGCCGATTCCATCCAGTACGTTCTCTTTGATCCAGTTGAGACTGACTGCCCCGGCAGTAATGGTGTTGATAGCGTTGCCGGCAGCTATTAGTGCGTTGTTAGCAACCTGAGTAAATTCGGTCGCTACACCTGAGGGTCCGGCTTCTACTGTTTTGATCTGACTAGTTGGTAGCTGCGGCACATACGTCATCGAAAACCCTACAACGATAAACATCATTGCGACCAGACCTTTTTTGAGGGTGTTAAAAAATGAATCCATACAACTATGATTTATACTCAGGGCTAAAAATAACAAATAACAACGCCGGGTCAGAGGGCTGTACGAGCGACGCGTACGGACTCAGGGCCTGGTACATATTCTCAAGCGCGTAGCCCAAACCAGCCGCATCATCTTCGTAGCGCTTGAGTCGCATGAGCGCAAAGGCTGGGTCGTTGATCACCAGAGTCATAGCCTCGATGTCTTTATGTAGTGCGTGGTAGGTGTTAATGAGATCAAGGTGCTCCTTCACCAAAAAAGCCGGCACTGGAATGTTGAGCGAGGTGTCACGCATTTGCAAGTACGTATTTGCGAGTGACTCTAGTTCTGAGATTCGGCCCACGTTATTATTGGTTAGGATGTCACTTAAAATAAACAACTCACCCTCAGTAATTTGCTTCTGGTTGTTATTGGTGATCGCTAGTGCCATCGTGTTGGCGTACGTGCGAATATCCTGGTCATCCCACTCATTTAAGATAGTAATATCTGGTGTGTCGTACAATTCGTGTGCGGTTTGTTCGGTGAGCACGTTGACGGTATTGTCGATCACTTCTTCTTGCGATCGTCCAAATGGCCCATAGGTTTTATTTTGTAGGTAGCCTTCTATAAAGTTGACTCCTAGTTGACCAGTGAGGGTATCTGGCGGTTCGTATGCTTCGTCAATTTGAGGTAGCACAATTGGTTCGTTGGTGACAAATTCGTCTCGCCAGTCTTCGATACCATTTTGATCATTATCAGTAACGGTAATTGCTGCACGAGGTACTGACTCTGTCACAGCGACAGAAGCAGTCTGTGTCGGCGCAAACCAGCTGCTACCAAAATTACTGAGTGTGTACGCACCAGCAACAAGTGCACATCCAATGATACACGCACCAATTATCCGGGGGCTGCTAATTATCCCTTTCATATTACTGTCTAGTATAGCAGCTGAGATTTGCACACTAGTGAGCTTATATACCTTTTTTTGTTAATCTGTGGACAATCTGTGGAAATTATCGGGATAGCGTAGTAATAAGTGCAATAAACTGTTCAATTGAGAGGTCTTCAGCGCGGACGGTAGGTACTACACCCATTGCAACCAACGTCGAGGTAACTGCTTCTTTAGGGAATAGTGACCGCAGGTTGCCGGCCACTTGCTTTCGTTTTTGACCGAACGCCGCGTGTAAGGTGGTAAAAAAGGTCTCTGCGAGAATAGATTGTAAACGAGTCTTGTTTATATTGTGGATTGCTACGATGGCAGAGTCGACGGCCGGGGGCGGAGTAAAGTGGCCTCGCTTCACTGTACATATATATGAAGGATCGCCAAATATTTTGACTGACATAGAAAGGATCGATTCTTTTGGGTCGCGAGCGATCCGCTCAGCTACTTCTTTTTGTACTAGGAATACTAAATCAGTTGGCTGGATGAGTGATTCTAAACAGAGTCTAAATAGTAGTCCGGAAATGTAGTACGGAATGTTGGCGACGACTTTGAACTGCTGGTCGGCAAGACCAAAGGTTGCCATATCAAGCCGTCGCGCATCATGGTGAAAGATAGTTAGTTGCTTGTCTGTGATTTCTTGAGCAAATGTCTCATGCAGCGATTCGATAGCTCGGCTGTCAGCTTCAACTGCTACCACTGCTGCTCCCCTACTGAGAATCTCACGGGTGAGTACGCCGGTCCCTGGGCCGATCTCGAGGACAATATCGCCTGCAGATACATTACCGGCGTCACACATTTTCTTGGGCACAAAGTCACTATTGAGAAAGTGTTGCCCAAGTGATTTTTTATGTTGGAATTTTTCGCTCATCGCAATAGCCTACTTGGTAAAGTTGTATGTAGCAAGAAAAAAAAGCGCCTGAGCGCCTTTGAGATTATTGGATGGCTATATGATTTTACTCATATACATTGTTTTGATCCCAGCTACCCGGGCGAACCACTTTGTGACTTTTCGCCAGTAGCCAAAAGTGTCCAGTGTTAGTGTCGTAGTCGTAGCGCAAGCCAATGTGTACTCCGACATCCTGTCTCTTGGCATAGGCCTCAGAAGCTGCTTTGGCACCAAAGTATGGAACAATCAACTTGAACTCTTCACCGGGCTTGAGTGTGTGTGAAGTCAGCTCGAGCCAATCCTTGTCTTTGGTAAGCGTTAGAGGCTGTTGCGTCGAGAAGTCAAAAACGCCCTGGCACCAGTTGTTGCTCATGTTGGCAACAAATACTTTTCGGCCATTGATCGGTAATCCGACGGCGGATGTAACGATATTCATTAGCGGTCTCCTTTTTTCTAATTGCGTCTAATTTATTTGTACGTTGCAGGGAAATAAATGTCAATCAATCTAAATACACAGTTGTTTCGTATCCGCTACTGACACCTCCACCAAAGCCGCCTGGCTCAGCTGCTTCGACGTGTTCCTTGCTGATGTCGTTGATAAATTGTGACGGCAGGTTAACTTTCTGTTGACCAAAAATAGTTCGCATGTGTGCGTAGCAGAGGAAGATTTTTTTCTCGGCCCGAGTGAGAGCGACGTAGAATAATCGACGCTCTTCTTCATTGTCAGTTTTTCCATCATCGATTCGCTCGTGCGGAAAGAGCCCTTCTTCAAGACCAGTGACAAATACGTACGGGAACTCGAGTCCCTTCGCCGCGTGGATTGTCATCAACCTCACAGCATCTAGCTCTTCTTTATTTTTGATCTCGTCTTGATCACTTTGCAGCGCTGCCGTCTCGAGTAGCATCTCGACTGCTTCCTCTGGATCAACCGTATCAAATCGACTGGCTAGAGTGACGAGCTCACGCAGGTTTTCGATTCGCTCCATCGCTTCTTCAGTTCCCTCATCGATGAATGCATCTTCCATGCCTGAGCGCTTCATAATAAATTTGAGCGTGTCAGACAATTTTTTCTCAGTGGCTGCCTTGGCGATATCCATCATGATGTCGTCAAACTTTGCCACCTTTGCTTGGGCGCCAGCATTGAGTTGGTCTCGCGCACCAGCAACTACTTTAAGCATGGTTACTTTTCCAATACCGCGGGCGGGAGTGTTGATCACCCGGGTCAGGTCCGCGTTACTGCCCGGGTTCAAGGCTAGTCGTAAATACGATAGCGTGTCTTTGACTTCGCGCCGCTCAAAGAATTTAGTTCCCAGTAGTTGATACGGTACTTCAAAATTTAAGAACGCTTCCTCGAGTGCTCGTGATTGAAAGTTAGTTCTGTAAAGTACGGCGATGCCACTGGGGTCTGCGCCGTCATCGATTAACTCTTTGGCTTTGAGAGCAATGTACTCTGCTTCATCATATCCAGTCATGCCCGCGTAGAGGGTAATTTTCTCACCCTCGTGATTGTTGGTGAACACATTTTTTTCTACTCGTTTTTTATTTTTTTTGATGATGTCGTTACTCGCGGCGATGATGGTTTGGGTCGAGCGATAATTCTCTTCGAGCAAAATGGTAGTTGAGTTTGGGAAATGGTTTTCAAACTGCAATACGTTTTTGATGTCGGCTCCGCGCCAACTATAGATGTTTTGATCAATGTCCCCGACCACACATATATTGTGCGCGTCGCCGGCGAGCAATTCGGCGATACGGAACTGCACCTTGTTGGTGTCCTGGTACTCATCAACGTGAATGTACTGATAGCGTTTTTGGAGTGTTTCCCGGACCGCTTTATTTTCTTCGAGCATCTTCAACGTTTTTACCAATAGGTCATCAAAGTCGAGCGCTTGTTCTTTATGCAGGATATCCTCGTACTTTTCCCAGACCGTCGCCACTACTTCTTCGAGAAACGATCCGGCGGCATCACTATAGGCGAGTCTCGTGATGGCGTCACCTTTGGCGCGACTGATCATTGATAGGATTTTTCTTGGTTCAAATTCTTTAGGGTTATAGCCGGCCTGCTCGATTCCTTGTTTCACGGCCTTCTGGCTGTCGCTGCGATCGTAGATTACGAAATGTCGCCGCAAGCCAACCACATCGTGAAACTCTCGCAATAGACGAACACCAAGAGCGTGAAAAGTTGTAACGACCGGAACACTGTCCAGTACCGCGCGAGAAGAAGGGGGGTATTTTTTAATCAGGGCCACTGCTCGCTCACGCATTTCACTGGCGGACTTGTTGGTAAAGGTCATCGCGAGGATGTTGTGTGGGGCTGTTCCCTGGTGGATCAGGTGCACGATCCGGTGCGTGATTACTCGAGTCTTACCTGAGCCAGCTCCAGCTAACACCATCACCGGTCCTTCAGTATGTAGTACCGCTTGTTTTTGTGGTTCATTTAATCCGTCGGTGTACGGGAGGTTAGTGGGTGTGTCAGACATATGCGGGCTATCATAGCATGTCTACTTGACGCTTCATTTCTATCCTGTAATATTAGATATGAACTTATGAATACCACTTGCTTTTACATGCACCGAAGTTGGAAAAACCTTTTCGAGGTGTGTGTAATTGTATTTGAGTAAGTCATAACAAAACTCAAAACAAAACCGCCCCTCGTTATTGAGGGGCGGTTTTGTTTTGATACTTGTTGTCGATACGCTGGTGGGGTCTAGAAACCGCCAGCGTGGCGCCAACGAGGCGTCGCGTTCTTTACAACAAGGAGGCAGTCATGCCGCTAGAGATAAAAAATAATCACTGCCACATTTCACTCAGTGACTTAGTGCGTTTGCGGACGGATGGATATTCAGTATTGAAATCACCGCACATTGGAAACCAGCACCCAAGTAATCTCGTTTGTGCTGCGTTAGGGATCCCGCTTGAAATGGTGTCTTTTACCCAAGGGGTTCGTGATCGGAACTTCCATCCGCATCTACGGATTCAATCTGGTCAACAAGAGTTGTTGTATCAGGCTCAAACCTGGACACAGTTTGCGGAGATTGCTGATGGGCTTAGCGCAACCGAGTACCATCAAAATGCAGTCAAACAAGTCTTCCCTCAAACCGAAATATGCACGGACATGGAGCGGATGCAGCAGTACCCTGCCTTGGCGGCTGTCGTGTTGCACGCGACAAATAAAGTCATCAGAGGATTGTGGTATCGCTCGGTCAGTTCATCTGGGCAGGTAAGTAAAAAGACCCAAAGTTTTCTGTCTGATCAATCACTTGAAACTGATCTGTTTCAGTTCACTAATACTGATTCGGGCTGGGTGATACCTAACCGGATTCACATTATTTTTGATCTGGTGTATCAGTCACTCGCATCTGGACGTGATACGGTCTATCATTTATCTGGTCCACAGATGGTGCACTATATTAATGACAAACAGCTCCAGGCAGACCTGCAGTTAATGTATGACGCGGTACGTCAATATATTCCAGCCCTACCACTCACGCTCACAGTTTGTATTGTGCCGGTGGCTGGTGCTCGGTTTACGGGGTTGCAAGCTGACGCAAGCTGTATTCAAGATGTATGCGGAGTGATTGCATCTGTTGGTCTGTGTAACTTGAATCCAGGTTGGTGCAAGGAGCTGGCAACCGAAGTGCCGATGGTTGCCACATCAATCGAAACTGGCACAACGTTGTCTCAGTATGATTTGCAGCAGGCGGCGGATTTGTACATTGATCCTTGGATGCTCAACTCCCCACTCCAAACGGTGAATCTTGCACAACGCTTACTTGCTCAAGCGGCGTGTTCGATTGCCGCGGAATGACAGCTCCTTACTTTTCAGACGGCAACTATTTTAGTTGCCGTCTGTATCTATACAATTATTAGTAATCATTTTTTTACACATGAAATTATTCGATCTACATCAAGACTTGATGACGCACGTACGCTTTGGTGAGCAATTTGGCCAGTCACCACAAACTAGTTTTGAATCAATCAAAACTAGTCCGATCGATCTGGTAGTGGCGACAGCATTTCCCTGTCCACCACAAGATAATCAGTACCACGACACAGTATCCAGTTTAATCACTGAAGAACTAGAGCTGTACCAAAACTTTCTAAAAGAAAATGCCGATTGGAAATTAGTTGAGGTAGGCAGCGATTTACTTCTAGATCAACAAAAGATTTTATTGCACCTAGAAGGACTCAATGTGTTTGATGGGTCTAGTGCAGCATGGGATCAGCTCGATCACTGGCGACAACTTGGTGTGCGTTCGATTGGAACGCATTGGAACGTAGAAAATAAGCTTGGTGGTGGAACCTTGCAACCAACGGTTGGTCTAACAGATTTGGGACGAGAGATGATTTCTTACCTCGAACAAAACAATCTGGTATTTGATTTGGCGCACATGAGTCGTCAGGGATTTATGGATGCAGCTACAGTCACCAACCGACCATTATATGTCAGTCATGGAAATGCTGACGCGCTGTGTCAAAATGTGCGTAACTACACCGACGATCAGCTCCGACTAATAGCAGAATCAAACGGAGTCATTGGCGTATTCTTTGCTAATACGTTTGTGGTGGGAAAAGAACGAGTTGGAAACATTAGTGATGTCGTTGCACATATTAATTACATCAGAGACCTAATTGGAGTACAACACGTTGTGATTGGGACAGACCTGGGTGGAATTATTTCTGGCGGAATAGTTGGTCTAGAACATGTTGATCAACTTATAAATTTGGAGAATGCATTACTCACAACTGACTATTCAGTAGAAGATGTCGCAGCAATTTTTCACAAAAATGCTTTGCGCGTGTTGCGGGCGCATTTGACCTAAAGAGTAGAAACATAAACTGACTTACTAATAGAAAAAGCCCGGCGCGGTGCGTCGGGTTTTTGTGATTGCTTCAAAGAACTCTCTTGTACTCTTCCCACAACGGTAACCACTCATAACTAAAGATGGCAAAAGAGTTAGTTTACCTTTTTTGTTGGTTTAGTTGCAGTGGGCGGCTAGCCGCCCACTGGTTTTTTATAGCGCCATTCGCTGCTCGTCGTAGAGACTACGAAAGACGGGTGACTGCTGATACAGATCCTCAAACGTATCGGCTTGTGCGTCTACTTGAGTATCGGTATCGCCACATTCACTCACTGGCTTGAGACACACAAATTTTGTTCCTTGTTGTAGGGTCGAAAATTTGTGTGCAATGGTGACGGCGGTCACCCCCGAAGCCAGAACTCGGTCAATGCCAGCTTGGACTTCAGTTTCGGTTTTTGGATCAAGGGCCGACGTTGCTTCATCAATAAAGATTGACAACGGCTGCTTGAGCAAAGCACGGGCAATCGACAAACGTTGCCGTTCGCCACCCGATAGCTCTAATCCGTCTTTGCCGACGTCTGAATCCAGACCTTGCTCCCGCTTTAGTCGCTGCCAGAATCTCTGACTAATACTGCGTACGATGGTAATCAGTTCATCATCCTTGATACTCTCTCGCCTTTCACTCGAGAGTCCAAATAGTAGGTTGTCTCGCACTGTGCCGCTCATCGGCATAGCATCTTGTTCGATAGAGCCTTGGTAGCGCTGGATGCTGTTAAGCGCATAGTCACGAATATCACGACCATCAAGTAGCACGACACCTTCGGTTGGGTCAAAGTCGCGCTGCAAGAGAGACTTGATAGTCGACTTACCCGCTCCACTTTCACCAATCAACGCGACCCGATCACCAGTGTTGATGACTAGGTTAACGTTGCGTAGTGCCCAGGTTCCGTTACCGAAACGATGAGACACTCCCCGCAGCTCATAGTGCATACTGTTACCAGTAGGTACGTATTCGATCCCTTCGTCGTAGTTGAACAGAGGATCTTTAATCAGTGGTTCTCTGATCGCGCGGACGCGTTCAGTATTTTCTATCAAGTGGCGCTGCAAGGATCCTATCCGCCACAGTTGATCTTTGATGTAGTTGAGCCATAAGTACATGGCAGGAAATAAACCAATTTCCCAATTGCCATACAGCGCGCCATAACACAGCACACCCCAGACAAACAAGATGTTGAAGAGTGAACGAATCAGATCAATAATCTGAAAGTCGATTCCCCAAACCTTAAAGTCTGGATCAAGGGCTTTGCCGAACATGACGTGCATGGTTGCCTTCACGAACTCTTCCATACCAGTGACTTTCACTAGGCTAAACTGGTTCCAACGTTCGCTGGTCCAGGCTTGTGCTTTGCGCCAATCATCGTCGATTTGCATGATGCGGCCACTGAAGTAGTGGTTCGCTAACAAAAAGACAACACAGTTGATTAGCAGCAAGACGAGCATGAGTACTCCAGCAATCCAGTCATAGAGCATGACAAAGGTCATCGAACTCAACAGGATAGCCAGTGTTTCACTTCCGTCAAATTGTACGGCGTACATAATGTTGCCGGACTTGTCTTTGACGATTTCGATTTGCTCGGCACTGACACCGTCTTTGGCGCTACGTAGTTCACTGTGGGTTTTTCGGAACTGAAGCTCGCTGAGCCTGATGGGTGTATAGCGAGCACCCAGGTTCCACCCAAATTCACGGTGGACGTTTTGCCACCCAAGAATAACTCGGGCAATCACCCAGTACGCCGCAATACCGGTTAAGCCGGCTAGCACGCCGGCTTGGTTATTGTTGCTTAAGGCGGTGACGGTGTGGTTTAGTGCGTTGACCACTTGCATGCTAAACAGCATGCCGATCAGCATTAAACCAACCGCTATTTTGGTGTGTAGTCTGGCTCGGGCTGGAAGTAAATCGCTCCAAATCCACTTGAGTGTGTCTATTGACACACCGAAGCTTTGCCAAGCTTCGGTAGTGAAGCTTTTGGTTTTTGTCACCAACATGTATCTCTCCTTTGGTTAATTATATGGGAATTATAAAAGAGCGGGTGACCACTCTTAAATATAAGTGTTCACAAAGAACAAAAACAACCTGTCTGTGATAGACAAGCTGCTTTGACGACACAACGGATTGCTCCGTGTATGTACGGAGGAGTTATGTATTTATACCAGATTGCCTACAAAATAAAGACGGCACCATAGACCCAGAAAAGACTGAGGCGTACGCGGTGAACTGTGAACGACAAAGTGTCCACGGACGTGCCGCTGGTGTTGTCTTAAAAATGTGTGCAGAAATTCGCATAGAATTACTTTATCACATTTATATAAAGTGTCAATAGTAAAATAACCTTATTAAACGGGGTAAAAAAGACCCTATTTCATAACACCAAATATAGCTAAAACGTCAATTGTTGTTCTATTGACCTCTAGTACAATACTGCGCATACCAAATAGGGTGTGGTGAACGAGCAATAATACTGACGTTCCCAATTTCCGAGCACGACTGTAACGACCGAATAGCTGCGAGACTAAACCAAAGACTTATTAAACATACACTTGAAGACGTTGACGGATCAGGTAGATCAATTACCCATCAACTGATATATGGAGGAATAGCTGTAGCGATTACAGCACCCTTGTTTGCACACGCATTTCTGGGTGGCTTTATGTCAGAGACAGTGCAAGCAACTACTCCCACTTTTATTAATGAGCCCAGTGCTGCTCATATGGCGCTTTTAAGTGCAGCAGTCCATCCAGATACAGTAGCTGCCCAAGGTGGCGCTGACATCACGGTACAAGATAGTGCCCTCCTCTCGAGTGGCCCTGTCGGTGCTAGCGAAATTGCTCCCCAAGGCAGCACCCAGATTCGGGTATATACGGTCCGTGAGGGTGACTCTTTATCACAAGTAGCAGAGATGTTTGGTGTGACGACCAATACTATTTTATGGGCCAACGACCTGCCTCGAGCTACACAGATTCATCCAGGCGATACACTGGTGATCCTGCCAGTGGCGGGAGTGCAACATAAGATTGCCTCTGGAGAGACGCTCTCGAGTATTGCCAAGAAATATGATGGTGATACTGATGAAATTCTTTCGTATAACCAAATGGAAGATGCGAGTGAACTTAAGGTGGGTGAGACATTGATTATCCCTGGTGGAACGTTACAGTCAGTGCAAGCGCAAGCAGCAAGTGCCAAACCAGTCAAGATTTCTGGATCGACAGCAGCTTCAAGTGATGGATTTGTCCACCCTGTTCCAGGGGCAGTGCGTACTCAAGGGATTCACGGCAACAACGGAGTAGACTTTGCAGCTGGACATGGCACCACGATTAGAGCTGCAGCCGCAGGTGAGGTGATTGTCTCAAAGAGCTCTGGTTGGAATGGCGGATACGGTCAGTATGTAGTGATTCGTCACAACAATGGATCGCAAACTCTGTACGCGCACTTCTCACAAAACTACGTTGGAGTCGGAGCGTATGTCGCTCAAGGAGAAGCTATCGGAGCCATGGGTAATACGGGGCGATCGACAGGCACGCACCTCCACTTCGAAGTCCGCGGCGCACGCAATCCATTCTAAACAAATAACTTCGTTGCACTGCGGTGAAATTTCCTTAACCGTACACTTGTACGACTCAGTCAATTTCCCTTGCGCGCCTCGTTCTTTATTTTAGAATGAATCGCTCACCAGAAATCCATTTTAGCGACCTACTTCGTTGAACTACGAAAAAAGACCTTCCCTGGGCACTTGCCCTACTCGTCGGCGTTTTTGCTAGACTCCGCGCATTTTATTTTAAAATGAATCTCTAGCTACCGGGGGTTTCCATAGTTTTGAAAAAATAAAAAAGGACGTCATCTGTAATGGCGTCCTTTCTGCATTATGTGCTTTGTGGGCCAGAGCGGGCTCGACACCACTGTGCTGCTTGCCTGATTTGAAAGTAACCGCCATTTTGTAAGAGTGACCCAAGTGTCCCATCGACTATCTTGGTGGGAGTGTAAAAATCTACTCGTGGCATATTCAGTTCGTACAGCTGTGCTTGTACACACGATCCATACTTTGCCCGTAGCCAGGTATGCACAGTCAAAATATTTTCGACCCGATCTTGCATATCACGTGATCCACGAGCAAATGGTTCCAACATCTGTAAGCGAAGTTCAGCGCGCGACCATTGGTTCCATGCAGGGTATCCGAATAGCCCTTTAGTTTCTTCGTCACTGAACTGATAGTCGGTCGCCATCTGCATGATGGTCTCGATCTGTGCTTCCCACAAATCAAGGTGATTGGGTGGATTCGCAGCGAACAATACTGTCGGTGTGAGTAGTGAAACGGCAACGGTGGTCTGAAGGAACGTGCGACGATTAATCATTAGATTCTCCTTTCTCGTCTGGCTCAATTTTAGTATTACACACTCACCCGATACTGCAATGCTTCAAGGACGTGGGTGGTTTCGATGTCGGCTGAACTGTCTAGGTCGGCTATGGTGCGAGCGACTTTAATTAATCGGTGGTATGACCTTGGTGAGAGGTTGAGGCGTTCGCTGGACAATTTTAATAAATCTTTTACCGCCCCAGTTAGCTTGATGTGTTCCTCTATCTCTCTGGCCGATAGATTGGTGTTGGTAAATTCACTGTGCTTTTGGTAGCGCGCTTGCTGCCTTGTTCGGGCAGCTTGAATGGCTGTTCTTGCGATCGTGGTTTCTTCTACTTTACTTGGCAGCGCGGTGAGGGTGTCGTACGGGACGTGGGGTACTTCGATCCATAGATCGATCCGATCAAGAATTGGTCCCGAGACTTTATTATTGTAGGTATCACGCATGGCGCCAGCCAGGTCTTTGGTCCCATCTTCACTTCCCCGATAAGGATTAAGTGCGGCCACTAGTATAAAGTCAGCTGGAAATTCCGCGGTACTTTGGACACGTGAAATTGTGACAACCCGATCCTCAAGTGGTTGACGCAGCGCGTCAATTGATCTTCGATCAAATTCTGGAAACTCATCCATAAATAAAACTCCATGGTGCGCTAGTGTGACCTCGCCAGGTTTTGGATTCGCTCCCCCGCCAACCAGACTAGTGTGACTGGCAGTGTGGTGCGGGGCGCGAAACGGTGCCTGGGTACTGATCGCATGATCACTCCCAGAAATTGAATGAATGGCGGTGACATTCAGCGCTGCTTCGCGCGATAGCGGTGGGAGTAACCCGCGCAGGGCCCTGGCCAACATAGTCTTGCCGGTGCCTGGTGGTCCAACGAGCATGACGTTGTGGCGTCCTGCAGCAGCAATAATTAAACCGCGTTTGGCGCTTTCTTGACCCTTAATATCCTCAAGCCTGGTTTGACCTTCGGCCCAAATTTCGGGAATCACGGTGGGTGTTTGTGCCGAAAGTTTGTTCTCATGATTAATGGATACGTGCTCTATGATCTGTGTCAGCGTCTTTGCTCCATATACAACAATGTCGTCAATTAAGGCTGCTTCGACTGCATTATCAATCGGTACAATAATTTCTTTGATACCAGCTGCCTTGGCTGCTAGTACACAGTTGAGAACTCCTTTGATTGGGCGAATTGCTCCGTCTAGCCCTAGCTCCCCTACATATACTCGTTTGGCGTCATCTGCCTCAATCTCTCCGGCAGCAATCAGATAGCCAATGGCAATTGGTACATCAAATAAGGGTCCTTCCTTTTTTAAGTCAGCCGGAGAAAGTGAAACGATCACCTTTTGGTTTTTTGTTTTTGGCGACGTATAGCCTGAGTGTTTGATCGCACTGCCGACACGGTCTTTAGCCTCGTCGACTGCTTTGCCGGCTAGACCAACTACAGAAAACGCGTGGAGACCACGCGCGATATCAGTTTCAATTGTTACAATAGTTCCCCCAAGCACGTGTGGTTGTACAGTTGTGACTTGAGCAACTGACATGATCTTATTCTGCTAATGGTAGTAGCACTTCAAACTCTTCCATAGAGCCAGCAATCAATAAGGTTGTGTCATTAACAAATCCATACGTTACACTCTGGTCCCCGGTTGGACTAGTGAATACACGGACGTCAGTTTCAGAAATGGTCATATCCATAAATGCTCCAGTACCAGACGTGCCAAACAACGGAGTAAGAGAATTTATTAGACTTGTTTCGTGCGTCAATAGTGCTCCAGTTACAGAAATTTGATCAGTGATTTGTATCAGTAGTTGTGGTCTGGTCTGGTCAATACTGATAAACCGCACTGAGTTACCAAATTGCTGGACTGTTACTGGGAAGTTATTGGTTACTAAATCAAGTGCCACATCAGTTTGAATCAGTTCAGCATCCGTGTCATACAAAACGTACTCGATGACACCAAGGTTACCGCTGCGCACACTATTAATGAGTGATTGTGCAGTGAATGATTGATCGATAGTCAACATGACTTCTTGTTCTCCAAGTACTGGATTCGCAAGAATTGCGTCTGGTACTTCGGTACTACTAAAGTACGAAAATACTTGCATGGCAACGAAAGTGGTAACAACAATTCCAACTATACCACCAGCAATCACCATTGCTAATCGATTAGTTGAGTTGGTTTTGGTCTGTTCACTAGCAGGTACCAGTTCTGGCGGTACAATATTTTCTGGTTCTGGTTCTGGTTCTGGTTCTGGTTCTGGTTCTGGTTCTGGTTCTGGTTCTGGTTCTGGTTCTGGTTCTGGTTCTGTAGGGACAACGGGTGCTGGAGCCTTGGTTACTGGTTCTAGCGGAGCTGGGATTGCTGCTATGTTATCTGTCGCAGTCGTCCATCGGTCATCCTCCACCGGATCATTCTCTGTAAAGACATATTCGCGCGCTGGCTTTTCTGGTTCTGGTTCTGGGTTTGGTAATTTTTCTGGAGTAGGAACTGCTGGTGCACTTGGTGTGGTCACTTGTACTTCCTGAGTAGTATGCTTTTTAAATGCCACTTTCACGTTTACAGGTGTTTGATCTATTTCATCACCAGCTTCTAGTAGTGGGTAGCCCGCTTCAGTATAAGGTGACCAATTTGTTTCGTGATCATCTACAACAGATGCCCGTTGTCGGGCGCGTTCTCTAATGCGCTCTTTTAGAGTTTCACTATCAGCGGTAAAAATAGTACCAGTTTTAGTGGTGGCGTCTTGGATGACTCCTTTGCGTCGCCTGGTTTCGGGGATAGCCATCTTGGGCGTAGTTTTCTTTTTCTTTTTGAATGAAGTAAACCAAGAACTTATCTCGGCAAACAAACTAGGGTGTTGTGGTCGCCCGGCTTTCTTAGTGTCAGTAATTACTGTTCCTCCACCAACCAGACGGTGGGCTTTGATACCTTTTTTATTCTTAGACTTTTTACTATCTGACGTATCGTTTTCGGTTTTGCTGGCTTCGTTAATCGCACCTACTTCTTTTTGCAGTTCATGAAAGGTTGGAATTTTCTCAGGCGCTTTGGTTGTTTTTTTGGGTCGTGCTTTTTCAGCGACAATTTGTTTAATGTCCTCGGTAGCTGAATCAGCAGCTATATGTTTGGTGTTATGCGGAATAGCTGTGTCTGCTTGATGGTGTGTAGTATTAGTTTTTTTACTGGTTGGATGAGCAGGCTCTTTTTTTTGGGGAGCAGCTTCTTTTAATCGCGCAAAATCAGCCGCAAAAGTACGGATGCCTTTTTTGGTGTCAGGTGCATCACTCATTAATACTAGTATCGCACAGGTTGAGGTTGTAATTGAGGCCTTTTTCACCTACTGTGGAGGTCTGACTACTTTTCCCTATACATTAAAAGTCTTTTGTTTTGTCGCTTTTGCATGACAAAACAAAGCCGCTGGCTACCAAAGGTAGCCAGCGGCTTTTCATAAACTCTTACAGATCGTCAGTATCTGAACCGACGACACGACTTACCTGCTCTTTCAAATTTTCTTTGGCTGCTTTGGTGGCTGAACGTTTCGAGGTAGCTCTAGTGTTACGGCCATTTTTTCTTCCGCCTCCCCGGTAGCCAATCAAATAACTTTTCGGATCTTCGTCGAGGTCGATAAAATCATCGACTGCCGCTTTTAGTGCTGATGATGCACTTCGGCCAAACGTAATTGCCTCCACTTGGCAACCCATATGTTGGATGTACTCCACCCCAGGAATAAAGTCACCGTCTCCAGTGGCAAAAATAATCGCATCAACTTTGTTTGCGAGTTTGATTGCGTCTACAACCATTCCCACATCCCAGTCGGCTTTTTTGGCACCACCATAGAAAATCTGAAGGTCTTTGGTTTTGATTTCTATTCCGACTTTTTCCATTGCTTCAAAAAAGGCGCTCTCTTCCCCTCCTTCAGTATTGACTACGTACGACATCGCACGAATCAGCTTGCGATCTTGCACTGCGGCCGCCACGACGTTGGCGAAGTTTACTTTTGATTTGTATAAATTTTTTGCAGAGTGATACAAATTTTGGGTATCAATAATCACTGCAACTCGTTGTTCGGGGTGTCTAATTACTCCCATATTGTGTATTAAATTGCTAACTACTTTGTTTTAAAATGTGTCCTTCCAAATTCACTATAGCGTATTTTTCAGAAAACAAAAACCTTCGCCGGGCGAAGGATTGTTTGACTTATTTTTACAGAGCTTAACGACTAAAAAAAGAAGTTCCTTTGTGGTAAAAACTTACCGTTTTAGACCAAGTGTCTTGATGAGAGTCTCGTACGAAGCGAAGTCTTTTCGTTGTAGGTACTTAAGGTGTCTTCGTCGGTCAGCTACCATTTGTAGCAGACCTCGACGTGAGTGAAAATCTTTCTTGTGCTTCCGTAGGTGCTGCGAAAGTTCTTCAATCTTTCGGGTCAATAGTGATACTTGTGCTTCAGCTGATCCAGTGTCTCCTTCGTGACGCTGTCCTTTCGCCAAAGCATTTTCTTTAATTTTTTTCGATAACATAGTGTTGTTACATTAGTTACGCAGCCGGCAGTGTGAGTCCTCTCTAAACGGAGGCACCGCGCTGGTGCGGTCAATAACCTGTATAAGGTTGCAAGTATATTAGCATATTTTTATGTAAAGTCAATGTTACATGGACTATGAAACAGTGATGACCCTACAGAGGTAGGTGTACTGTGTGGTCAAAGAAAGCTTGATTGAGATCATCAGCGTTCATGCTTCATACCTGCTCGTTAAGATTTTGAGGTATCAAAATGGTTGATCTATGCAGCTTTTGGTTGTTCCACGTCTGTGTCGCACAACTGATGCTCTGTTATACTTAAATTGTTATGTCTCAACTTCGTGTGCTGAAACAACGTTATCTTACCTACCTAGAAACACAGTGGGGTGGGAGTGCCAAGATGGTTGAGAACTACGACCGTTATTTAGAGCGGTTTATATCATATGCCAAGGTTAAGAAACCTGGTGACATTACTGCGGAACGGGTTGCATCGTTTCGCCTCTACCTAACAAGACAAGCTGGTGCGAAGGTTAATGGTCAGGTAGCGCCAATGAAACAACAGACTCAGAACTACTATCTAATAGCCTTGCGAATGTTTTTGAAATATCTGATTGATGAAGGTTACGAAACAATCCCACCGCTGCAGATAAAATTAGCTAAGGTACCCAAGCGGTCGCATGATCTCATATTACCTGAAGAGCTTGATCGTTTGCGATCTGCACCTAACCAAAAAACAATAGAGGGTAAGCGGGATCACGCCATCATTGAGCTGCTCTGCTCGACTGGTCTACGAATTTCTGAGTTATGCGCACTGTCGTGTGATGATATTGACTTAACTGCTCGTGAGTTTTCTGTCCCTAACGCACGAGGTGTTCATCGAATGGTGTTTTTGAGTGACGCTGCCCGTTATGCTGTTGCTGACTATCTGCAAGCCCGCGAAGATGCTGAGCGAGCACTTTTTCTTCGCTACGGCCGGAAGGCGAACGATGGTGGTGATTTGCGTATTCATCCGCGAGCGGTGCAGCGGATGTTAAAAGCTCACGCATCGTCAGCCGGAGTAACCAGTACAGTTACCCCACATGTACTTCGCCATACATTCGCAGATAGCCTGCTTAAAAACGGAGCAGATATTAGAAGTGTCCAGGCGCTGCTTGGGCACACGACTATTGCCGCGACACATATCTATCGACCGACTACAAACCTGTAGATATATAAACTGTCTACGTAAGATAATGTGGTGAGGTTACCACTCCCAAATCTCTTTTGATTTTCGGTAGCCGTAATAAGTCAGTCCGGCGATCACGACTGCTACAACGTAGCTTTGTAAAATTGAAAAGAAAAACAAACGATGGGCAAACACTGGTAGTAGACTAACGACCAACAAACCGGCGCCGGTCCATTGTAAGATCGATACTCTTTGCGTGTTTGTTAGCATAAATCTAGGTGGTTGCGAGATACGAATAAATAGATAAGGCTGCTAGATTGTTCGATGCTTGAATGGTTCCTTTATCAGAAATGTAAAAGTACGCGTTGTCGACTGTAAATTTGTGTAATCGAACCGACGGGTCAGTCAGAATTGGAACCTGCTGAAACTCTGCTCCGTTTTCTAGTGTGCCGATAAAACCCCCGTTTGCTGTCAGAGAAAAGCTAACAGGTTTATAGTGATAAGAAAAAAGAAAATTTTCGTTGGTATAGATTGCGGCGTGAGATAAAAAAGGAATTACAAAAACCACAGCAAATAGTACAATAGAAATTTGCACGTGCATCCTCCTGAATATTCCAGTAAACATATTTGAACTATACGCTTATTTTTGCGTATGTCAATAGTAACAGGGCGGCCCTATTAGGCCGCCCTGTTACTTGTTTTTTGTTAGATGGTTATTGGCTAAACAATTCTAGTGCTGCCAACGTGCCGGCTAAATTACGGTCCCATTCGATACTATTTCGAGTTTCAAGTTCCACTGTGACCGCGGGGATACCTATGCTCGCGAGCCAACCTTCCACATCTCCAGTTATCGGATAGGCGTCAAACTTCGGTACTTTGCCGTAGCTACCCGCATCAGCATAAACATTCATTAGAGTCAAGGTCTCAGGTAGAATACCGTTTTCACATTCACTACCGTATACATTGTTTGCTATGCTGTGCCAAAAGACGGCTGCCGATGGATTTGTTGCTAGGACATAATCACGTAGAGCAGCTGCTTCTGGCTCAGAGAATGGTGCAGTCCCGGCACTGACTGTTTGTCCTCTCCAACTACTCTCTGGTTCCCACTTGCAGTCGAAGTTTCGGTTGAGGTCGACTCCGTTTGCGTTAAAGCGGCGACTCTGGTCACTAGCGGTTGTCGGTAATGCATATCCGTCTGGGTTCAATACCGGAATGATGTGTACTGTTAGGTTACTAGGAATTAATTCGGAATTTGTGTGTAGGTGTTCAATCATCGTGTCTGCCAGTCTGACACTGTTTGCTTCATACCCACCATGAACACCACCAACAAATAATAGGTTGGTCTCGCCAGTACCAAACGTGTGGGCTGTGATAGAACGCCCTTCTACAGAAGTACCAATGACTGCTTCTGTAGAAGTTGCGATTACTTCTATGGCTGGTTCTGGTGCGGGGGGTGCCACAACCGGCGCCTGAGGCGCCGGCCAGTATACCCACACTGCGAGTCCAACTACAAATAAAGTTAAGACTACTCCAGTAATGGTGAACTTGTTCATAGACAGGCTAGTTTGCAAGAAGCTCTAGAGCTGCCTGTACACCAGCTGTGTTCTTACTGAATTCAGTTCCTGATCGATCAGTCAAAAGTACACTGATCGCTGGGATACCCTCGCCAGCCATCCAGTTCACCATGTCACCATTAATTCGATACGAATCGAACTCCATTCCAAGGTCGTAGTTAGCTGCAGAGGCAAACGTTTGTGCTAGCTCAACTGATGCTGCTGATGGATTGCCTCCACAGGCGGATGGGTAGACTCTCCCTTCGGCTGCAAACCAAACAATTGCTCCAGCCACGTTCACTTCAGAAACGTAATCGCGGATGGCTTGCGCTTCTGGTTCAGAGAAGGCTGCTGTACCACCGCTGACTTCTTGGTTACGCCACATGCTGGTGGCTGACCAATCGCACGCAAAGTTTCGATTAAGGTCAACGTCGTTAGCGTTAAATCGACCAGCTGTCCCTCCCGTTGCTAGACCGTCTGGGTTAACAGTTGGGATGACGGTAACTCGCATGTCGGCTGGTACAGCGTTCTGGTTGTTTGTAAAGTACGTAATAAATTCGTTTGTCAGTGCACTGGTGTTTGGAGCATCGCTACCATGCGTTCCACCAATCAACAGCACTTCGTTTGTACCGTTACCAAAGTGATGAGCAATAATGTTTGCTCCATTAACTGATTGTCCAATAACTGTCTCGCTAGTAAAGGTGAGTGTATTTTCAGGGGATTCTCCGTCTAGAAGTTCATCTAACGGCGGAGCTCCATCACCGATTCCTCCATCTGGCTCAACTGGCATCATGCCGGTTGGGTTATCTGTTTCGGTGGATGAATCAGTATTTAAAAGTGCATATGCACCAACGCCAATAAGTAGTAATGCAATAATTGCGACGATAATTTGTTTCATATGTATACAGTATAAAACGAAATAGCTTTTTTACCTAAAGTTCTACGTAACTGCATTAGGTGTTTATAGTTACAAACTGAGATGATTGGGGGTATATAATGACTGGTACGAAGCGGTAGCAGCTTCCATTTCCTGCAGTGTAGGAATATAGATACTACGGAGGGCCATAGGGGTCTTTTTTTTGTGTCAAATAATAGTTAACAATAATTTTAGCAATATTATGCAAAAAGCCATTAATACAAAACTCGTCTCGTTATTTGCTCTAGTGGCAATGGCGTTTGCAGCCGCAGTTCCTGCGTATGCGTATGAAGAATTAGAAATCGACATAGAGATTAGAGAAGATGTAACACTTGTTGAGGTTGAATATGAAGATGATGGAGAGGAGGTTGAAGTCGAGTATGAATATGACACTACTGACATTACAGAAGTGTACACTCTGCTTGCGACCGAACTTGACCTGACTGTAGAAGAGGTAGAGGATGCTTCCGATGTGGAGTCTGAGTCAGCAGAAGATGAAGCTGACGACAAAGCAGATGCCGAAGAAGCTATTGATGAAGCGGCCAAAGAGGTGGCAGAAGCTGAGGCAGCAGTCGAGGCTAACGAAACTGACCGAGGTGAATATTTAGAGGTGGCGCAAGAATATCTTGCTAAAGCAGAGACAGCATTTGCGGAAGAGGATTATGAAGCTGCAGAAGACTGGGCAGACCAAGCAGAAGATAAAGCTGAATACATTTTGGGAGATGATGAAGACGAGGATGATGACAAGGAATCTTGGACCGAAGAAAAATGCGATACTAACCCTGGCGTAGGAAATGGGGTGACTAAGAAGTGTGATGACGACTACAGCAACACACAGTCTACCGGTGGTAAGTACGCAGATTACGGTAAATCAAATGATCAAGCAGAACTACAAGCACAACTGCAAGAGTTGATGCAACTGTTGATTCAGCTACTAACCGCCCAGCTAGCAAATCAAACTACCTAAAGTAAAGTTTGAATCGCCACAACAAAACCGCCCAAAGGGCGGTTTTGTTGTGGCATACTATATTTATATGGAACTCATCTTTTTAGTTGCCGTGGTTGCTTTAGCATTTGCAATTCGGTCAGCACATACAAAAATTAGTAGACTAGAATCAGAGGTGCAGAAATTAAGCAGTCAACAGTCACAATCTGAAATTTTACACAATCCTAGTGTTGCAACAAATGCGGCTGAGAAAGTTCGCCCGCAGAGTATATCAGCAGGCCTCTCACCCATCCCTACTCCACCAGACACTAATGCCCAGTTTGCTCCGCCTGCCCCTACTCCGCTACCACAACCAGTGCCCGTATATTCAGAATCAGTCGACCCAACGCAGCCATTCTTTTTATATACGTGGTTCAAAGATTATACGTTGATCAAAATTGGATCAATTATTTTCTTTTTCGGCGCCGCTTGGTTTGTATCGTACGCCTTTGAACAAAATTGGATCCCGCCTCTGTTGCGTTTCTTCCTCGGCCTGGTCCTAGCAGTAGTCATATATATGATTGGATTCATGCGTCGGCAGATCGAATCATTGCAGTATATTGTATTGACTGCTCTTGGTAGTGCGATTGTCTTTGTGACTGTGTTGGCTGCCCAGTTCTCATTTGTACCAGCTTTGCTGCCTGAGTTAGTATCATTATTCATACTACTGGTTGCCATTAGCTACACCCTGTGGGTAGCATACGAAACAGACACAGAGTGGTTGGCGGTGACTGCTGTAGTAGCAGCATTGTTTGCTCCACAGTTTACTGGCAGTCAGCCGACGTCTCCAGTGCCGTTCCTGAGTTACTTGTTTGTCATTGCGTCTGGTTTTGGTGTAGTGGTATTAGCAACTGTGTGGCGGTATGTGTCACTGACACTTGTCGCAGGGGTTGGTATGTACCTACTGAGTATCAGTACTATGCCAGAGCAAGGAGCTATCACTTGGTTTTTTGCTGTATTATTCTCTGCACTCTTCCTTGGTCTGACGACCACCAGTGTGCTGCGTAATCGGGTACCGGTCTTTATCGATGGTGTAACTCTGTTAGGTACTGGGCTCTTGTTTGTGTATTTTGTGCATACACAAGCGCTGGTACCTGAGTTAGCGGTATTTGTGGCGGCGGCGGTAACAGCTTTGGTTGGCTATGTTGCTCGGCAACGTGAAGCCGATCCTGCGGCAGTGCTGCTCTATGCGTCAATTAGTGTGATTAGTGTCTTTGTTGGTACGGCCTATCTGTTTGACGGCTTTTCAGCAACATTTTTCTTTGCGCTTGAATCAGTTGCCTTGGTATATTTCGCGATGCGCTATGCATTTTTGAAACGGACGATTATGCTCGCCGCGTCTACCCTACTGCTACCATTTGTACTTGGTATTGAGGCGCTGTTTGATTCCGCCTGGAACACCGGGATTATTCACACACCAGCTCTGGCGGTGGTGACGGTGTCTGCTGGTTTGGTAGCGATCGGTTCATATATGTTTATCACCGCCGAACGCGCAAAGTTGGCTTGGTTACGCTCGCTTGCGCAAACTACACTTTTTGCTTGGTACGGTTTTACGACAGTCTTGCTCATTGTGGTGGCGCGATCGCTTGCGGTTATGACCGCGGGTGATGTGTTGCTCTGGTCACTGATACTCTTGTTGGTACTGTCAGTATTAATCACAGTCGCGATACTCAGTCGACCCGGAGTGCGGAATTTCACGTTGTGGACATACGTTATGCCGATAGGCGCTGCAACTGGAGTTCTGCTGCAATCGGGCGCAGAGGAATTGTTTACGATCACAGATATGTTTGTCAGCAGTGTCATGCTGGGTACGTTACTGGTTATTATGGCTGTGTACGGCTTACTAGGTAAACAGCATCAGTTAGAAGAGGATAATTACTCAAGCTACATATTTTTGTGGCTGAGCTTTCTCTTTACCAGTGCTTGGTTTACCATCTTACTCGGTACCCTACTTAGCCCTTCCCTGACTCTCACGCTTAGTTCGGTCATGTTCGCCGCACTTACATATGTGATTACCAATGCGCTCTTACGACTGGAGGTACGATTTGATCGAATTGTTCCGTTCTTAGTCGCGCTGTTTGTTCCAGCGATCGGGCTCTTACCTTCCCTATCATTGCGTGGTTGGTCAGACGGCATCTTGTCGATTGGTGCAGTTAGTTTATACGCATACATCACATTGATTGTTATGATGGGAGTCACGCTGTATCACTATGCCAACGACCGCAGTAATGTAACCGCCAAGACGTTCTCATCGACGCTACTTATCGTCGGAGGACTGTTTAGTTTTGTGCTAGTTTGGGTGATCACACATACTATTACTAGTTCAGCAGTAATCGCAGTAACGGCAGCCCTCTTTACTTACACCATTGTCGGGTTGTTGACATATGTATATGGCAAACGCACTAATCAACTGATGTGTGTGCGAGCTGGCTATCTATTACTGACAGCGGTGGTGGTGCGGTTAGGTTTAGTTGATGTCTGGGATATGGATCCGTTTTGGAGGATTATTACATTCTTAGGTATAGGAGCACTGTTCATCGCCGCTGCGCTACTAGAGCGAGCACCAGATCAGTCCCTCGATGTACAAAGTGAATAGTACCTAGAGGCGAATATGCACGTACTTAAAAAGCGGCCATTTGGCCGCTTTTTAAGTACGTGAGTGATTGGTTATTTATTCAGCTCAGCTTCATTGAAATCTGCTCGAGTGAGAGTAATGGCGTCGCCTTTTTGGACTTCTCCAGAAATAATTTTGGTGGCGATTTTTTCTTCGATAACATCTTGGATCACTCGACGCATTGGCCGCGCTCCAAACTCGGGATGGTAGCCTTTTTCAACTAGTAGCGTTAGTAATTCTTCGCCTACTTGTAACTGATACCCTTTTTGAGCAATCCGCTGGTAGAGCTCCTTGAGCATGAGATTGGCAACCATTGTTTGCTGACTGGTGGTGAGTGGTTCAAATATAACTGTCGTGTCAAAGCGGTTGATCAGCTCTGGGCGGAACAAGCCTGTAGAAATGATGTGGTCGATAATACTTTGGTTGAGTTGGTCTAACTCTCCTCTACTTTGCACTGTTTCAAGAATAAGTTGGCTACCTGCATTACTGGTGGCGATGATGATGGTGTTGCGAGCATTGATCTGTTGTCCGCGTCCGTCGGTAAATACGCCTTCGTCTAAAATTTGCAAAAATACGTCGTGCACCGACTGACTGGCTTTTTCGAACTCATCGAGCAGCAGTACGCAGTACGGATGTTCGCGCAATAGTGACGGTAGTGTTCCCGCTTGCTCAGTGGTGCCGATTAGTTGTTGTAGTGATTGGTCGCCACTATACTCTGACATATCTAGTCGCTGTAAATTATGCTCACCACCAAAAAATACTGTCGCCAGGGCTTTTGCTGTTTCTGTCTTTCCTACCCCGGTTGGGCCGAGGAATAAAAATGAACCGATTGGTTTATCGATCGCCTGGATGTTGGTCCGGGCACGGCGTAAGGTTTTAGCAATGGCTGTGATGGCTTTGTCTTGTCCGGCTATCAGGCTGTGCATTGTGTCCTCTAGATGTAACAGTTGGTCACGCTCAGCGGCTTTAATTGGTCCGGTTGGAATACCAGTTTTGTCGCTCACCACCTGATGGACAAAATCGTCGGTAATGTAAGCCGTGCCACTAGATGTAGCAATGCTGGCTACTTCTAGCAGCAGTGCGACTGCCTTGTCTGGCATAACTCCTTCAACGATGTGTCGATCAGCGGCAATGGCGATAGTGTCGATTGCACTGTAGGTGAATAGTATGTTTCGTTTCGCTTCTTCTTTGAGGGCAATATTTTGTAGCACTCTGGTAGTTGCGCTGTGATCAGGTGTCTCGATCATGATTTCAGCGAACCGACGAGTAAAGCCGCCCAGGGTTTCTAGGTGAGCGTGATACGCATGCGGCGTGTCGGTACCTATTATATGTACGTCAGGTAGAGCCAAGTATTCATCAAGTAATTCTGGTAGATATACCCCCAATGCTTGTGCTTCTTTAATTACGGTACTGATATTTTCGATCACAATTATGATATGACCCGCCCTAGCAGCCTCACTAAACATGGTGATGATAGCCTCTTCGAGTAAGTGTTTTTCGGCATGCAGGGCGAATAATCGATTGGTATCAAGCACTACCAAGTGTTCGTTGGTGAGCGCATCCAGTGACTGGCCGGTGCGCATCCGGCGAGCCACTTCTATCAACAGGTCAGTTTTACCCACCCCAGATTCTCCGATTAAAAGTACGTTAGCTGCCTTGGCTCGGGCAAGCGTTTGCTCAATTTCGGTAATTTTTTCCTTAGCGAAGGCGCTGTCTCTGGTGAGGGTGGAAAATACTGCCGTAGTCCGGATGTCGCGTGCAAACTTCTGTAATTGGTACGCCGTCCCAAATGACAACTCTCGCCCCAGGCCACTTAGCTGCGATAGGTTGTCTCGGCTCCACCAGCGAATCTGTCGTTTGTACTGATGCTGCGACCCTACCATCCAGCGCAACGTGCTAATAAACGTTTGCTCTTGAACGCCAGCTTGTTTGAGCATGGTGGTAAAAGCTACGTCATTGATGATGATAAATTTCCCCAAACCAATTAAGCTAAATATTTCTTGTTCTGGAAGGGTGACCATAGACGCGCTAATGGTCTGACGGTTACCATCGCGATAGAGTCCGATTGCGTCCATTGTGATACCTGACCGAATAAGAATAGTCTGTCCAATCGTAGAATCTACAAATGCCTTTCCAATGTCGTCTGGATTTTTGAGTACCACTTCGGCGACATCATACGTAGCTCCTTGGGCTGGGGTTTCTTCGAGCCCAAGAATCGATTGCATACTTTTGAAGTAGTAGCTGTTGTGATAGACAGTCGCCATTAGACTATCGAGCCATGCTGCCAACCCAAGTAAGCCAATACCGGCCGCTATATTGCGGTACATAGTATATGGTGCAAGTGGCTCAGGGAAAAAGTATAAGCCAGCGGCAACCGCACCTCCACCCAGGAGCATACTTACCCCGACAAAACGGGTCTTCCCCAGGGTTCCTCGACCGACTCTGTTGCCAAGTGCTACTGCTGGTTTGAAGCTCTGGATGTCATCGTAAAGTGTATACATATTATATAAGCAATAAACTAATACTCATTCCTAGAATTCCGATGATCAAAAATGGAACCAGTGCCCACAATAGATACACCACAAAGCCGCCAAGCACTGTGAGAGCTAGGGTGATCAGTCCAATTACAATAATAACTGTCCGGACCAACGCACCAATGATCCGTGATAGAAAACCAATAATTACGTAACTAGCTAGATCTTCTAAATCGAATTTGTCACCACGCCGTTCAGTAATCCGCTTGAAAGGTGCAAGCCATGAACGCATCAGTTGTGGTAGTGAGAAAAAGTGAATTACAAACCAGAGAAAATTCCGCCACACCCCCCACAACAGAAACCAGGCGGTCGTGTAGTGCCATACAAAATAGTCACGAATAATTGCAGCAAATAACATTCCAAATAGTATAGCAAGAAAAAAGTGGGCGGACCGATCGGTCCGCCCACTTTTTTCAACTGTACGCAACTTACGCAGCCGCTTCTTCAGTGTCAGCAGCATCGTCTGATACTGAGTCATCTGCAGCAGGTGCAGGAGTTGCAGCTGCTCGGTCTACGTTTACCGCAGCTGGTCCTTTTGGACCTTCTTCGATATCAAATGACACCACGTCACCTTCTTGTAGATCGTCAAACGCTACTGCTTCTAGCGCTGAAGCGTGGAAAAATACGTCCTTATCACCTTGTTCTGGCTTGATAAATCCGTACCCTTCTTCTCGCTTTCGAATGATTGTTCCTTTCATCTTATTTTCTTTATTTGTATTAATACAAAACGTTACTTCTTTTTCACTTTGTCCGTACTTCAAAGGAGTGTGTTTCGCTGCCATCATTAAAGCACAGCTGTAGATAATTACAAGCTAAAAATTTGCAGTCTCGTCGTTTTTGAGGGCGATGAAATTAATTCCTGCAGCATCCAGTTGTCCCCCAAATAGTCCATGGGTGAGAGCTATGCCCGCTTCACTCAGTACCGCGTCATGTACTGGGAATGCTTGTATGGGATTTACCTCTTTTGCGTAGTGGATAGCATCAGACGCTTTGCACCATGGCCCGGCGACAGGAAGTGCCAGCACGGGAACTTCTTTTTTAGGATTAGTGTATGCGTCGCCGGGGTAAAATAGCTTTTCAGCGATAAAATAACCAGTGTTTTGAACGATTCCATACTCATCAATGATTTCTACATGTTCTCCATCAAAAGCTTCAATAAGAATGTCAGCATGAGTGCCAGACTCACGCCCTTCCAACACTTTGAATGATACTTCTAATTCGGTAAGGACCTTTCCAACACTAGTGTTGGTGATTACTTCAGCACCTGGGTTTTTTGCCAAAACAGCTAGTAGTGACTCGCTGTGTAAATGGTCTGCGTGTTCATGGGTTATAAGAATGAGATCAATGTCTGTGACATTGTTCTGGCTAGTACTAAATCGTCCTGGATCAGTCAGGATTCGCTTTCCAGCGACTTCAATTAATAAACAACATTGTCCAAATTTCGTAATTTTCATACATTTGTTAAATTGTTAGTTCAATAATTCCTCCGTCTGGGATTGAGTCGGGTAATGGTTCCCCTAAGTGAGTCAGAATCCGTTTCAAAGAACCGCCGTGGGCAAGGATTACTGCAGTTTCTGGTGCTTGTTCAACAATTTCTCTAAAGGCTGTAATTACCCGATCATTGAAATCCTTCCAGGATTCTCCCTCAGGGTCAGTGTTTGTATGGTCTTTGTGAGCCTCTGCTGCTTCTGGGTATCTTTCTAAAGCTTCTGCTTTAGTTAATCCTCCCAAGATGCCATAGTCTCGCTCTTTGAGCCCTTTGACCTCAACCAATGGACAGTCGAGATGGTTGCTGATGATTGTAGCGCTTTCTCGTGCTCGGATTAAAGGACTGTGAAAAATAGTTTTGACTCTAGAGTCAGTCAGTATTTGAGCCGTAGCTTGTAATTGTTCGTGTCCTAACTCAGTTAGGTGGTCATCATAGGTTCCACCGTAGCGATCTTCCAAATCACCAGTAGTTTGTCCGTGTCTAATGAGAAATAATTTCATCTTTACCTTATATCACAAAATCAAAAACGCGACATATATAAGCATCGGGGTGACCCAAGTCACGATGTCGATGATTCCTTTGCGGGTGCTCTGGCCGTAACGCTTGGGATGGAGGAGAAATTCTTGCAGACACAGTGCTACTATTGCTGCCCCCATCAGAGCATAGAGTGCCACTTCGCTACCAAAGAGATCATTAGCGAGCAACGTCACTCCAATCAGGAATATGATCGAGCCAACCAAATGCCAGGTTCCACGGTAGATCATGATGCGGTAGCTTGTTTGACCAGGACCGTACACTTTGATTCCGTCATCAAGTACTTTTTGGTAGGCGCGTATACCCCGCACCCACTTCCCTTCAATTTCCTGCTTGAATGGATAGAGTTTGTCGGGAATAGTTTCCAGCCAGTGATGAAAAGAGATTAGTAGTTTCTTCATGGTGATGTCACACAGTATAGCAGCTGCCTATGATTGCAAAAACCAGTAACTGAGATAGTATCGGCGTAGAAAAAACGATACAGGAGGTATTAATGTTTAGTCAAAAAAGCAAAGTATTTGAAAGTAAGACCTATCAGGGTTTTGTTATTGGTCTATTGGTAGCCTATGCTGCGCTCATTGTAACCAGGCCGGCTGAAGTATCGCAGTGGTATATGGTGCATGTTTGGTTGTATCGTAGTGCGGTTACGTTGCTGGTTGTAGATGTGCTGGTGCGAGCAGTGTTTGACTGGCCAACTAGCCTGCGGTCAGAAAAAAGCTTTTGGTTTGCGTTTGATGTGGTCACCACCGTGGCTGCCTTTATACCGGGCTATGAACCTTTCAGAGCGGCTCGTTTGTTACGTATTTTGTCGCAATGGAGTGAAACCAGGAACACGATTTCTCCACTGATGAGGGCTGTCTGGCACGCCCGCAAAGCCTTGGTCATCATTGCTGTATTGATGTGTGTGAACACATTGATTGGTTACGATGCGTTTAAATATGCGATGCCGGATCGATTTGGTGCTGTCGGTATAGCGCTACTCACCTCTGTCAGCCTGGTAATTGGTGATGATTTTTGGTCAGTGTACAGTGTTGCCTTTACTACACACGCACCAGCAGCGCTGTTCCATCTTTCTCTATCCTTATTTAGTCTCCTGTTCATTATTTCGCTGGTGATTTACCAGGTCTTCAAATCGTTTGAGGATAATGAGTAGAGCTAAAGTGTACACAGTAAACGGTGCTAGAGCGCCGTTTTTTTATTGAATCAAACGTACACTACTTTTGTAACTTATCCCGCAACCGATTAAACTGACGGAATAGGAGAATCCCATAGAGCATAGCTGTTCCAGCTAAAATATGGTTCAAATTAGTGGTGATTTGGTCTATTTCGCCAACACTTTCGACTAACAGGGCGCCGACAACTCCGATACTGAGAAACACTCCTACGTACAATGCTGACGCTACTAGATTGATCGGCAGCCAGCGACTCGGGGTTAGTTTATACATGCCAAGCGAAAATGGTAAAAACATCCGAAAATATGGCATAAATTGGTAGGTACACAGTGCCCACAGAGGTTGTTTGGTTAGAAGCTCATTTACATTGGGTGAATGATCAGCAATTGTATGCAACCACGTAATCTTTTCCTTACCAAAATACCCCAACCAGTACCAAACATTGTCGGCTAAGACGATTGTTATCCAAGCAATGACATATAACTGTGCTGGATGAGTCACCACTAGTTCATGGAAAAAGCCGCTGAGTACCAAGACCGTCAATCCGGGAGCAATGAGTCCAACTCCGGGAATGTTCTCCAGAAATAAAAATCCGACAATAAACCACAACCCCGCTGCAGCCACCCCATCTTGTAGAAGCGTGAGATATTGTTCCATATCCACGCATGATACATGAAAATCACTCACTCCTACGCTTTTTGCTATACTCAAGGCATGAATCCCGTTAGAGTTTATAGAGTATCTTCTATAATCACTTCGGGGACTGATGGTTTTAGGTGCTAAAATGCCTCATTATTATAATTAATAAACTCTAACGGGATGAAAATCTACTCATGGAACGTTAATGGGATCCGGGCGGTGCAGAAAAAGGGTTTATTAGAACCATTTATAGCCAAACATCAGCCAGATATCCTCTGTATACAAGAAACTAAAGCCCAGCCCGAGCAGGTAGCCGAAGATTTTGAAGCGCTATATCCTGACTATCATCAATATTGGTACTCAGCAGAGAAAAAAGGTTACAGTAGTACAGCTATCTTTTCTAAAGCAGAACCACTTGAAATCATTAACGGTCTACCGAATCATATTAAGGAAGCGTATCAGCTGACCGATCAGTATGGTGATACAACCAACGAAGGTCGAGTAATGGTGGTTGAGTTCGAGGCGTTTTACGTCAGCACTGTGTATACCCCAAACTCTAAAGATGACCTCTCGCGGATTCCGATGCGGCAACAATGGGATCCGGCGTATCTGCAATATATGAGTGAACTACAAGAAACCAAACCAGTTATTTTTTGTGGCGACTTCAACGTCGCTCACACAGAAATCGATCTAGCAAGACCAAAGTCAAACGTCGGTAAGAAAGGCTTCACTGTAGAAGAGCGTAATGGTATTGACGAAATGCTGAATCGTGGCTTCATAGATTCGCTACGTTTGCTGCACCCTGACGCACCAGATCAATTTACTTGGTGGAGTCACTTTGGTGGCGCGCGCGAACGCAACGTGGGTTGGCGGATTGATTACGTCATGGTGCACGAGTCGCTAAAAGAGCTTGTAAAACAAGCTCGGATTCATCCTGATGTATTGGGGAGCGATCATTGTCCAGTGTCAGTTGATCTTGCGATTGAACTCTAGACTGGCCTTCGGGTCAGTTTTTATAACAACCCGAAACATAGAAAAGTCAAATCATTTGTCTAAAGGACAGTTATACACAGACTGTCCTTTACCATGTCCTTGAGTAGGAGTATATTGTTGGTAGGCCCAGAGAGGGCAAGCAGTTATCTCCAGAGACATGAGTAGAACAATTCTAACCAAGTCCCTGGAGGTAACCCTTCAAGAGTTCATTCAAAATCCAATTGAGTATTACCTCCAATAAAGTCGAAAGACTTTAACTCAATTGAACGAAAACATTCGTTCATAACACCCACCCATAACTCGAAGTTAGTTTCAACGCACCACGGAGAAACAAACTTCAAACGTACAACATAGAGCACCCATTTGGTTAGCAAAAATAAAGCGCCAACCTGAACTATAAAGTTCAACATAAGCTCTCCACAAAAGACCTGGGGAAGCCAGCTCGTGAGAACCTCCCACTCTCATCGGCTGACTCCCCCAGGTCTTTCTCAAAGCCGAAGCAAAGCGAAGGAAGACGTCTCAATCGAAAGAGAATTTTATTCGATTGATGGACACAGCACATTAGTTCTTGATCCACTTTGGATCACCAAATAATTCCTTGATGGGAAATAAGTTGGTACTAGTTTCTAAAACCGCCCGATCCAATTTGATCCAGGCGGTTTTTTGTTTGTCCTTTAGCCCACCTTGTGTGCGCGCTGAATGTCCTTGAGGGCGGCAGCTTCTTCTTCTGCCTGTTTTGCCTTTCCAGCCTCAGCTAGTTTGATCAGTTCCTCTTCTGGGAGTGAAAATAGCTCTACTCCACGCTTTTCCATATAATCAATGGTATTTTTACTACTATCTTCGAGTGCTTCTTCTAATAAAGCGTGTAATACATAGCCAAGCTTTCGTCCGGGACGTTCCCCCGTGAGCTCCATCAGCCTATCACCATTAGTTTTAAGCATTTTTACCGATATTGGGTCTCGCAGTGCCTCATCAACCATGGCTTTGTACTTGCGGAAGCGAAACGGCTGCTCTTTTGGTCTACCGGTTCCAATTCGGTCGCAAACCCGTAAATTAAGTAGATTTTCAATGTTATCCTCCCCGATTCTAGTAATAGTCCGTCTGACGGCAGATAGTGTGATCTCATCTGGATCAGAGAAAAACATGTGCCACCGTACGAGATTCACGACCTCTAAGATGGTCTCACGTGGTAGCTTTAGCCTTTCTAGTATGACTTTGGTCATCCTGGCTCCCACTACTTCGTGACCAAAAAAGGTGTATTTCTTATTCTTTCCACCGGTTCGTCTGGTTGGTGGCTTGGCAATATCGTGAAATAAAGCTGCTAAACGCATATTCTGGGAATAGCCTTTGTCGGCAGCGGCTTGCAGGGTTCGTAGTACGTGTTCGTAGACATCAAAGGCGTGAATCCCTCCCTGTTCGCACCCAATTGTATCAAGTAGTTCTGGAATGAAATGTTCGAGTAAGCCAAGCTTTTCAAGAAAGATAATTCCCTGCATGGGTGTTGGTGAATCGATGATCCGTAGGAATTCGCTCGCTACTCGTTCGATTGATATACGCTTTATTTCCTGGCTATGTCGGCTGATAGCAGCCATTGTTTCTGGGTCGATCACACAGTCGTGCTCGGCCGCTAGGCGCACGGCGCGCATCATGCGCAAGGCGTCCTCGGCAAAACGATCGTTGGGATCGCCAACGGTTTTGAGGCGCTTTGCAGCAAGATCAGCTTGTCCATCAAACAGGTCTACCAATTCACCGGTACTGGGGCGGTATGCCAGCGCATTAAAGGTAAAGTCTCGTCGCTTGAGGTCTTCTTCGAGCGACACACCAAATTCGACTATATCTGGCCGGCGGGCGTCGCTATAGCCGCTCTCTGTCCGGTATGGGGTGACTTCGATGATTGTCAGTGTTGGGTCTTCGCTCTCGGTCTTGATGCCGATGGTCCCGTAGTCATTATTAGCATAATGCTCCGGAAATAAGGCCTGGATTTGCTCTGGATGTGCATCAGTGGTCAGGTCCCAGTCTTTTGGAGTCTTACCTAGTATTAGATCACGTGTGCAGCCACCAACTAGATAGCCCGCAAAGCCACCCTGTTCCAGGGTTTCTGCGACGGTTAATACTTCATCTGGGATTGCGTCTCTAGAAATCTGCATAGTCCAAATATTGTATCAGAAAACCGCCTATATAGGCGGTTTTCTGTGTCTGTGCACCCAGGAGGACTCGGTCAGGCGAGAGTGTGACTGTGGCCACGAATCGCTAAGTATAATTTTGCACAGTGTGTAGATTTTACTAAGCGTTTTCGACCCCGACTCGACGGTTTTTCTCCTTTGGAAAGGGAGAAAAACATGTCTCCGTCTTGCACAAAGGCACAGGACTGAAATTTTCAGTCCCTAAAACAAAAACACTACTCCTAAGAGTAGTGTTTTGCTTTACCTTTGTGCACCTGCCAGGACTCGAACCTGGAACAACTGATCCGAAGTCAGGCATGATATCCATTTCACTACAGGTGCAAGTGAATCAATAAATTGAAGCTTGCTTCTATTTAATTGGTGAACGTAGCACCTGCAAGCTTGCTTACAGGTGCATTATAGCGGACAGTGGTTCGCTGTGCCCCACATCATACGTTACTTTCGCTAAAACGCAACCAATCTTTCTTGGTATACTAAGGTCATATGGAACTATCCGAACGCTGCATGAAAACTTTAGAATCCGAAGGATTTACTTCAGTCTTTGAATGGACTGATCCGGCCCGCACTGAATACCCAGAACATGCCCATGAGGGCAAAGTATCATTGTTTGTAACCGATGGTTCGATTACCTTTGATTTTGAGGGTACTCTCAAGGAACTGAAGGCTGGTGATCGGTTTGATGTCCCGGTTGGTAAGCTACACAGCGCTATTGTCGGTCCCCGCGGCTGGGTTGTGGTAGTTGGTGAGGAGTTTGAGGAGGGGCCATAGTCTATTGACACATTGATCAAGTATATGCACTATGTAATATAGATGTATAGAAGGACTCAATAAATGAACTCGTGGTTAGAAAAACGATATCAGCGACCACCTGCTCTGGGACAGGCTGTCGTTATGGCGTTCCAAGAGGAGAGAAAGGAAGCTTTTATTCTCAACAATCTGGAAACAATCCTAGTTATTACCTTGGGTGGACGTTTTCCAGAAGTCTTCTATCGCTTTCCTGGGGGGATGCAAGAGGAGGGCGAGACCCTAGAACAAACTGCCTTGCGGGAACTGGCGGAAGAAACGGGCGTACGCACATCAGATAACCCGGATAATTTGGTGGAGCTGTTTAGGACTACAAAAGATCAGCATCCACCACACGTAGGTACCTTTCCGGTGAGATTCTATGCTGCCTACGGCTGTGATTTCAGTACTTTGAAAGATCCAGCTTATGGAGAGCGAGGTGATGATCATGAAGAACCGTTACTTGTGAGGTTTGGTGACGTGATGAATTTCGGTTATCAATGGCCAATAACAACACAGCCAGCCAAAGACGCCTCCCTGTTCCCTCCCCATCGAGACTACCTCAGAAAAACATACAGGCTAGATGAGACATGCTAGTACTAAATCGATACTACCATTTGGAAACGAGTGGTATTTTTATACCAAAAGAAACATACACAAATAGTGTATGATATACTATCTATATGGTTCGAAATGAAGAAAACTATGACCAAGCAGTCCGTCTGCGTGAGCGCGGCTTTACCCTGCAAGAGATCGCAAAGGTGTGTGATGTTAGTAAGTCCACCATCTCTAAATGGTTGAAAAATAACGCTATTTCAGCGAATGTGACCAAGCAAAACAAGCGGCGCGCCGGCCAAGAAAACGCCAAACGACTGCGTCTGATTAATAAAACCCGTGGCACACAGCGAACGGCTCACTATCTCGACCTTGAGCGTTCGGCTGCGACCGAGTTTAAACACTACAAACAAGACCCTCTGTTTGTGGCTGGGTTGATGTTGTATGTTGGTCACGGAGACGTGTCAGAAGAGAGTACTATTCGCCTATCTGGCACACATATCGAAACACATGTAATTTTTTTACAATTTGCCCAAGAATACCTGGGTGTAGAAAACGCAAAAATCCGGGTACAGCTAGTGCTCTACCCTACTCATACCGAGTCTGCGTGTATGAAACGCTGGTCCAAGGCGCTCAAGCTACCTTACACTCAGTTCCACCGCACCCAGATCATTGCTAGTACCCAAGCCAAGCCATTGCACTCCGGCGTAGGAAATACTATAATCGGCAGCACTGGTTTGAAGCGTAAGTTAGTCACCTGGATCGACTTACTGCAAAAAGACCTAGTAAAATAGCAAAAATACTATACTGCGGCCTTGGTTAAGTGGTATAACGGGTCCTTGCCAAGGATCAGTCGGGGTTTCGATTACCCCAGGCCGCACACGGAATATCGCCCGAAAGGGCGATTTCTTGTGTGCGGCCTGGAGAAAGGTGCCTGCACACCTTTCGAGGTAATTGAAACCGCCGGAAGCATGACGCACGGAGCGAAGCGAGTACGTCAGCTGAGGCGTGACCCGCGGCATTAGCTATTTTGTGAGCGGAGCGAAACAAAGTAGCTGTATGACCGTCAGGTTTCGATTACCCCAGGCCGCACTTATAGAAAACGCCCGAGAGGGCGTTTTCTTATGGTGCGGCCTGTTACACCTGTCGGGTGAGAAAGTTTGGGAAACTTTCGCAAGAGGTTGTAGCTCGCAAGAGCGAAACCTGTACCGCTTCAGTAAGGAGCAGGTATCCCTCTGTTACTCCCCAAATATAACAAATCGTACAGACAGTACAGCTGTGGATGCATTAATCTAACATAAATACTAAAACTCACTGATTTAACCAATACCCTCGACCGCGTAGTTAATCAGCTCCTAGACCCATGGAAACGCTCACACTGTCGTTCATGCCCTTTCATTCCCCTCTAAGGTACTGACTGTGCTCGTCCCGTGCATTCTTCCCCTCCCGACAGTAACTATTGCCAGTGGGGCTAATTGCTAGTGTGCGGTCAGTCCGAACATACTATTAGTATCGCTCAGTACATCGATCCCGATATTTACCTAGCTTCCTGCTATAGAATAGATTGTTTCCAGCCTTAACTGTGCTACTACCCAGTGTGGTTAGTTTGAGTGCCATTTTATCCTAGTTGGTCTGGCAATCATCTCTGGCCTCGATAAACAGTTTGAAGCATGTATTCTTGATAGTGGATACAATACAGTCCAGTTTGAAAACCGACTGTTAGAGGACAGTGTATAACTGTGGAAAAGACAGGGGATATGTGGATAAAGGACAGACTCAAAATCTGTCCTTTATATTTTATTTGGTATAATACAAGGGTATTTCACGGGAAACAAAAATAAAGTGTACCACGTGAAACGTTTTACATGAAACAAACCGATAAAAAAGGAATAAAGAACCAAATCGGCGCCTACGGCGAACAAATAGCGGTAAATTACCTTAGAAACAAGGGTTTTGTGGTTCTAGACGTTAATTATCTTAAGAAATGGGGTGAATTAGATATCGTTGCACGGGAAACACTAGAAAATAAACAAATAATTCACTTTGTAGAGGTGAAAACGGTTTCATATGAAACAAAAGCCGCTTTAGCTAAGGCTGTTACACATGAAACCTGGTCACCAGAAGATAATGTGCACTTTAAGAAGATTCAGCGGATGAATCGAACTATCGAATCCTGGTTGGCAGAACATGATTGTGATCTTGACTGGCAGATAGATATTGCCGCAGTACGGATCGTTCCTCATGAAAAATATGCCTCAGTGAAGTATATTCCTAATATTATCCTCAACTAGCAAGTTTCGCAGAGGCGTTACATGTGGAACAGGGTACTAGTGTGCCACGTGAAACATATACTATCTATATTAAAGGCACTTTACTAGTAATTCAACATATGGACGTTATGTTAGACTGTTCTACATGAAACAAACCATTGAACAATTTATAGCGAGTCATCCAGCCTGGACTGTTTCAGGTGAAACGTTGGTAGGGAATTGGCAACTAGAGAGCTTTGACCAGGTGAAACCGTTGGTGGTCAAGCTGTGTGATCTAGCAGACTCATTTAACCATCATCCAGAAGTCACCTTCGGATATAACACCATCCAGGTAACAACTACTACGCACGACGCCGGCAGCACTATAACTGATAAAGATATCGAATTAGCGCAACAGGTAGCAAAGTTGATGGAGAAATAGGACTAATTAAGGTAGTTTTGCACGTGTACACCATGTGGGACGACGTTAGAACGGTTTTGGAGGTGCATATATAAAAGAAACCGCCTCGTCTGAAACCAACGAGGAGGTCTCTTGACGGGCGGTATGCCTTAAGCGCTTTATTTTTCCTGTTCGCCCTTCAGCATGTCAGCGACGAACCTGTTTTTCGCTTCCCTGAATTCCGGATTATTCTGAATCGAGAGGTCGTTCAGCTCCGTCGGTGTCATGTCGACGTCGTCCATTGTGATCGCCTTGTTTGTCGCCCACTCCATTGTCATGAGACAGTAGAATGCGCTGATACGATCCTCTTTCTCGGAATTCGGATCACGAAGGATGGCAGGTTGCGCCTTGAACATTGCCAAGGTCGCTTCGGTGCGAGGTACATAGGGCATCAGTTATCTCCAGAAAGCCGTTTATATCGTCTATGACAATACATTAAAAGTAGTGTTTTGTCAATTATAGTGCAGCAAGTACATCCTTACTTGAACTTTCTGAAATTATCACTAATTACCAATACGAAATGATTATTTGGAATAATCAGGTGTCAGAAATAGCCAATTACAGCTATCAGGCAGACGCTTTGTCAATTAGCTATTAGCAAGCATAAGCAAGAAATGTAATAAGGAGTAATTACATTGAACTATAGTAGAGATACAGGTAGAAAGTGGTACGATTGAGTAATGAAAGACCCTCACAAGAAAGATAACCTTACTGACTTAGTCGATATACTCGGTAATAGCCAAGTGAGCGAAAATGAAACCGCAACAGGGCAAGTGGTTACGAGCGGGGGAGAGGTGGTTACACTCTGTGCCGAGGACGACGAACAATTAACGATATTAGCTAAAAAGTTGTTACGTATATTTAAAGATAAGCAGAAACGAGAGGCGTTTATTAGAGCGGTGGAGAAAGAAAACAAGTAGTATAATAGCTATATGGAACAAGAAACACTCAACCAAATTACAGAAGAGCAGGTACAAGAAAATCTGATGTTCAAAGTCACTTCGTTTTCAAAGTATCTGGCACTCGCCTTATTTGTTGCTTTGCCGTTTATTGGAGGCTGGATAGGGTATCAGTATGCGCCTGAAAAAGTAGTTGAGGTTGAAAAGATTGTGATTAAAGAAGAAGTATCTCAATCAGACGAGAAAGAACAAGTATCAACTGTATCTAGTTCTAGTAATGAGAGCTTAGTAAAGGTTGTTGAAGAGTTTTCTTGTGATACATATGCAAGCGACTTTCCCCACGAATGTTTTCGTTTAGTTGATAAAGAGAGCGATGTTGTATTAGTTGAAAACCTTAATCTTTTGGCAAAGGAACAGGGGGTTTTTGTATCTAACAACCATTCCTTAACAAAGCATCTTTATACGTCGGAAAACCAAAATAACTTCTTCTTTTTATCAGCAATGTTAAACAAAGGTGAGACTTGTTGTGATTTAATCGAATATTCTCTTGAAGAAAATACTTTTGCACGACGTGATGATTTGTACTCTGCACGTGACCTTGAAAACGTGACAGGTCATCCAAAAACATCTCCGAGCAATAGATTTATCGCCACACCAACTGATGATTATTCAACGCTTCGATTAATTGATTTAGAGGTTGGTCAAATCCTTTTTGAAGATAAGTTAGTTGGTGGCAGCTTAGTCAGTTCACCTTGCGGTATGTATGACTTTGGTACTGATATAGTCTTTTCGGAGGACGAAACAAAGCTTACATATGGTATATATCGTGAATGGGTCGAAGGTGCTATTACTAATACTGATGGAGGTAATCCCTGTGAGTTAGATCTACTGCAAACTAGAGAGTTGGTAATTAACACTGACTATTTGATTGAGTTAGAAGATGTGGCACAGCAGCTTAGCTTGATTAGTCCTTCTGGTGAGGAAGTAAGAACTGTAGATAAGAGTGTTTTGACTTATTTAGGCGAAGAAAAACGAGTAGGTTGGTTTTTCACATACAAAGCAAGTTCTAGAGGAAGTCACATTTTCATTGACGGCTCAGATGAATGTGGGGGTTGTGAAGTTCAAAATGAAGTCATCTTGACTTGGCAAGATGGAACACCTGTCATTATTCCACTACCTAACATTGGAAGTGGCTTCGAGTGGCTTGACGACGACACGTACACATACAAAGTAGTAATCGAAGACCCTAAGTTATGTGAAGGTGTGAACTATAGAGTTTGCTTTCCTTACTCGTATAGTGAGCTTAAAACTAGTTCAGTGTCAGCTTATAATGGGGAAGTATTAACAGTCTGGGATGGTAATAGTTTTGAGTAGTTAGTTGTGTATTTATGAGAGGTAAAGCTCGCACAACCGAAGAAAAGCACGAACTGTTTGAGGAACTTGAACGGTATTTAAGACTTGGCTTTTCACTCAAAAAAGCCTGTAATTTAGCCAGTGTACCGTATTCAACCATCAGGGATATAACCACGGCATACAAGCCACTTCGTGCTTATACCAACGCCTTGCAAAACGATGTAAACGTACGAGCCAGACAAAAAGTCATCGACCAGATAGATAAAGGCGACTTAAAAGCCTCACAGTGGTGGCTAGAACGCTTTGACACGCCAGAGCCACAGTTGAGTGCGGTATACGGCGGAGAGAGTGAGCTAGCTGCTAACCTCGCAGAAGAAATGTTAGAGAGTGAGCGAGATGGCAAACTGCCAGTGCGACTAAAAAAGTTAACCGACGCTCGGGCAAAGCAAGGTACAAGCGACCCGCTACTCGCACTTCTCACCTAGTGCTATCATTTGTTATATGACTGAGCTGAAAGATGATACAGAGACAGTAATTGAGAAAAGTGAGCAGCTCGTGATAGAAAGCACACAAGACTTTCTCAAAACGCTCAAAGAGCAGTTTGGTGACGTCGACAATCCTGAAAAACAAGTACCAAAACGGTACGCAGTGTATATCCGAAAGTCTACCGAGAGCGAAGACAAACAAATGCGCTCACTCGGTGACCAGCTACAAGAAATTAAAGAGATGATGGAACGGCTCAATATCCCGTTTCGTAGCAAAGACGTATTCTCAGAGGCTAAGTCTGCCAAAGAAAGCGGTATCCGAGCTGAGTATCGCAAGATGATGGACTTGGTGATTGAGGGCAAGTACGATGGTATTATCTCGTGGCATCCAAACCGCTTGGCTCGCAATATGAAAGACGGTGGTGGGGTAATTGACTTGCTCGATAAGGATATTATCAAAGACCTACAATTTGTATCGTTTACCTATACAAACGATACTAGCGGCAAGATGTTACTTGGAATGACGTTTGTACTCTCTAAGCAATACTCAGACCACCTGAGTGAGACAGTGGTGCGTGGTATCAAACGTAGTATTGAAGACGGGAAGTATATAAATAAAGCCAAGCACGGCTACATCAAAGATAAGAACGGTTTCTTGCGACCTGACGGCAAAAACCACGAGCTAATCGTCGAGGTATTTAAACGAAGACTAGAGGGTGTCACCACGCCAGAGCTGGCAGAGTATTTAAATAAAAACGACTACACTCGCCGTAATTCAAAGACGGGCAAGGTGTACTCGCAAGGAATGACAAAGCAAAAGTTGCAAAAGATACTACGTGACCCAATATATACAGGAGTATCAGTGTACGGCAAGCGACCGATTGACCTGACAGAGATATATAACTTTGTACCAGTCATCTCAGTAGCCGACTTTTTAAAGCTAAACAAACTAGACCCCAAGTCTGACTGGTACGTACTCACCCGCAGCTATAAGCGAGGCGATAAGGTAAAAGTAAACTTGCTACGACAGAAAGTATTTTGCCATAAGTGTGGCGAGGCGAAGACAGGTGGACTGACGTCAAAGGTACTCAAAGCAGGTAAAACTCACTACTACTATTTTCGCTGTGATACTGATGACTGTCCTGAGAAAGACAAGTCAACCAGAGCAAGTGTTATTCAGAAGTTTGTGCAAGACTATATAAAGCGACGACCATTTTCTAATCCTGAGGCGTACAAGTCATACAAAGAGGAACTACGTATACAGTTAAAGCTTAAAACTGATGACCTAACGTCTAAGCTAGCGCAAAAGCGCTCAGAGCTAACCAAGGCAAAGCAGCGTATCAAAGAGGTAAAAGAAACGATGGCGGTAGAGACTGACAAGGTGTACAAAGACATTCAGAAAGAAGACTTGGTTGCTAACGAGACAAAGATACAGCGACTAGACACTGAAATAGGTGAGCTGGACACTAAACTAAAAGATATAAAGGGTGCTGAAATGACGTATAGCAGTTTTCTTGAACTTTTTGATTATATGGCTAAAACAATAGACAAAAAGCAGTCTATGGAGGAGTTAGACGCTAAGATACAGAAAGTCTTCTTGAACTTTACGGTAAGTCGAAAAAAGGTAGAAGAATATACCTTATGTGAGCCTTTTATTCACTTGGAACGTCTTGAAACTATGAAAGTCTCGAATGGTGCGCGCTGAGAGACTTGAACTAAACAAACTTTCGATACCTGTCCATATAATAGAAATAGCGATCAGACTACCCTGATCGCTATTTCTGTTTGTCGGGGAGCCGGGAATCGATCCTTACAGGATCAGTGCAGGTTGTCGCTATTTTGTTCGCAAGCTCCAAACTAGCTGACTAACCTTTTCGATCCCGACCACAAAAAGCAAATCAGCCAGACACAAGGTCTGACTGATCCACTTTTAGTCGGGGAGCCGGGAATCGAACCCGGGCCACGCCGTCCCAAACGGCGTACACTACCATTATGCTACACCCCGAGGAAATGAGGGTCGTAGCCTATGAGAGTAAAGAAATAAATAGGTGCGAAATCAAAGTTTACTTTTATTCCGCACCTATTTATTTCTTTATGCAAGTATAGCTTGCTATAGGCTATGACCGAATGACGAGAGGGTGCAAGCTTTGCTTACAATCTCTGGTTAACTCACCCGGTTCTTTGGCTGCAGTGCTACAACCAAAGTCCGCAAAATATACCATTTCATTAGAAAAAAAGCGAGTACTGTATACTGCTTGGATGGAACTTTGGTTTATGGTGGCTGTAAGCGGCGCAATTGCCGCTGGATTTAGTAATTTCTTTTTTAAGATTGCAGCAATAAGAAACTATAACGCTGAATTGTTCATTTTCTATAGTGCACTAGCTTCTGTAGCTGTGGCAATTGGATTGTTGGTGATTTCACCGCAACAAATTCTTGGGTTTGGCATCATTACGCTGATTTTACTTGTCTCAGGCCTTATCTCTGCAGCAGGAGGAACACTAAAGGTCTATGCTCTAAGATATATTGATTCAACAATCTATTTTCCTTTATTCAAGTTACTGACACCGGCACTAGCAATCGTTGCAGGGGTGACATTTTTTGCCGAATCATTTTCATACATTGAGTGGTTTGGTTTGATTATTGGGTTACTTGTACCGCTGATTCTAATTACACCAGCTGAAAACACTAGACAACAAAATCTAGTTATGGGGCTACTGTTAATTCTGGTCACCAGTTTGATTTCAGCAGTTACTGCAATTGCAGGGAAGTATGCTATTGAGGCTGCTTTGCCGGTATTGATCACCCTATTATTTACCGTCATTGGTTTGTCACTAGGTTCGATTATACTTTTACTACAAAAGCGAGGACTGCGTGGCGTCAGTTCTCTAGTAATGAGCGAGAGTTCCGTACCGTTAGTTCAAACCGCTGTCACTCGTGCGGTCCTGATATCATTTGGTGTCTGGGCGATGCTGTTTGCTTATTCTGCTGGCGGGACATTGTCAGTCGTACAGACAATTCACTCAATGTATATTTTGATCCCGATTGTTTTAGCTGTCATTTTCTACAATGAACACTGGAACTGGCAAAAAGCCGCAGCAATAGGTTTGTCGATCGTATCGTTGGCGTTTTTGGGGTAGGGGATTTGCATTTGCTATACTACTGGCATGAATGAGGAACATTTTTGCGGCAAAGTTTCACAAAAGGCAATTATAGTGAGAGAAGGAAAGGTATTAATTACGCGTGACTCTAGGGATGAGGCAACCTGGGAGTTGCCCGGGGGAAGGCTAAATACGGATGAAGATCCTCGTGCCGGGCTCGCCAGAGAGCTGTATGAAGAATTGGGGGTTGTTTTGGTGGTTGAAGAACCAGTATTCATCGGTAGGTTTCACCATACCCGTGACAAAAGTGATGCGCTAGCTATATTTTATAAGGCTATACAGGCAGATGCATCAGTACAGTTTACCGTTGATCCAATAGAAATCGCCGAGATGCAGTGGGTGGATCAAGCAACATGGCAGGACTATACATACTATGACGAGGTGAAAAACGCACTCGAAGCTTATTTCTCCATTATTTAATATATGATCACCCGCTACTTTCGTACCCTCAAAGATTCGGAGCTTAAAACTGTTACTGAAAACCGCTCCGGGGTGTGGATTCATGTTGTTTCACCTAGTGAAGAGGAGTTGCAGGGACTGTTTGCTGAGCTGGAGCTTGATGAGGCGTTAATCGAGGATGCGCTCGACTTTTACGAGGTACCACGGTATGAGCGCTCTGGCGATACCACCTATTTCTTCACCCGGTACCCATTTGCTGAGAAAAAAGAAGACACCGAGACGGCGCCGCTCATGATTGTGATCGGGGAGTCTTTTGTGTTGACTGTGGTACAGCGTGATTTTCCACAGATTAAAGCGCTCTTAGAGGGCAAGGTGGTGGTGCATACTACCCAAAAGACCAAACTGTTTATCCAAATTATGCAGGAAGTAGTTGATTCGTTTGAGCACGACCTCATTCGACTACGTCGATCAGTTCACAAAGACCGGGCAAAATTGCGTAAGATTGGAAACAAAGAAATCGAGCGCTTTGTCTACGTGGAACACAAGCTCAACGACATGATCGCAGCAGTACTGCCGACCAACACAGCTCTACAACAGATCGCCAAGGCCCGGGCTATCAAACTGCACCCCAACGACGTCGATCTGATGGAAGATCTGATGATCGATAACACCCAGCTGGTAGATTCGGCCCGGTCGGTCCTCAAGACCATTCAAAACGTCCGTAGTGCGGCTGAAGCGATCCTTACCAACACCTTGAACAACCGCATCAAGACCCTCACCGTATTGACGATTCTACTCACGATCCCAACCATCATTTCTTCACTGTACGGTATGAATGTGCCGTTGCCAGGGATGCATCAGTCATGGGCGTTTCTCGCGGTACTTGGGGTGATTGTGCTGATTGTAGGGCTAGCTCTGGCGGTATTTAAGAAAAACGAGTGGTTGTAGTAGAGTAAGGGTATGGAAAAGCAGCAAGTAGTATATATACACGGGGGAGAGGCGTTTTCTGACTACAATGCATTTCTTAAAGAATTGCAGACTAAACCCATTCGTAATTTGCCGGGAGTAGAACAGCTTAAAAAATGGCCAAGCACTTTGGTGGATCGGCTAGGAGAGGAGTACGAAGTGTTTCAGCCGTCTATGCCGAACTCTGATAACGCCAAGTACCAAGAATGGAAAATCTGGTTTGAACGACACTTCGAACACCTGCATGACGGAGTCGTGTTGGTGGGGTGGTCTCAAGGTGGGTATTTTTTAGCAAAGTATTTATCTGAAAACGTCTTACCAATAGCTATACGAGCTGTTTTCTTCTTGGCAGCACCCTATGAGGCAGCTGATTTTGGTCGGGAAGACGGAGGAGATTTTACCTTTGACCCGGCTCTTTTGCCAAATATTGCCAAACAAACTGATCTGATTACCTTTATGCACTCCACTGATGACTTCGTCGTACCATACGAACATGCGCTTAAATATAAAGAAGCTCTGCCAGAGGCAGAACTAGTTACATTTATCGACAAAAACCATTTTTTGGTTGAGGAACTGCCAGAGTTGGTAGAGCGAATCAAACTGTTAGACTGAATTATGATATTATAAATACATGTTAAATTACTTATACGGATTAGCTGGGGTTGTAGTGTTCTACCTATTCTTGTTACTACTTCAACTTTGGAACATTATTAACATTTCCGCTGCTACATGGAGCAAACTGACGCTTACATTCGCCATAGTTGGTTTGATCCTACTTGTATTAATGGGCATTAAATACTTTAAACAAGAAAATCACATCAATGGTGATGGTAATTCACTTATTGGATAATTAACTTCGATTATGAAGAAAGAATATCAAGTAGTTGTTTATATGGAATCGGCGTTAGGCTCACTTTTTTTAGGTAGCAGTAAAGTAAATCCTCAGAAGTTTTCTGATTTCCTTAATGTTCATGCTGGGTATGGTTGGGAAGTTGTCACAATGGATCGTGAATCAAGACGAATGGCTCTATTTTTCAATCGTGAAGCATTTGTGGTAGTAATGTGTCGCCAAGCAAATGCTGCACCTGTACCGCCACCTGCGACAGGATTTGCACCCAATTCTGTGTAGTGCCTAGTACAAGTCTCTGTATATAAACCATGACGTAGCTATCGGTACGTCATGGTTTTTTGTGAAAGAAATCGCTACTTGGCACGTCTTCGAGTATAATGGTCATAACATGGCAGGCGAGCAATCTACTGATAACCTGAGTGGCCACGAAGCACGGTTCCTTGAGGCATATGAGTTATACAACGATGCGTTATTTCGGCACGCGTGTATGCGGATCAGTGATCGCGAAAAAGCGATTGATTTAGTACACGACACGTACACCAAAGTCTGGTCGTATGTGCGCAAAGGCTACGATATCGAACAATTCCGGCCATTTCTATATAAAGTACTCAATAACTTAATTATTGATACCTACCGGAAGAAGAAAGAGTCGTCTTTGGATGCACTGCTCGATATCGAAGGAGTTGACGAGGGTTCATTTGACGAACTATCGGAAAGCTCAGTTGAGGCCCTGGCTGCAACGATCGACGGCCGCAAGGCCTTTGACCTGATGGATGATATTCCTGACGTATACAAAGAAGTCCTCATTATGCGATTTGTCGATGGGTTGGGTCCCAAAGAAATGAGCGAACTGACCGAAGAAAAAGAAAACGTCATTTCGGTCAGGATTCATAGGGGACTAAAGCTGCTACGGAAGAAAATCGAGGCCCAGGATGAATTTGCAGATGAAAAGCGCAAGGCTACCGCGCGAAAAAAGGCAGCCGACAAAAAATAATTACTATGAAACGCTTTAGCGAACAACTGCATAAAAAATCACAAACTGTGAAACTCAGCAAGAGTGAACAGGCTGATTTGCGTGCACGAGTTGTTTCGTACATGGAGTACCACCCATTGCCAGCGGCGATGAAGGCAGCTGAAGTTTCACACACCAAGAAAGCAGCTCGCTCTACTATTTTGACCGACACCTTTGCCCATTACGCAGTTCCATATCAGATGCTGTTTAAATTTGGAAGTGTGGCGGCGGTATTTGTCTTGGTCTTTATTCCGTTTATGGCGGAGCGAAGTATGCCGGGTGATACGCTCTATGCCGTCAAGGTGCAATTTAATGAAGAGGTTCGCGGAACGCTGACATGGGGAAGCTACGAAAAAGTGGAGTGGGAAACCACCCTTCTCAATCGTCGCATCTCAGAGGCGCGACTATTGGCTGATGAAGGGTTACTAACCGAAGAAGTCGAAGCGTCCGTCGCTGCTGCCGTAAAGGTACACAGTGATAATGCTAAACGAGAGATCGAAGTATTGCGTGCTTCTGATGCAGACGAAGCGACTATTGCCTCCATTGCCTTTGATTCAAGCTTATCTGTCCAGGCGCAAGCATTTGGTGACGAGTCTGCAATCCCAGAGACAGCAACTGGAACTGCTCGGGCCGGCATGATGATCTCAAATGCTATTGGTGAATCTTTGGTGAAGGCTCCACAAGCTGAAGTGGCCGCTGTTCCAGCGTATGGCAAGCTGATGGCACGAGTAGAGCAAAACACAACTCGGGTACGAGACCTGCGAGATTCGCTGGCTGGATCAGTGTCTGAACAAGACCTGACTGATGTCTCGAGGCGGATTGATGATATTGAACGGGCAATTTTAGTAGCAATTGAACTGGCAGCTGATGAGCCGACTGAACTCGATGCGCGAATCGCCCTGACTGATGTAGTAGCACGAACACAGAAACTGATTGTGTTCATGACTGAGCTTGATGTGCGAGAACAGGTAACTATAGAAGAAGTTGTACCGGTTGTGTTGACCAAAGACGAAATAAACCGCGATCGGTCAAACCGAACCACGAAACTAACTGCCGCGATTACTCGTATCGAAGCCGCTATCGAGACGGTTGAAAACTCAACCATCGAAGAAAAACTAGTTGCGGTTAATAACCAACTGATGGCCTCGCTCGAACTACAGACCACCATTGATGACTATAAATTATTCGTTGTCGAGAGTGATGAGTCATTAGAGTTAGCCGCAGACGCAATGCTGCTCATAGAACAAGAAGCGGCGAGAACGCCAGATGTGCCTGAGCAAGCAGCTACTGGCACCTCAACCCCCACAACCACAGATGCTACGCTACCAACAGCGACCAGCACAGCGCCAGCAGCAACCACATCTGACTCGGTTGCCTCAACGACCCCTGAGAGTACCCAAGTGGAATTTGACGAACCAGCCTAATCGAGTATATTAAATATATGCAGAACGCACACCAAACAGTCATCAATACTAACCGTATCGCTTTTGCGACGCTGCTAGTGCTTGTGATTCTCGCTTATGGCGGGTTAGTTTTGGTGTAACGAAAAGCACACACTCCAAAAACTGACCCGCCTAGTGCGGGTCAGTTTTGTTTTGGGGTCGCAGTGTTGGTCGGTGGGATGATTTTACTGGGTAAAATCATCCCACCGACTCGCACCAAGCGAGCGGATCACTACCCGAGACAGGGAGGGGTGATATGCAAGTACTTAATATACAAGGAAAATCTCATGGTTTCTCTAGCAACAAACTTTTCTTCAACAGAAGTCGCTGCTTTCTTGATTGAGGATGGGTACGTCGTCGGTACGCCACCATTTTGTAATGAAATGGATCGGCGTTATTTGCAAGTCGCTGATGGCGTATTTGAGGAGCGTGACGACTGGGTGGGCGACAGGCGACAGGCCGACGATACATCCTATGTGGCTAATGGGGGAGATGATGGGAGTTAACCCAATCATCAAAATGTAAAGGAAGGAATATGGACGGTGCTTGTAGTGCAGGTATGTCGGTAGACGCAAAGCTGCCTGGCAACCGAAGCTTAGCGCATCATGTGTGGTTGGAGGCTGACGCTTCTGATCGTGCAGCAAATTATGCTGCTTATTGTGTAGCTCGGGCCAACCTGTCACTGCAAGTATGTGCACAGGTGTTCAATCTCCACGATTCAGCTCAGCATCACTTCATTACTATGCTTCTGTGGAAGCGTGATGGGGGACAGCTGAGTATTGGTGAGGCAGTTAATGAAGCTGTGCGTCACCATGACGCTATTGTAAAAAGTAAGTAAATACACCAAACGCCTGCATCTGCAGGCGTTTTTTTAACAAGTAATGAATCAGTATTTGGTGTAACTGAGAAGAGCCGTTTACACCCATGCAAACGGCATTCCTCCTCCGGTTTCAATAGCTATTTGAAAAAAAGAACAATTCCCCTACCTCGTATTTCGGTAAGCGGAACGAACATAGTACACTGCTATAACAAGGTAGCAATACCGAGCTGTGAATATTGAGCACGTGCCTCACATTTGTTAGTCTGTGCCTATGTTATTACTTAATTACTCTGTTTATGTTTGAAACTGCTTCTTCTGCAATTACGCAGTACATCCCCGAGGTGACCGTTACGTTACCATTTGTAGGTCTCGTTGACGTGCAAAAATTGATTGTAGCCGCGGGATTGTTTGTCGGTTTGTCTTTGGTATTTTGGTTTATTCGATTGGTGGTATTGGTGCGATTAGAATCACTGGCTAAAAAGACTACTAAACAATTCGACGATACTGTTGTTGAAGCGATCCAGACGGTCCGACCATGGGTATACATCTTCATTGCTCTCTTCGCCTCTCTACAGCTATATACATTACCAGACACTCTGCATACGATCGTGAATGCAGTTTTGTACACAGCGTTTGTTTGGCAAGGGATCCAGGTCGCCAAGTGCTTTATTCGATACACCATTACTAACTACATTGAAAAAGATGAGGATGGTGATGGAGTGGTTGATCCCGGTGCTGCTACAGCGGCTGATCTACTGACTTTGATCTCTTCAATTGTAATGTGGGTATTTGGTGTGCTGTTTATACTCTCTAATCTTGGTATCGAGGTAACGTCGCTCATTGCTGGGTTAGGTATTGGAGGTATCGCCATTGCCTTTGCTCTGCAGGGAATTTTATCTGATTTATTTGCATCGTTTTCAATCTACTTTGATAAACCGTTTCGGATTGGTGATTTTATTATCCTAGGAACTGATTCTGGAACCGTAGAAAAAATTGGTATCAAATCAACCCGCATCCGCACCCTGCAAGGGGAAGAGTTGGTGGTCAGTAATGCAGAGCTAACAACCGCCCGTGTGCAAAACTTTAAGAAGATGGCAGAACGACGGATTTCTTCACAGTTTGGTATCACCTATGAAACATCACAAGATAAGGTGCAGCAGGTCAACGGAATAGTTGAACATATCTTTAAAGACATCAGTTCAGCCCGTCTAGACCGAGTGCACTTTGTGACGTTCGCAGACTCGGCCTTGATCTTTGAGTTGGTATATTTCGTCGAGTCAGCCGAGTATTCAGATTTCTTGAATGCGCAACAACAGTTCAATTTCAACTTGATGGAACGGTTTGCTGAACTAGGGATTGAGTTTGCCTATCCTACCCAGACGATTTATACCAAGGTAGTCAGCTAGCGAGTAAAGAAAAGTGTAAAGATTATAAAACTGCTGCACCGATAAGTGCAGCAGTTTTATAATAGAGTAAGGCTATTCTGCGCTCTCAAGTATTCTTACTAAAAATGGAGTTAATGTTTCCTCAAATAGTTCAGAGCGCAGAGCGAGGTTACCTCCGAGGCTCTCCTCTAAACCAAAACCAGTTTCTTCAAGGATGGTTCGGTGGACGTGGGAAATGGTGATCGCGCGCAAGCTGCCAGCCCCATCGATACTGTCGTCGCCTCGGGTCGAGATCATGCCAATAACATCACCGCTGTCATTGAGAATTGGGCCACCGGAAGCGCCCTCAGCACCGACTATGCTACCTCGAATAGAAAATACATCAGCTCGGTTAGAGCCAAAGGTATATAGTTCTGAAATAGAAGTCTCGGCAGCGCGGGGAATAAGGTCTACCGTTGATCCACCTGCTAGCAGCGCACCAGCTGGATAACCAGCGGCTACTACGTTAGCATTTTTGGACCGGGTCGATAGTAGTTCGCTGTTAAATGGTAGGGCTGGGAAACTGGCTGGGAGAACACTGTCATCAAGGCTCGCGGTCACATATAGTAGTGCGTAGTCCCGCTCGCCAGTTCCCATCGGAACCGAATCATTCAGTGTGCTGGCATTTTCTTGTACCCAGGCTGGTGGAATATATAGTAGTGAGGCGGTATATTTTGGGCTAGCCGGGTTACCGTTGCGTACGATACATTCTGCGTTATTAGTATCGTCAGCGCCAGCCAGTAGTAAAAATTGTGCCACGTGCGCATTGGTCATGATTACCCCATCAGCATCGATGAAAAATCCTGTCCCAGTAGTAGTTTTTACAAATTCTTCAGTCCGAAAGGCACAGAAAATATTTACAATCGCATCGAGTGGGTCAGTGGTGGTTGGTTCGCTCTTGTCAGTGGCTGCTGTGACCGCTGCTTGCTGGTAGGCGGCGTTATTTTGCAGTAAATCAGGAATAGACCGTATCCGGCTTGGAATAGTGGCAAACAGTGATTGTTCTTCATCAGTGACATCCTCTTGGAGTGTCATTTCTGTCTCGGTAGTAGAATTACCCTCTAGTAGATCAGTGATCTGTAGAGCTAGTGTATTAGTAAAAGAAATGTATACAGTCAGCACTGCAACTAAAGTATTGGTAAGGAATGACATAACAAAAGTATAGCATCTGGTCGTTTACTAACCGACCACTAGGACTGGAGGACTAACTCAACTTTTTATACAGCGTACCCGTACCAGCTAGGGTGATCAGTCCAACGACAAGTAAGATTTCTGGATGGTTACTAAGAAAGCTGATATTATCGATTACCTTTTCAAATCCATACAATGTTGCCACTAATCCAAAGGTGGTTAGTAAACTAAAGATGATTGGAAAGCGGGTAAAGGTAGAGTCGCGCAATCCTTTTGCCCCTCGAGTGACGTTGTTGCCTACCTTGGTTATTTCTTCTTCTGGTTTCTTGATTTGTGGTGTCTGGTGCATAGATTTTGTAAGTATAGCAAAATATTTTTATGTTTAGGTTTGGGTGATTCTTTTATGAGTTTGTGCTATAAACTAATACCCACTTACAGATATGGAGGAAGATATGGGACCCGAATTTGGTAATCAAATGATGATGTATGGCGGTGCAGCCATGATCATCATTGGCACCATCATGTACTTTACGTTTGCAGTTTTTCGCGATCTGCGAGACTCAGATCCGCTGTATGCGGCTGCGCCAGACGTTGCGATTGCAACTGGTCTGGCCTGTTTGCTCAACGGGCTGGTTTCAGGCTATCACCACAAGATGTCGTCCCTTGAGGTTAACACCCTGTCAGTCCTGATGATTGGCTGCTTCATCTGGTGTATCTACACCGTTGGCAAGCTGATCAAGGTCGTTCACGGCAAACACAATCACACCTAGCGCCCATGGGACGCGACCCCGAAAGCTGGATATCCCGCCTTTCGGGATTTTTATTTGTGTGGGTGAGAGGAATCGAAGCTTACAGCTTCAGTACACCTTTTGGATACTTTAGTTCACTACGTTCCTAAAATACCTCAAAAGCTTTTCGATTCCTCACGAAATATGCTCCCAGCATATTTCTTCACTCCGCTCAGCGACAACAGAAAAGCCATCCTTTTCAGAATGACTTTTCAGTTGGCTGTGCGGGTGAGAGGAATCGAACCCCCGACTACTGCTTGGAAGGCAGTCGTTTTACCACTAAACTACACCCGCAAGTGAGCGCATGAAGCGGCGTTGAGCATTAGGTCAAAAGTGAGTTTGGCAGTAAAAGCAAATGTATTTGTTTTTACTGCCAAACTCACTTTTGATGCAAGCCATGCTTGCATATGCACAAAGCCATTTCTGGCGAACGCAGCGGGTGCAAGCTTTGCTTACAATCGCAGATCACGTTTTGCTCAAAAGCTCCACAATCCTATCATAACTTCATCTATTTTCAACTGAAACGTTAAAGGAGCCCGGCTGGAGCTCCTTTAACAATGTGATGGGAAATAGTGGCTGTATGTCTCTATATGTATCTCCACATATATAGTGTTTTACCTCCACTACCTATATATTATATCATTTTGTATACAGACGTACATAGCCTGAGTGGATAGGATTGGTGGAGTGTGAGGTTATGTAAGTAAACAAAAACAGCGTGTCCACAAAGGACCGCTGTTTCTGTATTGTTTCGGCGTTCCAAGGATCGACCTAGCTTATAAGGAACTTGTGACTATAAAAGCGGAAATGCTCTTGTAGTGATCTCTATGTAGGTCGAATCTGGAACCAAATTCACAATAGTCGCTACGTTCGTTCCTTCTTTATTTCACTGAGTCCTTGAGTGCCTTGGCTGCTCGGAACTTTGGTACACGCATAGCTGGCACTTGTACTGCTTCACCAGTTCGTGGGTTTCGGGCTTCTCGGGCGTTTCGCATTTTGGCTTCAAAGATACCAAAACCAGCAACTGATACTTGGTCTCCATCTTTCATAGCTGCTTCGATAGTTTCAAATACGCAGTCTACTGCTCGCTCGGCGTCTGCCTTGGTTGTGTCTAGGACTTCGTGTACTTTGCTGATGACATCTGCTTTGTTCATAGGATTGGAAATTAAGTTCTAAGGCGAGTGTGATTTCTCGCAGTCGCCATGTGTAATTGGCTATGGGAGCATTATATAGCAACAAATACGGTACATGCAATTGTGTTCATATGTTAAAACTGTGGTGTAATATTTTTGCGATTGCTGGACATGTTTGTAATTGGTACGATACTCAGCATGAAAATTGGAATCATGGGAGCCGTCGGAAGTTTTTCCGAGCAAGCAGCAGAGCAATACCAACGGGTATTTTTGCATGGAGCAGAGATTACCGTGTGTCCGTTGGTTAATGCCGAGGCGGTATTAACAGCGGTTGAGGCAGGTGAGATAGATCGAGGAATTTTTCCAATTGAAAATAGTAACGGTGGAATTGTGATCGAGGCAGTGCACGCTATGGCAGCACACCGTTTTTCAATTGAGCGGATGTTCGAGCTTGATGTGCACCATATGCTGTTGGTACAGCCTGGTGTGAATGCATCAGAAATTACATCAGTCACTTCACATGATCAGGCGATCAAGCAGTGTCGTATGTACCTACGACGGGCATGGCCTGACGCTGCGGTAGAAGTCTACGCAGATACTGCTAAAGCAGCCGCAGACCTCGCACAAGGCACGCTGTCGACCACTACAGCAGTGATAGCACCCAGACGCTGTGCCGGGCTATATAACCTCGACATCCTAGAGGAATCAATTCAGGACCTTAAGTTCAATTACACTTCGTTTCTGGTCGCAACCAAGAAAAGCGAATAAAGAAAATCGACACTTGCTAGGTGTCGATTTTTACATATGTGGGGCCCTACCGGGCGTAGCTCACGACCCGGGTCTCTCGAATGACGTGGACTTTGATTTCACCGGGGTATCGTAACTGTGATTCGATGGTAGTTGCGATGGTGCGGGCGAGGGCATTAGTCTCATATTCGTTGAGGGTAGTTGGATTCACTAGTACCCGGATCTCGCGTCCGGCTGCGATCGCGAACGCTCGCTCCACACCGACTAGGTTGGTGGCGATACTTTCGAGTTCAGCTAGTCGCTTGATGTAGTTTTCTAGTGAGTCACGACGAGCACCTGGCCTGCTGCCGCTGATGGCATCTGCGATCTGGACGATGATACTTTCGGGTGTTTCGTATGGATACTCTTCGTGGTGCGCGCGCATAGCCAGTATGACTTCATCTGATACACCGTATTTTTGTAAAATTCTGATGCCGATTTCGACGTGGGTACCAGATACTTCGTGACTGACGCACTTACCAATATCGTGCAGTAGTGCTCCGGCTCGTGCGACAGCTTCGTTGGCGCCGATCTCTGCGGCAATAATACCGGCCATGTTTGCCATCTCGACCGAGTGATAGAGCACATTCTGTCCATAACTAGTTCTAAAGTGTAGTCGCCCTAGAATCGTGATCAGCTCAGGATGCAGGTTTGGCACATTGGCATCATACGCCGCTTTTTCACCCATAGCTTTGACGGTCTTGGCGACCTGGGCTCGCGCCTCAGTCACGACTTCTTCAATCTTGGTTGGTTGGATACGTCCGTCTTTGAGCAGTTCTTCAAGAGCGACCCGGGCGATTTCTCGTCGCACTGGATCAAATGACGATAGTACGATGTACCCAGGAGATTCGTCTACCAGCACATCCACTCCAGTCGCTCGCTCAAACGCGCGGACGTTACGACCTTCTTTTCCAATAATCTTACCCTTCTGTTCATCGCTTTGTAGTTCGACATGGGCGGTCATGAGGTTGGGTGAGATGGTGTTTCCGACCCGGTGCATGGCCGCTAGAAGCAGGTTGGTGGCTTTTACCTGATAGACTTCCTCCCCAGCTCGATCAAGTTTCTCTAGTCGACCGCGCAAATCTTCGGCTCGTTCAATAGTTACTTTTGTTACTAGCTGTTCAAAGGCCTCATCTTTGGTGAGGTTAGCAATCACTTCTAATTTCTTATCAGCTTCTTCTACGTGGGTATCTAGGCGAGCTTTGATAGATTTTATTTCAGTCACCTTGGCTTCGAGTGCTTCTTTTTGGGAATCGACATCAATTTGACGTACGTCTAAAATTTCCTCGCGCTTCTCCAGACGGGATTCTTTTTGGTTTAGTTTTTCCTCTTTTTCTTTGCGTTCAGTTTTTGCGTCTTGTTCTATTCGATCAGCTTTAGCCTCGGCTTTTTCAAGTATGTCGTGGACTTTTTCCTCGGCCTGTAGCTCGCGTTCTTTGATCTCTAGTTCAATCGAATTCTTTTGTGACAGCGAGTGGAAGTATCGAAATACGTATCCAGCAATCAGTCCCAGCAAGAGCGCGCCACCGAGCGCAACGGTAAATATCATTGGTGGCATGGTTTTCGGGTTCTATATAGATAATCAGTCGTGGTGGTATGTAGAAACTGTACTGGACTTTGGGTGGTTTGTAAAATGATGGGGGGCGTAAATCGGTGCAGCAGATTAAAGACACGAGTCAAGCTCTCCGCTCAACTGCGGTTGCCCGTCAAGAGCCCTGACGGGTCGTTGACTGACAACCGGTTTCCGCGAGGTCTTTAATCTGCTGCACCGATTTACCTGGAGGAGTGGGTGGTGGAAGGGGAAACTGGCGCCCTGAGCACTGGTTTCATTATTTTGCGTCTGCAACAGGAACGAAATAAAAACAGCCCGTTTGTCAGACATTGCGGAGAAATGAATGTGTATTCATTTTGAGCATAGAGCTCGACTCGTGTCTGACAAACGGGCTGTTTTTGTTAAGTGGTCTATTTGTACACCTTGTCTACAATGCCGTACTTCATTGCCTCTTCGGAGTCCATAAAGAAGTCTCGGTCCATGTCTTTAGAAATCTTATCGAGCTTTTGTCCGGTGGCTTTAGCCATCATTTTGTTGAGTCGTTCACGAGTTTTAATGATGTGCCGTGAGGTAATTTCGATGTCGGACGCTTGGCCGTAGGCGCCACCAGATGGCTGGTGGATCATCACTTCAGCGTTGGGGAGGATGTATCGCTTTCCTTTAGCCCCTTGTGAAAGGATGAGTGACCCCATCGAAGCAGCCATTCCCATACAGACTGTCGCAATGTCAGGCTTGATGTGATGCATGGTATCGATAATCGATAGACCGGCAGTCACACTTCCTCCGGGTGAGTTCACGTAGAGAAAAATGTCTTTCTTTGGGTCTTCGCTTTCAAGGAATAGTAGCTGCGCTACGATTAAGTTGGCCATTTCGTCGCGGACTTCGCCCGAGACAAATACGATTCGTTCTTTGAGAAGTCGTGAGAAGATATCAAATGACCGTTCGCCACCAGCAGTTTTTTCGATGACCATCGGTACGAGGTAGTTTGATGGTTGTTCTGTTTCTTTTTTCATAAATATATTCAAATTTCAGGTTATCCATTGTGCCGATTGGCACGTAGTCATGTTATCAGAAATAGCCAAAAGAAAACAGCCGGCGCGCTTATGCGCCGGCTGTGAAGATCAGATTATTGTGTCGATCGGGCTGATCGTCGCCGTTCCACCATCACCGTGCCTTAGGCCGTTGCCGTCAGGCTTGGAGCGAGCGGGGCTGCCGCCGTAACCTTCGATGCAGATCGGTTTCATCTTAATCATTGCATGATCCTCTCTTTAAAGTTGCAACTTATTTATCGTATATATATATCAATCTTTTGTCAAAACAAAAACAGCGCCGGTTGGCGCTGTTTTGTGTAACTTTGTGTCTAGTTTTAAACTGTTTCTAGGTATTTCATCGTTGCTTCGTTGAGCAACATAGACGTGACGTATAGTCGGACTCGGTGCTGGTCAGCATCTTTGAATCGTTCTAAGAGCTGCTCGGTTTGAGCGTTAACCTCATCCGCGTCGGGTTTGATGTCTGTATCCTTGGCGATGTCGTTGAGGATAAGTTGTAGCTTGGCACGAGTCTCGGCGGCTGGTTTCCACTCGACAGCCATGTCTTCTTTGGTTTTTTTGATGTGTTGCAGGTAATCATCCATTTTGAGATCTGATCGCTTGAGGTCGTCTTCCATTTGCGCGAACATTTGGTTGATCTCTGAATCAATCAGGATCTGTGGCAAGGTCATCTCGGTCTTTGCAATGATTGCATCAGTTATATCAGCTCGGTGTTTGGCGGCTACTTCTTGTTTCTTTTCTGCTTCCAGGTGGGTACGAAGGCCATCCTTAAATCCTTGGACTGTTTCAAATTGACCCGGCTGACCGAGGGTTTTGACGTATTCGTCGGTGAGCTCTGGTAGAGGGGCTTCGTTGTCTTTTTCAACTTTCTGTTCTACCTCTTCCATTGTTTGCTTGGCTTCGTCCTCCTTACCTTCGGTTTTTTCGTCCTCCGCTTTTTTAGAAAGCTCTTGCATGCGGTCGTACGCTCGTTTTGATGTTTGAATTTCTTTGATCTTGGCTTCGAGCTCCTCATCGGTGACGTCCGCGGTTGGCTTAGCTAGATTTACTTCTTTGGCGATTGCTTCGTAATCAGGCAGTGTAAAGGTTGGTACGACTGCTACCGTGGCAGTAAAGCCAAGTGCGTTTTCTGGGGCAATTTTAGTGACTTCAATTTGTGGGTGACCAATGGCGTCGATCTCATGGGCCGCGAGGATGTGTGGATAGCTGTGGGCAATCGCTCGCTCAGCCATTTCGCTGAGGATGTTCATTTCGCCAATGTGCTTCTCTAGTACGGGGGTAGGTACATGACCTTTACGGAACCCATCAAGCTGAACGTCTTTCCCTAGTGCAACAATTGCCGCGTTACGTTCGCTTGCAAGCTCCGCGTACGGTAGTTCACCGGTAATTTTTACCTGTGAATCTGGTAATTCTTCGAGGCTAAATGCGTCTTTCCAATTAATGTTGTGTGTGTGATTTGTAGTATCTGACATAGTGGTCCGTAGTGTACGAAACCAGAGAGACAATTGCAACCATAAACTAAAACAGCACCCTCTCGGGTGCTGTTTTATAGATTCTGATACGTACTTTGCGACTATTGGCTTAAAGCGGCGTCAAGTTCGGCGTCGATGGCAGTCAGCTCGGTATCAAGTGATTCCAAATCAGTAGCAGCTATGTCAGCTTCAATAGCGGCGATTTCATCTGAAGTGCTCAGCGCTGCCTGGGTTTCCACCGCTGCTTCTGCGGTAGTGCTCTCTGGCTCGTTATTCTCTTGTGCAGTTGGACGCTCTACAACTGGTGGCGTTGGGGCTATTTGGTTGGTCAGTTGGCTAAACCAGTAATACATACCAGCCAAAATAAAAATCAGTAACACTGCCAAGATAGCAATGATAATGCCATGTACCGGCTTAGAAGCCGGAGCTTTTTGTGCTGGGTGCGTTCCCGCATTTTCTGGCATCTTCATTTCTTCGTGAGATAGATCAGGTGCTTGGGGTGTTTGTTGTTCTTGTTCCATAATAATTAAAATTATTCGGTGGTAGATTCCGATTCACTAGTAATAGATACAGCCTCTTGGTCGGCGTTTACTTCAGTATTATTTTGTACAGCTGCTGCTGAGCCACGCTCACCATCAGTCGCCCGCGCAGCATCTTTGAGTGCCTGGACAGAAGCTCTCATTTCAGTGTTTGCGGTGCGTAGTTGTGCTTGGATAGATCCATAGGCTACTCTAACTTCTTGCCATGCGGCTCGGGGATCTTCTGCTGTCACTGCAGTCTGTACCGTAACATCAATACCAGCTAAGGAGACAACCGCTGCATTAATTGATCTTTGGGCAGAAGCTAAAGCAGCAGAGGCTTCGCTTGTGTCTAGGCCAGCACTTTCTAATTTACTGATCCGTGACTCCAGGCGGATGATGATGTCTTGTATTCTGGCTGCTGCCGCATCCATTCGGTTACTGATATTTGCGGCTAGGTTGGTGATACGCTCTTTTGCTCGGTCGTTGAGTTCTGCTCGACGCTCTGCGCGCTCCTCTTGCATGTTCTCTCGAGCCGCCGATGTGCTGGCCCGGGCGTCTGCTTGGGCTGTTGCTCGTTCTGACAGAGCCTCCTCGCGCGTCTGGACTGCAGCAGCCCGCTCGGCTTCAATGACAGATCGAGCCGCCTCACGGTCAGCTTGCAGGTCGGCACGTAACTCTGCATTTGCCTCAGCGTCAACGGCGGTATCTTGCTGGGCAAAGGCCACACTTGCCATCAGGAGGCAAACGGTAACTGCGGCGAGAGATGGATAGGTAATTGATTGCATACTAATTGATTATTTTATTTGTATACAATTATAGCGCCGCCCGGGCACGAGCCCCAGCAGCGCTATGCACAACTTTTGGTACTGTTTAGACTTTGAGGTTTGGCAGAATCTGTTTCTTTCGGGATACAATTCCTGGTAGTACTTCAGTATCAGACTCCACCGTGACCGCAAATGATTGTTCAATCACGCTCTTCACTCGATCATTGTAGGTAAAGACGGTGGCTTCTTCGTTGAGGATGTCGACCACAAAGAACAAGACCTCATCAACATCTGCTTCAGTAGTGACAATTTCATTGATGGCCGCAATGATACCGGCTTTTCGCTCGAGTACGACAGCTGGGTTAGTGGTTTCGATGACAGAAATACGGAAGTTGGTATCACCAACTGCATATTTCTTGCTATCAAGTTTCACCAGGCCGCTATCTGTAAAATCACTGATATCGCTTTTAGAGGCAAACATCTCGACTGCGTAATCAGCAATGGTAATCCCTAATTGGTTAGCTAATTTTTCTGCAATGTCTTTGTCGTGTGGAGTGGTAGTCGGGCTGCGGAATTCAAGGGTGTCTGATAGTACACATGAGAGCAAGATGCCGGCAATAGAATCTGGCAACTCGACATCACCCATGAGGTCATAGATTACACTGGCGGTTGAGGCTAGTGGTCGCATCGTAACTGTCGCTGGGCCGGCAGTTTCGATGCCACCGGTGAGTTTGTGGTGATCAATGATTTCAAGGACGTTGGTTTCGTTGATATTGTCAAAAAGCTCTTGCGGATTATTGGTGTCCACTATCACTACCTCATCTCCAGCTGATACGGATTCTAGGAGGGTGGGAGTCTCCACCTCCCAACGTGACAAGACAAATTGCGTTTCTTTGTTGAGCTCACCTAGTACGTAGGGCGTGGCTTGTTTGCCGGTTTTTTCTGTCAGGTACCACGCCCAAACAATGGCAGAGCCAGTAGCGTCGGTATCGGGTGATAGATGTCCAAAAACTTTGATCATAAAAAGGAATACTTAGATGAATAATGAATGTAATGGTAGCGTAATTATTAGCAGAGGGGAAGCATGCTTGATTTTCTGTTAAAACCCAGCATAATCTGTACAGTTCGTTAAAAAAGAAAAGAGGTACAATATGAGTAACTTGGACCAAGGCTGGTTTCAAGCGTTTATTTCCAAACATCGTCGATTGGTGCCCGAAACACCTGGCGAGACTTTTCTGGTCATGTTGTTTGTTGTTTGTTGTGTGTTTGTTGGCAATATCCGGCCTGATGATTCTGACAACGTATATCACGTGGCTGGAGTTTGGGCGATCTGTCCAGACTGATGGCGCGACAGCTTTTACATCATCGACAACCAAAAACCGCTAGACCAAAAGTCAAGCGGTTTTTTCTTTGTTCTGTGTTGCTACTTTTTCTCCTCGTCTATAGACTCCTCAACCCCTTCTTCTTTAGTGTTTTTACTCTCTTCTTCCGTTTCTTCCTCAGCTTCGGCTGTGTCGCTGGTGACTTCTACGTGGGCTTGTGAATCAAGGCCGTCAGTCATGTTGCCTTCGGCCATGTCTGACACTTCAACCGCTGCTTCGCCTAGGGTGCTGTCATTCGCTTCGGCCTCAGCTAGTTGTTCCTCAGCTTCTTCTGGGGTGTCGACGTCGTTTTCTTCAAATGCACCATAGGCATCTCGGTCTTGGGTTTCGTCGGCATTCTTGAGTACTTCTTCGATGTCTGGTTTAGTCGTTGTTGCGTCGTCAGTTTCCATAACGTCAGCATCGTCACCTGAGACTGTTCCAGTTGGAGCTTCGATGGTGGCGTCGCCTGATGGGTCTGCTTCGGCTAGGTCTTCTCCGGTGTTGGCTGAGACAATATCGATCTTCCAGCCAGTGAGCTTGGCTGCCAGACGCACATTTTGCCCACCTCGACCAATTGCTAGTGATTGCTGATCGCCAGCTACTTCTACTACTGCGTGACCTCGTTCTCCAGTTTCGGCGTTAGGTTCTTGTTGTACTGTGACTTCAAGTACTTGGGCTGGAGAGAGTGCGTCTTCGATAAACTCGATTGGCACTGGTGACCATTCAATAATGTCGATTTTTTCACCTCCTAGTTCACTCATGACGGTGGACACTCGTACTCCTCGTTGTCCAACCATTGATCCAACTGGATCGATGTGGGTGTCGGTTGCATGGACAGCAATTTTGGTCCGGGCACCGGCTTCTCGGGCGACTGATTTGATTTCGACTGCGCCTGATTGGACTTCTGGAGCTTCGATAGCAAATAGTTCTACCAAGAAATCAGCGTGGGCACGCGATAGCTTGAGGAAAATACCTCGTGGTGTCTCTTCTACCGCGAGCAAAATTGCTCGGATCCGGTCACCTGATTTGAACCGTTCACCGGGAATTTGCTCGTCGTACGGCATGATGGCGGTAGCTCGACCGATTTCGACATAGAGATTACCGCGTTCAAATCGCAAGACATGACCGGTGATGATATCACCTTGTTTTTGTCCAAATTCAGCCAGAGCGGTTTCTTTTTCTGCTTCCCGGATTTTTTGCATGATCACTTGCTTGGCAGTTTGAGCGGCGATTCGGCCAAAATCATCCTTGGGTTCAAGGGGAAAGATTAATTCTTCGCCCAACTCAACGCCACTTTTGATCATCTTGGCGGTGTCGATCATGATGTGCTTTTCTTCATCAAATCGAACCTTGCCATCCTCTTCATCCTCCTCCTCTGGTGTGTCTGGCGCAATCACGTTGCCGTCCTCGTCTTTTTCTAGTTCCGGCTTGAGCATGCTTTCGTCAACAACGATCTTGATTTGATTAAAGACAGTGGTACCAGTATCAATATCAAAGGCACAGGTGATCAGCTGTCCGCGCTTGCCGAATTCTTTTCGGTACGCAGTGGCAAGTGATTCTTCAATTGCGGCTAGCATTTTTTGGCGTGAAATGCCGCGTTCTTCTTCCATTTCTCCGAGTACGGAGTTAATTACTTTTAGGTCAAACATTGCTATTTTTTATTACGCGAAGCGGAATCCAAAAAATGGTATATCGGACAATGCGCAGTTTCCTAGCGCCTTTGTCCGATGAAAAGAGATTTTGGTTTGTTTCAATATCGTATATATTCGGCTTCGCAGTTATTAAGTTGTATCTTTCTAATTAACAACTGCCCGGCGCAGTGCCGAGCAGTCATAACAGATAGATATAGTGTAGCAATAACGTGATGAAAGTCAAAGTACAAGTATTGACTTTTAGCTTAAAAAGTGTATAATATTTTTTAGATAATCGAGACAATAATGCTAACGATTACGCTCAACAAAGAGGCAGAGCACATGAACTTTCTTAAAAAAATCGGATACACCTTGGTCGCAACAGCAACCGCCGGGTTTCTTGGCTACAACGGACTGCTGCTTGGCCAAATGACCAAAGACGCGGCTGTTGAAAACATGGCTGATCTTCTTATTGAAGACAGTCAGACAGTGTCTGACTTCGAATTGCAGGTGATGTATGTCGCCAAAGCGCTCGACGGCGAAGCTCGTGGACATGAGGCTGATTGGCCTCACATTATGTCTGCGATGTTTAACCGCAAGGAGGACGCTCGCTGGGACAACACCATGATCGGCGTTGTCTTGACTCCACGCCCGAGTGGTAAAGGGTGTGAGGTCGATGCTATGTGCGACCAGTTGATGGAGGATCTTTCCACAGCATCTGGCCAAGCGGCGTTGGCGTATGCTTCGCAAGCTTTGACCGAATACGCAGCTGGTGAATTCCAGCTGACGCACATGGGTCACTCCTGGGCAACGCCAGCTGCAGCCAAAGGTCATGCCTACTTTGAAGGTTTGACCCCAGTTGCAGAGGGAACTGGGCACATCTACTTTGCAGATGCGCCTACTCGCCCCAAGGCTCGTCCTGGCACATTAAGTGATTGTGCGCCAGCAGAATCTCTTCGTCCTCCAAAAGGACGTCCGGTCGTTGAAGATGCCGTCTACGCGGCACTGGTCGAGGCACATAAATAGAAAGCTCTTTAGGGCGGCAATCAGAAATGATTGCCGCTTTTTCTGTGTCACCATCTAGAGGTTAGCATTGTACACGGGGTGGTCACCACGCCACCGCTTGGGTGTTATACTACGAATATACGAACCGGAGGGAACGTTCTTTATCACTATGCGAATTAAAGATGATCAGCTCAAGCGATTTATCCTCGATGCAGGATTAATTACTAAATCGGCTATTGCCGAGGCCGAGGTTGTTGCCAAAGAAGAAAATCGCACCCTGGCTGAAGCCATGATTGCGGGGGGCGTAATGAGTGAAGACGACCTCCGTCGGGTGGAAGCTTATGTACTCGGAATTCCATTTGTTTCACTCAAAGAAATGAAGATTGACTTTGAAGTGCTCACCATGATCCCCGAGCCAGTAGCCCGGACTCACAACATCATCGCCTATAAAAAAAGTGCAGACACCCTTGAAGTGGCCATGCTTGATACAGCTGATTTACCAGCGATCGATTTTGTAAAAAAGAAAGTTGGCCTCAAAATTCAACCTCGATTGACTGATGCTGAATCAATGCGGGCTGCTCTGCGTCAATACCAAAAAACCCTCAAAGATGAGTTTGGCGACCTGATCATGAAAGATGCCTCAGAGCTCAAGGTGCTCGCAGACGAAAGCGGCGAAGAAGTAAGTGAGTCTGACCTGAAAAAAGCCGCCGAAGATCTGCCGGTGGTGCGGATCGTCGATACGCTTTTGCGTCATGCTATCATTCAAGGGGCGTCTGATATTCATATTGAACCAATGGAAGAAGAGGTGCTAGTACGCTACCGAACAGACGGTATATTGCATGATGCGATGAAGCTTCCAAAGATCGCTGGTGGCAGTATTGTTGCTCGACTCAAGGTGTTATCTAACCTCAAGCTCGACCAAAAACGACTACCTCAAGACGGCCGATTTAAAATGGAGATGGATGGTCAGAAGGTCGCGTTTCGAGTGTCGATGCTCCCGGTCTTTTATGGTGAAAAGGTGGTCATGCGTCTGTTGCGAGAAAACCGCAGTGGATTTAGTTTAGAAGGAATAGGCTTCCATGGTAGTACGCTCGAACGGGTGCACCGCGCGACTCGCGCGACTACGGGTATTATCCTCGTGACTGGGCCAACAGGTTCTGGAAAGTCGACCTCGCTCTACACTGTACTCGATATTTTAAATACACCAGAGGTAAACATCTCTACCATCGAAGACCCAATCGAGTACCAGATGCCGCGAGTTAATCAGTCACAAGTCAAGCCAGATATTGGATTCACCTTTGCGGCTGGCTTGCGATCGCTCATGCGTCAGGATCCAGACGTGATCATGGTCGGAGAGATTCGTGATGAAGAAACGGCTAGTTTGGCGATCAACGCATCGCTAACGGGTCACTTGGTGTTGGCAACCATTCACACCAACTCAGCTTCGGGAACGATTGCTCGTTTGGTCGACATGGGGGCAGAGACATTTTTGCTCGTTTCCACCTTACGGGTAGCGATAGGTCAGCGACTGGTGCGTCGATTGTGTGATGATCGCATCCAGTACACGTTGAGTAAGGCTGAACAAAACGAGTTGGCTAAAAAGATCAATATGGATTTTGTTTTAGAAAACCTCAAAGAAGAAGGCGTGGTCGACCCAAAAGCTACCTGGAACACGATCCCGTTTTATAAACCAAAAGAAAACGGTGAAACCGAGGACGGGTATAAAGGTCGAATGGGTATCCATGAAGTGCTAGAGATTTCTCCTACCCTGAAAGAGATGGTAATGGCAGGCAAGACCGGTGACGAGGTTGAAACGCAGGCACGCAAAGAAGGAATGCTTACCATGCTTGAGGACGGAATTTTTAAAGCTGCCCAAGGGTCAACCAGTGTTGAAGAAGTACTACGGGTTATCAACGAATAATTAATTTATGCCAAAGTTTACGTACGTCGGGACCAACAGCGCAGGAGAAAAAGTCGAACAAACTGTCGAGGCAGCCGATCGATTTGCTGTCTATGCCGTAGCGCGAACAGAAGGGCATACTATCTCTTCTGTGTCTGAGGCAAGCGTATTCTCTCCGGGAAGGTTTTTCAATCTGGACGCAATAAACGCAAAATTAAGCCGGGTTAAAGGGGACGAGTTAGTGATGGTAACGCGAAACTTGGGGTCAATGATTACGGCAGGACTCACCGTTTCCCGAGCATTGTCAGTCATCGAACGGCAGACCAAAAATCCTAAACTAAAAATGGTGGTCACTAAAATGGTTGCTCGTATCAATAAAGGTGACGGGTTTGCTGAATCGCTCAAAGAGTTCCCGGACGTTTTTAATGATTTGTATGTAGCGATGGTTCGAGCTGGGGAAGAGGGGGGAAATCTCGCCAGTACGCTGCAGACCCTGGCGATTCAAATGGATCGAACCAATACTCTCAAGAAAAAAATCAAGGGTGCGATGATTTATCCCTCAATTGTGATGATTGTGATGGTGGTGATCGGAATCCTGATGATGATTTTTGTGCTGCCGCAGATTACTGGTGTGTTTGAAAGTATGGATACTGAGCTACCTGCTACCACGCAGTTTTTGATTGCTACGAGTAATTTCTTGGTTAATTACACTGTGCTAGCTCTGGGTGGGATGCTGGCAGCTATTGTTGGATTTATTTACGCACTACGAACCACGTGGGGGAAGATTGCTACCTCTTGGATCATTCCCAGGTTGCCAGTTATAGGTACCATGGCTAAAGAAACCAATGCTGCTCGTACCGCCCGTACACTGTCTTCACTGCTCAACTCTGGCGTAGACGTACTACAGTCAATTGAGATTACAGAGGAAGTGCTACAAAACGTATTTTATAAAAAAATCCTCAAAGAGGCTGGCGAGCGAGTCGAAAAAGGAACTGCTCTGTCAGAAGTATTTATTGAGCGTGAGGATCTGTATCCGATTCTGGTAGGAGAAATGATTCTGGTTGGGGAGGAAACCGGACAAATCGCCGGAATGCTTGGAGAGTTAGCAGAGTTTTATGAAAACGAGGTTGAACGCAAAACTAAAGACCTCTCGACTATTATTGAACCACTGTTGATGGTGGTGATTGGTGGAGGGGTTGGTTTCTTTGCTTTAGCTCTAATTGCACCAATTTACTCAATTGGTGACGCGATCTAAGATCATGCGTGCTCGTACTCGATTATCACAGGCAGGGTTCACTTTTGTAGAGTTGATTATAGTGACGTCGATTACAGTGATTATATTTGGCGCTCTTCTCTCTTCATTTCGATATACCCTTGATGTTATTTCCTTAAGTCGATCAAACCTCAGTGCCTTATCACTAGCAACTGAGCGAATGGAATTTTTCCGTTCATTACCGTATGACGACGTCGGAACCCTGACCGGTATTATTCGTGGACCGATTGTAAATAATCAGACACTCACCCTTAATGGTATCGAGTTTACTGAACGAATCGTGATTGACTACGTTGATGGTCTAGGTGATGGTCTGGCAGGTGCGGATGTGAATGGAATTCTTGAAGACTATAAACAAGTGAAACTAGAGTACGCCTGGGAATTGCGTGGCCAGAGCCACGATTTATCATTGGTGACTAATATTATGCCGCGTTCGATTGAGACTGATGTCGGCGGGGGATCTATTCGAATAAATGTTCTTGATCAAGACTTTATGCCATTACCTGGTGCAACGGTGCAAATTAGTAACGCTAGCAGTACTGCTCCTTTATATGAATCACGTGTAAGTAATGCGTCAGGTGAAGTGTTGCTTTCTGGAGTACCGGTTGATAGTAACTACCAATTAGTCGTTGGGGGTCCAATCGGAGGTAATGCATACTCGACTTCGTCCACCTACATTGCTGACTCGTATCTAGCAAATCCAGCGTCACCAGCTTTCTCCGTCAGCGAAGGTGGTATTTCTACCCAAACATTCATTATTGATGAGTTGAGTGATATCAATATCACTACCCTGAGCGCTATTACAGAAGGATCAGAATCGTATCTCTTTTCCGACATTAGTCAGATCGCCACCAGCACGCAAACAAATGTGGTGGGAGGAGATCTGGTTCTAGCTAATACTTTGGGAGTGTATGAGACTACCGGAACAGCGTACTTATCGACGATCACACCAGTACCGCTTGAGTCATGGGAGACAATCAGAATTGATGCTGATCTAGATTCAGCTACAGACTTTGTCGCTCAACTGTACACCGGTACGGCAGCGAGCGGTTATACTTTAATTCCTGATACAGAGCTAGCTGGAAACGTAACTGGATTTACCGACTCATTGATTGATATCAGTGGACTTGATGTTGGACTGTATCCAACCACAACCATTGGTATAAGACTCTCTACCACTGATACATCCGTCACTCCAGAAATAGACGAGGTCGCTGTTTTTTGGCGAGAGGCTGCTACTCCCCGCTCTGGTCAGACCTTGTTTGTTCGGGGTGATAAAATTTTGGGAACTGATAGTGCTGGAAGTCCGATTTATAAAGCTACCTCGACAGTCACCACCGATGCATCGGGCGAGGTTCAGTTAGAAGCTGTGGAGTTTGATATGTACACTGCAACCACATCAAGTGCATTCAGCCTAGCCTCAGCTTGTCCAGCACAGCCTGTTATTCACCGAGGAGGAGATGTTAGTGATGTTGAGCTGCTATACGTTCCCGCTGTTTCGCAGAGTCTTCGGGTGGTTGTGTCTGACGCTATTGGTCGAGCTGTACCTGGAGCAGAAGTGCGACTTAATCGGTCCGGGTACGATGTGACCCAGGTTACGAGTACTTGCGGACAGACATTTTTTGGCAGTGGAGTTGCGGCAGAAACTGATTATGACCTAACAGTTTCTGCGCCAGGCTACACCACACAAGTGGTATCGCCGTTAACCGTAGATGGAAGTGTAGTGGTAGACATAAGCCTTTCACCATGATGAGCTTTAGGTCCCAAAACGGTATGACGTTGGTTGAGATGATAATTGCTATCGGTGTTTACACAGTGTTGATGCTCGCGATCATAAGTAGTACGTCAACTTTTTATCGATACAATGCATATGCCCTCGAGCAAGCAAATGAGGTGGATAATGCTCGGCGGGGTGTGACACAGTGGAATAGAGATGCAAAAGAAATGACTACTGGTGAAGATGGTACTTGGCCGATGGCAATCAGCGGTGAACATCGGCTTGGGTACTATAGCGATACAGATCGAGACGATAGTGTTGAGTATGTTGAATATGTATTAGCGTCAACCACGCTGCGTAAATTTACTTATAACCCGATTGGTTCGCCAGCGACGTATGATCTTACAGCACCAGACAGTGAAGAAATCTTGTCAGAATATGTGCAAAACATTAACCAAGCCACCTCAACATTTTTCTACTATGATACCAATGGTGTCCAGCTAGCTTCGACATCACCGATCATTAACGTCCGCTATATCCAAATGCAGGTAGTTGTAAACATTGATCCAGATCGTAACCCCGGTGAGTTTATGCTCAGATCGAGCTTGGCACCACGCAACCTGAAGGATAATCTATAGATAGACATGCAAACACTACCATCATTAAAGAGTTCGCAAGCTGGCCAGTTATTGGTGCTGGTACTAGTGTTGGGTTCTGTATTTTTAATTATTATTAGCTCATTTATTAGCTCTGTAATTGCTCAGTCACAGGTAGTTGAGTTTCGTTTCCAACAGCAACAAGCCGGTGATATTGCTGAGGCTGGCCTCAATTACTACAAATGGTATCTGGCGCATAATTCAGGTGATATTAGTGGTGGTGGAGTGTACGAGTACACAGATCCTGAGTCAGGTCGAATTGGTGAATATGAGTTAGATGTGACCGGTAATTCTTACTGTGGGCAAATTTCATCAATTGAGGTGGAGTCAACCGGGCGGACAGACGCCAATCCTGACGCAGTTGCTATCATTAGTGCAAAGTACAAGCAGCCAACCGTGGCTGAGTATTCGTTTATAACAAATAGTGCTACCTGGTATGGTGATAGTCGGGTTATAACCGGTCCAGTGCATAGTAATCAAGGGGTCAAAATGGATGGCTTCCATAACTCCATTGTTGGAAGTGGTCAGTCCACCTGGACATGTACTAGTTCGTTTGGCTGCACCCCGACTTTATCAAATGCACCTGGCGTGCATACCAATAGCGGTAACGCAACTCCTGGTTTATTTCAGTCTGGTGTTGACCCAATTGATTTTTTGGGTTTGACGATTGATTTAGCACAAATGCGCACCAGTGCTCAAGCAGATGGTGTGTACTATGGTCCGACTAGTGGGTCTGGCTATCGGGCAATTTTTCAAAGTGATGGAACGGTGGATGTGTACCGAGTTACCAATACTCCTAGCTATACCTCCTTCTCATCAACAGAAGGTTATCATAACTATGAACGAAACGTTATTTTTAATCAGACGTTTTTGGCGACTGAAGTAATCGATCCAGGCTGCCCGGTTTTGTTTTTTGAAGATAAATTATGGATTGAGGGTGTGATTGAACAAAAGGTAGCCGTCGCAGCTGGACTCAATACCAGTAATGCTCAAAATAATATAGTAATTAATAACAACGTCACGTATCAATCTGGTACAGACGCAGGACTGTTGGCAATTGCTGAAGATGATGTCGATATTGGCTTTGTTGTTCCTGACAACATGACAGTTAACGGCATCTATATTGCTCAGAACGGCAGATTTGGTCGTAATCACTACGAATATGCTCATTTCAGCAACTACTATGATCAGTTTATCTCCCGCAATAGCTTGACTCGGCTAGGTTCAGTTGTTTCAAGTGGAAGAGTTGGGACAGAGTGGAGCAATGGACTTGGTGCTCATATATCAGGATTCCGGAATCGTTTCATTTCTTTTGACCGTAATCAGATTGATAACCCTCCACCACTGACCCCTTCTACTAACGACGTCTACGAACTGCAGGATTGGAGGCAAGAAGGATGATTTCTGACTAGTGTCAGAAATCAACCGATCTTTGCGTGAGCAAAGTGGCCGTTATAAGCAGCGCGAATAGGTCAAGGAGGACACAAGCTCTATAACCACGGTATACAAAAGCTTTGCCTTTATCCGCTTCTGACATACGACAGAGATCACTCTTCGTGCGCATGCTATAATTTCCCATATGAAAAAATCTGTTCCATTGATCGTTGGTAATTGGAAATGTAATCCAATGAAAACTATTGAAGCCAAAAAACTGGCAGCTGATACAGCTAAATTATTTAAAAAAAGTGATATACCGTACGTGGCGATCGCTCCGACTAACCTGCATATTTCAACAGTAGAGAAGAAAATTGCCAAGAGCCCGATTATGCTCGCTGCCCAAAATGTCTCACCGTACACCGTTGGTGCGCATACTGGTGAGCAGTCAGTTTCTCAACTGAAAGATAGTGGAGTCACAATGGTGATTGTTGGTCATTCAGAACGACGAGCTGCTGGTGAAACAGACCAGGATGTCCTGGTAAAGACGCAAGCTGTGCTCGCCGCCAAGCTCATTCCAATTATTTGTATTGGAGAAAAGAAGCGTGATTCTAACGGCAACTTTTTCAAAGAAGTTGAACAACAAATCAAAAGCTTCGCCCGTGAACTAACACCAGCACAACAAAAGAAAGTCATCATCGCTTACGAACCAATTTGGGCGATTGGCACTGGACAAACAGCAACCGCCGAGGATGTGAAAGAAATGCAGCTATTTATCGAGAAGATCCTCACTAAACTCCATGACCGCAAAACAGCGCAGTCGGTTCGATTGCTGTACGGTGGCAGCGTCAAGCCACATAACGCTGCCGAGTTACATACCATCGGGTCAATGGGTGGCTTCTTGGTCGGAGGTGCGAGTCTCAAGGCTGCTGACTTTATCGCTATCACTAAAGCTGTTTTGTAATATGCGACCAATCACACAAGCCGATGAACTCAGAGGAAAGTACGTAATCTTACGGTCGTCTCTTAATCTTCCGGTAGAAGATGGGGTTGTGACTAACGAGTACCGACTGATAAAGTCATTGCCCACATTGCGGTACCTACATGAAGCGGGGGCAAAGATAATCCTGATTGGACACATTGGTCGTAAGTCAGACGAGACCCTTCTACCAGTGTTTACTGCGCTTGAAAAACATTTGCCGTCTCATTGGGGAGGGGTCATTGGTAGTGCAGAATGTCTGGAGCGACGAGAGCTAATGGCTAACGGAGATATCTTGATGCTCGAAAATACCCGCCAGGACGAACGCGAGACCGCCAACGATCCAGCTTATGCTAAAGAGATTGCCTCGCTTGGAGAACTATTTGTGCTTGATGCCTTTGCGGTTGCTCACCGCGAGCAAGCCTCAGTGACCGGAGTGACTGCGCTACTCCCGAGTTATGCCGGGTTAACAGTGCTGCAAGAAATCAAAAAGTTATCAGCAGTTACAAAGCCAACTTCGCCATCGCTATTTATAATTGGGGGCGCCAAGTTTGATACTAAAATGCCGCTGGTCGAGAAATACCTGAATCTCTACAATCACATCTTTATTGGTGGTGCACTGGTAAACGATGTGCTCAAAGCCAAGGGGTATGAGGTAGGAACATCGCTTTTGTCTGATACGTCTCTCGTGGGTGTGGCGTTTTTGGATAACCCCAAACTACTATTGCCAGTTGACCTAGTGGTCGATGGCGGTATGGCTGGTAGGCGAACTTGTGAGCTAGATCAGGTGCAGCCAGACGAAGCAATCCTCGACGCGGGGCCAAAGACAGTCGCTATGCTGCGTGAATATATCAACCAGGCTGCTACCATTTTATGGAATGGCCCATTTGGAAACTATGAGGGAGGATATGTGGCTGCCACCGAAGCGGTGGCTAAGCTGGTTGCTCAATCAGACGCTACGTCAGTAGTTGGTGGTGGTGACACAGTTGCCGCAATTGAGAAACTAGGTATCAATGATCAATTTGATCATGTTTCGATCGGTGGTGGTGCAATGTTGGAGTTTTTAGAAAAAGGCACCCTGCCTGCGATTGAAGCGCTTAGTATTTAAGAGATCGTAGCTGACCAATTAAAAAAAGCCCTAGAGGGCTTTTTTTAATTGGTCAGCTACCGAATCCGCTTCTCCTGGCTGGTAGGAGGTATGTTTGACTGGCTGAAATATATGGTCATCAGCGAACCGCGGAATCACGTGTAAGTGAGTGTAAAATACTTCTTGGCCGCCATCAGCGCCGCAGTTAAATATCAAGTTGTTACCAGTAGCACCAAGAGTGGTTCGCTGAGCCTTAGCGATATTTTGTCCGATTGTCATAATGTGTATCAAAACCTCTGGGGCTGTTTCTGTGGCGTCGGTGCTGTGCTCTTTGGGAATTACTAATGTATGACCTTGGTTGGAAGGGTTAATATCTAAAAACGCCAGAACAACATCGTCTTCATACACTTTGACAGCAGGAACTTCACCAGCAATAATTTTTGAAAAAATCGTGTCCATATGGGTCTCATGCTACCATGAATCTACTATGTCTCTCTATCGCTGGCCAGCTGACACTCCCAACCCACTATCGGACACCCCTGGGGTCACGGCTTTGCAGGCTGAATTGCTGAACAATCGTGGAATACAGATCGACGAGGTAGCTGCCTTCATGTCACCCGACTACGAGCAGCATTTGCACGATCCACTATTGCTACACGACATCGAGTCAGCCTGCGTCCGTATCGAGCAAGCGATCGATGGTGACGAACACATCGCAGTATTCGCTGATTACGACTGTGACGGTATCCCAGGAGCGGTCGTGGCGCATGATTTTTTTACGGCTGCCAAACACGATAATCTAACAATCTATATTCCTCACCGCCACTATGAAGGGTTTGGGCTCAGTGTGGCAGCGGTTGAAAAACTGCATGAACAAAAAGTACAACTGATCATCACAATAGATTGCGGGTCGACCGATGTTGCAGCAGTCGAGCGTGCCAATGAATTAGGGATCGACGTCATCATTACTGACCACCATGAACCAGGCGAAGTCTTGCCAAAAGCTCTAGCGATTGTAAATCCAAAACTGGGCGATTATCCGTTCAAAGATCTGTGTGGAGCGGCAGTCATGTTTAAACTCGTGCAAGCACTACTAACCCGGCGGTCCTACGATCTGGTACCTGGTTACGAGAAATGGTGGCTTGATATGGTGGGGGTAGCGACGATCGCTGATATGGTGCCACTGCGAGGAGAAAATCGAGTGCTTGCACAATTTGGTCTGCAGGTCTTGCGTAAGTCACGCCGTCCGGGATTGCAACAACTCCTCAAAAAAGCTAAGGCCAATCAGGTGACACTGACCGAGGAAGACATTGGTTTTGCGATTGGTCCACGGGTAAATGCTGCTTCACGGATGGATACTCCCGAAGATGCCTTCCATTTGCTCACAGCGACAACAATAGAAGATGCTAGCCAGCGGGTAACACACCTAGAGCAGCTCAATCAGTCACGTAAAACAGCCGTGGCGCAAATGACCAAAGAGCTTCATAAACGTATGGAACAGCTAGAAGAAGTCCCGGCGGTGATTGTGTTGGGGAACCCAGAATGGCGACCGTCGCTAGTTGGGCTGGCGGCTAATAAACTAGCCGAAGAGCACGGTCGACCAGCTTTTATTTGGGGTCGTGACGGTAACGGGGTGATCAAGGGGTCGGCTCGCTCGGGTGGGGCCGCCAGTGTGGTGACGTTGATGCGTGCCATTCCTGAAGTGTTCCTCGAGTATGGTGGTCACCATGTAGCGGGTGGGTTTGCCGTAACTGACACAGGTATCCATACTTTTGGTGACGCCCTCAATCAGGCGCATGCAGATTTGGGTGAAGCGGCGTTTGTTAAAGAGGAAGTCGTCATAGACGCAGAGCTGCGACTAGAAGATGTGAACCAACTTTTAATTAATGACCTCAAAGTATTAGCTCCATTTGGGGCTGCTAATCACAAGCCTTTGTTTGCCTTTACGAAAGTCGCCCCAATCAGCGTCGAGCAGTTTGGAAAAACTAAAGAACATTTAAAACTTACCTTCGGGACTGAAACGGGCAAGGTGGAAGCTATTTCATTTTTTGCTAACCCTGATTCGTATTCTTCGACACCAAAAGTCGGCGAAGCGATGACTCTGTTAGCCTATATCGAACAATCGTTTTTCATGGGTCGAGCACAGATCCGGATGATGATTGTGGATGTACTATAGAAGGTGTATCAGCAGCGCCCTAACCGGCACTTCCACAGACACGGATCAAGTCCTATGCTCAAAATAAATAAAGATTTATTTTTCCGCAATGTCTGTGGAAGTCCCGGTTAGGGCGCTGCTTGTTGTCTGTTAGAGCAAACGTACTAGCTTTTTTCGCCATAAAGTCACCAAACACGTTTTTGTGGTACCCTACGATTATGGAAACAATAACTATATATACCGCTGGTACATCGCGTGGCAATCCTGGTCCAGCTGGCGTTGGGGTGCTGGTGCTTGATAGTGCCGGCGCAGAGTTGATCAAACATACAGCACCCATTGGTAATGCTGAAGATAATTTTGCGGCGTATCAAGCTGTGGTGGAAGCTTTTGAGCTAGCGCAAGAAAAACTTGGAGACAAAACTCGAGACCTAAAATTTGAACTACAGCTCACCAATGAGTTTGTCAAAAAGCAAATTAACGGCGAAGAACCGGTAACAGATGCCCGCTCGGTTTCGCACTTTATTCATACTCACAATTTACGAGTGCAGCACTATCCTCATATGACGTTGACCCTAGTGGAACCAGAAGTAAATAAAGCCATGAAGCTAGTGGAAGAATTGCTTGACGGACAGTAGGGTGGTGGCGTAAGGTGTTAGGTGCGGAAATTAGTCCGTGTAGTACAAAGGGAGAAAATAATGGACGGTGCAGATTTGGAGAATCTTAAGAGGGAGCGTAAAGACCTGGTAAAGCAGGTGAAGAGTGCGCAAGTAAGTCCAGGTTTTGATTCACTTGAACTTACGCAAATGAAAAAACGAAAGCTGCTCCTCAAAGAGGCGATTGAGCAGTTGGAGACACAGTCTCCCGGGTCAGGCATGGATGCGATGTTCGGTCACGGAGTTCCAAAAGGGTTTGCCATCGGCTAATCCTACACCGCTCGTCTACATATGTAGATTGGGTGGTTTTTATTTTGGTACAATTTTATATATGAACGGACTGCAGTTACTTCTATTATGGACTGCTTTTTTAATTGGCGTGATAATCGAAAGTCTATATACCCTCGACTTCATGGTTGTAGCAATATTGCTATTTGGAGCATTTCTTTCGGGATTACTGTGGCGACAAAAGAGTGACGTGTGGCTGTTGGCGATTAGCCTATGCTGCTTATTGCTGGTGCTGGGGGTGGCAAGAACTCAACAGTTTGAAGCACAATTTTTAGATTCTATATTGGCTCAGTCAGTCGGCAGTCAAGTATTGCTGGTGGGTACAGTAGACACAGAGCCAGACGAACGAGCAAACTTCACCCAACTATTTGTCGAGACCGAAACTGATCGGGTGCTGGTTCGAGCTGATCGATTTACTACTGCTTCTTATGGTGATGTAGTAGAAATAGAGGGTAGTCTAGAAAAGGCTGAACCGTTTACCACTGATATCGGTCGTACGTTTGATTACCCTAAATATCTTGAAGTGCGCAAAGTGCAATACATAGTCTCTTTTGCAAATGTTACGGTCCTTGATTCAAATAAAGGAAACTTGTTGCTTAGTTACTTGTACCAAGTAAAACAATTTTTTGTGTCGACCCTTGAAGATGCTATTAGTAGTCCGCAGGTTGATTTAGGTGTTGGGCTATTGCTTGGAGTTAAACAGGCTCTCGGGGATGATCTTGAAACGGCTTTTCGTCAGACGGGCATTATTCATATTGTTGTACTCTCGGGTTATAACGTCATGCTGGTAGTGGGCTTCTTTTGGTGGCTGTCTTCGTGGGTACTGCCGCAGCGCGGAAGAATAATTTTTGGGCTCGTGGGTATCACTTTGTTCGCTCTACTAGTGGGGCTCTCAGCTACGGTTGTGCGCGCCAGCATTATGGCCGCTATATTGTTGATGGGTAAATTGATTGGTCGTACGTATGATGTACTTCGAGCACTGCTATTTGCAGGAGCGATGATGGTGCTAATTAATCCCTATATTTTACTGTATGACATTGGTTTTCAATTGTCGTTTATGGCCACGCTAGGTTTGGTGCTTGTGCTACCACAATTTGAATCAACCTTGGCTACCCATTCGACTCAGCTCAAGTTCAGAGATCTGTTCTTTGCTACTGTTGTGACACAAATATTTGTCCTGCCATTACTGATGTATCACATTGGTGAAGTGTCACTGGTATCGGTGGTTGTTAATATGCTAGTACTTCCGGTAGTGCCAGTAGCGATGCTCCTCACGTTTGTCACTGGTCTCGTTGGCTCCGTGTCAACGACCCTTGGAATGCTATTTGGCTTTGTTGCCTACTTGCCACTACAACTGATTATTTTTATTGCCGAATTATTCTCAGCTTTCCCATTTGCAGTTGTGACAATTCCCAAGATTTCAGTTTGGGTGGTTGTATTGCTGTATGTCATCCTTGGGATAGTCTATGCTTGGTGGCGTCTTAGTCGAAGTACAACTGAACCACAAACCACTTCTCCACTACATGATGTCTCTACGTGGGAAGTGAAGGAAGAGGCTGCAATAAAAACCGACTTGGAATCACATGATTCCAAGTCGGTTAGTACTCCGGTATTTTTCCGTTAACTGTTACGCGAGCCGTTCTGCAACCACCTCCCAATTGATATTTTTGAAGAAAGCTTCGACGTACTCTGCTTTGTCTTTTGCGTTGTAGTCACGCATGTACGAGTGTTCCCACATGTCTAGTGCCAGTACTAGATCAACATCAGCTAGCTGTCCAAGATGTTGTTCATCAACCCAGGTTTGCACTAGTTGGTCGGTGTGTGGGTCGTGGTAGAGCATTGCCCAGCCGACGCCGCGAGTCATAGCGATTTGTTTGAAACGTTCGAGCCAAGCATCAAATGAACCCCACTGGAATTCAATCTTTTCTTTCAGCGTACCCTCTGGTAATGCACTTGCGCCACCTTCTAGTTGCGCAAAGTAGTACTCATGATTACGCATACCACCAAACTCAAATCCCAGTCGGCGTTGCATTTCGCTAATGGCGTAGCCGTTGTTGTCAGGATCAGCACTGTAGGCAGCGATTTTTTCTCGGATCAGGTTGACGTGCTTGACGTAACCTTGGTAGAGACCGAGGTGACCATCAATGGTTTCTTTTGAAATGCCATCAAGTTCGGGAATATCAAATGATACAGGTTCGTATTTCATAGGGAAGAACATATTATTGTAATGAGAACATTGTATCATGGTGTTATGGAACTGGTAGAACGACTCAAGGTGGCGGTGATAGGGATGTTTGTAGTGTTTGGCGGTTTGTTACTGTCGCTGACTGCGTCACAACCGTCACCGTACTTCCAGATTCATTTTCTTGATGTAGGACAGGGTGATGCTGTGCTTATACAGACGCCTGATGGATATGAAGTTTTGATTGACGGTGGAAAAAGTAGTGTAGTGTTGCAGCAACTAGCGAGCGTGCAGGCTTGGAATGACCGCGACCTGGATGTGGTTATTGCTACCCATCCTGACACTGACCATGTTGGTGGACTAGTTGATGTGTTGCGACGCTACAAAGTAGACATGATATTGCAAACAGAGGTTCGTAGCGATACTCCAGCTGCCACTGCTTTTTTAGCGGCGTTAACCGTAGAAAATGCGGTTGAAAAATATGCCCAAGCTGGTCAGGTAATTCAGATTGGAGCCTCAACGACAATCGAGGTTCTCTCGCCAGCTAGCGAGACAACCAATTGGGCCAGCAATGTCGCGTCGGTGGTGGTGCGGGTCACCTATGGTGATACAGCATTTATGTTGACTGGAGATGCTCCAGTTGGAGTGGAAGACTACCTGGTTGGTGCTTATGGTTCCGGCTTACAGTCACACGTACTCAAGCTTGGGCACCACGGTTCAAAGACTTCTACCTCAGAATTATTTCTCGACACGGTGCAGCCACAGTATGCGGTTGTGTCCGCTGGTATCGATAATAGCTATGGTCACCCTGATCAATCAGTCATGCAGCGGATTTTTGATCGCGATATACAAACCTCCCATACTGGAATTGATGGAACGGTTACGTATTATTCTGATGGACAACTAGTATGGATGGAATAGCGCGTGACAGTTTGCATGCCCACATAAAACAACCCAATCCCGCCATTTGACAGACAAATGGCGGGATTAGGCTATATAACTAAGTTTTCCCCATAGCATAATTGCTATGTTGAAGCGTAAACAGTATAAATAAAAGTAACAAGGAGGCCGACACCGTTTAGGTGTCGGCCTTTCTCGTGTATTAATAAATAAGCTATAGAAACATGACAACAACATTTACCAACCTTCGAACCATCAGCCTTGCTCTTGTGATAGGAGCAATGCTAATGGCTGGAATCATGATGCCGGTGCACCAGGCGACGGCTCAGCAAGTGAGCACTACAAGTTCAGAACTGGTGGCCGTTGAGCTTGAGAGACAAAAACTACTACTCGAGTTAATTCATACATTGCAAGAAACCATTTTAAGGTATGAGCGACAATTAACAGTTGAAAGAGGACAAACTCCAGGTGAAAACTTAATCAATCAAAATAGTGTTGCTTATACGCAAAAACAAGTACGCCTGTATGAAAATCCAGACTACAGTGATGAATATGTCTCACAAAACAAGGAAGAGTTGGGGGAGGTAGTACAAGGGCCAAAATTAGTTGATAAAGAGGTGTGGTGGGAGTTTGAGTTTCGAGATGGTAAAAGAGGATGGAGTCCAGAACAGTATTTTACTCGTGAACCATCTGTTGTTTTAAGGATTGATACTGACCAAGATGGTATGCATGATGTGAAAATGCGTTTTATTGGGGAATATGATACAGACGGATTTTATGTTGAGCCAGCAGAAGATGGTACCTACATAAAATACAGAGGTGATTCTGTGGAACCCTTTTCAGTCAAACAATTGTAAAATAAAAAACAGCTACCCATTGGTAGCTGTTTTTTTGTTGTGTCTTGAATTAGATCAACTTGGCCTTTTTGAGTGTTACGTACGCGCCGTTCTTGGCGATAGTCCGCAAAGCTGCTGCAGACACTTTGACAACTACGTGCTTGTCGATTTCTGGTACGTAGATTCGTTTCTTTTGGAGGTTCGGCTTACGCATTACTTTACCACACGGGTTAAACTGCGTCGCACGGGTGCGGTTTGAGTATCGTCCTCCGACTTGGGTTGCTTTTCCTGTGATTTGACAAACGTTAGCCATAGATATTTCGATTAGTGGCGCCATACTACCATGGTTGGTTGAATATGCAACCTGTTTTAAGGTGCGAAGCGGATATAAAACAGCAGTACTCGTTTACGGGTGCAACCTCCACGAAGAACGAAGTCGCTCAATTGGTTTGGTATATCAAAAAGAATTGCGGTATAGTACTGGGACTATGGATCCACTACAAATCGCGATGATTGTTATCCTTATTATATCTGTCGTCATCCACGAGATGGCACATGGTTTTGCGGCCGATTGGCTCGGGGACCCGACTGCCAGGTTGCAAGGGAGATTGTCACCAAACCCAATTGTGCATCTTGATCCGTTGATGTCGGTTATTCTACCGGGACTACTTATAATGAGTGGATCCCCTATTCTCTTTGGTGCCGCCAAGCCAGTACCGTATAACCCCTACAACTTCACTAATCAAAAGTGGGGTGAAGCAATCGTAGCTGCTGCTGGCCCAGCTTCAAACATTGCCCTAGCGATTATTTTTGCCATGATTGTGCGCTTTGCTGATGCATTAGCTTTGTCAGAAACCTTTATTGTACTGGCGGTGCAGGTCATTATCCTCAATATTTTCTTAGCGTTCTTTAACTTGGTCCCAATTCCACCACTCGATGGGTCTAAAATCCTGCCTAGATTACTCCCGTATTCAGCGCGGATGGGGTACGATCGATTTCGAGCGTTCCTCGAGCAAAATGCGTTTATTGGGTTTGGACTAGTGATTTTCTTCTTTGTGGTATTCCTAGCTGAGCCATTGTATCGAGTAACACAAATACTGACGTTTTGGTTGATTGGCGCGTAGAGGTACACCTTGCAAAATAACGTCACTGTAGTACATTACACCAGCTACATTATGGCAACAATTCAACAATTAACCCGTAAGAAGCGAACCGACAAGGCGCGAAAGAGTAAGCGAGCGGCTTTGGAGACTGGTTTTAATAAAATCAAGAACCAACCAAACTCTTACTTCTCTCCGTTTAAACGTGGTGTATGTACTCGAGTAACAACGAAGACTCCGCGAAAGCCGAACTCTGCGATTCGAAAGATTGCCCGAGTCCGACTATCAAATGGTCAAGAAATTACCGCGTACATTCCAGGTATCGGACACACACTCCAAGAGCACTCAGTAGTGCTTGTACGAGGAGGACGTGTGAAAGATATTGGAGTCAACTACACAGTTGTACGTGGAAAGTACGATGCAACTGGAGTAGACGCACGACGAATGGGACGCTCTAAATACGGCGCTAAAAAGCCAAAGGCTTAAGCCAGCCGGGGGACTGGGTCCCTCATTACAAATAGTTTATATTCGCTACAGATCATATGACGCGATGCGAAGGGGAGACTCTAAGGCATCAGATTATGCGAAGAATGAAAATTGTTTTTGCTAACAATATCATTCGCACTAATTAACAACATTATGCGACGACCAATCAAAAAACGTCCAATGGTATCTGCGGATATCGTACATGGATCAGTTGATGTCGAACGCTTCATTAACTACATCATGCTCGACGGTAAGAAGGAAACCGCGCGCAAGATCGTATACGGAGCATTCGAGATCATCAAGGCTGACAAAGACACCAGTGATGATCCAATGGAAACGTTTAACGCAGCCCTGCGGAACGCCGGACCACTGATGGAAGTTCGCTCACGCCGAGTCGGTGGAGCCAACTACCAGGTCCCTCGTGAAGTACGAGCGGAACGACGACAGGCACTAGCCTACCGATGGCTGATTGCAGCAGCACGAAAGCAAAAGGGAACCCCAATGCACAAGTGTCTAGCCAAAGAGCTATTGCTCGCAGCCAAAGAAGAAGGAGACGCAGTCAAGAAGAAGGAGGACACGCACAAGATGGCGGAGGCCAACCGAGCGTTTGCCCACTTCGCCTGGTAATCCCAGTTTGGACGAATTACTTCGTTACGTTCACATAAAAAGTCGTTCGCTGGACTTATGTCCCGCTCACAACTTTTTTGTTCCGTGCCTCGTACTTCAATCCAAACTGTAATCACCAGAACAAAAGGCCGGAGAATTTGTGAATCATATCTTATCGAGTGATTTACAAATTCTCCGGCTTTTTTTGTCCGAGCACTTTTCCGTCTTTATCTTTAGTGTTATAACAACCATGGGTTCTTATTAGGAGGAAAATCAATGTTTACCCAACCAAAATGGTTTCGGGAAAACTTTGCGCTTTCCCACGCCATAGCAGGTATTGTTGTTAACTCGCTAGCTGTCGTACTGGTTAACTTAGATAAAACATTTGGAGAAGTAAGTGTTCTGGTTGCAAGACAGGCAGCGATGACGTTCCTTTTTACCGGTTTGCTGGTGCCACGGGTACAAAGTCGAGCTGTCGGCACGAATTGGTTACAGGTAATTACGTACGGGATTCTCATTCCTGCAACACTAGTTGCTGTTGCGTCTGTGTCTGCGCACTGGTATTGGACCAATGAAGTACGGAACATCCTCGTTCCGTTTTCTGTGAGTATAGTTTTGAATAGTTTTCTGGTTTTGGCGCGGCGTGCTGGTCACGAAACATTCATTTCTCAAGCTCGTTGGTTTGTAAAGTTGACTGGATTCGCTCGTTGAGCGGACCCAGTCTTTTGTTATGACAGTTCGTTATGCGATGAAGGTTAATTCGTTCTCTAAAATATTCATGCAAATGCATCATGATGAGGTGCAAGAATTAAAGCTCAAGATGTTTTTAAATATCACGAACATACTGAATGGAATCATCCAACTACCAAATAGAAACCACCGTAAAAACAAATAAATTATATTTGACTTTAATATAATTACGTTGTACTTTGCTTTGTAGCAACTCTGCTCACAAATAAAGCTCTTATGGAGGAACTACAATGGTTGATTTTACTGGAAGCTCTGGTGCATACCAGCTTACAGAACCTCAGATGGCACTTTTGAAGTGTCTTGTGCCAGCGATTGATATCGTTGGTGATGTGAACTCAAACATGCTTGCTTATGTTCGTACAGCTGTTCGTTACCTTCGTTCAACTGGTTCGCCTGCAATTGATGTGTTCATTACTTCTCCGGGTGGAAGTGTTGACGCGGGACTGGATATTTACGACGAACTCCGTTTGTATTCAGGCAGAAAAACAGCAACCATCAATGATAAGGCGGCTTCTATGGGTGCAATTATATTGCAGGCTTGTGAAGTCAGACGTTGTGCGTTGCATAGCCATGTACTCATCCATCACATCTCGACCGGTCGAGTTACACTCGATACTTTGCGTTCTCCCAAGAAATTGGATGAGATGCGCAAGCGCATGGAAAAGGATCAGAGTCGTCTTGACACTATCCTTGCCCACCGGACTGGAAAAACAAAGGTAGAAATCCGTCGCGCCTGTGCTAAAGATGAATTTATGAATGCAGGGGAGGCGCTAGCTTTTAACCTCATTGATGAAATCGTTTAAAATAGTAACTGCATTCGTTGTCATGCGGGTGCGTTTTTTCTTTTCCGAACGAATTAAATAGAGTATAGTGCTTTAGCGAAAGGCTGGGGTGCTCATGTGGTGACCTAGTGAAAGTTGTATGATACTCACTTTCGTAGTCGGTCATCTTGGCGAGAGAGGCGGGTCGGCGCGAATCGCGACCACGCTGCCATCGGGGTCTGGACTATACTCAGGCTCTATTGTTCAAAAAGCCCTGCGGGGTGTACTGTGAACGTTGACCGCACTGGCGCAGGTTTGTTTCGACAGACGTGCGCCTTCTGCTATATTTATAAAATATGAAACTCTATCACGCGTCAAAGCATCGGTTCGATGTGATCAAAAGAAGTCAGGCGCAGCATCCTGCAGCCGACGAGTTTGGGGTGCAGGCGGGGGAGCTGCAAAATAAAATCTACTTCTCTCCAAACTTTGGTTTTGCGCTCGCAATGGCGGCCGGGCCAAATGGTATGACTAGTTTGCGCGACGGACAGATTAGTTTTGAACATCAAGATGAATTTGAACCAGAGCGTCCAGTATATATCTACGAAATTGATTCAGAATTGATCCCTAAGGAACTGCTCGAACAAGTCGATGACGAACAAGTTGCTATTGATGTAGACGAAATCAAGGTAGAGGTTGTTCATGAATTAAAAGCAGAAAAAGTGTTTGAACACTATGAACTAACCGAATGGAAGCAGTCTGACGAAAGGAGGAAAGAAATGAAGTTTATATAAAACAAAATCCGCCCGTCAGATTGCTCTGGCGGGCGGATGGTTTTCAAAACGGAATGGCTTTCTGGTATCTGCCCAGCACCCATTCAGTGGTGAAGCCAGTGTCAGAGATTGGCCGCTCTTTACGGGTTACTGGATGACGCATATCGCTAGCGCTTTTTCGTGAATGCAATCTACCACTCATACACAGCTTGATTTCTTCCTCGCTTGGTGCACAACCATCAAAGTTTTCATAGAGCGTTTTTGCCGCAAACGGCGGCTTTGTATCATCGCTTGTCATAGCATTTCCTTTTCTGTTCTAAAGAAACATTGCCATGTTTCATGTGTCGATGCAATAGAGATTGCCTGACGCTAACTAAACTATTATTGACTTTTGAGCAGTCGAGGATACTATAAACATATCTGAACGAAAGGAGTTGACAGCATGATTGAGCTAGACCAAGTTCTTCATAAACCAACCCCTCCTCCAAACACTGAACGTTGGCATATCATCATTCAAGGACATCCAGAAGAATTGCTGGATGCCCTGGAAGTTATCGCAAACTACGAGCGACACGTTATCCAGACTGCGGAGTGGCTTGCTGAAGATGAGCTACTCATTTGTCTGCATTGGATAGATGATGTTATCCCACGTTTTGTCGAGCAAGATATATATAGCGTCAATGAAGCTATAGAAATTAAATACAACGGAAAGGGGGTATGTCATGGACATAACAATCCGTGATCACAAATTGACCCCGTTACAACATGTATCTGGGTCATTTTTTATTTTAGTTCTTCTACCTCCAAAGACCGGGACTACGGGGATTAGTACGCTGGTAATATCCAATGTAAAAACCGCCCGCGATGTCTCGCGGGCGGGGTTATCTATCGAACTGTTCGGTTCATTAGGTATAGCCGAGGCTTTAAAAGTCGCTCTAATTTTTCTTGCAGTTCCAGCAGCTCGTAGTCTGTCTGTTTCATGATGAGAAAACCAACGACACCGTGCAACCGGTCAGCTACAGGATCATGCAACTGAGATTGAGATGTAAAGAGCTTGCCCCAGGTCTCAAGTATTGGGTGCTGGGGTGCAACCCGCTGTAGTCTTGCAAGCAGTTCAGTCACAGCGTCTGCCAGAGGGTCACCGGAGGTCGGAGGAAGGGTGTACGTTGTCATGGTCAATCCTTTCTTGTCTGTTGCTATACTGACACATTTTTCTCTCTGACTCAATCTTGCTACACTACACCTATGAAATACGAACGACTGAAGTTAGGAGAAGTATTACGATTCTGGTTTGAAGAGCTGACACATGAACAGCGGTTTAGTGGGGATGCGAAGATAGATGAAATGATCACTGATCGCTTTAGCGACATTCACAAAGAGGTAGCTGCGGGGGAGTTTTGGCAGTATCGCACACAAGTGCACTCGTACTTGGCAGAGGTGATTGTACTTGATCAATTTTCGCGGCAGCTGTTTCGAGATTCTGGCCAAGCATTTGCGTACGATGGTATGGCGCTCACCCTAGCTCAACAAGCAATCGCAGCTGGGTTAGATCAACAGCTTGATCCGCCTCAGCAGATGTTCTTGTATATGCCGTTTATGCATAGTGAGTCGAAACTAATCCATGCGGCAGCGGTGCCTTTGTTTGAATCACTCGGTAATCCCGAGACGCTCAAATATGAACACATCCACAAAGACATCATCGACCAGTTTGGCCGGTACCCACACAGGAATAAGCGGTTGGGTCGCGAGATGACATCAGCCGAGCAAGAGTATCTGGCGAACAATCAAGAGAGCTTCTTTTAAGTTAGGATCGATAAACTTTGCTACAATTAAAGTATGAAAACAAATTATGTCATCTATGGCTTAGTGGTAATTGCGCTTGCAGCTGGACTATTGCATCTATTTACAAAGGAAGCAAAAGCACCGGTAATGGACGAGGGAGGTGATGGCGTTATGTGTACTGCTGACGCTATGGAATGTCCTGATGGATCATATGTTGGACGAGTCGCACCTAGTTGTGAATTCGCGGCGTGTCCAGAGGTGCCTGCCGCTGAAACTAATCAAATGATCCAGGTGACGGCACCGCAACCAGGACAAACTATCAGCAGCCCATTACAGTTGTCAGGCGAGGCAACCGGGCCGTGGTATTTTGAGGCTTCAGCCCCAGTGGAGTTACGTGACTGGCAAGGAAATGTAATAACTCAGAGCTATATCACCGCGCAAGGTGATTGGATGGTGACTAATTTTGTCGCCTTTACTGGCGAAATTACATTCACCTCACCGTACACTAGTGGTGATCCAGTCGAGCAGCAGCAAGGTAGCTTGGTATTCAAAAAAGATAATCCTTCAGGCGAACCGCAATTTGATGATGAGCTAGTGGTCCCAGTAATGTTTGCACCACAATAGAAACAAAAGCGCACCAATTGGTGCGCTTTTGCTTCGTGATATACTGCGTATTATTTCCTAAGTATTTTAATATGGAAGGAGCACCAAAAATGCCAACACCTGAAGCAGCAAACCGGAACAAATCTCCGGAAGCTGTGGCATCAGTTGAAAACCTTTCTGACTGGCGTGAGCTGAAAGAGCAGGCTCCAAATCAGTTTGAAAAGGAGCTGAAAAACAAGTTTGATGATGTAGAAAGTTTTGAGGAAATGGAACCAGTTGAGAAAGCGTTGGCTCTCAAGGAACTGCAAGAAAAGTTAGTGTCAGAAGGTAATCAAAATCGATACGTAGATGAGTTAGTAGCAGAGCGAATAGCTTTTGAAATGGAAGCTACAGATGATGTAACTCGGTCTGAATTTAAATTACCCCTCCGCTCACCGCTTGAAAGGCAGCAAGAATCAACTGAAACATTTAATGAGGAGTCGCCAGATTGGTATAATGAAATACTTGGATACACTCCCCAGGCAGGCAATGGAGTGAAGGTTGATCAGCAGCAAGAATTGAGCCCTGGCCAGCAGCGAGCAGCTGCGTAATTATTATAAAGTTCTTTTGTACCTATGACCTTTGATTTTGACGCTGAAATTAAACAACATCTAGATGTTGTTAAAACCCTTGAGCGAGTACCTGGTGTGTTTACCGCTTCGCTCGACGATACCTTTTATAACAAAGCGTGGCTGCGGGATATTTATTTTATTACCCTTGGCTTTCTTGAGACTGGCGACATGGAAACTACTAAAAATGCCGCCAAGGCGCTTTTGTCTGTATTTGTAAAACACAAAGACAAGATTAATTGGGCGATAGAAAACAAGCCACAGGAAGCCTGGCAGTACATCCATGCAAGGTTCCACCCAGAAACATTTGAAGAGTATTGGGAAGAGTGGGGGAATAGTCAAAACGATGCAGTCGGAGAAGTTTTGAACTTACTCGTCACACTCGAACTAATGGGTGAAGGTGTTATCGAGACTAGAGACGAAAAAGAGATGGTGCAAAAGATAGTTGATTACCTGGTGGCGATCGCGTACTGGCAAGATGATGACAATGGAATTTGGGAAGAAAACCTCGAGGTGCACGCATCCTCAATCGGGTCATGTGTTGCCGCACTTAAAAAAGCCAACCAACTAGACTGGCTTGAGGTGCCAGATGTCGCGATTGAACGAGGTGAGCACGCTTTGCGAGCTCTCTTGCCGCGCGAGTCCGTGTCTAAGTTCACTGATCTCGCACTACTTACCTTGATCTATCCGTTTAACGTAACTACCGAAGAAGAAACTCTCGAGATTCTCAAAAATGTCGAGTATCACTTGGTGAAAGATCGTGGGGTGATCCGGTATAAATTTGACCGTTATTACAACAACAACATTGACGGTTTTAGTGAAGAGGCGGAGTGGTGCTTTGGTCTCGCCTGGCTCTCGATTATTTATGCTGAGCGTGGTGATAAAGAAAAAGCCTACTATTACTTGCGCCGATCCAAAAACGCAGTCACGCCAGAAGGGGTGGTTCCAGAGTTGTATTACTCAAATACTGACAAGCCAAATCCCAATACTCCGCTTGGCTGGGCCGAGAGCATGTATGTGGTAGCCCTGCAAAAGATAAAAGAACTCGAGATGCAAGGATAAATAAATAAAAGTCGTGGACTGTGTCCACGACTTTTATTTATTTCAGAATATCCTCGACCAGCTGGTCGTTGATGCTTGGAGAAATTCCAATGGCCACTAACTTTTCTTTATGGTACAGCGCAATATGAGATAGTTGCTCGGCTGCCAGGGTAGTGCAGATCAATTCAACTTCGTTGTGTGGTAGGGAGAGCAGTTCCGTCCCTGAACCAGCCATGCACCAGTCGGCAGTGTCTGGGTGCAGACATTCTAGCTTGCCTCTTGCACTGCGTAATTCTTTGGCGATGACTGCTTGGCTTAGTTCGTGAGTTTTCTCCACCAACTCTTGGGGTGTAAAAGATAGCGCCCAGGTCTCTTCTACTACTAATTGGAGTTTTGTCTTTTTCTTTTTCTTATTTTCGATCAAGCCAAGGGTTGGGCCAATGATTGCCAACCCCACAATTCCAAGGACCAGGTTTTTTGGTTCTTTGTATGTGGCGGCCCAGGTGGCTAGTGCACCACGAGCGGTGTAGGCTTCTGGTTGTTCGTCTAGTTCTTGCATGAGCCAGTGGGCTACCCGAACCGCATCGTGTTGGTCAACCGGCACTGCGTAAGAGGAAGGGGTTTCAATCGGGAGGCTGACCGGATGCCAAAACTGGTTTTGTACATAGTGCGCCAGACTTTCAGCAAAGTCGGCATCAGTGGCTGCATACGCTAGAACTGCTTGGGTATGATGAACATGCTGGAGGGCATTTTCGACTAAGGTTGAATGTGATTCTCTATTCATGAAAGTGGCGTTATGAATAAGTTACTTATCTTATTATAGTATAAATGATTTACGACTGCTTATGACTCCTTATTCATAACTACTAATACTTGCTAGTATCGATTCTATTTCAACTTGGTCCATGCGTACGAACACTATCTCGTAACCAGTTTCATTGGTATCAAACAAGTAGGCTATCGAGTCAGTCGAGGCGTAGGCCAGATGTCCAGATATGTCGGTCGTTGTAAAAGGGTTGATTGTAGTGGTTTCTACTGGAGCGTAGGCGGTCTTCAGTAATAGAAATGTCGCCGCTGCGTTTTTGGTGCGATGGTTTGAAAATAGTCCTGCGGTGCTACGCGCAGTCATCATGACAGCGGTAATAAATGAGCGGTCACTCTGACACGGGTTGGTTGCGTACACACTGGTGAGGGTGTTGCATAACGATGTGATTCCAGCTGCAGTTGTATCAGACTGTCTCGCTATAAATCCATCTTTGTGCGGCTCCATTGCAGTTATCAGATAGTAGGCATTTGAATCCTGATCAGAAAAAACTGTCTGCCTTCTATTTTCTGGTACTAGTACATCGGTTTGGGTAAAGAAATGTGGGATGTGTAGCGATCCGTACATCGTGCTGCTGGCTGTACTGGTTGACGCTGGTAGAGCAAGCTCTGGGCCAGGCGCTAGTTTGGTTGCGCTGTGATCTTTGGTTTGGTACATAGCCAGTCCCCAAAAGGCTGTAGCGGTGAGCGTCTTCCAAAAGATAGCTATAAGCAGCAACAGGAACACGGTCCCAAGCAACGCTTTTTTGATAAACTCTCGCATGTGAGTACTGTACCATTAGTTAGTAATTACTTGCACTCACATGTGACTACGGTATGCTGTCACCCATGAATCAACGAGATGGAATCATCGTATTTAAAGACGTGTCATTTGAGCATGACGCAACCAAACCTATCCTTAAAGAGACTAGTTTTGTTGTGCGTCGGGGAGCGAAGTTTACACTGATGGGTCAAAACGGCGCCGGTAAGTCGACCTTGTTTGGATTAATTACCGGTAAGACAGATCCAGACGAGGGAACAATCAACCTACAGCCTCGCACCACCATTGCCGAATCACGACAGATCATTCCTCGCAAGGAACTAGAGCTGACTGTACGAGAATTTTTTGAAAACTGCTTTACTGAAAAAGTCTATGACATTGATCCTAAGATCGATGCGGTACTAGAGGTGGTAAATCTGACACCACCAGAGTCACAAGCTGACACGTTTAAAGATCGCATCATTGGTAGTTTTTCTGGTGGCCAGCAAGCGCGGCTACTTCTTGCTCAGGCACTTATTCAAAATCCAGACGTACTTTTGCTCGACGAGCCAACCAACAACCTCGATACGGCCGGTATCGAACACCTGACAGAATTCTTACGTGAATATAAAAAGACCGTGATCGTTATTTCTCACGATGCTGATTTTCTTAATGCCTTCACCCAAGGTGTTCTATATCTGAATACTCAGAATCGCCAACTCGAGCAGTACAATGGTAACTACCACAGTGTGGTAAAAGAGATCGCTGCCCGAGTCGAGAAAGAAAAACGACAAAACGCCGCGATGAATAAACAAATCCAAGCTGACAAAGACAAGATCAACTACTTTGCGGCCAAAGGAGGAAAGATGCGTTTAGTCGCGAAGAAAATGCGAGCTGAAATCGAAGAGGCCGAAGACAACAAGATTGATGTGCGTCGTGAAGATAAATCAATCCGTCCGTTTACTATCGATCCACACCAAGACATTCCTCTCGAAGTATTGAAGCTTTCATCGGTAACCGTGATTAGAGATCACCAACCAAAAGAAATGGAATGTGACGTAACCTTGAAGCGGGGCGAACACCTGCAAATTGTTGGGCCAAACGGTATCGGCAAGACGACGTTGCTTGAGAGTCTTGCTGGAGGAACGGCTACCGGTGAAGAGGTGGCAAATGGAGTCAAGATCGGCTACTACCGCCAAGACTTTTCAAACCTTGATTTTGATAAGTCAGTGTTTGAAACTCTGATGGACAGTATGAAGAAAAAACTAGAAGAAGACATGCGTTCGATCGCTGCTGGATTCCTCTTGTTTGGTGATGTTATGAAATCAAAAGTTGGCGACCTCTCTGAAGGTCAGAAAGGATTGGTGGCGTTTGCAAAACTAACTATGGAAGAACCAGGCTTACTGATTCTCGACGAGCCGACCAACCATATTAACTTCCGCCATATCCCGGTAATTGCCGAAGCTCTTAATCAATATAAAGGTGCCATGATCCTGGTATCCCACGTTCCTGATTTTGTCGAACAGATTAAGATCGACGACGTACTTGATTTGAGTAAGTTGAAACCTGCTAAAAAGTAAGTAACAAAAACCAGCGACTCACGTCGCTGGTTTTTGTTACACTACACACAATGAAAGCTGACTTGCATTACATTTATATTCTTAAATGTATCGATGACACGTTGTATTGTGGCTACACCACTGACGTTGAGCGTCGGTTGGATGAACATAATGGAGAAACAAAAATTGCGGGAGCAAAATACACCTCTGGCCGTCGTCCAGTGCAATTGCTGCACCATGAATCTTTTGCTACTCGCAGCGAAGCCCAAAAGCGAGAAGCGGAAATAAAAAAGTTGTCCAAGCAGCAAAAGCTGCAGCTAGTAAGGGAGCGGTAGGTATTTTTGTATCCTTGGGCTGACACTGTATACTGGCGCCTATATGGAATATAGAAAATTAGGAAACACCGACATAGAGGTACCAGTGATTTGTCTGGGAACAATGACCTGGGGTCAGCAAAATACCGAAGCAGAAGCACACGAGCAACTTAACTATGCCGTCGATGAGCGGGGTATACGATTTATCGATACTGCAGAAATATATCCAGTGCCACCAACTGGCGAGCTGCAGGGAACTACAGAACGATACATCGGATCTTGGCTCAAGGATCGAACTGACCGTGAGGATTTATTTATTGCTAGCAAAGTAGCAGCCGCGGGATTCATAACTACCCGCAGCGTTGGAGATAGACCACGGCTGGATAAAAAAAGTATTACAGATGCTATCGATGGGACATTGGAACGACTGCAAACTGACTACGTTGATTTATACCAAATTCATTGGCCGGAGCGTAAAACAAACTTTTTTGGTCCTCGTGCGTATGAGCATAATGAGACTGACGACTCGACTCCGATAGCAGAAACATTGGAAGCCTTGGACGAACTAGTTAAGGCGGGGAAGGTAAAACACATCGGTGTATCAAATGAAACACCTTGGGGTGTTAATGAATACTTACGTATAGCTAAAGAAGAAAACTTGCCGCGGATCGTGTCGATTCAAAACCAGTACAGCTTAACCAATCGTACATTTGAAATTGGACTCTCAGAAATTGCGATTAAAGAGCAGGTTGGATTGCTCGCGTACTCCTCGCTTAACATGGGGGTACTAACAGGGAAGTATCTTGATGGGGCAAAACCAGCTGGGGCGAGGTTCACAGAAACGATGCGCAACAGCGAACGTTACAATCCACCACACGCTGAACCGGTTACCAGAAAGTACGTCGAAGTTGCTCGCAAGTATGATTTGTCGCCGGCCGAAATGGCACTAGCGTTTGTGGCCGCACAGCGCTTTACGACTTCGGTAATAATTGGTGCTACCAAAATGGATCAGTTGAAATCATGTATCGACGCGGGAGAGCTGACGCTCAGCGAAGAATTGCTGGCAGACATTCAAGCTATCTACCACGTGCATCCCGATCCAACCGTCTAAGTCATGTTTGGTAAAATGATTGCAGAATGAGTAACGACGTACACGAGATACTTTGTTCACAGTTTTTACTTTCAGTCATTTTTTTATTGCAAATGTGCGTATAATTTACGTAGATCCTCCACTCAGTAGAGGGTGTACCAATAAATTATTTTAATATGCCAACAGCAAAAAAAGCTGCACCAAAAAAGAAGCTTGTAAAGAAGCCAGCAGCAAAGAAGACAGTAAAAAAGTTAGTTGTAAAAACAGCAGCAAAGAAACGAGTTGCAAAGAAGGTTGTCAAAAAAGCTGCTCCAAAGAAAAAAGTTGCCGCTAAAAAACCAGCAGCAAAAAAAGTAGTTAAGAAGACAGTTAAAAAAACTGCTCCCAAAAAGTCAGCCACTAAAAAGAAATAAGTATATGGCCAAAGGACAAGATAAGAAAAAAGAAGTAAAGAAACCAAAAAAAGAAAAAGTGAAAAAGGTGTAGTACAAAAGACCGGCGCATAACGCGCTGGTCTTTTGTGTAGAGAACTATTTTGCTTTCTTTTGTTTCAGTAGCTTAGAGACACCGATAGAAGTGACAAAGATTAGTAGGGACAGTGCAAGAAACTGCGGTTCTAATAAATTAGAACTAAATCCATTAGCGCGGAATTCTTCAACATTGAGTGATGCTCCAATCGAGACAAATGTTGTCGTACCAAGTATGATCCCGAAAAAGGTCGCAGCGATAAATGGAATAAATTTTGTACGCAGAATACCGGCCGCATAGCTTGTTAGATCAAACGGCATAAAAATAAGTCTCATGGTGAGAACTGTTGAAAATGTGTGCTCGCGCAAGACAGTGGCGTAGTTGCCAAGAGCAGAGTTTTCAAGTTTTAAATTAGCACCAAAAAATCTTCCAACTGTGTATGCGACACCAGCGGCCATGGTCGCTGCAATTATTGTGAGTACGGTGCCCCATAGCAGGCCAAAAAATATCCCTGACAAAATCGTTAAGGCTGTAGCAGGGAAAAATGTAACGGGCCGAACGGCGTAAATCACTACATACAATAGCGGCCCCCAAATTGTCATCGTAATAACATCAAATATATTGATAGCTGTTTCAGCTGTTGTTAATCCTTGAACTGCCTGATATCGATTAAGTGCAACTATAGCTGTAACCCAAATCAACGCCGCCAAAATAGTTGGGGTGTGTCGTTTAATACTTTTTGCAAGATCGTTTTTTAATTCAGCAAGCTGTCGGCCGACAAATTGATCAGCTGCCTTTTTGACAATCAGTGAGTAGGTAGGGTAAGCAAAAATTAATTTTTGTAGTTTCCAAAGAGAAATCTTTTGGTCAATCGAGAGAGTAAAGATGGTGATAATTTCTCCTGCCGATGGGCCAATGATGTGTGCTCCTAAAACAGTTCCGCGTAGTCGTCGGGCGATCACAATGAGTTTGCCTTCTGTTGCTTGATCAGTTTTTGCTCGATCGTTATCGTTAAGCGAAACTTCTATTCGCATGAGACGATCTTCGTTGTATTTTGCTATTGCTTCTGACCAAGACAGTCCTACCTGGGCTACCTCTGGAGTGGTGTACGTGACTTTTGGCACCGCTTTATTTTTACTTACTCGCAACATCCCTTTACTTGTCACTTGGGCGACTACTTGGCGGGCGGTATCTTCTGCCATGTGGGTAAATTTCAAACGTTGCGCCACATCGCCAACGGCATATACTCGCTTGTTTTTGGTTTGGTGCTGTTTGTCTACAGTTACTCCTTGTTGGGTCGATTCAATTCCAGCAGCTTCGATTCCTTGTGGGATATTTGGTGTTCGCCCAATTGCGATCAGTACGTTATCAAACTCAACTGAGAAAGTACCTGTCGTTTGGTCGCCTCTCATCTGATCAAAGTATGCAACCTTATCTTCGACGTATTTAATCGCTGCACCGGTATGGATTTTGATTCCAAGATCTTCTAGGGCAGCTTGTACGATTGGTCGAATTGATTCGTCTTCCTGGCGAGCAAATTGTTCTCCGCGTTCGGCGACAGTTACCTTGGAACCCAGCATTGCAAATGCTTGCGCCATCTCCATTCCGATTGGGCCGCCACCAATGATGAGTAGTTTTTCAGGAGCGTCTGTTAGATTGAAAATATTTTGGTTGGTGAGAATGTGTCTCTCGTCGAGCCCGTCAATTTTGATCATGCTCGGGCTAGAGCCGGTTGCGATGACTGCGGTTGTAAAGGTGTACGTAGTATCGGTGACAGTTACTGAATTTTTATCTGCAAACACTGCCTCCCCCATAACAACATCAATACCCATGGCTTGAAAAGTTTCTGGAGTTTCATCAGCCAGAATTCCGTCGACAACGTTTCGCACGTATGAAAAAGCCTCTGGAGCGTGAAAGCCTTTTTTGGCTGCATGAAGCAGCGCTTTGCTGGGAACACACCCAGTGTTGGTGCACTCACCGCCCATGTGTTCTCGTTCCACAAGTAAAACTTTCTTGCCAACTTTTGAAAATCCCACTGCGGCGGTTAGTCCTCCTGACCCAGCTCCAATTACTACGACGTCGTATTGTTGTTTCATATAATAAATTAGAGAGGTAATGTGTTTCTAGTATATACGCACATAGTGCAACTTTATTTTAGAAATATTGTAGTAAATAAAAACCGCCACCCTGTAAAGGGTGGCGACGGCTACTCAACCGGTGTTCCAAGAGACAAATTTGAAACCTCTCTACTTGGTTTGGTTTGGATCACTATGGTGGGGCACTGACTGTGCCAGAAAACATAACCGAGTAAATACCGATACGCATTAGGTTGCTCGGGTGTGATTCCACATACGAGTATACAATGTTACGTTGGTATCTAACGTAACGCATGCCGGTTGACATAATGCACAAAGGTGAACCATGTAGTCCACTATTTTGATAGATGGCAAACAGCACTTCAGCTTCCGCCCGCCCATAGTACAGCCACGTCTGCTTGATGTTCCATACCTTGAATTGAGAGTTACAACTGATTGAAACGCTGTTTGATTGTGCGGCGGCACACATCGGAGTCAGTAAAAGGATCAAAAGAGCTAGTATCCGAAACATGTTACACCTCCACTTATTTGTTTCCTTTCCATTGTAACTACATGTGCCAGTTTGTCCAAAACAAATAATCCCCCGCTGAGTGTAGCGGGGGATTTGGGAGCCCGTGTGGGCGAAAGATTAGCTGCCGCGGAATGCGCGGAACAGCACACCGGATTCACGACGAACCTGCTTGCGCAGCTCGCTGAAGAATTCAGCAGTGTTTACGGCCTCGACCGGGAAGACGAACGCCTTGTCTTTCAGAAACAGCTTCGGCGCTGCGCTGTCACGGACGGGCGTGATCGATACAGCCTGAAGCAAGGCCGCCTTAACGCCGGTGATGCGGTAGGCGATGCGGAATTCTACATCACAACCGCCGACACAGAAATCCTGCAGAGCAGATACGTCGGGGTCTTCCAGCATAACGTACATCAGGTCGACGCTGCCGCCAGCCTGGGTGATGGACTGGTCGACCACGTTGGCGTCTTTGCGCGGTTCAATTTTGCTTGTCTCATCAGCGAACGCTGCGCCGGCAATGAAAACAAAAGCGATTACAAAAGCAGTCGTCAGTTTGGAAAAGATCATAGTTGCACTCCTTGTGCGTTTACAGTGTTATCAGGAACTCCTGATATATATACAATAGCACGAGTTAAGTGTTATGTCAATACATTGGCAATGAGTTGGTATAAAAATCAACCGGAAATTCTGAAAGAATTTCCGGTTGATTTCCGGTTGCGAATTATCCCTTGGTGGCGTATAGTACCGGCACCTTGCTCATTTGAGCAATTTTCTAATCTACTCTCGCGAGCAGTGCAGGAAGAAATTATTATCATTCATTATATATAGATTATTATGGCACGAGCATTTCCAATCGACCGACTACGAAACTTTGGTATCGTAGCGCACGTTGACGCGGGGAAGACGACCACTTCAGAACGTATTTTGTTCTACACCGGTATGTCACACAAAATCGGTGAGGTGCACGATGGTGCAACTGTTACCGACTGGATGGAGCAAGAACGAGAGCGCGGTATCACAATTACTGCAGCAGCGATTTCTTGTAACTGGACTAAGACACTTGAAGAAGACCGAATTTCAAAAGATTTAAAATACTCTTTTAACATTATTGATACCCCAGGCCACATCGACTTCACAGCTGAAGTAAAGCGGTCGATGCGTGTGCTCGACGGAGCGGTAGTGGTATTTGATGGTGCTGCCGGCGTAGAGCCACAAACCGAAACCAACTGGGGCTATGCTGACGAAGCTGGTGTGCCACGAATTTGTTTTGTAAATAAAATGGATAAGCTTGGCGCTGACTTTGACGCTTCAGTGAAGTCTATCCATGAACGACTGTCACCAAAGGCAGTTCGGATTCAGCTACCAATCGGTGCTGAAGACAAAATGTCTGGTGTGGTTGACCTTATCACTATGAAGGCGTATCGCTTTGCAGGTGAAATGGGGATGCTAGTAACCGAAGAAGAAATCCCAGCTGACATGCTCGAAGATGCGCAAAAGTGGCGTGCTGAACTTATCGAAAAAGTTGTCGAACACGACGACGTGATGATGGAGGCGTACTTTGGTGGGGAAGAACCAACAGTAGAAGCGCTGAAGGCAACGCTTCGAAAAGCAGTGCTCGCGAATGAAATTTTTCCAATCATGACTGGTACTGCGCTGCAGAATATCGGTGTACAGCTCGTGCTAGACGCAGTGGTAGACTACCTACCAGCGCCGACCGACCTGCCAGATATCGAAGGTCACGATCCAAAGGATGAAGAAGTAACCGTTACTCGAAAGCCAGCAGATGATGAATCAATGTCATCGCTGGTGTTTAAGCTGCAAGACGATAAGTTTGTGGGACAGCTCGCGTTCTTCCGAGTGTACTCGGGAACGGTAACATCAGGAACGTATATCTTGAACGCCTCAACTGGCAACAAAGAACGAATTGGACGAATCGTACGATTGATGGCTGACAAGCGAGAAGAAGTTGATGAAGTATACGCTGGAGAAATTGCGGCAGCGGTAGGAATTAAAGAAGTGAAAACATCGCACACACTGTGTTCGCTCGATAACCCAATCTTGCTTGAAACGATCACTTTCCCGGCTCCAGTGGTGGCTGTGCGAGTCGAGCCAAAGACAAAACAAGATCAGGAAAAAATGGGAGTTGCGCTTAAGCGACTATCAGATGAAGATCCAACCTTCACCGTTTCAACCGACGAAGAAACACTCGAAACAATCATCGCTGGAATGGGTGAGCTGCACCTAGATATTCTCGTCGATCGAATGAAGCGAGAGTTTGGTGTTGAAGCCAACATCGGCGCGCCGCAAGTAGCGTACCGAGAAACCATCCAAGGTTCAGCTGAAGCGGATCACAAGTATGCCAAGCAGTCAGGTGGACGAGGGCAGTACGGACATGTGAAAATCCGCATCAAACCACTAGAAGCGCAAGAACTTGATGCTGACGGTGAGCCAGTCAAGCTAGCTAAAAACATCACCCGCGAAGATCACTTTGAATTTGTAAACAGCATCAAGGGAGGGGTTATTCCACAAGAATACATTCCAGCCGTGATGAAGGGTTGTAAAGAAGCGATGACGCGAGGATTCGTTGCTGGTTACAAAATGGAAGATGTGTCAGTCGAGCTCTATGATGGGTCATTCCACGATGTGGACTCGAGTGAAATTGCTTTCAAGCTAGCTGGTATCAATGCCTTCAAAGAAGCAGCTGCCCGAGCTACTCCAGTGATCCTTGAGCCGATCATGAAAGTAGAGGTGCGAACGCCAGAAGAATACATGGGAGACATCCAAGGAAATATCTCATCAAAGCGTGGACAGCTTGAGGGAACAACGGAAGTGGGAGGCAAGACAATTGTAAACTCACAGATTCCACTATCGGAAATGTTTGGCTACACCAACACTCTGCGTTCTATGACACAAGGTCGAGCTAGTATGACAATGGAGTTTGACCACTACGCTGTAGTACCACCAAACGTCGCAGACGACATCAAGAAAGCTCGTGGAGTAGCTGCGTAAGTTACATTCCAAAGAAAAAGCCGCCCTCACCAAGGAGCGGCTTTTTCTTTGAATGTGGATAGATCAGAAATCAGTGAAAAAAAGCTTATTATAATAGTTATGATTCAATCCAGCATCTCTCGACTACTGACCAGAGTATTTATCTTCTCTTTTCTATTCCTAACCGCCTTCTATGTATCAGTTGCCACGGCATCTGCCCAAGGCGGCTACGCGATTGAATTTGACAGTAACGTAAATGATGAGCCAATTCTTGCTGACTCAAACGCTGGAACTGAACTAATTGGTTTTGCTTGGAGTGGATATACAAACCAAGTTACTGGAGGCCGTGAAGGGGTTGGCTGGATTTCTATGAATTGTGAGAATGACGGTCTTAGTGGGTGTGGCACATCAAACTACAAGGTTAAGATTGACACTGATACAGGTAATATGTCCGGCTACGCTTGGTCACCAAATATTGGCTGGATAAACTTTGATCCCGTTGGTTCCTATCCAAGTGGATCAAATACGTTTAATGGTAGTGCTGAAATAACTGGTTCATTACCAGATGTGGATATGCGTGGCTGGGCTCGGGCATGTTCAGTGTTTCAAAATGAAAACAGTTGTTCCGGCGCTCTGAAAGCCAGCAACGAACGTGGTGACTGGGACGGCTGGATTTCACTGAGTGGTGTTGGTACAGACGGTAGTACGTACGGAGTTAAATTTGTAAACAACCAAGCGACCGGCAATTCATTTGCCTGGGGAGGTCAGATTAATGTCGGTTGGGTTGATTTTTCGCCCGACTTCCCGGGTGTGCAACCGGTCACAATAACCACAACAGTGGTAACTGACATTGTGACTACTCAAGTGTTAGACACTCCAGGTACACCAGATATTGATGGAAACTACACCGTCACGTTCTCTCCGATGGTGCAAGGTATTCCAGAAGGAGAGACTGTAAGTTGGGAACTCTCAGTGGGACCATTTAGCGATAGTGGAGAAGTAACTCAGACTTCGGGTGCTACAAACTTTAGCACTATCCCAACTATTAACGGTGTACCGTTTACCACCACTGACAATCTAGTATTTGAAATAGACACAAATAACGATGTGGTTGAAACACCGCCAGGTGAAGATAATAATGTGTTTACCAGACCGTTTTCTCTTGCATTCCCACTTCCAACTATAGACATTTCTGGACCAGAGATTGTTTCAGCAGGAACAGCTGCAGACATAGATGTACGTGTCACTGCACCGTATGACACTACTTGCCAAGTATTCGGACCTGGTTTCTCAGCTCCAAGCGCGCAGTTCGATGTGTTGGCTGGTGTTCCGTATATAAATACCTTTACCTCGGCTGCACTAAGAAACTCTACTAACATCGCTGTTAGATGTGATGTTCCAGGAGACTCACCGTTTACCGCAAATATTTCAGTGGAAGTTGTTCCAACTTTCCAGGAAGTTTAATTATTAAGACCTATTACCATGAATGATCAAGATCACACTAGAATCGATGAGGAAACACAACCCGTAGAAGCAGTCCAACACTCTACTGCCCGTCGAGTAGTTACTGTTGGGTTAGTTCTAATCGCAGCAGCTTTACTGGGATATGTGTTGTACACATTTTTGGTTGCCCCATCAATCTCAGACGAGTTGATACCAGTTCAAACCGCTGAGGTGATGATCGAACCGTCTGAACCGTCTGAACTCTCTGCCGAGGAAAGGCGGGTCATTCTCAATGCCATGCAAGACTCTGAGGTTGAGATAACAGCAGAAGAAGAGGTTGAACGTAGAGCGGTGTTGAATGCAATGGATTCAGCTTATTCAGATGAAGTATCTGTTGAAGAACGCAATGCAATTATGCAGGCAATGCCGTAGGATATAGAGCAGAGATACAGTGCATTACTATCAATCGCAGCTATACTTATTAATACACAATTACCACCCATGAAATCCCTCACCAAACCTCTACGCGACATCGGCTTCCTCACCATTGCCTTGACACTCGCATTGGTCGCCAACTTCGCCTACGGACAGTGGGCCAACCCAACCCAAGCACCAACTGGTGGGAACGTTACTGCTCCAGTCAATATTGGTGCAGCCAACCAAATCAAAACCGGCAACATCACTGCTTGGAGACAGAAGGCAGGAGATCAAATGTGGTCGCCCTGGTACTGCAGTGAGATTGGACCTGGGGTAGATGATGTGCCAGGTACAGCCGATGACTTCTGTGCCAAGATGGAGGATATAAGAGCGTTGATTGATGGGGGATTGCCGGAGCCAACCCCAACCCCAACCCCAACCCCAACCCCAACTGGGGGAGACTTCACCGAAGTAACGTTTAATACCAGTGGCGAACACACTTTTGTCGTTCCAAGTGGTATTACTAGAATTGAGATCGAAGGTCGCGGACCGAGGTCTACTCAGTCAACTTCAGTTCGGGATAGAACAACAAGCTATGCCGAAGCAGGAAGATATAACACTCCTTCCTCTATTGAGGAGCCAGTGTATTCAGGGTCTGTGAGTAATTTTCAACATGCTTATAACTACGCGAACACAGTCAAATCTTACTTACAAAACAGTGGAGCGACTGGTAGTCAATGGACAGAAGTCTATGGGTTAAGTGGGAATGGCTGGGCAATGGTAGCAGATTTTAGACGTGAAGACAGGTTTACTGCTGGCCCCTGGCAGTTACAATCGTTACGTACCTATTCTCCAAATGTTAGTTCGGGAGGAAAGCGAACTGTTCGCAACCTACGATTTAATGATACTTTAAATGTGTCTACCTCCGCTAGCGTATATGATAATGGCAATTGGGGTACTATTGGGGTAAATCCTAAGTTGGAATGGACTGCTACGTATGAAGAACAAAGGACTACAACAACTAGTCACGGATCTAACAGGGTCACCGGTGGAGGCTTTAATGCTTCGTTCTCTGGTGCCGTATCTCCATCAGTACAAACTCGGCAATATAATGTAACTGCCGGAGACAGATTAACGATAACTATCACAAACCCAGTTCGTGGTGGATATGTGACAATTCGCAACGCAAGTAACTAGTTTTTACTTAAACTCACCAAACAAAAACCTCGCTAAACCAGCGAGGTTTTCCTACCCCACCTCAAAACAACCCAATAATCCAACGAACGACCCTGCTGTGAACAGATCTGAGAACGCAGGTGTCAGTAGTGCTACTATAAAAGTACTTTTACCAACAATTAACAACCAACACACCATGCAATCCATCATCACCTCCCTCCGCAGCATCGGCTTCCTCACCATCGCCCTAACACTCGCGTTGGTCGCCAACTTTGCCTACGGACAGTGGGCCAACCCAACTACCACCGCTCCAGGTGGGAACGTCGCAGCACCAGTTAACATCAGCAGTGCGAACCAAATCAAAACCGGCAACATCACTGCTTGGCGGCAGAAGGCAGGGAACCAGGTTTGGTCACCTGAGTACTGTGATGAGAATGGGCAGAATTGTTTTCAAGCTTCAGATGTAAATGCTACTCCGCCTCCAACCCCAACCCCAACCCCAACCTACAACAACTGTACCCTCGATGGAGTAACCGTTGCTCACGGTGATAGCCGCCGGTTCTACAGCCGTACCTCTGCAACTAACTGTAATAGCTACGATCAAACTCGAACGTGTAACGACGGTACGCTTAGTGGTAGCAACTCGTATGATAACCGGTCTTGTTCGACGGTTGCTCCACCCCCTCCACCCCCTCCACCTCCACCATCGCCAAGTTATGCATGGCGTTCAACGAGCTGGGGAGCGTGTCAGGTTGGTCGTTCAATACATTGCGGAACTCGAACTGTTTCAGGAACTCAATACCGAAACGTATACTGCTACGACTCAGTGAATAACCGAACGGTTAGTGATTCAAATTGCTCCGGTGCTAAACCGGCCGAAAATCAATCTTGTACCAAAGAAGTATTCAGTGATGATAGCTGTCGCTGCTTCATCGCTGGTACTATGGTGACGATGGCTGATGGTACTACTAAGAAGATTGAAGATGTAGAAATTGGTGACTTTGTCTTAGGAAAAGATGGGGTGCACAATGAGGTCTTGGAATTTGAGCGACCAAAACTCGGCGGTCGTGAGCTATACAGTATCAATGGAGGTCCGTTCTTCATTACTCCAGCTCACCCACTACGGACTACTGAAGGCTGGAAATCTATTAGTATGAATGAAATACATCGAGAAAATACCGCATTAGTAGCAGAGCTCGATATTACTGCTCTGCAGATTGGAGATGAACTACTGCGAGACGATGGTACAACTGAACTCATAGAAAGTATTGTTGGACGATCTGAGGCAGATCAGACTCTCTACAACTTCAGACTCTCAGGCGACAGGACCTACTTTGTAGACGGATACTTAACTCATACTGAGTTTAGTGAAAACGAGTAGCTTGTAGCGAGTATTGTACCCCGACAGAAAATAGGAAAACCCCTAGGCTAAGCCTAGGGTTTTCCTACCCCATCTCAAAACAACCCAATAATCCAACGAACGACCCTGCTGTGAACAGATCTGAGAACGCAGGTGTCAGTAGTGCTACTATAAAAGTACTTTTACCAACAACCAACACACCATGCAATCCATCATCACCTCCCTCCGCAGCGTCGGTTTCCTCACCATTGCTCTCACCTTAGCCCTCGCTGCCAACTTTGCCTACGGACAGTGGGCCAACCCAACTACCACCGCTCCAGGTGGGAACGTCGCAGCACCAGTTAACATCAGCAGTGCGAACCAAATCAAAACCGGCAACATCACTGCTTGGCGACAGAAGGCAGGAGATCAAATGTGGTCACCATGGTACTGCAGTGAGATCGGACCTGGAGCAGATACTATACCGGGAACAGCTGATGACTTCTGTGCCAAGATGGAGGATGTGAGAGCTTTGATTGATGGGGGATTGCCGGAGTCAACATCAGCGCCCGAGTCAGAGCCAGTTGGAGGAGATTTCACTGAAGTAACTTTCGATACCAGCGGAGAACATACGTTTGTCGTTCCAAGTGGTGTTACTAGAATTGAGATTGAAGAGCGGGGGCCTGCATCGACAGTATCATCCCGTACCATCAGTAAAAGAGAGGTTTACGCTTATGCCCGGGCAAGTAGTCCTGCCTATATGAGAGATGGAACTCAATCTGCATATTCAGGCTCACTGAGAAATTTCCAACCTTTGTATCAAGCTGCAAACTCTATAAAGAGTCATCTAAGCTCTGCAGCCGGCAGTAGTTGGACAACAATAGGTTGGAGGCCTGCGTATATGACTGCAAACTTTGATGCAAATGGCAACAGTGGATCACCTTACCTTGTTTCTGTTAATTTTGTTGAAGGGAGTACTCAAATGAGTACTGGGAATACTAGGAGAAAAATACGTAATGTTAGGTTTGATGATTCACAAGTTGATATCTCTGCGTCGGCTAATATAACCAATCCTAAGAGCTGGCCAGCTTATTACTCATCACAAAGTGATTATTTTAGCAGTAATGAGCTGTCTTGGTATGCTAATTTTGATGAATTGATCGAAAGCACTACTAGTCACGGATCTAACACAGTCACTGATGGCGGCATCTCGGTTAACTTTAGCGGTTCAGTGTCACCACAAATTCAGACTAATCAATATAACGTAACCGAAGGAGACAGGTTAACAATCACTATTACAAACCCTGTCCGTAGTGGGTACGTGACAATTCGCAACGCTAGCAACTAATTCTTGCCAAAACTCACCAAATAAAAACCCGCGGCATAGCCGCGGGTTTTTCTTGCAAAATAATTCCCCTCTGGTACGATAGCCGGACCGCATACAGAGTAGCTGTTTGTGGAGCGAAACATATATTGCTCTTTCACACGTTTCTTGGTTTGTACCAGAGACGCGGCGTTCTCGCGCCGTCTCTAGTACATGCGAAAAGAAGCTCACGCTTTTTCTAGCGATTGTGTGCGGATTATTATTCAATACTAATAGTATTATTTATGGCAGATGCATTCGATCGATCAAAGGATCACATTAACGTAGGAACCATTGGTCACGTTGACCACGGGAAAACTACACTAACAGCAGCAATCTTGACTACCTTGAACGCCAAGGGTGAAGGATACTCAGCAAACGTAAAAGACGTAGGTGAAATTGACAAGGCCCCAGAAGAAAAAGCTCGTGGAATTACTATTTCGCTTTCACACTCAGAATACGAATCTCCAAAGCGACACTACGCGCATATCGATGCGCCAGGTCACGCTGACTACATCAAGAACATGATCACTGGAGCAGCCCAAATGGACGGTGCTGTACTAGTGGTGGCTGCAACCGATGGTGCCATGCCACAAACTAAAGAACACATTCTCCTAGCAAAGCAGGTTGGAGTACCAAAGATGCTTGTTTTCCTAAACAAGTGTGACATGGTGGACGACGAAGAAATGCTTATGCTCGTAGAAGAAGAGCTACGTGAAGACCTGACAAAAGCTGGGTACGACGGAGAGGGGGCACCAATCATCCACGGGTCAGCGCTTAAGGCTCTCGAAGGAGATGCTGAATACCAAGCCAAGATCATCGAGCTAGTTGATGCGATGGACTCATACTTCCCAACACCAGAACGAGATCTAGACAAGCCGTTCCTAATGCCAATCGAGGACATCTTCTCAATTGAAGGACGAGGAACAGTGGTAACTGGTCGAGTAGAACGAGGAATCGTAAAAGTTGGTGAAGAAGTAGAAATCGTTGGTATCGAAGATACAAAACTAACTACAGTTACTGGAGTTGAAATGTTCAACAAGCAATTGGATCAAGCACAAGCTGGAGACAACGCTGGTATCTTGCTCCGAGGAACTAAAAAAGAAGACGTACACCGAGGACAGGTGCTAGCCAAGAAGGGCTCAGTAACTCCGCACTCAGAATTCGAAGCAGAAGTATACGTTCTATCAAAGGACGAAGGTGGACGTCACACTCCATTCTTCTCAGGCTACAAGCCACAGTTCTACGTTCGAACAACAGACGTTACCGGAGACGTAACGCTAGCTGATGGAACAGAGATGGTAATGCCGGGAGATACAGCAACTTTCAAAGTTAAGTTGGTAGCCCCAGTAGCCATGGAAGAACAAACTAACTTTGCGATTCGTGAAGGAGGAAAGACGGTAGGAGCGGGTGTTGTAACAAAGATCGTTGCCTAGTGATCTTGAGATACGTCCTATCTGCTGTGTTGGGCTGCAGTAATTTTTCTCTCATCGTACGTTAGTACGACTCAAGAAAAATTCTTTGCCCGTCGCGCATATAGAACATCCTCAAGTCCACTAGCTAATCTAGATATATTATGGCAACAGACACAACATCAGCTGATAAAGCAGCCGGAGCAATCAATAAGCTGCGCATCAGAGTACGAGCTTACGAGCACAAGATTCTCGACGCTAGTACCAAACAAATCATTGACACAGCTATGCGTTTTGACGCAACTGTAGTTGGGCCGATCCCACTTCCGACAGAAATTAAGAAGTATACGGTCAATCGTTCAACTTTCGTGCACAAGGACGCGCGAGAACAGTTTGAAATGCGAACACACAAACGTGTGATCGACATTCTCAATCCGAGTCCCAAAGTGGTCGAGGCTCTAACGAACCTCTCACTACCGTCCGGAGTCAATATTGATGTGAAGATGATGTAACCATTCTTCCAAAATCGACGGATTCCTTCGTTGTGCTGGCGGGATAAAACCTTCATCGTACTGATGTACGCCTCATGTTTGATTCCTGGCACACCTTGGACTCCATTCAATTTTGAAAGAATGCCGTCTGTGCCACCACAAAACACCCGCCAAATTGGCGGGTGTTTTGTTATCCTCAGTTATACACAGGGTAGGGTTGCTGTCTGTGTCTGAGATGGCATTATATATGTAACGGAGGGCCGGGCAATTTATTGCTTGGCCTTTCTCCGTTATTGGTTAGAGGAATCCAATTAGGAAGAATCAAAACCACGAAGCGTTCTGTAGCGAAGTAAAGCGAAGTTATAACCGAGGGCCACACATGGTGGATGCCTCAGAACATTTTTGTTCTTTAAATTAATTTAAAACGTTTATGGAAAATCAAACTCCATTAAGTCAGTCTATGGATCAAATGTCTAGCGAAAATAGCTGGATGGTACATTGCTTGAGTCTAGCGACCATTGGTATGCTGGCCTACATGCAGTTAGCACCGATCATCGCCTAGCGATTAGATCACATCTGATTACCAGACTAAAAAAAGCCGCACAACACAATGTTAGATGCGGCTTTGTTGATTTATTTCTCACTTATACTATGTGAGTTTAAATTACTTACTGGTATAGATAAACTTATTCGAAAATAAAACTACAAATATATGAAAAATTTTGAAAATCCTCAATCTGAAGAAAGTGTCAGTGAAAAACTTGAAGCAGCTAAAAAAGGTTTAACCTTATCAGCTGCTGTACTAGCACTTACCGCCAGTATGGCTGAAGCGCAAGGTCAACCTGGTGAAGATGTGCTCAATTGTTTGCAAGAAACCACTACACAAAACATTGAATTAGTAGAAAATCGGTTTCCTGAATTAAATAAAGAAATTGCTGCTTTTTCAGAAGCACGTGATGCAGCAATGGGTAAAGCTGATTATGACACAGTTGCAGATATTAGTAAGGGTATGGAAGAAGTTCATGGTTTTCGTTACAAGAATTTCGCATATGTTGTCCAGATGAAAGATTATTGTGAAAATGAACTTGCCAACCTAGATGTCACGATTGCACAAGCGGATGCAGAAGGGATTGACAGCACTGAACTTGCGCAGAAGCGAGAAAAGCTGGAGCTCGTAGTTGAGAAACTGGAAAAACTCCAAGAAGTTTATAGAGATATGTAGTTAATCAACATAAATAAAAGCCGCACGACACAATGTTAGATGCGGCTTTGTTGATTCGATTGAGTGTCTTACTGATGTGAGAGCTATACATTGTCACTATCAGTCACTAGCTGATGGTGATAGAATCATGTTTTATGCACTCACGCGAAACACTGCAAAAGATCTGTGACTTTTTCTCAGTTGGTGGAATAGTTGATTGCGTCTACCTTGGACGTTGGAACCATCACAATTACTTTATAGATACAAAGAATGGAAGCTTTGTGCTCAAGGTTTTGCATCTAGAAGTAGATATAGTACAACGTATAAAGACTGAAGTTCAGTACATTAACCATTTGCAGGATAATTCAATAAATGTTCAGCCGTATATTAGTGGTGAAAATGATGATCACTTATATGTTGATGATGGAATATGCGCTCTCATACGACCGAAAGTTGATGGGGATATACTATCAAAGTCAGGCACCATCATTGAGCATCTTTTTGAAGTTGGCTCTCAGTTAGGTCGATTGCATAGTTGTCCCGTTTCTCCCATGTTACCACCACGTCGGTGTGCCTTAAGTGCAGGAGCTGTTGAAGAAACCAGACAAAACATCAAAGAGCGGTATCCTATTGAAGCTTTTCCTTTGGTTGATCATCCTGTACTAAAAACTGATTGGTCTCTGTACCCGGTTTCTATCATCCACGGAGACTGTTGGTGTACCAACATTTTAGTATCATCAAATGATCAAATAACACTCATAGATTGGGAAGAGGTGTCTATAAACCCAGCGATCTTAGATATTGGGCGAACACTTTTTAGTTTGATTGAAGCAAATATGATCGACGCTGAGAGCTACCAGGCATTTATTAGTGGGTATGAGTCTAGGCGTATACTAACCAGCAAAGAAAAGGGAGTAATCGTTCAGGCCATGCAGTATACCGGAATTGTGACGCTATTGTGGCGGCAAACTCGGTTTTTTAATACTGCAACCCCATATGATATTGAGCAATCAGCTTGGTACACTCAAAATTTAGAAGAGTGGCAGCCCCCACGGTTGGATGCTTGTTTGTAGTAAGTCTCCGCAAGTGGATAAGTGTTGGTTGTGAAGCCAAGTATTGCACGTATACTGTGAGTATGAGAAAAATAATTTCATACTTTAGCGTCAGTGTACTTTCTTTGCTTGCGGTATTTGGTTTGTTTGCTGAGCAAACAATTTCCAATGAGTCTACTCAAACTGCCCAAGATGCTGATTGCGAAGCCGAATTCGCTCTAGACAATACTGCTCAATCTGACGCCTACGCATCTGTAAACTGTGCACTCGATAGGACAGGAACACATGATGTGATACAGCAACAACTAGACGCTGACACTCAATCAGATGAATTCTTCATTGGCTGTGGCACCATCATGTAGCAATATTGCTATGTCGATACATGACATAGTCAGAGACTATACATCAACCGATCTACAAAACTATTTCCAAACACACGCTATCGAGCGGCCAGTATGTTTACCTGATCCTGACAGCGAACTAGATCTATTGTTTCAGGCAACCTGCTATACATTACACATTCCAGGTAGCCACGGTACAATCTATAATTTAGCCTGGACCCAAAAGTTTTTTACCTTGCTGGAGCCAGACTGTTTGGTTATCGATGTTTCAATTGTAGCGGGGTTTAACAAATATTTAGAAAAAAGAGGTGAGCGATTAACGTGTACACATTTGATTTGTATTGGGGCCGAGTCAGTAACTGATGCTCCGGTAGTGTGCCCTCAAATTCAGTATCAGAATTACCAGTACGTTACCTTTTTGTATGCAACAGCAACATAGTATAGTTGATGCTTTGCAGGGAGTGATTGACTTTGTGTACCAAAACAAATGCCCTTGGTATGTCGATTTCTGGCGACAGCAAGGTTTATTTAGTAAGCCTGACATAGAAACAGCTGCAGCTTTTACCCAGCTGCCAATGGTAACAAAGCAGGATTTTGTGAGTAGTGGGCACCCGCATAATTATACTTTTGTGCCCCTGGCAAATGTTTTAAGTTTCCGCTCTACGAGTGGCACTACGGGCACAGAACTATTCGTATTCCCTCGAGGGTGCTTTTCTCCAGATCTGAGAACTACTCTCGTGCAAAATGGAGCCAAGAGTTTCCTGTACATGGGTGGAGTGCAAAAAAATGCCACTACAGCTTTTGACTACCTTACTTTGGGCATGAAAATCACAACTGGGGATTTGCATCGACTCAATGAGGTTCCTCAGCTAGTGATTCAAAATCAAGTCGACACAATAAGTGCTACACCGACAGCGCTGCTACGTATGGGTCCACTTTTAGTACAAAGTCAATGTGAAAGCATGATTCGGTATATTGTTATTTATGGAGAGCTGCTCACTCATGATATGCGTACGCAAATACAAGCACTGTATCCGCAAGCAAACATATACACTGAATACTCTCTTTCAGAATCAGGTCAAGGAATCGCTTATACTACTCCAGCCTGCGATCTGGATCTCAACTGTTACCACAGTCATGAATCTGCACATTGTGAGATCGTGGAGGGGGAGATTGTTATAACCACTTTAGCTAAGCCGCATCCTTTGCCTTTGATCCGGTATCGGACTGGAGATGCTGCAAAATGGCGTGAACACAAATGTAGTTGTGGGCACATTAGTAATCAGGTGTTTGAACTAACCGGAAGAATAAATGTTGATGTTGTGAAAGTTGGAGGTTTAGAGTTACGTTACAGTGCTTTGGAAAAGTCTGTGCAACAACTACCATCAACAATCGTAATTGACTCAATCTCTGCTACGGTGGCTGTGAATAAAGATAATCAAATTTCAATACACCTGTATGTTGCCCTATCGCTTGAAACAAAAGTGGTGGGGGCAATAGCATCTACTGTTATACAGGAAGTCGTTCAAGATCATTGGTTCCTGACACAAACTAAGTCACTGGCACACTACATTGCAAACCAGAGGTGTCTACATCCTGTAATTCACTTGGTAGATAATGCTGATCAATTGGCTTTAAAAAAGGTTGGTATTAAGTTGATTACTGATTCGTAGTAGATGACTGTTCGAGTAATTGGTTATTAACTTTTTTACTCATAATAAGTGCGTCAATCAATTCTTCCAGACTGATATCGTTAGCTAAATCATTTGGGTAACTTTTGTATTTAGTTAGTGCTGCTTCGTCGCCTTGATCCTGAATCCAAGATACATTTGTTGGAATAATACTTTGGTTGCTGCCACCGAGCAATAGACTTGGTGCGCTCCTCAGTACTAAAAAATAGTCAATATAATTCCATTGTCCAAACGGTGCATAGCTAGCGATAGCGCTGTTATCATTCGCAACCGAGTTAATAAGTGTACTCAGGTCGAATGTGCCCAAACGATATGTTAGTAATTGTTCAGCTAGTAGGTTAGTGGTATCTCTCCCTAGTTCTGCTTCTAGTAGTTCAGCAGGAAACTCGTGTAACAAAAGCCATAGTTGTCTTGCGTACTGATACCCAGTATATTCATCCACAACATCACTTTCTAAAATTGTATTCCTCGCCTGTTGGATTTGTGCGACACGTTGTTGCAGTTTACTGTTAGTGATCACTTGGTCGGAAAATACATCCTGATTCTTTAGTGTTGTGTACAGATATAAAAGACTTTGAATCCGTGTCACATCAGCTACGATATCTGGACAAACGTAGTAGTTGCCAAGTGATTGCATTTCATAGTTGGTGCCGCCTAATTCCTTGTAGGCTTGATGATAGTGACTATTTTCTAGTATTTCATCATCCAGAACGTGCACCAATACGTCATCCAACGGGTCAGCCTTTAGTATGTGTGTTTGACCTTCGAGATATGTCGTTCGCCACAGGTGATAATATATCCCTTTTGATTGGAGTGAACATGCAGAGGAACTTAGTCGTACTAAGTTGTGCCCGTATGGATGCTCTCCACCAAACTCTTTACGAACCGCATGTACAATATCGTATAGATCTTGGCTATACTGCTCAGGTGCGAATTCTTTCACTGGGGTCAAAGGGGGGACTGTGACCTCTATGCAAGAAGTTTTGCCTAAGTAGCAGTCAAAACGATTTTGCGCTCTCATTTTTTGTTGTTCCATTTCTAATCGGTAGTGTGTGAGGTTGCGAAGTGCGTAATCAAAGCTGGTGAAACCTTCAAAATGGTGGACACCATGAGATGCATCAGTTAGTACTTCTGGATACGTTCGATACCAGTTGACTAGTTGCGTGATGTACGTAGTGTGCGCACTCATGGCATATTCTAGCTTGCGCTGATATGCGCGTATGTCCTTTTCTTTGGGGTTTGGTGTCGTAAGTAGTACCCGTCGCTGCGCTTCGAGTGACCCTAGGGCAGCGAGCCAATCGAGTGGATACATAAGTTTGTAAAATTCTTGCATCACTTCTGGCGCATAGTGACTGTTAGCCTCGGTAATCTGGTCTCGTGATTGGTGGAGTACTTCTAGTGATGATTGGTAGTCATCGAGGTTGACGATAGGTAGGGCCAAGAGAGGGTCGTACCGTAAGTACTGCACATATCTTTGAGGTTGAGTTGGTGGAGAAACAAATAAATATATGCCCAAAAAGATCAATAGTATCGCTGTACAACACAATGCAACCAAATATGGGTATTTTTTCAGCATAGGTATAAATGAATTCTAGCACTGAATACTTATAGGTAATAGGTGGTTCCTAGCGATTAGGTCGTATTTGATTACCAGACTAATAAAAAAGCCGCACGACACAATAGTCGATGCGGCTTTGTTGTATACGCTGCTTCGTGGAAACGATCAGAGCTGGTGCTGATTGAAACAGGCCAGAGCTTTTAAGAATCTGGCCCATTCTTGGATGAGTCGCTCATCGTATGCGGTGTTCATTGGCTGAAAGGCCGGCAGGTGCAATTGTTTCTTTGCCTGATCATTCGTCATGTTGCGACGAATCATTTTGGTGATGATTTCGATGGTGAGATCATTTGTGTTGATTCTTCTTATCAGGCACGAAACAATTTTCTCATTGCTGAAATGAAGAAACACCAGTGCTGCTTCATGTACTTCTAACTTTGGATTCCTGGGGTGTGTCATGCTTACTCCTGATCGTTCTCTTTTCTCTAACAATTCCCTCATTGCAAATGGTCGCAATGGCAGCGGCTCCATGAGAGGTTCTTTCGGTTTTGTCATGTTGGTTCTCCCTCTCTGCAATTTTTATAGCACACCCTTGCTTTTTATACCAGAATCCGTATACTCTCGGGTAGCTGTAAAGACCTATGTACACGAGCGATCGTGGACCACTGGGCACAAACCGCGCAAATTCTTTTGTGTGAGCTGTGCTCGCAATAAAGAATTTGCGCGGTTTGTTGTATGGGTCTGCAGTTTTAATAGTAGAACTGAGCTTCGCTCAGTTCGACAGTAAGGTTCATACAAAATGAAATTTATTCTCGGAACCAAAACTGGCATGACACAAGTCTTCACCGAAGACGGACGATGTCACGCAGCCACAGTTTTGAAAGTAGCTCCAGCGAAAATCTCGCAGGTAAAAACTTTTGAAATTGATGGGTACGATGCCGTCCAACTTGCGTCGGGTGAACAAAAGGAACACCGAGTCAGTAAAGCTGCCAAAGGTCACTTTGGATCAGCTGTAGCAGTAGCACGTGAATTTCGGGCTCGAAAAGGCTACAACGAATCAACCGATGGTATCGAAAAAGGTGCAACCCTAGACGCATCTGTATTTGAAGCTGGAGATGATGTAACAGTTTCTGCTACATCAAAAGGTAAAGGATTCCAGGGTGTTGTGAAGCGACACAAATTTGCTGGAGGTCGACGGTCACACGGACAGAAGCACTCTGAACGTGAACCAGGATCGATTGGAGCAACTGGAATCGCACGAGTTTTGAAAGGAACTCGAATGGCCGGACGAATGGGATCTGACACAATTCAGGTCAAAGGTCTGAAAGTACTTCAGGTTAACGCCGAAGAAAACATCTTGGTCATTTCTGGTGCAGTACCAGGACGAAAAGGAACTTTAGTAGAAGTGTTCAGCACACCTAAATAATCACTGATATATGAAATCAACAATCTATACCCGTGAAGGTGCAGAGAAAGGCGAGGTAACTCTTCCAGAATCTGTATTTGGTGCTGCGTGGAACGCAGACTTAGTTCACGAAGTGGTGGTGGGAATGCAGGCTAACGCTCGCGAAGGAACAGCTCACACCAAAGACCGAAGTGAAAAGCGTGGTGGTGGTCGAAAGCCATGGCGACAAAAGGGAACTGGTCGCGCGCGACATGGTTCGAGGCGAAGTCCGATTTGGACTGGTGGTGGTGTGACGTTTGGTCCACGATCTGAAAAAGACTACTCAGTTAAAATCAACAAAAAGGTACGAGCCAAAGCGTTTGCTACCGTGATGTCTAAAAAGCTAGCCGACAACGAAGTCATCTTTGTTGAAACGCTCGCAATGGACGAACCAAAAGCAAAAGATGCAAAGGCAACTATTGCAGCGCTAGCAAAAGGATCAGGACATGATTCTCTAGCAACTAAGCGAAAGAACGCTGCTCTAGTTGTACTATCAGACCGTAACCTAGCGACTGAAAAAAGCTTCCGTAACTTCGGTAATATCGAGGTTGCACAAGCGAAGGACATCAACCCGGTTGATCTTCTTACTTATAAGTATGTTGTTGTGGCTGACCCAAGCGCTGCTGTCGAAATTTTCGCAGCACGAATGGGCGCTACAGCTCCTAAGTCAAACTAACATGGCCCTCTTTGGATCTAAAAAAGAAAAAAAGGAGGAGAGTGTGACAGCCCCAGTGGCGGCAAAGAAAGTAGGACCAAAGCCTTTGGCTACGGATCACAACTTATCTGCTGTCATTGTTGCTCCGCGTATCACAGAAAAAGCAGTTGGCCTAAGTGAGCAAAATGTGTACACGTTTGTTGTACGCGGAAATGCCACAAAGTTCGCTGTTCGTGATGCAATCAAAGCTCTCTACAATGTGACGCCGGTGAAAGTAAACATCGTCAACAAAAAAGCTGCCAAGCGAGTCAAAGGATTCTCTGGCAAGACGGTACACAACAAGGGTATGAAAAAAGCCTATGTGTATCTGAAGAAAGGCGACACAATCAACCTTGTGTAATCCATTTTAAGCGAATCGCTTTGTCGTTACGCGATAGATGTTCGGCACGGTACACTTGTACCGCTTCTCACATCAATCACTAGACTCCGCGCATTTCATCTGAAAATGAATCACACACACGAGAGAAAGTGTCAAACATTATCAGTTAGGAAGATAAGCTAAGTCATCTGACTTTCGCACTAGTTTCTAACATTCACAATTATGGTAAAGAAATATAAACCAACATCAGACGGTCGTCGTGACGGTTCGGTGATTGAATACAAAAAGAAGCTCACGACAACAAATAGTAATCCACTCAAGGGGCTTACTAAAGGAAAGCGAAGTACCGGTGGACGAAACAGCGATGGTCGAATTACGACTCACTACCGAGGTGGAGGAAACAAGCGAACGTACCGAATGATTGATTTCAAGTACGACAAGCTAGACGTCCCCGCAACAGTTGAAACCCTTGAATACGACCCAAACCGGTCAGGATTCATTGCACTCATCTGTTACGCTGATGGTGATCGTCGATACATCCTGGCTCCACAAAAGCTAAAAGCTGGAGACAAGATCGTAGCGTCAGCCACCGCCAAGGTAAAAGTTGGAAACAGACTACCACTAGCAGCGATTCCAGTTGGTAACTACGTATACAACGTAGAGATCAACCCAGGAGCCGGAGCGCGTCTCGCGCGGTCTGCTGGGAACTACGCAGAAGTAGTAGCACAAGACGACAAGCACACAACACTCAAGATGCCATCATCTGAAATCCGTAAGGTCCTCAAGTCAGCTTGGGCATCAATCGGTGCGGTATCAAACGAAGAATATCGTTTGGTATCAATTGGTAAGGCAGGACGAGCTCGTCACATGGGTCTTCGACCAAAGACCCGAGGTGCAGCGAAAAACGCAGTAGACCACCCACATGGAGGTGGTGAAGGTAAGTCTCCACGGGGACACCGACGACAACGAACCAAACAAGGTCGACCGACCGGAAAGGGTCAAAAGACTCGTTCACCAAAGAAGTACTCAAACAAACTCATTGTGAACCGACGAAAGCCGGGACCACTCATGGGGGGCAAGAGGTAATACACAAGACAACACCCGCAAGGGTGTTTTCTTGTGTATTAGTTTCCGACCAATGTCAGAAACGTGCCTCTTGCCCGGCTGGAGTTATGTGAGGAGCGCGTCCTGGCGCGACGATCAGCGAGGTGTGCCGACGAATCAAGAAAATAATGAGCGTAGTGATTATATTTTCTTGCACTTGTAGGGAAAGCGGTAGGGTATACAAAAGCGTTGACTTGTAATCTGTGTCCCATATTGATCACAGGTCGAAAAAGATAGACTCAGCACAAAACCACTCCAGACGGAGTGGTTTTGCGTTTTCATTTAAGTGTTACAATAGACGCATAATCGATTAATTAATCACTTGTACTTATGAATCTTTCAGCTTCACGTTTTAGTTTGCTTGGACTTAGTGTCTTGGTAGCAACTTTTATTCTCACACCTTTTTTTGCTAGTGCACAATCAGTTAATGACTGCTCGTTTAGTCGTACTCTTGAAATGGGTGTGGACGGCGAAGACGTTCGGTGTTTGCAAACGTATCTCAACAGTGCAGGTTTTGTAATTGCTGAATCAGGACCAGGCTCAGTCGGAAATGAGACCAGTCTATTCCGGAGTCTGACTGAGGCAGCAGTTATCAAATGGCAACAAGCCAGTGGAGTGAGTCCTTCTAGCGGCGTGTTTGGCCCACAGTCGCAGGCAGCCTATTTGCTTGATCTGGTGACACAACTTGAAGAAAATCAGACAGCTCTTGCTCCAGTAACAGCTCAATCTGCACCTACACCAACGCCAGAAGTAGCTGGTGTTGCTACCAGTGCCGTAGATGAGGAGCGAGACGAAGCGGCCAAGTTGGTAGAGGACGCCTCTGATATGGTGCGAGAAGCTGAAGAACAACTAGAAGACTACGATGAAGACGAAGCTGATAAAACAGATTTGGAAGAAGATCTCCGTGATGTTCGATATGACTTATATGATGCTCTGGAAAGCTTCTTTAACGCCGATTATGACGACGCAAAAGGGTTGGCTCGAGACGTCATCGAAGACGCGACTGATGTACTAGAAGATGCTGGGGGAGAATCTGACAAAAGCGAAGCAGAAGATATTATTGATGATGTAGAAGACTTGTTTGATGACGTTGAAGAACTTTTTGAAGAAGCTGAAGATAACAATGATGACGTCGGGGATGCAGAAGATATGCTGGACGAAGCAAAAGATCTCCTCGATGACGCAAATGATGCTTTTGATAGCCGCGTTTATCGACAAGCAATTAGCGACGCCTTGGACGCCGAAGAGTTACTAGAGGACGCAAAAGATGAAATTGATGTTGTGTCAAAAAGTGATGCTGAACGGGCAGTGGAAGACGCAAAAGACGAGCTCGAAGATGCAGAGGATGAAGTGAACAATGCCGACGATGAAGGAAAAGATGTAGACGAAGCAGAAGACCTACTTGATGACGCTGAGCGAGAAATCAAACGAGCTGAAGCTGCGCTAGACGATGAAGATTGGCAAGAGGCGCTTGACTTCGCTGACGAAGCAGAAGACTTGATTGAAGAAGCTCTTGATGCCATCGGCGGTTCAGATGGTGATGAAGAAGATGCTGAAGAGGCGGTTGATGATGCTTGGGATGCGTATCGAGATGCTGATGATGAGGTGGACGAAGCAGAGGATGACGATGAGCGGGGAGCAGACGATGCTCGAGACCTCCTTGATGAAGCTAAAGACCTCCTCGATGAAGCTGAAGATGCTCTTGATGATGAAGACTGGGAAGAAGCCGAAGAGTTGGCTGAAGAAGCTGAAGATATGATCGAGGATGCACTCGACGAACTGTAGAGCCTAAACTCCAGGTTTACGAGAACGCTGCTTGAATGTAAATTCTTGCAGCGTTTTTGTTTGTTTGAGGGCGGGCATGATCATCTCTACGTTGTCAGTGTGAACGGCGACTTTTTGGACACTTTGTCCAGTGATGATGAGCTCACACCCGCTCGTGGTTTCAACTAGGGTGATAAAGCGCTTGCCGCCTCGTTTAGAGCCCGTACTTATCTCACCAGGTGCAATCATCTTGATTCCTGGAATTTTATAGAGTTCCTTCACTACCTGTGCAGCAGTCTCAGTGAGGGTGGTATGTTCTCGTCCTCGTGGTTTTGCCATATTAATTAAAATCTAAAAATAGTTGTACGGATTGTAGTACAACATACATCGTAACAAGTCCCATAGCTAGATATTGGATCTTCTTATGATTTTTATAGATACTCCAAAGCCATGTTAGCAGTGCAATGATAAAGACTGTATCTACTAGGCCCACCCAATTACCAAAGTAGGCTGGGTCCCAATAGGAAATAGGGCTCATAAACTTCCAGTCGCTTAGTGGCCAAAAGTGCCGATACGCATCGTCGTGATGAACAAAAAAATCAAGCGTCACATGCAACAATCCTGACATGGCAAAGAATTTAAGTAACCGTTGTTTTGTGAGTGCTGCACCAAGTAGCAGGAGCGGCCACAATAGAAGTGAGTGTGACAAGGTGATAAACGGTGACCAAGCTGAATCAAAATACAACGTGTCCCACATCAGCTGCTGTGAGGTGCCAAGTAAAAACGTATGTACAAAGAAAAAAGTGTAGGTTGGTAGGTCAGGAATTAGTCCACCAGCAACAAAAGCCAGAGTCCGGAGTTTGTTTGGTTGTGGATCGGTGGCCTTAGCCAGCGCCCAGCTATAGATCATGTGTGATGGAGTGATCATGTGTGGGAAGCGTACCATAGAAAACGCGAGCCGGATGAGTGGCTCGCTTTTGTACTTATATTTATCTAGCTTGCTCACGTAATCGATTGCTTGTTTGCTATTCTGTTTCAACTCAAGCGGTATAGCGTCGAGTACTGCAGTAGCTAGCGATTGTGCAGTAAAATCATTATTTACATGCAGGCTAGGTTGGTTTTTTTCAATCCAGTCTGCCAGAGCGAACATTTCTTGACCAATGTCTCCTGCTTGGTCAGGATGGCAGTTTGGCCGCAACGCTTCATGTAGCGGTGTCACGTTCTTAGTCATAATTTCTCTCCTGCTGCTTCTATCTCTACAAACAATACTGCAACTACATTAGTTACGCAATACGTGATGGAACCTTAAAATCATTGACTTTATGTCTTTATTTGTTATGTTTATGCAGTTCCAACCTCACATCCAACTACCTAGTGGTAGTTGGCAGAAATAAGAACGAAGTCGTAAGTCATCCTGGTTACTAGGCCGTTACCGAGTAACCCTAAAGGATGCTTGCAAGCCGCCACTGACGGTGACAGATGCCATATCTAGCATCTGCGCACTAACTACAAGCGGTATTTACCCAACAATAATAAATAATTATGTCACGATCCCTATACAAGGGGCCTAATGTGGATGAAAAAATCCTAAAAAAGGTCGCTGGGAAAAAGCCAGGTGAAACTGGAGTAATCAAGATCTGGAAGCGTGGATCAGTGATTTCACCAGAAATGGTAGGATTCACGTTTGGTATTCACAATGGTCGAGAACACCTCGAGGTTCTCATCGCAGAAGAGATGGTGGGTCACAAGTTTGGTGAATTCTCACCAACCAAGAAGTTCCACCGACACGGAGGTAAGATGCAGAAAGAACTTGAACAGAAAAAGAAAGAAGCTGAAATCGCAGCTGCTAAAGCTGCTAAGTCTGCTGGATAATTATTTACTATATGAAAGCATTCCTAAAAAACTACCGCCAATCACCACGTAAGGTTCGCCTGATCGCTGATTTAGTGCGCGGAAAGAAAGTATCTGAAGCGCTTGTTACTCTACAATTTGTAGACAAACGAGCAGCTGATCCATTTGCAAAAGTGATCAAATCTGCCGTAGCAAACGCTGCAGACCAAGGTAAAGACACAGCTAATCTTGTTGTTAAAACTGTAACGGTCAACAAGGGGGTTACCTACCGTCGAATGATGCCGCGAGCTCGAGGTTCTGCGTCACGAATTAACAAACGTAACAGCCATATCCTTGTGGAGCTTGGCGATAAAAAATAATTGGTATGACACACATAGCTCATCCATACATCCAACGGATCGGTATCAACCGTGACTGGAAAAGTCGCTGGTTTACTACTAATCCGGCGAAGTTTCGAGAATACCTACGGGTAGACGCAGCTTTGCGCAAGATGCTCAAGACTCGTCTCAAGGGGATGTCAGTTGACACACTCGAAATTGAACGAAGTGAAAAAGCGATTCGATTGATTATCAAAACTTCTCGACCGGGAATTATCATTGGTCGAAGTGGAGAGGGAATCAACAAGCTCAAGAAAGACATCGATCTATTTTTGCGAAAGCAAAAAATGAGTGAACCACTTGAACTAAAAATTGACATCGAAGAAATTCGCTCACCAGAATCATCAGCCAGCATCGTCGGTCAGATGATTGCCGAAGGACTTGAAAAGCGTATGACGTTTCGTCGAGTGATGAAGCAAACTGCTGAAAAAGTCATGGCTAACCGTGACGTTGAAGGTGTTCGTATCAGTCTTGGCGGTCGACTAGGGGGCGCAGACATGGCGCGAAAAGAAGAAATTAAAAGAGGACGGGTACCACTACAAACACTCCGAGCTGACATTGACTTTGCTCGAGTTGAAGCCAACCTGCCGTATGGTGTGATTGGTATTAAAGTGTGGATCTATCGAGGGGAAGTCTTTGCTGACCGAAAGGCTGGTCAGGTAGACCAAGAAGCTCGATCTAGCCATCCAAGTAACTAATAACGTATGTTGTTTCCAAAAAAAGTAAAACACCGAAAGTGGCAAACGCAACGTAAAAGTGAAGCTAAGCGACAACGGCCTGACACTCGAGGTATTACCGTAGCGTACGGTTCTTATGGCCTTAAGGCGATCACTGGTTCACGAGTAAAATCAAACCAAATTGAAGCAGCTCGTCGCGTAATCTCACGAACGATGGGTAAAGCTGGAAAGTCTTGGATCCGAATTTTCCCTGACCGTCCAATTACCAAGAAAGCAGCAGAAGTACCGATGGGTAAGGGTAAGGGTGATCCAGATCACTTTGTATTTGAAGTACAGCCCGGTCGAATCCTATTTGAAATTGATGGCGTATCAGAAGAAATTGCCCGAGAGGCGCTTCGAAAGGCCACTGCTAAATTACCAGTCAACACTAAGTTCGTACTCCGCGAGGACACTCGAGTGTAATCTCATTGCTTATGACAAACATGCAAGACATCAAAAAGAAGTCTGACCAGGAACTTGTCGAGTTCACACAAGCTGCTCGAGAAGCGGTTCGTGGAGAACGCTTTAAAGACAAGTTCAGTAAAAGTGCTCACGTGATTCACTCTAATAAAAAAGACGTCGCTCGTGCGCTTACCGAACTAAATGCTCGCCGAAATAAGCCTGCAACCAACTAGTTTATGACAAAAGAAATTACAACAACAAAAGGTCGTACGCTGAAAGGAACGGTCGTAGCAGCCAAGATGGTTGATACATGTACCGTAGCTGTAGAGCGATACGTCAAGCACCCAAAGTACAAAAAGTTCCTCAAGCGAACGAGTAAGTTTCTCGTGCACGATGCTGGGAACACAGCCAAAGTTGGCGACAAGGTCGAAATTACAGAAGTCCGACCCATCTCAAAGCGAAAAAGCTTTGCGATCGTAACTGCAAAATAATATGATTCAACCACAATCAATGGTGAAAATCACCGACAACTCAGGAGGAAAAACGGGACGAGTATTTAAAGTACTTGGCGGATCAAAAAAGCGGTACGCAGAACTTGGAGAAATGGTAGTGCTCGCAGTGCAAACTGCTGAGCCACGAAAGCAGGTAAAAAAGAAAGACGTAGTATACGGAGTAGTAGTTCGACAAAAGAAGTCATACCGCCGAAAAGATGGGTCGTATGTCAGCTTTGACGACAATGCTGTGGTACTCGTTGACAAGGAAAAGAAAGAGCCTCGAGCGAACCGCGTATTTGGCCCAGTGCCGAGAGAGCTTGCAGAAGCTGGTTATCAGAAAATTGTATCTTTAGCCCCAGAAGTGGTTTAAAAGTTTAAAATGAGCGCACTGCTTCGTTGCTTCGCTGAAATATTTTCTCACCGTACGCTTGTACGACTCGAAGATATTTCACCTTGCGCCTTGTATTGCATCTCATTTAAATCTTTTAAAAGATAAGTAATGAAAACATTATGAAAATTCGAACAGGAGATACAGTGAAAGTGATCGCTGGTAAAGATAAAGGAAAGACTGGAACCGTCCTACGGACAGTCGCAGATGCTAACCAGGTGATCATTGAAGGACTCAATGTCTCAAAACGACACCAGAAAGCCAAGCGAAAAGGTTCAGTTGGACAAATTATTGAGAAGAGTATGCCCATTGACGCATCAAACGTAGCTCTTATGGAAGGCGACAAGGCTGTCCGAGTAGGCTACTCCATTGCAGATGGAAAAAAGGTCCGAGTGGCTCGTCCGTCAGGCAAAAAGATTTAATCAAATAAGCTAAGTAAGGAGTATGGAATCAGTACAGACTCGCCTCACATCGGTCTATGAATCTCTCAAGGGAGATTTTGGATACAAGAATGTGAACGAAGCAGCAACAATCGAAAAGGTAGTCGTATCAGTAGGAACCGGAAGAATTGAAGACAAGGCCAAGATCGCTTTAATTCAAGATCGACTCGCTCTTATCACCGGACAAAAAGCAGCGCCACGTGCAGCCCGTCTATCTATCGCAGCTTTTAAGTTGCGAGAAGGTGATACTGTCGGGTACCAGGTTACCCTGCGTGGTGCTCGGATGATCGACTTTATGAACAAACTAGTGCACGTAGCGCTCCCACAGACTCGTGACTTCCGTGGTCTTAAAACCACTTCAGTTGACGAAATGGGTAACTACACACTAGGGATCAAAGATCACACGATCTTCCCTGAGACAGCCGACGAAGATATTAAAGATATTTTTGGTATGTCGATCACACTAGTGACAACAGCTAAGTCAAAAGCCGAAGCTGAAGCACTATTGCGACACGTTGGCATGCCACTGAAAAAAGTAGAGATTGAAGCGAAAGCGTAAGGATTTACTTTTTAGAAAGCAAATAATTTTGCTTTCGACAGCGGCATGAGACGGAGTCATGTTTTTCATTCTTTTCCTAGAATGAAAAACAGACGAGTCGGGTCCGATAGCGCTTAGTAGAATTTGTGCAAAGTACAAATTATACTTAGCGACTAGTGGGTGCCACTGAAAAAAGTAGAGATTGAAGCGAAAGCTAAATAGGCCTTTCAACTCAAATACAAAACCGCTCGCATCAGCGAGCGGTTTTGTATTGCAATTTCGCTTAATTCACGTATAGTACTGCGCAAGACGTGCTCTAGTCCTAACTCTATTGGTTGCTAGGGTCGTTGTAGGCATGGATTGGCTTTGGTCAAATCACGCCGAATTTATCAAGGAACCAGTCGTACCATCTGTACGAAACTATTCCAAAACAGTCTAAGAATAAACAAATGGCACGAAAAGCACTTTTGATCCGCGCTTCGCGGACACCAAAGTTCAAATCGCGTGTTGTCCGACGGTGCGCTCTTTGCGGGCGTGGCAAGGCATACATGCGTGACTTCGATATGTGTCGTATTTGCTTCCGCGAATGCGCACACGAAGGTCAAATTCCAGGCGTAAGAAAATCATCATGGTAGGCGACGTAGTAGGCGATTTTATCATCCGTCTCAAAAATGCAGGAGCAGTGAATAAAGAAACAATTTCAATTCCTTATTCAAAACTCCGACACGCGGTAGCAGATAAACTAGTTGATGCAGGATACCTGACATCAGTAGGAACTGCCGGTGAAAAGGTACAAGAAAAAACCCTCGAAGTGACACTAAGCTACGTAGACGGCGCACACAGCATCCGTGGTGTGAAGCGAATCTCAAAGCCAGGTCGACGTCTCTACACGAAGGTATCGGATATTCATCCGGTTAAATTTGGACAAGGACACATGATCCTTTCTACTCCTGCAGGAATCGTCACAGGCGAAGAAGCTCGAGAAAAGAAAGTTGGTGGTGAGCAATTGTTCATAATCTGGTAACTATGAGTCGATTAGGAAAAATTCCAGTCGCTATTCCAGCCGGAGTCGAAGTGACTCTGACTGATGGCGTACTGAAGACAAAAGGACCAAAAGCAACACTTGAGCGACCGATGTTGACTGAACACGTTGAAATCAAGATCGAAGGAAACGAAATTACGCTCGCTCCAGTAGCGCATAGTAAAACCGCAAAAGCATTGTGGGGAACTTATGCAGCGCACACTCGAAACATGATCACAGGAGTGACGCAAGGGTTTACACGAGTGCTCGAAATCGAAGGAGTGGGATATCGTGCAGCGGTAGAAGGGAACACTATTGTTCTTAACGTTGGATTCTCGCATCCAGTTACGTTAACTATTCCTGAAGGTATTAGTGCTGAAGTCGTAAAAAGTACGATCACACTTACTGGGTCTGACAAAGATGCACTAGGACAGTTCGCTGCCAATGTGCGAAAGGTCAAACAACCAGAGCCATACAAAGGGAAGGGTATTAGATACCAAGGAGAACACATTATCCGCAAGCAAGGTAAGAAGGCTGTATAGTCTCGCCGTAATTAAATTTGTATGAAAACAACACTCAGCAAAGCGCAATCACGAGCCAAGCGTCACAACCGTTTGCGACACAAGATTACCGGAACGGCAGCGCGACCACGTCTAGCAGTATTTCGAAGTAATAAGTTTGTGTACGCACAACTTATTGACGACTCTACTGGAACTACAGTGGCAGCGGCAGATTCTAGAAACGAAAAAGGAACGCGACTAGAGGGAGCACAAGCGATCGGAACAGCAATTGCAAAACAAGCAGCTGACAAAAAAATCACCGAAGTCGTATTTGACCGAGGAGGATTCCAGTACATTGGTATTGTGGCTGCCGTAGCAGATGCTGCTCGAGCCGGAGGCTTGAAGTTCTAAGTGAGTGCTAGAAAACTTTGAAATTTATTTCAAAGTTCCTATGCACGAATTTATATCTTAATTATTCTCTGGGAGAGAATAAGTAAGATGAAACTCTAACTATTAAAATAGAAAATTATTATGTCTGAAGAAAAACAGCAGGAAGCTACAACTGACACAACGTCAGGAGCTGTAGAACCAACTACAGCAGCAAAAGCCAAAAAAGATGGCGATGCAGCAGCGCCAAAAGCGGTGCCAGCTACCGATGCACCAGCTGCGACATCAAATGGAGAGCCAGCGGCTCGACCACGTCGCTCTGGAGCAGATGCCCGCCGAGAAGCCGGGAACGCCCGAGGAGGAGACCGACGCGGAGGAGCCGGAGGACGACGTCCACGGCGCGGTGGTCGACAGGAGCGACCAAAGCCAGAGTTTGATCAAAAGATTGTTAGTATCCGTCGAGTAACTCGAGTTATGGCTGGTGGACGACGATTTTCATTCTCGGTATCAATGGTGATCGGAGACAAGAAAGGAAAAGTTGGGGTTGGAATCGGAAAAGCTGGTGACACACAACTTGCAATCGAAAAAGCTGTACGAGACGCTAAGAAGAACATGTTGCAGGTCCCAATGGACGCTGAAGGTCGTATCCCACATGACGTACATGTGAAGTACGCTTCAAGTGAAGTTATGATCATGCCAGCACCAGGACGAGGACTGGTAGCAGGATCATCAGTTCGTACTGTACTAGAGCTTGCTGGAGTCAAGGATGTGACAGCAAAGCTGTTCTCTCGAAGTAAGAACAAACTTAACAACGCACGCGCTGCTGTCGAAGCGCTCAAGGAACTAAAAATGAAAGCGTAATATGCAACTTCATGAACTAAAGTCCGCAACTCCTAAAAAGACCGCTAAGCGGATTGGACGAGGGGGTAAGCGTGGAAAGACTTCAGGACGAGGTCACAAAGGACAGAAAGCGCGAGCTGGTAACAGTACTCGACCGGAAATCCGAGAACACATCAAGAAGATTCCAAAACTACGTGGACACGGTATCAACCGAGCCCAGACGGTGAATGCTGAAAAGGTACAACCAGTTGTGGTAAACGTTGCAGCGCTTGAAGCAGGTTTCGAAGCCGGTGCGATTGTAAACCGAAAGACCATGGTAGCAGCGGGTGTACTAGAAACAGTGCGTCGAAAAGCGCCAGCCGTTAAAATTCTTGGAAACGGTGAACTTACTAAAAAACTTATCGTAGAAGGTTGCCAAGTCTCTGCGTCAGCAAAAACTAAGATCGAAGCAGCTGGCGGAAGTGTTGCATAAACGATACACTATTTCGTATGCAAACATTTTTCCAGAAACTCAAAATAATCTTCACTGAACCGTCAATTCGAAATCGGATTCTCTTCATCCTGGGTGCACTTGTTGTATTCAGAATGTTAGCAGCAATTCCGATCCCTGGAGTTGATCAGACAGTGCTCGAGCAGTTCTTTAGCAACAACCAATTCCTTGGTTTGCTTAACATCTTCTCAGGCGGAGGTCTGGCTAATCTATCGATTGTCATGCTTGGGGTAGGACCGTTCATTACAGCTTCGATCATCATGCAGTTGATGACAGTTATGTCACCAGCGGTCAAAAGTCTCTATACTGAAGAAGGTGAGGCTGGACGAGCGAAGTTCACGCAATACAGTCGTATGTTGACTTTACCTCTAGCAATCTTGCAAGGGTTTGGCTTCCTAACTCTCTTGCAGAGTCAGGGCGTGCTGACCGGACTATCAACGTTTGATTTTGTACTCAATATCATTCTGATTGTCGCAGGATCAATGCTACTGATGTGGATTGGTGAACTAGTGACTGAATATGGTATTGGAAACGGAGTATCCATCATCATCTTCGCTGGTATTGTGGCCACCTTGCCGACTACCGCTTCACAGCTATACTTTAGTTACGATCCGTCGCAACTACCGTTGTACCTAGGATTTGGTTTAGTGACGCTAGCTATCATCTACGCCGTGGTGATTATGACTGAGGCTGAACGTCCAGTACCAATCACATACGCTAAGGAAAGCCGGGCCGGAAGCACCTATAGTCGAAGTGCGTCTTATCTACCAATGCGACTCAACCAAGCTGGTGTGATTCCAATCATCTTTGCTTTGTCTATCATTCTGTTTCCACAAATGATTCTCAATATCTTGGCAGCGTTTGACTTGCCGTGGGTAGCAGACGCTAACGTTGTGGTAACAGAGCTACTGGCTAATCAGTGGATCTACGGAGGAGTGTACTTTGCACTGGTGATCCTATTCACCTTCTTCTACACAGCGGTTACGTTTGATCCTGATGCGGTAGCAAAGAACCTGCAGCGATCAGGTGGTTTCGTACCAGGTATTCGTCCGGGTGCGCAAACTAGTGAGTACCTCGGCAACCTGGTAACACGTCTGACGCTGGTTGGAGCGCTCTTCCTTGGTTTTGTGGCTGTACTTCCGGTAGCGATGCAGATCGTCACTGGAGTCACCGCACTAGCCATTGGGGGTACTGCAGTATTGATTGTGGTATCAGTGGTTCTCGATTTGATTCGACGATTGGACGCTCAAGTATCAATGCGAGAAGGATAAAATTCCTACAGCACAACGTCTACTTCGTTTGACTGCGCAAAAAGCCGCTCACTGGACAGTTGTTCCACTCGCGGCTTTTTGCTTGTCCGCCTCGCATCTGTAGTAATCTACAGATTCTACGAAAAAAGACCCTCAAGGGTCTTTTTTCGTGTGCACTGTACTAGTATTGATTCTTGAAAGAAAAGCCAAGTGGAATCGCACTGTGTTGCTGTTCCCAGTTTTCGCTCTGGAGCCACTGCTTGTAACTGTCAAATACCGCCACCGCTACTGAATGCGGATTGTGGCGTGAGGTGTCGATAATCAAATCAAAGTGTGATTTGTCATACGGGTCAACTCCATAGAGCTTACGAAATCGTTGTTGCTCGGCGATCATTCGTCCCGCCACCTCGCGGGCTACACCTGACAGGGAGTTATCTGAACCTTCTGTCTCACCTCGTCCCGGGTTGCTACTGATGTCTTTATAGATGCGGGCGGTCGCTACTTCGATATCTAGGTCCAGATACACTTTAAAGGACTCAGGTAGCCAGTAAAAGCCTAGTCTAGAATCAACTACGATATCATCCTGTTCGCGCAGGGCTCGTAATTCTTCATCGATTTGATCATCGAGGTCGTGATCATCCTCGGCCTTATTGTTGTATTGCTCGAGCGTCATATGGTTACGCTGTAAAACCTTACGCACCATGTCACCGTAGCCAAGGATCTCTGCTACGCGATCAGCAGTAGATGATTTGCCACTGCCTGGCTTGCCAGACAGAGTTATGATGTGTTTCTTTTGCATTGTGCAGCAAGCATAACATGACTGCTGCTTGCAGAAGTAGCCAAAGTTGATAGTCTATACATCTTATGGAAACTACATATACTGGTCACTTAGTATTACTGATGGCACCATCTGGGAGTGGTAAAAAAAGCGTATTTGATTCTGTGCTAGAGAAACACAAAGACATCTATTACGCCAAAACAGTCACCAGTCGAGCAAAACGAGATGGGGTCGAAGAAAATCCTCAGTATACCTTTATCTCTGAAAATGAGTTCACTGATCTTATTGAAAATGATGGATTGATTGAATGGGCAAACTATAGTGGAAATTATTACGGTACGCCAAAGACTGAAATACTAGAGAGGCTACAGGAAGGAAAACTAGTCTTTAAAGAGATGGAACTGCAAGGGGTATTGCAGATGAAAAAAGTTGTACCAGAAGAACATTGTACTATCGTGTATCTAGATGGTGGTGACTGGGAATCCTTAGAGAAGAGGATTGTCGCCCGAGCGGAGATAAGTAGTGAAGAACTAGCGCTTCGAAAAATGCACTACGAAGAAGAGCAAAAAGCTATGCCTGCTGCTGATGTCATAATCAAGAATCATGACGGCATGCTGGAGCAAGCGCAACAGCATATGGAGATAGTGATGCAGGAAATTTTAAACAAAGTACAATCGTAATTATGACACCAAAAACTATTATATTTATCGGCCCACAAGGAAGTGGAAAGGGGACTCAGATCGCAAAACTATGTGAGGTGATTGCGGCTAAGGATCCGTCGCGACGGATTGTGGATATTCAGACTGGTCGTCGATTCCGAGCGCTAGCTGCCAAGAGTGAGACATTTGCCGATAAAAAAGTAGCCAACTCGCTTGATAGTGGTGAGTTGCAGCCAGACTTCATCACTCATTTATTGTGGGGGCAAGCCATGCTTGATCAACTTGACCCAAAGTCACACCTACTCATTGATGGTGTTCCCCGAACTGCACATCAGGCACGTGTGCTCGACAACGCTCTTAGTTTTTTTGAACGTGACAACGTGGTGGTGGTTAATCTAGACACTCCAGAAGCAATCGTTAGAGAGCGAATGGAGAGCCGAGCTCGAGGGGACGACACACCGGATTCAATCGAAACCAGATTGCGTTGGTACAAAGAAGATACGTTACCTGTCCTTGATTTCTATCGTGAGCGCGCTAACACGACAGTGTACGATATCGATGGTACGATGGATATCGAAGGTGTACACCAGGCTATCTGTGTAGCACTTGATCTGGCGTAGCTCAGTAAACTAATTTTATATATGATCACCAAAAAAACTCCAGCCGAAATTGAAAGCCTGAAAGCAGCCGGGAGTATTTTGGCGCAGATATTAAAACAGCTTGGAGAAGAGGCTGTGGCTGGCGTGAGTACGCTTACACTTGATGATATAGCGATGGAACTAGCTGCAAAGCACGACGTGCAACCGGTGTTGTTGGGCTATCATCCTGAATTCGCAGCGACTCCATATCCGGCGGCTGTATGTATATCAGTTAATAACTGCGTACAGCACGGCATTCCATCTGAAGACATTGTCTTGGAAGAAGGGGATGTGGTTAATATCGACATGTCTATCTCACACCAAGGTATGATAGTAGACTCTGGAATTACCGTCGGCGTTGGGCAAATCGATGACCAGGCACGTAAACTCATCGACGTAACCAAAGAAGCTCTGGCTCTCGGGATTAAAGCTGCGCAACCAGGGAACCACATTGGTGATATTGGTGCTGCGATTCAGGCTTTGGTTGAATCATGTGGTTTGTCGGTGGTAGAAGTACTGTGTGGTCACGGGGTAGGGTACGCCGTACACGAAGAGCCAAATATTCCTAATTACGGTAAGGCTGGGACGGGACCTCTGATCGAAGTCGGACACGTATACGCCATTGAACCAATTGTAAACGTTGGTAAGCCAGACGTTACCTTTGATGACGATGGTGATGGGTACAGTGTCTATACCGACGACAGTAGCTGGAGCGCCCATTTTGAACATACGGTAGCAATTACCGAAGATGGTCCGGTGATTCTGACAAAAATATAAATAAAAAACCGCTAGATAGCGGTTTTGCCAGCAAAGGCATCATCTTCTTTTGTTGCCCAGGTACCGAGTAGTGTTTTGGTTCCGTCTTGGTGATAGATCGTAACTGCGTGAATCTCGTACTTGACAGACTTTTTCGAATCGTCAATCCAGCGCTGTAGCCAGAAGCTTTGGTGTGATATTTCAACACGACCAGAAACACCAAGGTTGTCAGATATCTGCTGCCTGATTGAATCAGGTACACATAGAGATGTATACAATCTTTCATTGTCGTCTTCACTGAGCCGAGAAAAAGACAAGTGTCCGCCACTGAAAAGAAGGGTTGGCATAAGTGCGCTTCCAGCCACAAATACACAAATTGCGGTGATCAAAATAATCGTCGCAACAAGTAGTGTGTGATCAGGGAATTCCTCACTGAACAAGTCCAAGAGAATGGTAAGTACTGATCCTACTATAATGGTCAACAGTATGTTTTGAAAGATTACGATATACTTTTCTCTCCAAACAAACGCTTTACTGGTGCGTAGTGCACTCATGATCTTGTCGTGTAGTTCAGGATCGATTTTGTCTCGTCCAAGTCTTTCGTCTATCGACATCTTATATCCTTTCTGTTCTGCAAACACTATACGTAGCCATGGTATTTTGTAAAGCCATTTGCTATACTTCGCCCATATAAATAAGTCTAATAATCTCCACATTATGTCTAAAGCCCCACATCAAGAACGAACGTTTGTTATGTTGAAACCTGACGCTGTACAGCGTGGTTTAATCGGTGAAATCATTAAGCGCTTTGAAGCCACTGGTCTGAAATGCTCAGCCCTGAAAATGTTTATGGCCGAAGAAGAAACGTTGTTTGCGCACTACAACAAAGACGAAGCTTGGTTTATGAAAAAAGGAGACGGCATTGTTGCCAACCTAGAAGAACAAGGTAAGCCGGTTGAAAAAGAACCACTAGAATATGGAAAAGACATCATTCGTCAAAACGCTGTATTCATGATGCAGTCACCACTGGTGGCGATGGTCTGGGAAGGGAATAAAGCTGGAGCAGTGATCAAAAAGCTGGTCGGCTCAACTGAACCATCAACGTCAGATGTTGGTACAATCCGTGGTGATTACACCGTAGACTCATATTCACACGCTGCCTACGAAGATCGAGCAGTGCGTAACTTGATCCACTGTACCGATCCAGAAGACGGCAGAGATGAAGCAGAGCGAGAGATCGCACTTTGGTTTGATGAGTCAGAGATCATGTCATACACGACTGCCCAAGAAGCAATCATGTACGACGTGAATCTAGACGGTGTTGCTGACTAAGTAGGCTGAACCAAAACAGCCCTACGCCAGTTTTGCTACTGCTGAACTCGCCTTATATATGCTGGCAGCAAAGCTCAAACAGTCCTCGCTCACAAAACAGGCGTAGGGCTGTTTTTGTATGTTAGTATTATTAGTGGAGCTACATTACGTATGTTCTCAATACTCTATCGCAGGGCTGCCTGGTCTCAATGTTTCGTGCTGAATGCCATCAAGGGCGATCAAATATGCGGAACTGATATGGTGCCCACCTGATCTTTAGTTCAGGGCATGCGTCTGTAGCTCCATAGAAAAAGTCCGGCCTTGCGCCGGCCTTTTTCGTGTCTGTTATAATAACGACAATGTCTTCAACACTTGGTTTCTATGGCGGAGTAGGTTCAGTTACTGGCGCTAATTTTATGCTTGATACTGGCGAGCAAGCATTCTTGGTTGATTGTGGTTTGGTACAGGGTGATCGCTTTGCCCAAGAGACTAACGCTAAGCCGTTTGCCTATGATCCGGCCAAAGTCGATGTGCTGTTTGTTACTCACGCGCACGCTGATCACATTGGGCGTATTCCAAAACTCGTGCGTGACGGGTTCCGCGGTAAAATTTACTCTACGACTCCAACCAAAGATTTGGCTAGCATTATGTTTGACGATGCTTTGCATATCATGCAGTACGAAGCTGAGCGTGACGACCGCCAGCCGCTCTATAGTGGTAAAGACATCGAGCTGGCGCTGAGTCTCTGGGAGACTGTCGGCTATCAAGAAGCTGTGACGTTTGGTGATACGACGGTGACGTTCACAAACGCTGGTCATATCCTGGGCTCCGCCATGGTGCAAATGGAGCGCTACGGCAAGAAAATTGTCTTTACTGGTGATGTTGGTAACGTCCCACAGCCGCTCATGGCACGACCAACGGTTCCCGAAAAGTATGACTATATGGTCATGGAAAGTGTCTATGGCGATCGGGTGCACGAAGAAGTTGAGGAGCGAACTGCGCTACTGAAATATCATATCGAAGAAACAATCAAAACAGACGGCACCTTGATCATCCCGGCTTTCTCGCTCGAGCGCACCCAAGGGATTTTGTACGAGATTAACAATCTGATCGAATCAGGTGCAGTCCCGTCGATTAAAACGTACCTCGACTCACCGCTAGCTATTCGGGTAACAGATGTCTATCGCGACTCGACCGACTACCTCAAGGAAGATGTACGAGATCAGATCGAGGGCGGTGACGACATCTTCTCTTTTGAAGGATTGTCGTTTACCGAGACAGTCAAAGAATCCAAAACCATCGCCGGTTATACTGGTGCCAAGATCATCATTGCTGGGAGTGGTATGAGTCACGGTGGGCGAATCCGCGAACACGAAAAGCGCTTCTTGCGTGAGTCTAATACCACGCTGTTGTTAGTAGGGTACCAAAACGTCGGTGGGCTCGGACGTCTACTGCAAGATGGCGCCAAGCAAGTGTGGATCGACGGAGTCGATGTACGCGTCAAAGCCAAGGTAGCTACTATTCGCGGCTTCTCTGGGCATGCTGACCGCAACCAGCTGATAGATCTGGTGTACGGGGGAGTGCAAGACTACCAACCCAAACAAGTGTTTGTCACTATGGGTGAAGAACGAGCCAGCTTGTTCCTCACCCAGCGCCTGCGAGACTACCTAGGCGTCAACGCCATCGCTCCAGAACCAAATGCGGAGATTGAGATTGATTTCTAGTTATGGATGCTGCACTTGTGCCAAAGAGATAATCTGGTATTGTCCTCCATAGAGCCAACAGGAGGACATTCAATGAGGTTTAATAATCTATTACAACAACTGCCGCTCTTTGCAGATCGGCTCGAGTCGGCGCTAGAGAGTCTTAACATGCTTGAAACATGTCGTGATTTTGAGATGGACCATATTTGTGTTCGTTTAGAGACAGATCGAGGGGCAGAAAATCTCCAAGATGATCTGGATGATATCGGAACGTGCCTCTCTACAGCTATGATCAACGGTCGACAGATTATGATTTATAATACGGCCGAACCAATGAGAGTGGGGTCGTGGCACACTAGTGGTTTGGAATTGCCATATCCAAAGCCCAGTTCATTCTACAAAACAGGTTGGGAGCATGTTGAGTTTGTGATGTCGGGCGCCGAAAATTCCCTGGCGGGGATTGGTCGTGCTTTTGATGGCTGCTTTCCACATCTAAAGCATCATACATACAAACAGATGTATCAACGAACCGACTCAGAGCCTCAGGCTAATGGAGATCAGGCACCTAACCCAACGGTCGCTATTACAGTAGCTGGTATCGGAATCAAGTTTCACGCTTTTTCAATCCAGACTGTAGTTGGTGCTAATAGCACAAACCCCTCGCACTAGGCGAGGGTTTTTTATTTTTGTGTATTAGCCTATTTTGAAGCTTCTGCCACTACTCGGTTGAATGCTTCTGGGTTTTCAACTGCTAGGGTAGAGAGGATCTTTCGGTCGAGCTCAATGTTCTTGTTCTTGAGCATTGGGATGAATCGACTGTACTTGATGCCGTGTTCCATCAGTGCTGCGTTGATTCGGACTGTCCATAGTCGGCGGAAGTCGTTCTTCTTGTCCTTTCGGTGAGCGAACGCATAGGTCTGTGCATGATAGATCGCTTCGCGAGCTTGAGCTTTTTTGGTTGATCGGCCAAAACGATATCCTTTTACTTCATCAAGAATGTTTCGCTTTCGCTTCTGGGCCATGAGGCCTCCTTTTACGCGTGCCATAGATTAGTCGTTAGTTTCGTTAGCTGCTGCAGCCGCGGCAATCTTCTTTGCTCGGCCAGCATTTCCTGGTAAAAATCGACGAACGAGTCGTTCTGACATGTCCATAGTCTTACTTCGCTTTCGAGCAAGTCGTTGTTGCCCAGTCTGGCGAGCGTTAAAGTGGTTTTGTCCTGGTCGACGTGCGACTAGTTTACCGTTCTTAGTAACGCGAATTCGCTTAGTGAATGATTTGTTTGTTTTCATAATAGTGTGTGTTTTGATCGGGCTTCAGACGTGGGGGAAAGTACGTCAAAGTGGGCAAAATATACCGTATTTGAACGCAGAAGTAAAGCGAAATGCGAGCAGAATCATATATGATCTGCTCGCATTTCTATAAAGTACTCTCTAGATCAGCCCTCCTTCAATATCGAGTAAGTCATCGAGTGACTTCTTCTTTGACTTGTTTTCGCCTTTCTCTGCCTTGGTGGCTTTCCTGGCTTCTTTCTTTTCGTCTACTTCTTCAATGATTTTTGGTCGATCTCCGGCTTTTGGTGCCTTACCAAGCCGTTCGATAGTGGCGGTCCAGCCCTTAGGGCTTTTCTTCATCGGATCAGCGATCTTGTATTCGGCTGGGATGATCTTCATGAACCGGTCAAGTCGTTCCTTAAGGAAGTCTGCCTCCATGTATTTGTATCGTCCCCATAAGAATAGATCGACTTTGACCCGGTGGCCTTCTTCGAGCCATTCTGCGGCTCGCTTGGCCTTGAGTTGTTGGTCGTGTTCGCCGGTTCCAATTTTCACCTGGACACTTTTGGTTTCGGTAACGTGGGCTTTGGCTTTGGCGGCGCTGGCTTTTCGCTTGGTGTCGTAGCGGTACTGTCCAAAATCCGTGATTTTAGCAACGGGTGGCTTGGCTTTAGGTGATATTTCGATCAGATCGAGTTTCATCTCGTCCGCTTTTTTAAGAGCGTCACTGAGTGATAGGGTGCCAAGGTTCTCGTTGTCTGGTCCGACTACGCGTAGTTCAGACGCACGGATTGCCTTGTTGATCTTGGTTCTGGTATCTGGTCCTCGGTATTGTCGTCGTGGTGCTGGCAAGTGAGTGTGGTTTATGTAATAACGTTACGCGTCTGTGTAGTTGTGCAACCATAGTCACAGCGGCGTACTGATTGACAAAATATACTAGGATTAGCGTTATTTTGCAAGAAAAAAGCCCAGTACATTCTGGGAGTATCAATTCATTTATGTTCAATAATAGTAGACATTTGGCTGGCAGCTTTTTGAAAGGCTACTTGAAGAACATGCAGCTCTCTGTTTAGTATGTCCTCATCATAGATCATTTGTCTTTGTAAATCTGCTAGACAAAATTGCTGCATCCAAGTACTTAGTTCTACTAATGTCTCATTGGCTGCAGCTAGTCGATCAACATTCTTGGATAGCTGCTTATAGTCTGCTGTCATAAAGATCTCCTTTTCTATTAATCTAAATATACAGAAAAAAATTATTTTTGTAAGTATGACTTGGCTACTTCCAAGTGCTGCTCGCGTGTCTCTGGTTTCATTCTTTCCAATAACCTCGGCATCATGCTCATGCGGTGGTTGGACTTAAATACATCCAGGTGTGTGTTGATAAAGTTCCAGTACAGCGCTGTCCAGGTTTCTTCCCAGTCACCTTTTTTGTAGTCGCTCATTTTTTTAATATAGTTGGCGCCGCTGATGTACGGTTTGGTAGCAAAAGATCCACCATCGGCAAACTGACTCATGCCGTAGACGTTGGGCACCATCACCCAATCGTAGGCATCGATATACATTCCCATAAACCAAGCGTACACGTCATGGGGATTAATTTGGCACAGTAACATGACGTTACCCATCACCATTAGTCTCTCAATGTGGTGGTTGTATCCGTACTCTAAGGCAGTTGTGATGGCGTGATCGACAGGGTCAATAGTAGTCGAGCCATCCCAAAATGAATCAGGAAGTGCTCTGGTGTGTTTAAAAAAGTTTTGTTGTCGCATCTGATCACCGTCGACCTCATAGCTAGCGCGCATGAATTCACGCCAGCCGACAATCTGGCGCACAAATCCTTCGAGTGAATTAATCGGTACTTTGTGTCCTTCTGCGTACTCTATAGCTGCGTCCAGTACTGCTTGTGGAGTAAGTAGGCCAATGTTCAAGAGGGGTGAAAGGGTGCTATGCCACAGTCGAATACCCTGGGTGGTGATGGCGTCTTCGTAGGGGCCAAAGGTGTGGAAGCGGGTGCGCAAGAATTCCTCGAGGAATTCTTGCGCACCCGCGTGTGTATATGGCACCCAGCACCCTGGCTCACCGTACTTTTCAGCCGAGATGGTCTCAACCCAATCTGCTGCAGCTACGGTTTCCTCGTTTCCAAACAGACTGATGTCCATGGGTAGCTCGGTGTTTTTGGGGATCTTTTTTCGGTTGTCTTCATCAAAGCTCCACTGACCACCGGTTGGTTCGCCAGCAGTATCAATCAAAATATTTTTATCGCGACGAATCTGTTTATAGAAACTTGCCATGAATTTCTTGCTCGTTTTAAAACGCTCGCATGCTTCAGCTTTTGGTAGTACAAACATCGGTGAATCGTACCAGACACGTTTGATTCCAGAATTCACAATTGCTCGCTCCAAATAACAGTCAGTAGTGTCGACGATATGCATGGTAGTGACCCCATCAGATTGCAGACGGTTAAACACATCTGTCGTACTCTGGTGATTAGTGATGGTCAGTCTTGTGACGGTGTGACTATTTGATACTAGTGTACGTTCATAGGCATCCATACTCAGTTTATGGAGCATCAGCCTTTGTCGGTGGGTCGGGTTATGGGTTAGTAGTAGTGGTTCTTCTACTAGATATATCATCCTGTCAGCGCTGATTGCTGGCGAATCTTTAAATAAATGATGAGGGTAGATAACAGTCGCTTCCATATTTCTTTTAGTTATTGCAATGTCTAGTTTATACTAAGATAGATGAAAAGAATCTTATATATCATTTCGTTTGGATTGCTAGGGTTGCTTGTGGCGACGATTTTGCATGGTGTGATCGAGTTGGTGGCACTTGATCTGATATTTAATGAGCCAACTAATGCTGATTCATTTTGGTGGCAGGAATGGCAGTTGGTGCATGCGGTTGGTGGGGGAACGTTATGGATTGCAGGTTTGCTGTTGGGTCTACTAGCTGGATACAAATGCTGGGATGAATACGGGGTCAAGTCAGGGGCCTTTGGATGGAGAGGTTAGCATATGTCAAAGTCTGTATTACATCTAGATTTGCATGATATTGCACAAAACGGTCGGGCGATCGATGAAGCCTTGGTTGAGCTAATGGCTGCTGCTAGCAGCAAACGAATTAGAACTGCCGAGGTGATTCCAGGTAAAGGTAGTGGACAGCTCATGAAGCGGGTCAAGAAATTTCTTGATCAAAAGGCAGTCAAGGCGCAGTACAAACGAATCGAGGTGGATGCCAATAATCACGGCCGGTTATTTATTCATTTTCGGTAGTCTATGTTAGTCAAAGAAACCAAGTTGTGCAAACACTGCCATAAACCCTTTGCGAATCGTAAGTCGTGGCGGCTACGCGGGCAATGGGATCAAGTTGTCTATTGTAGTGATCGCTGCCGCCAAGCAGCGAGGAAATAAACTGGCCGGAACCACAAGTTCCGGCCAGTTTATTTCGTGCTACGCTTGTCGTATGAGTTTCGTCCGTAGTTACGCAGAAATTGTAGATTTGATCGACGAGATCGATCCGGTCGAGTACGCCAAGACTCGCAATCATTTGTCTGGAGCGGTAACCAAATTATCGCCATACATCACGCGGGGGATTATTTCGTTGTCATTTGTGCGAGCGCGCTTACTAGCAAAACATTCTGCAGCAGACTGTAGTAAATTAATTCAGGAACTAGCCTGGCGAGAGTACTTTCAAAATGTCTGGTTCGAGAAAGATGATGAGATATTTAGTGATATCAGATTTCAACGCGACGATTGGCGGCATGCTGGAATTGTGTCAGCGATTGCTGATGCGACCACTGGTGTCGAGGTGCTCGACCAAGGGGTGCAAGAGCTCTATGAAACTGGGTATATGCACAACCATCTGCGTATGTGGGTAGCAAGTGTGTCTTGCAATTTGGCATACGCCCATTGGCACTCCATGGGGAAGTGGTTGTACTATAATTTAATAGATGGTGATCTGGCATCCAACTTTCTCTCGTGGCAGTGGGTAGCTGGAACTTCTATCAGCAAGCGGTACACAGTGAACCAAAAGCTGATCAATGGATGTAGTGACCACAAGCAGCTACGCAGTATCCTCACGTATGACCGCGACCAAATGGCTAAGCAGCCGACACCAGAAATCCTCGTACCATTTGAAGAAGAACAGCTCGAAACTATCTATCCAGATATTGAGCCTGTCACGACAGTCTCTGGTGCCACTGTGCAGCTGTACACGCCCTGGACGTTGGACCCAGCCTGGCGCCGCAACGAATCTGATCGTCGAATACTAGTAATTGATCCTTTCTGGTTTGATCGCTATCCGGTAAGCGCACAAGTGCTTGATTTTATTATTAGGCAAGGCAAGATTGTGATCACGGATCTAGAGGTGTACGTTGGAAGGGTAGAGGACATACATGGTATCAGTGATGCTCTGACAGTACATACGTTATTGCATCAAACCAGCCGTCAGTGGCCAGTGCAGTTTGATACTGTCGAAAAGCTCTTTCCCGCAGTGAGCGGCTATTACAAAAGCTTTTTTGCTTACTCTAAAGCAGTCGAGCAGAATACATAACACCCGACGCACTGCGTCGGGTGTTATGTATGGTAGTTCTATCGCTTTTTAAACCAGGGAACGAAGTAGCTGGTGGTGTCGATGTAGCGTTGGTACTGTTCGGGGTATCGTTCAAGAAATGCGCTTTCTAACATCGGTCCAGTGACTTTGGTTACGATGTAGGTGATCAGTAGTGGACTAATGATCGCGATCCAACCAAGCGGAAGAGGGAGTACCATAATAGTTAATCCCCACCAGATGAGTGTCTCACCAAAATAGTTTGGTCGACGAGACAGGCTAAATAATCCTCGTGTCATTAAAGTAGCTTCTTCTGTTCCAGCTTTCTTGCCAGCAATGAATCGGTCAAGTTGCAAGTCTGCAACCGTTTCGTATACCAGACCAAAACAAAAGACTGCAAATCCAGCCAACACAAACCATTGGTTATACATTGCTGGGTAAGCAAGGGCAAAAATAGCTGGAGCCGACACAGCAAAAATAATAACAATTTGCAGCAAGTTTACCTGCAGATAGCTGCGTATCAAGAAATACGCTCGACCTTGCTCCATCCACTGCGTTCGCCACTTGGCATAGCGAGCGTCCTCTGGCTTGCCGTAGTTTTTTCTAAAGATTCGGCTACTCAACCGTACTGACCAGGCGCCAATACAGCCAATAACTACTGCTGGTAGTAGGGTGGTCGTATCAGTCAGGTATGCTGCACCAATTGCGCTGGTAAAAAATGCCGGGCCATACGCAATGTCCATGACACTGTTGTCATGTAAAATACGCGCTATAATAAATACTAGAATCGAGTAGATGAGCAGCAGTCCGCCGACTAATCCACTGGTTGTTAACAGGTTTTCCATAGGTACGTTTCTATTGTAGCAGATGCTATACTAAAGTCTGTTCTATGCCACGAGCTGCTTCCACATCAACCGAAGACAAAGCTGTGAAAAAAGCTCCACGGAAACGTGCTGCGCCTAAAAAGCCGGCTGCTGATAAAAAAGCCACGCCACGAAAAACTGCTGCTCGTAAAACCCCAGCAAAAAAAGCCACACCACGAAAAACTACTGCTCGGAAAGCGTCACCTAAAAGAGTGGAGAAAGAAGAGATCTTGGAGGAGGTCGAGGTATCAGAAGTGGCAATTGAAAAAGAAATGTCATCAACTCGAAAAGCCCCAACTAAATTTGCAGAAACCCAGGCTGCGCAAAGATCTAAGCGCAACCAGTATGTTGTATTTGGGTTACTGATTATGATCGGGATCGGTGCATCAGCTGCTGTTGGGTTAAGTGATAATGAAGCTGGGCAGATCAACGTTGCTCAAACCATCAAAGACCGCAACGAGCGAATGGCTAATTTGGTCGACGTTAATGGACCAACGGTTGTTGTTCCGATTCCAAGTCAGCAACCAGATGGTGGTCTGATTGGTTTACGACCAGCAGATCCTACTCCAGCACCAGTGATAGCAACCTCAACCGCGACCACCACATCGGCAGCTACCGCCACTTCGACTGCAACTAGTACCGATAGTTCTGCGGTCTCTGACAATGATTCTACAGTTGCAGAATCATTGTCAGATATGTCTGCAACCGACACTGCCACTACGACAGTGGATGCAGTTGATCCAGAGGTGACGGCCAGTAACCCCTAATACTGTTGCACCTAGGTGGTACACTGGAGTAATCATTGTATGAAACAAAACGAAGATTCTGAAAACCAAGAGCAGTCAGCTTTTGTCCTAGCCTTGGGGGTTTTTTTTGTGCTATTCAGCGGGGTTGTGTGCCTGGCTTTGTTTTATGATTTTTCTGAGATGAACCTTGGAGGGTTATTGTTTTTGATTTCGTTTCTCTGTTGTGTATTTATTGCTAAAAATATTTATGAATTGACCGCTGAAAGCAAAGAGACATCTCGCGCTATCTTGCCAGCGCCAAACACAAGTAATCAGTCACTGTATACACAGTTATACAAAAAAAGTCCCGTGCCTTATTTTGTGGTCGATACTGAGGGGATTGTTATCTCTGCCAATACCGCTGCTGCTAGACTGCTTGGCATGCAACAAGCTAAAGTTGTCGGGATAGATTTGTTTGCATTACTTGAAGCTAGCGAAGCTAGTGACACTGATTTCTTGTTCCATAAATTCCGTAGTGGTGTAGCTATCAGTGATGAGATGGTTCGGGTTAAGCGTGAAGACAACCGGGAAGCCTGGGGCTTGCTGTCATTGTTTCAGTTTCAAAATGACTTTGAAGAACAGCAGGGCCTGTTGACGCTGGTTGATATCACCAAACAAAAGAAGGCCGAGGACGCAAAATCTGAATTCGTTTCTTTAGCATCACACCAACTGCGCACTCCGATCGCGGGTATGAAGTGGAGTGCAGAGCTATTGCAGCTAGATAGTCCAGACACCCTAACTGAACGTCAACTAAAGTACATGGATAGGTTGCACGTGAGCATCAATCGAATGTCTCGTTTAGTGGATGACTTCTTGCGTGTGTCACGCTTCGAGTTGGGAAGTTTTCAGCCTGAATACCAAACGATTGGACTTAAAAAATTATTCAATGATGTGCTGGCTGAGTTAGCTGAGACAGCTGCACATAAAGACTTGATCATTGAAACTCAGTATGACTCAAGTGTAACTGAGTTCGTAACAGACCCGAATCTGCTCCGGATGATTTTGACGAACTTGTATTCTAATGCAATTAAATATACACCGGCTGGAGGGACGGTAACGGTTGGTTTTACTCATGACAAAAATATGTTGCGTATTCAGGTCGTTGACACCGGAATGGGAATCCCGGCCGAAGATCAAGATGGGATATTTTCTAAACTATTTCGAGCTTCAAACGCGACGCGCGATGTGCCTGATGGTACTGGGCTTGGATTATATATTGTACGCGAAGCGGTAGCTGTTTTGCGCGGAAAGGTGTCCTTTACTTCAGTCGAGGGGATTGGCACGACGTTTGCTGTGCAAATACCGTTTGAGGTGCCAAATAAGGATTAATCAGCCAAGCGTTTTTCGATCTGATGCATCAAGTTCTTGATACTCCATTCAGGTTTAAAAAGCACGAACTCACGTGGCAAATCGATATTTTTTGCAATATTTTCAATGGATTCCGATGCGGTTAATACCATTATTCGGGCCGTCTTACCCCAGTCAGTTGCCCTGATTTGGCGGTATACCTCGTAACCGTTGATATCTGGTAGCCGAATATCAAGCAATACTAAATCTGGTTTGTGGTCAATTGCGAGAGCAACTCCTTCCCGGCCACTAGCTGCATGTAGTGAACGATACTTATACATATCGAGCATATCTACCAGTGAGTCAGCTAGATACGACGAATCTTCGATTACGAGAATAGTTGGCGATTGCATATATGGTAGTGTAGCATTATTAGGTAGATCGAATCTAGCCACATATGGAGATCATTATTAGTTTTATTTTAGCGTTTATTGCTTTTTGGTTTGGAGGTGAACAAGCGCAGTTAGATTCTGCTCGTGACCGAGTTGTGGCAGAGACTGCTACGGTTGTACGAGTGATAGATGGTGACACCATCGCAGTCACAATAGAGGGACAAGCAGAAACGGTCCGCTATATCGGGATCGATACTCCAGAGCCATACCGCGACGGTGAACCAGCTTGCTATGCAGAAGAGGCAACCAGTCGAAATATTGAATTGGTAGCTGGTGAGCAAGTGCGACTCGTGTCAGATAGCGAAGATCGTGACAAATATGATCGGCTACTGAGGTATGTGTATGTTGATGAGTCGTTTGTGAATGAACAACTCGTCGCTGAGGGGTATGCAACTACACTACACATTGCGCCAAATACCACCGAAGCGCAAACGCTGCAACAAGCAGAAGATACCGCACGGGAAGAGCAGTTAGGACTGTGGGTTGCCTGTCGTGATGAAAGTTCAGCTGAATCTGCTAAGGCGGCGGTAGTGCCGAAACCAGAGACAATTGAGATCGACGTCAACAGTCTTCCGGCCGGACAGCAACGAGTCCTTGATACCCTTGGAGTCGACGCATCAAGTGTCACTATTACCCCAGAGACAGTTGCCTGTGCAGAGGATGCCATAGGTGCAGATCGGGTGGCCGCAATTACAGCTGGTGATACTCCAGGTATACTCGAAGGTATCAAGCTAGCAAACTGTTACCGGACTAACTAATGTGCTGCCCAGCATATTTATATTTAAACCATGTTTACAATTATCAAGTACTGGATCAAAGACTATGCTCATGCACTCAAAATGTATATGCAGACGTTCACCCACAAAGACGCTCCCGAACATTATCTGGGATACGTCGACACTACAAAAGTCCCGGTAATTTTAATTCCTGGAGTCAACACCAAGTGGCACTTTATGAAAAAAATTGCTGACGATATATCAAAACTAGGACACCCGGTGCACGTGATTAAAGAACTGGGACACAACCGCTTAGAAATCAGTGTTTCAGCCAAAATCGTTAGGTCATGTATAGATGATAAAGACCTGCACAACGCAATGATTTTGGCGCACAGCAAGGGTTGATTGATTGGAAAAGAAGTATTGCTTCATTGCAATCTGGATCATCGAGTTATAAAAATGATTGCTATCGCCTCTCCATTTCAAGGGTCAACTATGGCATCGTTTGTGCCAGACAAAGCCATCAAAGAACTGTCTCCAACTAGTCAGGTTGTACAAATTCAGAACGAGAATAACGAAGTTAACCAGGCTATTATTTCGATTTATGGTATGTATGATAACCATGTGTGGCCAACCGAAAGTGCGGTGCTCAAGGGGGCTGAAAACATTCAGATCAACACTAATGGCCATCATCAGATTTTATCGAGTGAAGAAACTAAAGCAGTAGTACTTAAAAAAGTAGCTGAGATTACTGCTGGCATTGCGTAAGCCAGGCATCCGTCGTGTTACCATCAGGGCATGAAAAAAATAACGTGTAGTGATCTTGGTGGGCCAGAATCGTGTGAGGTGCAATTCAGAGGAGATACTCCAGATGACGTTGTGAAAAATTGCCAAGACCATATGATGGAAGAAGTGGAGAAGGGTGATGGTGATCACCAAGATGCAGTAGAAAACATGCAAGGCTTATCTCCAGAAGAGCAACAAGAAAAATATACAGAATATATGGAAATTTGCGCTGATGCCTTTAAACGCGACTGGTAGAAAGGTGTTTCAAAGTCAGGAGGTAAGAACAAACCACTAGCAGCTGCTAGTGGTTTGTTCTATCCAGGACGTAAGCCTTTTCTGGATTTTCTGGTCGAGTTGCCTGGGGTAGTTTTCTTGAAACTGCTTTGTTTGCCTGCGCTGCCAGTAATCCCGGCAGCTTTCTTAGGCCCTGCCGGTTGCTTTGATTGGTTGAGACGCTCTTTCCATATCTGTGCCGGTGTCAGAGCTGGTTCGTCTTTTGAGTTGTCTCGGTTTTTCATGTTTGTAGTGTAGCAAGTATAAACAGGCTGTATATAGTTTCTTTACATACTAATATTGATAGTAAGTGAACTGCACTTATATTGAGTAAAGTGTAATACCGCAGATAAACTGACGGTTGTAGGTGGTACAGTAGTAGTAATGACTAGGAAGTTTTTCATTCTCTTTACGTTTGTTGTGGCTGCTAGTTTGGTGTACCTATCATCGTTTTGGTTTGATCAATTAGGACTAGAAAAATTGTTTTCTAGTCTGGTCTCGGTCTCTGTCTTGTATGCGGTTTTTTCAATTGGAATAGAAGGTTTCTTTGCTCGCAGGTTGAGTGACTCAAAGACCAGGTACAGCTTCCGTAAGGCTGTTTCTTTGATTTTAATTTTGTTGTGTATCGTAGTACTACTACGAATTTGGATCCCTAACCCACAGGCACTTCTGGTGGCGTATGGTGTGGTCGCCGCTGGACTCGCAGTTGCGTTACAAGACTTGGTCAAGAACCTTGCTGGTAGTCTGAGTATTTTCTTGGGTGGTATTTTTAAGGTCGGTAATAGGATTGAAATTAACGGTGTCACTGGTGATGTGATTGATATCGGCCTGTTCAATACCACGTTGCTTGAAATTAAAAATTGGATCAACGCTGATCAGGCAACCGGTAGAATTGTGACGGTCCCAAACGGAGCAGTGCTCAACCAACCGATAAAAAACTACACCAAACAGCATCAGTATCTATGGGATGAATTGACTGTCGTTGTGACACCCGAAAGTGATTGGGGTGAGGCGATGCGTTTACTGGGGACTATCGGCAAAGAACACACCGAACAGTTTATCGCTAAAGCCGACCGTAGTTTAAGTAATTTAGAGCGCTACTATTGTGTAGAAGGGCATGTTCTCGAACCAAATATCTACGTGAAGCCAGCTCCAGATGGGTACGCACTAACCTTGCGCTACGTGGTAGATGCCTGGAAGCGTCGCAGTACCAATTCTGATATTTGGGGTCACACCATCAGAACATTTGACGAGCACGGATCCATCTTTATCGCTCCAGTAAGTATTGCTAATCCAGAGTACCCTTTGCCACTTTAGGAAAAATACCTGGACTGACCTACGGCAGTACCGGTCCGTTATTAATCGAAGACCAGAGTGTCAAAGAGGCTACTGTCTGATGTGGTGACCAACCTTCAACCGTAGTTTTTATTTTTCGTACGTAGTGGGGCTGGTAGTTGTATGACTGATACAGTCCCTTCATGAGACCAAAGTCACCATAGGAAAACACATCGGGCCGAGCGAGGGAAAATATCAAAAACATCTCGGCGGTCCAGCGCCCAATGCCGTATAGTTTGGTCAGCTCTGTGATTATCGCTTCGTTATCCATGTCAGCAAAATCGTCGATGCTGACGGTAGACCAGACCTCAGCATTATGTTTGATATATTTTGTTTTTTGGTTTGATAACCCACAATTTTTTAGCTCATCATAATCAGCCTGTTGGACTGCTTCTGGAGTAATGGTTCCACCCAGATGTGTCACTACTCGATCGCGAACTGCGTCGGCGGCCTTGGTACTGATCTGTTGCCCAACAATTGACGCAACAATACTCGCAAAATATTCATCAGGTTTTTTCTGCTGAGGTAGCTTGATTGGGTGTGAACTGGCTTGAGCGTTGTGTAGTAGTTTTGCCATTAAGGGGTCGACGACAGCGAAATGCTGCTGAGCAGCTTTGATATCAATTGTGTCGTTGTTCATATTTTCTTTATACGCTCAATACGAATGTTCCGCAATCAAAATATAAGGTAACAGGTTTACAGTGTATATGTTTACACTGCAGATAATCACAACTCGTCTAATATAGTTTACTTAAGAGTGATGAATGTGTGATGAGGAGCAGTTTGGAATCTATTCACAACTGCCGTTGTTGTAGCCAAAGCCCCAGGCGTACGACATGCCTGTACAGGGTGCACCACCCAGCCTAACTCCTCGATAAACTGACTCAGCAATGAATTCATACATATAAATAACTTGTTCAGTACTACTAAAGCCGGTTCGTACCTTAATGTCTTCAGAGTTAGTGGTTGCATAGTCAAGTATGGCTGTGCGCAAATCATTATCAGCTCGTAGTCTACCTACGTATCCACCTGTTCCTTTGTGGTACAATTTGTCGTGCGCAATACAGGCAGCTTCGAAAGGAATATCCTGAGTTGCAGAGTATTTTTCTGAGAACTCGGGTGATTGGGTAGATAGGGTAGTCACTGCCGATTTCCATAAATTAGAAACATTCCCAGAGCAGCCGTCAGATCTAAAGGGTTCCAAATCATACATTTGCTTAGTGATTTCTAGAGCTTTCATTTGCTCTGCTTCTACTGCCGGACTTATGGTGACGCTATGAAAAAAATGAAAGTAGATGACAAAGCAGAAAGCCAGTACCAAAAGAGTCAACATCAACTTTTTACTACGCAATAATTTCAGAGTTGAAACTGGCATGCCCCGATTCATGTTCATGTACGAAAGTATATAAAAATAAAAACCTACCCGAAAGCAAGTTTTTATTGTTCTATATATTTCTATGTTTATGTGGAGATGGCGGGAGTTGAACCCGCGTCCGAATTAGGGTGCGATTGTGATTCTACAGTGTGTAGGACATTCTTTGGTTTAAAGTCGCTAACTAAAGAATGAACAAAACATTAGCGCCTCGAGTTCTTACAATCTTGATCTACTATACGAACGGTAGAGTAGTATCCAGTCTCATGTTTATTTTACCCAACCAAGCGTATGGGACGTTTACTTGGAGAGCATCGCATCGGCGAGCGTTAAATTACGCTACAGCGGGTGCGAATCCAAACGCGTTAACGTAAGGACTTGGTACTGCTTTGTTTGCAAATACAAGGTGTGACCTTTTAACGAATTGATCACCGTTTCGACACTGCACACAACCGACACGACTAACCGTCGATGCCTGGCATCCCCTATAGGGGTCTGACGCAAAAATAAATAATGCGTCAGACTCTGGTAGGGAACTACATACGAATGTCGAGATGAATTCGGATGCTTGTGCTGGAGGGCGGGCATTTTTCTTCAGGGCTGTAGATACGGTGTCCTTCAGAAGTATAGTGACCTGACTTAATCAGCTTCTGCTGATCATTTTCCTGGAGGGTAGAAAACCCAAATTGGTCTGCCCATTCTAGGGCGGAGATATTTCCATCAAATCCATACATAATGCTCGCCTCTCTTTTTGATTTTGGTTACTCAAAGGTGGTGCGGGGTATCAACTGCTCGATGCCCCGCAATGCGGTTTAGTTGAGTGGTCCTGCCCAGGACTCGATCCAGATCCTCAGACCTTCTGGATCGTGCACTGCTGCCATCAAGAAGTCTTCTGGTGTCGTCCCAACTTCTGCTAGCGCGTCATGTAGCGCGTCACAGAGACTGGTCCCAGGTTCGATTTCTTCAATATCGACATGTTCGCCGATCTTAAGATTGGCTGGCATACCTTCCTTTTTCAGAATAGATTCGTATAATACTGCTTTATCTTTTCCCACGTCGTCTTCTCCTGTTGTACTCACTTCCACGTTGATCAGGAAGTCTATGGGGTGGTTCTTTACCACCTGTGAGTAACCAAATTATTGAGATTTCAAGGTACGTTGGATGTCGCGCTTACTGTCGCGCTCCTTCAAGGTTTCTCGCTTGTCTGTCTTCTTTTTACCACGGGCAAGGGCAATCTTCAACTTAATTGTCCGACCTGAACCATACCACGAAATAGGAACTATTGTCAACCTATTGGCTTTGGTTTCTACTTCTAATTTAGCCAGTTGTTTCTTGGATAATAGCAGCTTGCGAGTGCGTTCTGGGTTGTAGATTTTGGGTGTGTTGGCTACTTGAAACGGGGAAATGCTGGCACCTGTCAGCCAGGCCTCACCGTGTGTGATCATGATGTATGATCCCTCAAGCTTGCCTTTGCCGGTCCGGATCGATTTAACTTCACTGCCAAGCAGCACCGCCCCAGCCTCGAAGGTGTCGATCCATTCGAAGTCGAATTTTGCTTTGCGGTTTTTGATAAAGTCAGCCATACAATACAGTAGGGCAATAGTACCGTAGATTATGTAGAGATGCCACGAAAATCGCTAGTAAACCCTAGCTTCAGAGGGCTTTTTCTGTATAATAGCGATCATGACAAAACACCAATCAGACAAGCAGCCTAAGGATGTTTCGACAGAAGTTGTGGAGACACAAGTGGTTACAAGCGCGAAAAAAAACCCTGATACACCAAACCAGGATACAAAAGAACCGACTACCAAAATCCCAAAAGGGCATAAGGTAAATTTAAAAAAGGTAGGTAAAAACATGCCACTTGGTCCAGGAAACTTCTGGAACAACATGTTGTCTACAGTGGTGATGCTGATTTTTGTGTTAGCAGTCTTCTCGTATTTTAGTGAAACCCAGGCACCTGAACCTACGCAGTTGACCTTGTCTGACGTGGTGACTCAGATCAAAGCTGGTGAGGTGAGTGAGATAGTCGTTCGAGGCAGTACCCTTGAGGTGAACTACAACATTGAAGATTGGGTATCAGGTGAAGCGAAAAAAGAAGTTGACGCGTCTGTTACTGATTCGCTAACAAATTTGGGTGTGTCAGCGCAAGAGCTGGCGACTATCAAGATCGATGTCCAGCGAGAAACCGGATTTGCTTATTGGTTGGGTATATTTGCTCCATTTATTTTCCCATTGGTGTTTATTGGGATCATCATTTGGTTCTTAATGAAATCTGCTAAAGGGGCTGGTATGCAGGCGCTTAGTTTTGGTAATAGTAAAGCCCGGATGATTGATCCTGACGACGGGTCGCAAAAGGTAACATTCAAAGACGTCGCAGGTGCTAAAGAAGCTAAACAAGAATTGGAAGAAATCGTTGATTTCCTCAAGAACCCAAAGAAGTTTTTGGACATCGGCGCGGAGATTCCTAAAGGTGTCATGATGATGGGGTCACCTGGTACCGGAAAGACGCTGCTTGCAAGGGCAGTAGCCGGGGAAGCTGGGGTGCCATTTTTCTCGATCTCTGGTTCAGAGTTTGTAGAGATGTTTGTCGGGGTAGGAGCATCACGGGTACGAGACCTATTTAATATGGCCAAGAAAAACGCTCCAGCGATTATCTTTATCGATGAGATCGATGCTGTGGGGCGAGCTCGCGGCAGTGGAACTGGGGGAGGTAACGATGAGCGAGAACAAACCCTCAACCAAATCTTGGTTGAGATGGACGGGTTTGAGCCTAATGCCAAAGTAATTATTATGGCAGCGACCAACCGCCCAGACGTGCTGGATTCAGCCTTGCTTCGCCCAGGAAGATTTGATCGTCGAGTGACAATCGACCTGCCGGATCGAAGCGATCGCGAAGCGATTCTCAAGGTGCATGCTCGCAAGAAGCCGCTACAAGATGATGTGAACCTAGAAATTGTGGCGCAGCGTACGCCAGGATTTTCTGGAGCAGACCTCGCGTCATTGATGAATGAAGCAGCGATTCTTGCAGCCCGTGAAGAGCGCAAGAAAGTTGGGCAATTTGACGTGATTCGTTCAATTGAAAAAGTCATGCTTGGGCCAGAACGCAAGAGTCATGTGATGTCGAAATACGAAAAAACCGTCACCGCGTATCACGAGGTTGGGCACGCACTGGTTGCATCAGCGTTACCTTACGCTGACCCAGTGCAAAAGATATCAATCATCTCGCGGGGACGAGCGGCTGGATATACCTTAAAACTACCTGACCAGGATAGACGTATGCACACCAAAAAGGAATTCATGGATGATATTGCGATGACCCTTGGCGGATATGTGACAGAACAGATGATCTTTAGTGATCTATCTACTGGTCCAAGTAACGACTTGCAGGTGGTCGCTAATCTGGCACGTGACATGGTGACCAAGTACGGTATGAGTGAGACACTTGGCCCAGTTGCACTAGAGGGAACCGGTGGTCGCATGATCGGTGGAGGTATGAGTGAAAATCGAGGGTACGGTGGAGTGGTATCCAAAGCCATCGATGAAGAAGTGTCAAAGATCATCGAAGCTGGAAAGGCAACTGCCAAAGAAATCTTGACCAAGTACCGTCCAGCACTGGTCGCAATTTCAGAACGACTGGTTGAAGTTGAAACTATGGAGCGAGAAGAATACGAAGCGCTCTTGAAACGGGAAGGAGTCGAGATAAAAGACGCTTTTGAAGAAATGTATGGAGAAAAGCGAGAGTCAGCAGATCCTAGTAAAGCGGTAATTACAGCAAAGTAACAACTAAAATAAAAGATCGGCGCCCTTGGGTGCCGGTCTTTTATTTTAGTTGTTCAACGTTAGTTAGAACCCCATCTTCCATATGGATGATGCGGTCACAGCCCATGGCGTATTCACGTTCGTGGGTCACCATCACTACAGTTTGCTGGTCGGTGCGGTTGAGCTCAGCAATTAGATCAATTACTTGCGTGCCTGAAACGGTATCGAGGTTAGCGGTTGGTTCATCAGCAAACAGAATCTTTGGCTTTCCGGCCACTGCGCGCGCTATGGAAACTCGTTGCTGCTCACCACCTGAAAGTTCAGCTGGAAGATTGGTGTATTTACCAGCTAGCCCAACTCCGTCAATCGCAACTCGCGCCATTGATTTAGATTCTGCCCACGCATAGCCGCGCATTAAAAGTGGAAGCATCACGTTTTCTTCGGCTGATAGATCTGGTACCAAGGCATAGTTTTGGAATACGTATCCCAGGGTATTCAGTCTAAAAGCAGTACTTTCGCTCTCGCTAAGAGTGCCAACATCAGTCCCATCAATAATAATGGTTCCATCGGTGGGGTCATCCAACACAGAAAGTTGGTACATGAGAGTTGATTTACCAGCGCCGGATTTACCCATGATCGCCACAAATTCTCCGTGCTTAACAGTCACGTCGATCCCTTTCAGGATGTGAGCTTCTAGGTCGCCGGTACCAAATTTTCTATGTATGTTTGTTGCTTTTATTATATCCATACTATTTTCTACCTAAGATTGAGTTAAGGGTGTTTTGCTTAACGATTATCCATGCTGGAATAAAGCCGGCAAAGAGGGTGATGATGAAGAGAATAATAAACCGGTACAGGGTGCCAATTGGCTCCGCTACCAAGATACCGTCGCTAAAAGGGAAGTCGATTGGGTTGCGGTCAAAGTAGCCAATCAAAATACCGTACGTCACCAAGACGCCCAGGAGTGATCCGGTGATTGCATAAAAGGCTGACTGGAGCACGTACGCCACTTCGATGGCTTTTCTATCAATTCCGATCCCTTTGAGGATACCAATTTGTTGCCGTCTACTAATGGCGTTAATAAAAATAATAATAAAGATAGTGATCGAGGCCACAATAATACCTACAGCACCGATGAAAGTTCCCAAAATGTTGAAGGTATTTTTTATGTCAGTCAGGAATTTGGGTAGGGCTTCTTGAAACGTTCTGATTTGGGCATAGTCATCAAGATCTTGATCGATAAGTAGAGTTTTAATTTTTGTACCAGTTTCTGAAGATTTATCAGCTAATCTGATAGCTATAGCGTCTGCATCTCGGCTCGAACTGTTACTTAAACGGCGTAACTCTTTTTCTGGCATATACATGACACTGGCAATGTCGCCACCTTTTGCATTAACAATACCCTTGATTATGAATTCACGGCTAGCATCACCTACAGTAACGCGCACAGAATCACCAGGGTATACGTCTTTGAGCGATCCCGTGATATCAGCAAAGCCAGCTGTGTAGCGATCAAGGTTAAGTGCACCAATCAAAATGTAACCTGATTCATCGGGATTTAGGTACTCACCTTCGACTACTAGTGTTGATAATTTAGTCACACTATCTTCCGCTGCTGGGTCGATACCTTGCACTCGAGATCCAATTACGTTAGGTTCGATGCCAAAATCTCGTCTGGTTTTAAAGTTTGCGGCGACCTGTACACCTTGTTGGTAGCGGATACTGTATGCGCTTATTTCAGGTATGGTATCCAGAGTTCGACGAATAGTTTCGGTTTGTAAAATCTTCTCTTCATTGTCAAGTGGAGTGATTATAATGTCCCCAAGTGATTGGTCTTGTACTGCCCGTTCTGAACCGGCAATCAAACCAACCAAAATTCCAGACACCGCAATCAGGTTAAGAAATGTTAGCATCATCACAAAGATAATCAGCGTTGTAGTCCACAGGTTGGCCCGCTGTATTTGGCGAAACCCCAGCAAGAAACCGATTCGAAGGGCTCTCATATTACTCTGGTGCGACTATGATATCACCAGCGTTCACTCCGGTAATGGCAGTGAAACCATCGTTGCCTTTGAGTGTTACCTCTATGGTCGTGGTTGCTAGGGTTTCACCATTTTTAGTAATAACGGTATATGTGCCATTTGTTTCGGTAATAAAACGATTGGCCACGCGTAGGGTGTCGGCTGACTCGCTGACCGTAATATCGATATCGGCGTTGAGTCCGCTGCGCATCCACACTGGAACGTCCGGCAACTGTATAATTGCTTCGTAATAGGCCACGCCATCAATCTCGGTGGCTTTGAGAGAAATAAAATCAATCGTACCGGTCAAGATAATATCACTGCGGGCGTCAAAAACCATCTCTACGTTTTGTCCCACTAACAGTTTTCCAATATCGATTTCTGGAATACGCGCAGTGATTTCAAAATCTGATTCTGCTAAAAGATTTACTACTGGCGCTGTCGTAACAGTTTCTCCTGGTGATACGTCAATTGAGGTAATGGTGCCTGTAAACGGTGCCCGCAGCACTCGATCAGCAATCTGTGAGTCAACCCGAGCAATGCGTGCATTAGCACTCGCGATATCAGCGTTTGCTCGGGCAACAGCTTCGCTACGGGCAGGGGCGTTGCTGCTGGCAGCATTGGCTTGTGTTTGTGCTAGGTCTTGGGTAGCCACTTCAATTGCACTCTCGGCCTGAGTTTGTGCCAGGGTGTATGCGTTACGGTTTGTGACGTATAGAGGAGATTGTTTGTTAGGAATTTCTATTTCCCAGGTCGCATTGCTGTAGCGTGAATTTGCGTCAAATAAAGCTCGTAAACCACAGCTACCAAATGCTGACGCCTGTTCGGTCGATGCGTTAAAGGTGCCACTTTCTAATCCAGACAATCGAACTGAATATCCAGAGTTAGCTCCTGAAGCATACATTTCCATGACATAGGTTCCTTCCTCATCACACGTATAGGTGCCAGAAATAATTGGAGCAACTGATTCTTCTTCTGGGTCATCACTGGTGGCTGTGAGACCGCTCGAGAGCAGGGTACGTCTGGCGTTTGCGACCAGTTCAGCTTGGGTTGCTTCGATAGTTTGGAGACTAGTGTTCTTAAGGATAACTGTTTCGGCTGTGGCCGCTCTGGTTTCAGTTTGCGGTCCCGCTAGTAATTCATCTCTAGTGGCTATTGCTCGAGACAATGTCGCTACGGCATCCGCCCGATCAGCTAAGAGCGCTTCAGCAGAAAGAGTTATCAGGACTGCTCCTTCTTCGACAACATCACCTCTGCTGACAGTAACAGCCGATACAATACCGCTGGTTGGGAACGCGAGTTCTGCAGTTTGCTCGGCTTGTGCGATACCTGACACCGATACCAGCTGACGTACAGAACCAGTCTCAACTGTGGTTGTAGTCAGGCTCTCTCGCTCTTGACGACCAACTCCAAGCGCCATCGCAACCACGACAATAACTACAAAAACCACAATCCCAATATACAAATATCGGCTAACAAAAAGCTTTTTCATACGATGCATTATAGCACCAAGCTCTGTTGCAAATAAAAACAGAAGGAACAAAATACTGACAAGGTGTACAGCGTCTGTAAGACAGAAGCTTCACGCTACGTGAATGATGCAATTCTTTGTCCGCCAGCCAGGACTCGAACCTGGGACCACGAAGGTATAAGCTTCGCGCTACTACCAACTGAGCTACTGGCGGATAGTGTTGAACACTATACCGTAGCTAGCCCAATGGAACAACGCACTTGACCATATTTTGAAATAAGTGTATTTTCAAAAGTAGGAGCAGCTGTTGCTCTGGGAAACAAAGAAGTGGATCTTTTCCATGCAAAAAAGGCTAACGCATTTTGCCCCGACATTCACCTACCTCCTTTCCGGATCAAAGGTTCAGTAGCAGACTCGCGTCCAAGTGACCCGATCTCGTTGATTTAATTGAAATCTGATATATCCGGAAGGGAGGTGATCAGCCGCCAGTGACAGTCAGCTTCGAAACCTGACTTGAGGCAGCCTGTGACGATTAGTGTTTAGATAGTCCACTGATCTGAGGTATTTTAGACGCTCACCGACCACGCAACACTCTGTTTGTTGCGTGGTCGAATTACGTCTACACTAAGAAACCGGTGCCCTAAGGCGCCGGTTTTTGAGTTACTGTATTTCCACTAGTATGGTTAGATTCGAACCACAATGTCTGCTAGGTCTTTTCGTACCTTTGCGTGATGTTGTGTTGCGTCCTCGTCTGATCGATATCCAAGCGCTAGTAGGTTGGTCGCGTGTAGGTTGTGTTCAGCTAGACCAAGGATGTCGTTAAAAGCTGCTGGGTCAAAGCCTTCCATTGGGCAGCCATCCACCATTTTTTCGGCCGCGGCGATCATCATTGTTCCTAGTACGATGTATGCTTGCTTTTGTGACCACGTCAGCACCTCTTCTGCTGATTTGCTGGTGAGTGATCCGACCATCATGTCTTTGTAGCCGTCTACTGCGCCAGCTTCGAGTCCGCGGACTGCTTCGATTCGATTGGTGAACTCAGTAATAAACGCCTCGTCGACGTCAGTTCGACCACATAGGACTAATAGGGCCCCGTTGTTACCAACGTGTTCTTGACCGTAGGCAGCTTCCATTAGTTCTTTCTTTTTTGCTTCATCTGTCACCACTACGATTCCAAATGGTTGGAGTCCAAATGAAGTCGCAGCTAGGTTGCCACACTCTAAAATATAGTCGAGGTCAGCGGCTGGTAAGGCTTTGCTGGTATCAAATTTTTTGGTAGCGTACCGCCACTCCAGTGATTGTTTTGTAGTCATGCGCACTAGTTTACGTGAGTAAACAGTGGGTGTCGAATCTAAGCACTTTCGCTGATATAATGCGCATCTATGAAACTATCAATCTATGCAGTAGCGCTATTATTTGTGGTTGGGCTTGGGCCATTAGCAGTTGAAGCTAATCAGTATGGCAGTACGACAACTGAAGCAATCAAAACCGTTGAAGAAACTGTGCGTGAGTATTTTGCAGATATTCCGGTCATGATTGAGGTCGCTCGTTGTGAGTCTAAGTTTCGCCAGTTTGCTGACAGTGGCAACGTGTTGCGCGGGGGAGTGGACGGGCAGATGGTCGGGGTGTATCAATTTTTTGACCGATATCATATTGCGCCAGCTGCCGCCCTCGGATTCGATATTGAAACGCTGGAGGGCAACCTCGAGTATGCACGGCATGTGTATACCTTAGAAGGAACTAGTCCGTGGAATTCAGCTCGAGATTGCTGGTCTGCGCCAGATTCAACCCAATCTGAATCGCCAGATAATGGTGATCTGAACTCAGAGGATATATTAAGACAAAAGATCGTGCTGCTGCAGCAGATCATCAACTTATTGCAAACGCTTCTGTTACTGCAACAAGACGTGGGTTAGTGGCGACTTGAACTAGGTCGCTGACACAAAAAAAGATCCAATCTTGGTAGATTGAATCTTGGAAAGTCACGTGTGTGGCACTTGCGCGAGGTGCGTATGTAATCTGCTTGCAAAGATTACTGTTTCTTCGCCAATCAAAGGCGATGGATCGCAGTTATGCTTGCTCAAGCAAAAGTCGCACATGTCCGGCTACCGCGATGTATGGTATCAACATCTTCTTGGATAAAGGAGCGTGAATTTTTCCGTCGACATTGAACAGACGATCGTGGCATTCTTCCGGCAATGTATCGGCTCCATATTCGCTCCGGATGTCGGTCAGTAGGACTCCGGTGAGTCGAAAACATATGGGTGCTTTGGCTGCGTCTGTTGTGTGGTAAAAGATCGGTGTGAATTGCTCCAGAGCTTGCTTTTCAAGCTCGAGCGGCTCACTGTGTTGTGTTGTAATATTGAGCGTTGTCATATATTCCTCCTGTGCTGTTGCTCCAATCCCACCATAAAGCATTTTTTGGCTAATTGCAAAAATATCTTCTTTAGAGCTCTGATTTATTCCATGTGTAGTGCATCACCTAGTCTGGATACTCTATCTGCAATCATTGGGAACTCTTTCTTGAGTTCAGGGTGAGTGGCCACTAAGTGTTGAGCTTCTTTGCGGGCAGCCTCAACTAATTTGAGGTTGCGGATCGCTTCCATCCCCAAGTCCGATAGTCCAGACTGTTTACCCCCGTACAGCTCGCCGGACCCACGGAATGACAGATCGTGCTCGGCTAGCTCGAAGCCATTTTTGGCAGTGGCCAGGGCTTTGAGACGGTCGCGAGTTTTCTCGCTTTTGCTCTCGGTCACGGCAAAACAGTAGGGTTGATGGGTTCCTCGTACCACCCGGCCACGTAGCTGGTGCAGTTGAGACAGTCCAAACCGTTCGGCTCCTTCGATGATGATGTTGGTAGCGTTGGGTACGTTGACCCCGACCTCAACTACGCTCGTTGCCACTAGCACATCATATTTATGATCATTAAAGTCGAGCATGACCTGATCTTTTTCATTAGGTTTCATTTTGCCGTGCAGGATACCGATACTGTATTCACTAAATTCAGTTTCACCCAGGCGCTTGGCTTCGGCAATGACACTCTTCATATTGAGAGCATTTTCTTTGCTTGGGTCTGGTTCATCTATGCGCGGACAGATCACGTACGCTTGGCGTCCATCAGCCAGCTCGCTGCGGACGTGTTTGTACATATCTGACTGCTGGCCTGGTCCGACGATGGTGGTTTTGATTGGTTTACGTCCGGCTGGCATTTCTTCTAGTAGGGTAATGTCTAGGTCACCATAGATCGTGAGGGCTAAGGTGCGCGGGATTGGGGTAGCGGTCATCGATAATAGGTGTGGCATGCGGGCGTCTTTTTTGGCTAGTTGTTTACGTTGATTGGTACCAAAGCGGTGTTGCTCGTCGATGATCACATACGCTAAATGCTTAAACTCAACACTTTTGTAGATCAGGGAGTGGGTGCCAATCAGGATTGGGATCTCGCCATTTTTTACCCACTTGAGTAGCTGGGCTTTGCTGATCTTGGTTGGCTTGCTCGGGTCTGATTTACTGGGGAATTTCTGACAGCCGCTACCAGTTATCAAACCTATATTGATCGGGAGGTGTTGGAAGTATTCGATGAATGATTCAAAGTGTTGTTTGGCTAGAATTTCGGTTGGAGCCATGTAGCCAACTTGCAGGTTGCCGAATTCGACGTTTGAGAATCCTGCCTTCTTTGAAAGATCGCCCCGATCTTTCAAACCCTCGGGCGGCCGACTGGTAGCAACCGCATAAGCGGTGGTAGCCGCCACAGCGGTTTTCCCACTACCCACATCACCTTCAAGTAGGCGTGACATAGCGTGGTTACCGCTAAAATTATCCAGAATCGATTTGATCGATGTGTTTTGACTATCAGTGAGAGTAAACGGGAAGCGGTCAGTGAACTTAGCTACATGCGCGGGTGAGGTTTTAAAACTGTAGGTAGTGGCGGCGTTGGCGGCGGCTCGGTTTTGAGCGTTTTGGACTTGGATATAAAATACTTCTTCAAAGGCAAAGCGCTTGCGGGCACTTTCTGCGTGTTGGGCTTTTTTAGGGCTGTGAATCCACACGAGCGCAGTGGCTAGTTCGGGTAGATTATATTTGGCTAAAATTTCTTTAGGGATCGGATCGATCAACGTGTCGAGCACGTCACGCTCAAAACACTTGAGGATCGTGTGGTAGATCCACTTGCTGGTGATACCTTTGGTTTCGCGGTAGACCGGGTAGAGGGTATCGTCGAGTTGCTCGGTCCCTTGAAAAATACTGTCGTGGCGATCGATTGGCAGGCTGTCGAGTTTCTCGACTTCAGGATTAGATAGATATAGTTTACCTTCGGTCCCAGAAACTTTCCCGGCTAGCTTCACATACATCCCATCGGTGTACATTTTGGCGATGTACGGCTGGTTAAACCACATGATCTTCATCTTGGCTGATCCGTCCTCAACGTAGCCTTCGGCAATGGGGCGTTTGCTTTTCCAGGCTTTGCGGGTTTTTAGTCCGGACAGTTGCCCGTACACGACGGTATCCTGGTCTTTTTGTAGACTGCCAACTGATTGCACATCAGAGATGTCTTCGTAGCGAGCAGGGAGGTGATACAGCAGGTCGGTGACAGTTTTGATCTGTAGTTTTTTCAGAGCCTTTTCGTGTGGAGCATTAATTCGGAAGTGGTCAGTCAGTTGGTCAGAGAGTTTCATGGGTTAACTATAGCAAATATACATCAAACTATCCTGAGCCGTCTGGTTGCAATCTTTTGATTTATTTGGCATATTTCCTGGTCTGCCGTTCAAAGAGGAAATGGGTATGTGTGAAGTGAAAAAGTCGTCAGCGGATACTGACACAAAAGACAGAACAACTGCGTGCGCTAAAGAGGATCTCATGCAAGACATTTTCGATGCAAAATTTTTTGGCGACGGCCAATTTGCACATAAATGTCCAGTTGGAGCATAAAACGCACCTAGGCAGCCCAGTGAGGCTGCTTTTTTATACAGTATATTTGACAATTGCTTATTTCAAAAGTTGTGGTACTTTTGCTTTTGCCCGGTCTAGCTAATTATTAGTTGGACCAAGACGGGTAACACCTCAACAGCGGCCATAGGCCGACAATTGAAAGAAGAGCACATGACAGAAGTACCATCAAACCCTAAGATATCCTTGTCTTCGGCGGCGATTATAATTACAGCTATGCTGCGGCGAAGTGAGCCTTCCGTAACGATAAAACGTGATGGGCCTCAAACTTTAATTGAGCTTCTCTTTGTCGCTCAGCAAAAGATCAGTGTCGTCGTGCAAAACGGTCGTTTGTCTGTGTTGACTGTTACGCTGCAGGCAGGTCAACAAGCGTCAATTGCAGCACTTGAAGATGCTCAAGAAGTGGATCAGTCCGTACGGATCTTTGATGAATATGTACCAACAACGTATGAAACCTTGATGCTAGGCGAGGGTGCACTGGTTGAAGCTCCTATGCATTTGCGCCTCTGGGCTTTGAAAGGTGGTCTTGACCAAGCTGTCTCTGAAATGATTCGATGTTTGTCTGCTTCAGCACTAGTTGCTGATGGTAGTACAAATCATTTTAGGCACATTGCTGACCAGGTGCAGCTCCTAAAAGAACGAGAACCTGCTTGTGTCATCTAATTGAGTTGACCAACATGCGTTCCATGATTCTCGTTTCCCACATACAAAAGTATGGGGGATTTTTTATACCTGGATATTTTGTCAGTTTCTGACTGTGGCGTATACTGTAACCATTATACTAATTGAAAACCATGCCAGCTAAAAAACCAGACTACAATCGCCTTGCGCTAGAACTGCACAAGAAACTGAAGGGAAAAATTTCGATCGCACCAAAAGGTAAACTTAAAACTAAAACCGACTGGAGTACGATGTATTCACCTGGGGTAGGGGCTGTATCATCGCATCTGGCGAAAAAACCTGAAGATGCACGCAACTACACTATGAAGCGCAACATGGTTGCTGTAATTAGTGATGGGTCAGCGATTCTTGGTTTGGGTGACCTTGGTCCGATTGCAGCTTTACCAGTGATGGAAGGTAAGTGTGCGATTTTCAAAGCGATGGCTGACGTTGATGCGTTTCCGATTGTGCTTGATGTGCACGAGCCAGAAGAAATCATCCGGGTCGTCAAAGCTATCGCGCCGGGGTTTGGTGGAATTAATCTAGAAGACATATCTGCACCCAAGTGTTTCGAGATCGAGGAGCGACTGAAAGCCGAACTCGATATCCCAGTCATGCATGACGACCAACATGGTACCGCGATTGTGGTTTTGGCTGGGCTGATCAATGCAGCCAAGGTGGTTAAAAAGCGGCTGGAAGATATGCAGGTAGTAGTCGTTGGTGCTGGGGCAGCTGGCCGGGCTGTCACACTGCTACTCGTGAAAGCCGGAATTACAAATATCATAGTGACCGACTCACAGGGTGCAATTGCACTCGGAAGATCTGGATTATCAGACTACAAACACGAGCTCGCAACCATGACTAATCCCAACAAAATCACTGGTGACTTGCTGCGGGTGGTAGAAGGGGCAGACGTGATCATTGGTGTATCTGGTCCAGGAACAATTGCTTCAGCCCATGTCGAGCGGATGGCCGAGCAGGCCATTGTGTTTGCGCTGGCTAACCCGATTCCAGAAATTATGCCCGAGGATGCCAAACAAGCCGGTGCTGTTATTTGTGCAACTGGGCGATCAGACATGCCAAATCAAATCAACAATTCCCTCGCGTTTCCAGGAATCTTCCGCGGCGCACTTGATCGGGGTGTGCGTGACATCACCGATGACATGAAAGTAGCTGCTGCTAAAAAGATCGCTGGGCTGGTAAAGAAACCAACCGCAGATAAGATTGTACCAACCAACAACGAACCAGGTCTGGTCAAAGCTGTCGCCAGCGCGATTAAATAGACTTTTTCTAACTTAATAATTATGCTAATCTGTCTTGCACAGAAGTATAATTTGGAGACGTGTCAGAGTGGTCTATCGTGCTTCCTTGCTAAGGAAGTGGGGTTTACGCCCCCGGAGGTTCGAATCCTCTCGTCTCCGCCCGTATAAAATACCGCCTCTTGGCGGTTATTTTATTGGGCGAAGACGAAGTAATAATCTGGGAGATTATTACGTGTGGATTCGAAAAGCTTTTGAGGTAGATTTGACTGAAAGGAAAATATATCCAAAAGGTATACTGCTTGTGTAACAAGCGAATCCTCTCGTCTCCGCCCGTATAATCTGGCGACAACGGGTACTGAACGTGTAACGTTCGAATCCTCTCATCTGAACCGTTACAAAAAACACCCAAAAGGGTGCTTTTTATACACAAGACCGGGTAAGTAATTCAGCGATCTACAAGATCTGCTGAATGTCATTCTCGGTCACGGCAAGATCGTTTTCATCATCTAGATTCAATAGTTGCAGGGTCACGGTGTTAAGTTTGAATACTGCTATTGATTCACCATGAAATTCATCGAGCTGAAAGATAGGCCAGGTGGGGTTACCGTGTTTTTGGAGGCGTTCTTTCAGATGTCCAATTGCGAGTTTTTCTTTATCTGAACCCTTGGTGAGCTCTTGTACTGGTCCGCCACCTTGCATAGTTGTATACGATGGTCCAAATCCTATGGTTATTGCTGCCTGTGGATTGGCACGTAAGTTTAAATATTTTTGCGTTCCGGTTGCGGTCAGGAAGTAAAAATTAAAATCGTCATCAACGTGATAATACACCGTCGCTGTATACGGGACGTTATCTAATGAGCTGGTTCCAACCACTGCAGTAATACGAGCTGGTTCATTTAGGAATTCTAAGGCCCTCTTTTTAAGTTCTACTAGTTCCATAGATGTAGTGTTATACGGATATGATTTTATTATAACGCGAGAAGCAACATAACGCTTGCTGGTCGTACTGCATGGTGGTAGATTTTATTTATGAACAATAAATCTCTTGGCACAGCTTTTGTACTAGGTCTTCTGGTTAGTGTTATGTTTGGTCTGGCTTTTTTTGCTGGGCAGCAGCAGGGTATCCAACAATCTGGAGATCTGCAAAATCGGCAGGTGTTACTCGATGGTAAGATTCATTTAATTGAAATGAAAGTTGATGTTATCAATGATCAAAAAGATGCCGAGGAACTACGAAGTGACTTCGACAAAATCATGGATGTCTTAGAGCAGAGTCACGAATATACCGGTGAAGGTATTATTGCTCGCGATCAAGCGATGCGGGCTGCCGCTGCTGAAATCAACGATGCGATAGTGACCGGTGGCGAAAACTTAGTGGACGCAATTGAGACCATGCTCGAAGCAATTGAAGGGTATCTGCATACGCACGATAGTGCAGGCGAAGAGGTTGTTGATTAGCAAACTACCGGGAAAATAACAATTTATGACACTCCTCTCACAAAAAGATTTTGACACTAGGGCCGGACGAACAAAAATTATTACCGAGTTGCATCTGCTTGATCGCAAGGTACATGATTTAGAACTAATTGTTAAACAACTTAGTCAAGAGGACGCTGCTATCGAGCGAGAACTGCAAGGACCAGAAGCTTATTAAGGTAGTACAATAAAATACATATCTATGATTACAAAAAACAGCATTTTTTCTTGGCTACAAAAACATCCAGTGGCAACAGTTGCGACACTCTCAGCAACCAAAAGACCAGAACTAGCTGTGGTATACACCCACGTAGATGAAGATTTTAACTGTTACTTTGTAACTAAAGAATCTACCCGTAAGTACGCAAATCTACAAAGAGAAAAAGCGGTTACTCTAGCTTGGTTTAATGACTTGGATTTGACTATGTGCGAGCTGACAGGTGATGCGTTTGTGGTAGAAGATGTAAAAGAAGCTTCCAACATAATTGTCCAACTGGAAAAGTTAATGGTTAATCAGCAGGCAGAATATTGGACTCCGCCAGTAGGGCAGCTTGCCGGCAGTCAGTATGTGATCTTTCGAATAAAATATCGACGGGTATCTTTTTTTGATTACTCTGCCGCCACCACCATACACCCAGAGCCAGAAAAATTGGAATTTATTTCCTAGGCTCAATTCTGATAACAAGTATTTTGTTATACTCATAACATGAAGTACTTCTCTTTATTTCTAATTGGGATCGCGGTGATCGCTGTGGCGTACGTATTGTTTTTTAATTCACCCAACAAGATCACCAACTATCCATCAGATGGCACTACCATTGTGGCGTTTGGTGATAGTTTGGTTGAGGGGGTAGGGTCCTCTGCCGGTAATGATTTTGTGAGCGTCCTTGAGCGTGAACTGGGTGAGCCGATTGTGAATCTTGGAGTGCGGGGTGATACGACCACCGATGCATTATTGCGACTCGATCAGGTGCTGTCAGAAGATCCAAAAATTGTCATGGTACTACTTGGTGGCAACGATTACTTGCAGCAAATCCCCAAGGCAGAAACCTTTGCGAATCTAAATCAAATCGTGACTACTATTCATGATTCTGGAGCAGTGGTGATACTGCTTGGGGTGCGGGGCGGCCTGCTTCGCGACGAATATCAGGGTGACTATCAAGATTTAGCGCAATCACTCGATACGGCGTACGTACCTAATGTGCTCGATGGATTATTTGGTAATTCTTCACTCATGTCTGATGCGGTGCACCCTAATGACGCTGGATACCAAATCATTGCAGACAAAGTAGAGCCGGTGTTACGCGAGTTGCTGCAGTAGATTTCTGTTGGCGTATACTAGGTTATATGCAGTCGAACAAAACACTACTACTAATTGGAGGAGGACATGCCCACGCGTTGTTTTTAAGGCAGTGGCACAAGCAACCAGTTCCTGGGGTGAGTGTGGTGGTAATTGACCCTCATCACACAGCTCCATATACAGGAATGCTGCCCGGTTTTGTGGCTGGACATTACCAAGCGGCAGATTTATATATTGATCTTCAGAAGTTAACTAATCTTGTTGGAGGGGCACTGGTAACAGACTCGGTAGTACATATTGAACCAGAAGAAAAAACTATCACAACGGCTACCGGCCAGGTCCACCAGTATGACATCCTGTCGGTTGATATCGGCATACACGCTACGCTCGACGTGCCAGGATTTGGTGATCATGCTGTAGGGGTAAAGCCACTGTATGATTTTGCTAAACGGTGGGAAGACTTTGTTGGTAGCCGGGCTGCAAATAAGCAGCCAGCAAACGTGGTCATAATTGGCGGTGGTGTGGCTGGTGTCGAAATTGCTCTTGCGGCCCACTATCGACTGCAACAGCAAACCATTCCAGCCACGGTGACAATTTTAGAAAGCGTCAAAGTTCTACAGGCGGTTAGCCCAGCCACCCAAACATATCTTCGTAAGGTACTACGTGACCGTAAGGTGCGTCTCGTAGAAGGGGTGGAGGTTGTGGGTATTTCAGCAGACCAGGTGCAAACAGACGGTGGAGTATTTCAAAGTGATTTTACGTTAGCTGCCGCAGGGCCGCAACCACATGCTTGGCTGGCAAAAACAGAGCTTGCTAGTACTAACGGCTATCTTAATATTGAGGGTACTCTGCAGACACCGCAATATCCCGAAGTGTTTGCCGTAGGGGACTGTGCTCATTTTATTCCACGCCCCCTTAAAAAAGCTGGTGTGTACGCTGTCAGACAAGCTCCAGTATTGCATCACAATATCAGCGCGTATCTACAAGGCACTGCACTACAGTCATTTCATCCACAGCGAGACTACCTAAAATTAATTTCTCTTGGTGAACGGAAAGCCGCAGCTGATAAATGGGGCTGGTGCTGGCGTGGGGCCTATTTATGGCACCTTAAAAATTACATAGACACCACGTTTATGAAGAAGTGTAACGATGCGTAATCTAGACTCTAGTTGTTGTGTAGTACTCGTGTCATTTTTAACTTTATGCTAAAGTGGTACACGTTCAAACGGAAGTAAATTTGAACAAAATAATATTACGGAGAGTTGGTGAATGAAGTAAAGAACGTAGAGACTATACTGAATTGACCTAATTTTTACAGAGACGCAAGTCGACATAAAAATGGAAATGCTCACAGTGGTGAATGTCCCGATTTTTTCTCCCATGAGAAAATCGCTGGACCAAGAGTGTGTGAAGTAAAACCTAAGCGTCCTTACAATACAATATTACGGAGAGTTGGCTGAGTGGATAGGAATGTGTGGGACACATTCCTATCCGACCGCTAGGGAGGAGGACGAACTTGTTCGACCCGAAGCCAACTCGAAATAAAATGGAGAGTTGGCTGAGTGGTCGAAAGCAGCAGTTTACTAAACTGCCGAGCCTTTACGGGTTCCAAGGGTTCGAATCCCTTACTCTCCGCACCGAATTTAAGCCTTGTTTTGCAAGGCTTTTATTTTTAGACAGTAGTGGACTATCGAACTTTGCTACAATAGCGTTATGTCAACAATTGAAAGAAATGCCGCCACTACAGCGTCCTACTTAGTTTTAAGAAAAGAGGGAAAGATTTTATTTGCTCGGCGATGTAACACTGGTTATCAAGATGGTAATTATCAGGTGCCAGCGGGACACATAGATGCTGGTGAGCTTCCATCTGAAGCTTTAATTAGAGAGGTAAAAGAAGAGATTGGAATTGATATCAAACCAGAAGATGTGAAATTTGTGCACACTTCGTTTAGACCAATGATGGACAAGACAGGAGATCGAGTCGATTACTTTTTTGAGGTAAATACATGGACTGGGGAAGTAACTAATTGTGAGCCAGATAAATGTGATGATTTGATTTGGGTTACCGCAGATGCTCTACCAGAAAACACTACTCCGCATGTAAGAGTTGCTATTGCGTGCATTGAGAAGAACGAACCATTTTCTGAATTAAGTGTGGAATTTCTCAAAGAGTCTGGAATGTATTAGAGTAAAGTTCTAATTTCGTCCCACACTGCCCGCCGTTTAGAGCTAGCGCGACACACAACGTGTCTAACTTGTGATCGTTTCAGTGTCATCGGTATTTTGGTACTTTCGGTCTTTGTTTGAAAGGTCTATACTATAAGTATGATCCGATCAGTTTTTACACATACATGGTACTGGTATGTTGCGATACTGATTTTTGTCGTAGCCATTGGTATTACGGCACTGCTAGCCTTTGAGATGGGTGGCGCTATAGAAGTAGAGCAACTGGAACCAGTAAGTAGTCCGACGTACCTCAAAGAAACTGAAGTGTTTGTGTTTGAGCCGACAGTTGAGACTGAAGAATTGCTAGTTACCCCAATTGAAAACACACTGTTTGAGTACGTAGAGGTGGTTGATGGGTGCGATATTCACTATGAAGGGGAGTGTTTACTAGTCAGGTCTGGCCCGGGTATTGAGTTTGATGTTGTGGCACGACTTCGTAATGACATGGTGTTAAAAGTTGATGGTAGTGTCACTAGGGATGGTATGACTTGGTACAAGGTTGTATTTGATGAGTGGCTACGTTACCCAGAGCGACTAGAACATGACTGGTATGTAGCCGCTGACTATGTGGAGGTGCTCTACGACGAAGGGGACAAAACTGTTTGGGAAGATACAGTTGCTACCACCAGTAAACAAATCACCATTGATCTCTCTGATCAAACGCTGACTGCCACAGAAAACGGAGAAGAGTTTATGTGTGCTGATATTTCGTCAGGTCTACATGTCACTCCTACTCCCCGAGGAGCCTTTACGGTATTCAAAAAAACGCCAAGTCGGTATATGCAGGGCCCGCTTCCTGGGTTACCAAGTGACCAGTCGTATGATCTGCCCGGGGTACCGTGGAACTTATATTTTACCCAGGGCGGGGCAGTGATTCATGGTGCGTACTGGCACGATAGCTTTGGCTCTACTTACTCACATGGTTGCGTAAACTTATTACCCGAGGAAGCAAAAAAACTATATCAGTGGGCAGACTTAGGAATGGAGGTGATTGTGCAGGATTAACTACAGCTCTTGAATGAGTTTGTGTCAACCCCTGTGTTCACGTTATTCTATAGGGAATTTGATGTACAAAAGCGTATCAGTAGTTCTGTTATTTTCTGGGGTGGTGATTGCTGCATGTATTTTTATGCAACCAGCAGAGGTTGTTTCTTATGCGATCGTGAATCCAGATCAGCTCCAGTCTGGACATCGGCCTGATCGTGAGGTTGAGTCGGTGGAATCTGCTGCATCGGTCCAGTTGTCAGAAGAGACTCCTGTCCAGATACAAGAAACGCGCGTACCCACAACAACTCCCACGTTGCAGCAGACAATTGTAGCGGACTCACAACCTCACCACATTGTCCCATTTTATTCACAGTTTGCTGATATTACTGAGCCACAATGGCAGAAAGTAGGTTGTGGAATTGCGAGTGTCGCAATGTTGATTGATTTTTACGCTGATAACAAAACTACAGTTGATGATTTGCTAGAGCAGGGAATCAAAGCTGGCTATTTTTTGTCTGATGCTGGTTGGACTCACCAAGGATTGATTAACTTGACCAAACAATTTGGTCTCGACGGAGTGAGTGTTGGTCTGCAGCATCTCTCTATGGATAGTGCGTTTGACGAACTGGAATCGATAGTGACTCAGGGTCCAGTTATGGTTTCGGTACACTACACATTCCAACCAACAAACCCAATTCCTCACCTGGCTGTTATTACAGGAATCGATACTGAGCTGGTGTACTACAATGACCCGGCTGACCTGGCTGGGGGAAATAGTATCAGTATTGCGCAGTTCAAGAGCGCATGGAAAAAACGCTATATCTCAATTAGGCCAGTTTAATAGCTTCACCAACCTTGGTCCAAGGGTCTGTCGCTGCGGTACTTACCGTAATCTATGATTAAAATACTTTCTCCCAAGTTACAAGCACGACAACAAAATTGTTGTCGTGCTTTTTTTATATCACCCTTAGTGTGCATAGCTTTTTTTGTGTTATCTAATTTTTTTTAAAAATCCTTGGCAGTTGCTTACATCAGGTTCAAAATAATTACATTGTACTGAAAGTCCGAGACTTTGATGTAGAGCGTGTCGTTTTAGTCGCAAGTAACCAATATAACTATATGCATATGAAAAAGGGAATACAGACAGATTCGTGGGTTGGGGTAGGAGCAATTTTAGGGCTGCTGATTTGGTCACTGGCGCTCTTCTTGTTTGCCCTTTTATCGGGTGTAGAAGCAGCCGACGGAACAGTATCAGGCTTGGTACAAAACGCTCCTAATGCACTGCCATGGATAATCCCGATTGTACTGATTTATGTAACTTGGAAGCGGCAAATAATCGGCGGAACCCTATTCTTCTTGTTTGGCTTAGCCACAATTGTGTTCTTTAACACCTATGAATCAATTGTTGGATTACTAATCATTTCAGCTCCGGCGATTGTTTTTGGTGCGATGTTGATGACGCAAACTATTTGGGACAAATCACTACAGATCGCAAATCAATTACCACCTAGTGACACATAAGGTATTAACTTCTAATTAAAAACTATGAAAAATCTAAAGAAATACGTAGCCACCAGTTTACTGCTAGCTGTCATTGTCGCAGTTGGAATCGGACACACACCAAACGCTGAGGCATACCAAGGTAATTCTAGTTGGGGTCAAAGTCAGAACGTCTCCCGATTACAAATCAGAACTCAGGATATGACCCACCAGCAATTGCAGCAGATGGTGCAATTGCTTACTCAATTACAGACTCGCTTACGCCAGTTACTACAATTGCGAGATCAACGATTTGTGGCTGATGGGGATGTTGTGGTGGTGACTCGTTATGCTACCGACATTGAAGAAGACGAAGCTTTGCTGCAAGGAAGAATCGCGCTGTTTGGTGGTTCTGATTACGCCGACGTTTGGTTTGAATATGATGATGACAGGAGTGATCTAGATCAGAAAACAAGTACTCAACGGATAGACGAGGATGAAGATCGGTACTTTGATCAGTGGATCACTGGATTAGAAGAAGATGAAACCTACTACTTTCGAGCGGTTGCAGAAGATGATAACGGTGACATCGATTACGGTAGCGTCGAGCAGTTTACAACCGACGACTCAGGCAGCAGTAGTAATGACGATGAGCCCGAAGTAGTAACTCGAAGCGCCGTTGATGTACGTGATGATCAGGCGGATCTGCGTGGGACGGTCGACATGAATGACTTTAACAATGGGCGAGTGTTCTTTGTTTACGGTGAGGACGAAGACCAGGTTGAAGATGTCGAGGATGACTACGACACCTACGCTGCGGTCGAGGAGAATGGTGATGACTTACAAAAAGTCCGCGTAGACACTGACCTCGATGGGCAGGCGTCATACGTCAAAGAAGTCGATGGACTTGATAGCGATACTGGTCATTACTTTACTTTGTGTGTTGAGTACCAAGACGAGGATGGTGATGAGACTCTCGAGTGCGGTGCGGTGCGAGAATTTACCACTGATAACTAATTAAAATTAGATATGTTCATTGATCGATACGATGCTGGGCAGCAGCTTAGAAAAAAACTCTCTAGTTACACTGATTCTGATGCAATCGTCTGTGCTATCCCGCATGGCGGTATGCCCATCAGTATGTGTGTAGCGCGTGACCTCCAACTGCCGTTAGAATTGATGTCTGTACAGAGGATCGTTGATCCAATTGACCTCACGCAGTCGGTTGCTGTGGTGACTGAGACTGGCGATTATGTGTGCAATGAGAGAAAAGTTGCACAGGTAGCGTTTGATTGGTTGCTAGAAAATGTTGAAGAAAAATGGGAAACAGCCCTAAGTAAAAGAGCCCAGTATACAAACAATATGCCACGATGCTCGTTTACCGATCGACACGTCATTGTGGTCGATGACGGAATTGTTACGGGGATGACGATCAAAGCGGTGATCAAAGCCGTCCAAGATGACGGGGCAAAAAAGATTACTGTAGCGGTACCTATTGCATCCCACTCACTAGTATGTTGGTTACAAAAACATGTCGATGAAGTTGTGGTCTTGGAAGAGACGTCAGAGCCGGTGGTGGCCTTGCATCCCTATTACAAACATTTTCCAGAAGTATTCGATAAAGAAGTGATGATTGTCTGGAACCATGCGCGCAAAACTCAACCCACCGCGGTTCGTTGGCCAGAGACACCCAAGCATAAAGTAAGCGTATAGAAAGATACCGTTAGCACATTCATACAGGAAACAAACCTGGCTAGACTGTTGACGTTGTCTCGTTCAAGGCCCCACCGGGCCAACAAAAAATCACTAAATCGATCTATCAGATCGAGCGCAGACTTAACCAGTTAGAAAAGAAATTGCAGCACCTGGAAACCCAAAACAAACAGGAGCTGTAATCGAACTCAAGCTCGCAGGACCAGAAGCCTACTAAAAAATAACTTTCATTTATGGATAGCCTACAATCAAACAAACGCACATACTTTGCATTGATCATCGCTGTGCTCGTTTTTGTCCCAATACTGACGTTAGCAGCCACCATGCAGGCTGGAGAAGAAGTAACCGTGAGTGGGAGTGCTGACCCTGACGGCAATCTCTATGTGGCCGGTGGCATGGTCACAATTAATACAGCTGTGGAGGGTGATCTATATATTGCTGGCGGTACTGTGTTGGTGACAGAAAATGTCAGTCAGGACTTGGTAGTTGCTGGCGGGTCGATAACAGCTTTAGGTAATAGTGGAGGGGATCTACGGGTGGTGGGTGGCGACGTCCTGGTTGCGGGTACGGTTGGAGGTGAGCTGATAGCAGTTGGTGGAATTGTTACGGTCACGCCTGATGTTGCCGTCGGTGGCGACGTTGTAATTGCTGGTGGACAGGTGTCACTCGATGGAATAATCAGCGGTGATGTAGAAATTTTTAGCGGCATTGCAACCCTACATGGTCAAGTGGGAGGTGATGTGATTGCAAAAATCGAAGAGACATTCACTATCGCCGACGGCGCCGTTATTAACGGTAATCTTGTCTATCAAGCAGCAGCAGCTGATGCACTAGTGTTGGGTGACGGGGCAGTTGTGACCGGTCGGGTGGTGTTTGAAGAGATTGCGGCTACAGAGATCGGTATTAACGAAAATAATACGGTAGCCATTGCCGGGGGGATTGTATTTGGTCAGTTGGTTGTAGCAATTATCACTGCCCTCATTTTGACGTTATTGTTTAAAAATACATCTGTGAAAATTGTGCAGTCAGTAGTGCAAAATCCATTACGTTTATTAGGGTACGGAGTTGTGTCACTGGTTGTACTGCCAGTTGTCGCTATCTTATTGCTGGTAACTGTAGTAGGAGCTCCATTAGGACTCATGCTTCTACTTGTGTATGGATTATTGCTCCTGGTTGCTGTTTTCTATGCCAGCGTAGTGACTGGTGGGTGGTTAGGTCACACCATTGGTTGGACTAATCAGTCACTCGTAACTTGGAAACATGTCCTAGGCGGTGCTGTTGTCTTGACACTGATTAGCCTCGTTCCGATCGTTGGTTGGATTGTTGGGTTAGGTGTCTTCTTGATTACGCTTGGGAGTATTGTCGACCTACTTATTACTCAATATAAACAAAACTGATATGGCTTCTAAAAAACAAACAGTAACTGCAAAAGGGAATATCAAAAAAGCCCAGGCCGCTTGGAAAGCAATGACTCCACGGCAGCGTACCCTGGCTCAGCCTGAGGGTCGCAAGCGAAAGAAGCTAGGCTCTACAGGTAAGGGAAATTACTTTAGGATTGAGGTGCGTCCAAAAAGCCAATTTGTCTCATTCAAAACCCATGATGTTGGCGATCCTGGAGGGTTACAGAGAATCACCGGCAGACGATCAAGTGGTTCGTGGGCAACAGCAGCATGGCTTATTAGTAAAGAAGGTGCGCATGTAACAAAGTCTAATAAACTTGTCATTACTGACACAGACGCAAAAACGGTGCTTAAAAGTATTAGAGAGCCAATTGAGCACATACAAGGAGATATCTTTAAAGCGAAGCCGCGCAAGAATGTGGCAGAAAAGGATAAGCCAACTCCTGCCCAAAAGGCTGCCTACGCAAAGAATATTAAAAAGGCACAAGAAGCTCGAAAAAAGAAACACATTAAAAACTAATTCCACATCTTATGGATATATCATTTTTCCTCGCACAAGTATTTGGTCTGTATTTTGTTTTAGCGGGCGTAGCCATACTCGTTCGTCCAACTGCAACCATAGAGCTGATGCAATTAATAGCCAACCGCAATGCAACATTCATCTCAGGTTTTATGGCTCTCTTGGTTGGAGTGCCGCTAGTACTTTTGCATAACGTCTGGGATGGTTCATGGCGAGTTGTTATCACGCTACTGGTTTGGCTCACGCTCTTAAAGGGCGTGGTGCGTATCTTTGTGCCTGATATGGTTGCCAGTTGGGCAGACACTTTAGTTAGCTACCCACGCCTAGTGCGACATATGGTCTGGGTACTGATCATTCTCGGTATATACCTGATGTCTTTAGGATTTGCCTGGAGTGTATAGGTTCGTCATATGGCTTTGCTAACAAACAATGATTTTGGGCAAGTGTGGCATAGAAGCGAAGCCGCTCAAAATTTATACCATCGAAGCCAAAGTACAAGAGCTCAATCGACTAAAGCATAAATGTCTCTCGTAAGAAGATCGTTTGCAATAAGTCAACGAAACACCTGATTAGAAAATTACTAAATGTTAATTAGAATTATTATGTCTACTACACAAAAAGTTCTCACAATTATTATCGTTCTCGCACTCTTGGTGGGGGTGTACTGGTACGTTACAAGTACCAGCAATGATGAAGCTACCAACCAAGCAGAATTACCAAATCCGGCATCGATCCATTGTGTCGAGGAGCTTGGTGGAACGCTCGAGTTTCGAGAGGTGTCTGGCCGACAGATTGGAATTTGCAATCTACCTGATGGTCGCCAGTGCGAGGAGTGGGAACTTTTTCGAACTGGAAACTGTACGACACCTTGGATTGAATCTATGCAAACAGAACCAGTTGCGTCGTCATCAGATGAACTGGCTGAGCAGGCGGGTCTCAACTTTATACTAGATGTTGTAAAACTAGCTCCAGCTGATCCCGACCCTGAAGCTGCCAGCCGGATTTATGAACGCCTTTCGACCAATGCAAAAGAGACCGTTACTCTAGAAAATTTGAAGCAGGACATTCTTCAGTTTATTGGTCTTGAAGACTTCTTTGTGCAAGGTATCAGTATTGAAGATCTACAAATTGAATCCGACACTCGGGCGACACTCATTTTTGGTCTTAATTATGCCGACTCACTTCGTATTTTGCGTGGCATGGCACTTGTTTTCGAGAATGGTGTTTGGAAGGTCGACAAAGTGTACGCACTTGAACCTGAACAAGACAAGGGTGGATAGAGAATATTACAGTGACATCGTAAATTATCATGAACATTCTTATTATCACTGGACACCCACATTCAAGCAGGGCACGATCCCGTCACACACGTACGGGTGTGTATCTCAATAGAGCTGAATCAACGGGTCATGAAGTACCGGTCAATCAAACTACTAAGTATAAAAGAAGCTTGAGAAAAACGAGTGACCTGGTTCGCCAGGAGTATAAATAAAATAGTATGAAAGGATATATTGTAAACATAGATCAAGAAACCCGGAGCAACGAAGACTATCGTAGGGTTTTGTATACTGCTAAACATAGCCAACTGGTGGTAATGAACATCGAGTCTGGCGACGAGATTGGAGAGGAGGTACACGAACTAGATCAGTTTATTCGCTTTGAAGAGGGAGAAGGTACAGCGGTTTTGGGTGGTGAAGCGTACAAAATACAAGCTGATGATGCCCTCGTTATTCCTGCTGGATTGAAGCATAATGTGATTAACTCTGGAGATGCACCCCTGAAGTTATATAGTGTGTACTCACCACCAGAACATAAAGATGCAACGATTCACGCCAGGAAATCTGATGAGGTCGAAGAGCACTTCGATGGAGTCACGACTGAAACATTATGACCAATACGTTAATTGCAGTGTCCTGTCCCCAGGGGGTGGGGTAGTTTGATAGCCATGTGGTATATTACTGGTAAATAGGTAGCCGGTCCCATAAGGGGCCGGCTCCTGTCGTGTGTATCACAAGTAGTTATTATAATAAGCAAATAGAGCATGAATTTTACTAAAACCCATGAAAACCAGATTGCACCATTCGTGATGGTTGCGGCGCTGTGTTTTACATTTCTAGCATTTGGCTTGCAGGCTGCCCAGGCTGAAGAAGATGCTGTTGAGGTGGATGCAACAGAAGTAGAAGCAGAAGCAGAAACCGAAACATCAGAAGTAGACAAAGAAAAACGGGCAGCCATGATGAAGCAAATTGAATCATTGCGAGCAATGATCAAGGAACGAAATTCTGACGCCAAGGAAGATCGTAAAGAAAAAGTTGCTGAAGTAAAAGAGGAAATCACCGAGAAAAAAGCCGAGCTCAAACTTGATCGAGCAGACTTTATGTCGAGTCTTGAAGGGCTGGAGGAAGACGAAAAGAGAGCCGCAATGATGGAATTTATTGCCAACATCAAAGCTGTAATCGAAGCTAGAAAAGCGGAGATGAATGAAGTGAAAGTCGAACGAAAAGAAGAGTATACAGAGAATAAAGCAGAACGAGTGGCTGATCGAGAAGCATTTAAGTTGAATGTTGCAGGTTTGACTGGAGCAGAAAAAATCGCAGCCATCATGGAGCGAGTTGCTGAAATTAAACAGCAGATCCAAGATAAAATGGAAGCTGAAGAAGATGAAGAGCTAGAAGATATCGAAGAGAGTGAGGAAGAAGATATGGAAGAAAGTGAAGACGAAGATGAAGATGAAGAAGAGGTGTAAACTTGTATAAAATAGAGAAAACAAACAAAAACAGCCATTGGCTGTTTTTGTTTGTTTTCAATACGGCTTTATGTCTTGCCTCAGAAGGTCTGTACTATTTGTGCGTACACTATTTAGAATTAAAAACCAGATTGTCTTATACTTTTTGGTAGCCTTCTAATTATTATTGTCTTGACAGTTACTGCGATTGTCTCGCACAGATTTGGTGGTGGGCATATATCGATCATGATATTCCAACCAAACAACTACAACGATCGGAGGAAGGTAGTAGCTGATTATATTGCTCTGCTCTACGACGAGGTGACAAAGCTATATGAGAGGATGAAGCTCCCAGTGCGACCACTCAAATCATGGTTGATCTGTCAGATCAGACACTTACAGCTGCAGCAGATAGTAAGACCTTTATGTGTGCAGACATTTCAACTGGTCTTGTATTAAGGTGTTGCTGCTAACGCATTTTTATCGGATGCTGGTTAGATACACCAAGGTTTGATCAATCTAACAAAATACTTTGGACTGAATGGTACGAGTGTCAGATTGTCCCATCATAACGATGGGGTACCTTTTTCTGCTCTTAAACCGTTGTTACCAATGGGTCGGATATGATGTCAGTTTATCTTACGTTCCAGCCAACTAACCCCATCCCACACTTGGCTGTAATTACAGGTATTGATAATAAACGCGTGTACTACAACGATCCAGTCGAGCCGCAGGGTCAGGGAAACATCAGTATCGAGCAGTTCAAAAGCGCTTGGCCGAAACGATATATCGAGATTCGACCAGATTTATAATTTACCGAACGTACATAAAAAAGGTCCGATATGGTCGGACCTTGAAGTTATGTACTCTTGTGTTGCGTTAGGGCTCGAGACACATGATCTGTAATGAATGCACGTATGTCGTCGTTTGTATCAATGACAACGGTAAAGGCTGGTTCCCCAGACGGCTCCCTACAATCTGGAGTATGATCATCACAGTAGACAGTCCAATGCACCGACGCATTGGGTTGGATGAGTCCAACCGCTCTCCACAAACTGTTCAGATATGGTTTTTTTCGATTATCACTTATTTTGATAGTACCGTTACTGGTGACTGTCGTGCTCGTGACTTTTATTGATTTGACAGTAAATAGGGTAATTATATATCTAATGTAACCAACATAGTGTAATCCTTTCCAGGTATACATTACTTACTCCTTTGTGTTGCTGTGGTCATTTTGAACGCAGAGACTCTGCAGATTTGCTTACTACAATATCTGCAGAGTCTCTGCGTTTGCTGTTGGTAATCCGTTACCCTGCTTAAGATTCATTAAATGTAATGTGTCAGGAGTAAATTTAAATACAGCAATTGCCTCACTGTTGTAGGTATCTAGTTGAAAAACTAGCCAGGCTTCATCGTTGTAGGTCCGGAGTCGTTTCTTTATACAAGCGATTGCTGTGCGCTCCGCGGTAGAATCTTTGTCTAGTGGCATTACAGACCCTTGCGCCTGCACAGTTGTCTCGCTGGGTCCAAAACCAGTTGCGATTGCGGCGTTAGAACTTTCCACTAAGTTTCGATATTTCTGCGAATTAGAAGCAGTCAGAAAGAAGAAGGTAAAGGTTGAATCTACATAGTAGTACACCGTTGCGACATGAGTATTGTTATTGGTAGGGCATGATCCGATTACCGCAATGATTCGTTCTGGTGTAGTTAAAAATTCTAGCGTTGCTTTTTTGTTGTTCATGATTTCATTAGATTAGTCGAAAGTAGGTCATAATTTTTACCAGAATTTTAATTGACTAAAAGTACGAACTCCGCGCTGAATGAGGTTTGATAGCTTTTTACGTACACTCGAAACGGTTTCTTCGGTTGTAGGTGCTTCTGAGTTGGACGTGTCGGTACGTGACAACGGTTTATTTTGAGTCAGCGCTGGAGCTTCTATCATTGGTACAGGTTTCGGCAGTACAGCTTGCGTCTGCACAACTGGTTCTGGGGGAGGAATGATTGGTGTGGCTGGTGCTGTAATTGTCGGGACGCTGTATTGTTTATAACGTTCTATTTCAGTTGCTTGGGCGATCGTTAGTGGGAAGGTTTTTTCGTTGGCACACTTTAACTCGTTGATGGTTTTTTGGGTGGTGTAGTACACATGTCCAGTTGGGGAAGTGAGACCCCAAGGAGTAAGAATGGCTGCAGCGTGCTGTTGCTGGAAGGTCTTAACTGCTGCGGCGGTACTGCTGTCAAAGTAGCCAGTGATGGGTGCTGTAAATGAACCTTGTTCTTTTAGAAACGTTTGTAGTCTTCGTACGTTTTCAGTGTCATTTTTTTGGTTGTATTTCAGGAAGCTTGTTAGATAGGGAGCACATTCAGTCGAGGTTGCGATTCCTAGCACCATTGGTGCTTGCTTACCAATGGTGACCGGAACACTTGCGACCATTGAGTCATATGTTTCCATGTATTTCGGGTTGGTATTTTTATGGTACCCCAACATCTGAGCCCGGTTGAAATACGTACCCTCTGCAGTGCTCGTGGCAAATTTGACATCGTAATTAATTGTAATTGTTTCGTCTGTATCGATGGTGTATAGCGGCCAATTTTGGTCGAGCATTACTTCACCAGCACTGTCGTATAGCGTGTCATACAAAATAGCGTCATAGATCGGACCACCAGAATTAGTGAGAGTGACCTCGTAGGTAACTATTTCACCTGGCTCAATGGCGTCCACACTAGCTGACTTGGTAATAAGGACATCTCCTTCCTTTGTAATAACACTGCGATTAGCACTCGATCGTCCTCCTCCCCGATACGTTTTATTTTCGGCAATTACAGTCACTACCTCGTGGTTGTTATCAAGGTTGGCATCAGGTCCGCTACTGGTTACATCAGCTTCAAGGTCTACAGGGAAAGAACCAGAGGGGAGAGAGTCTGCCACGTCTGCTACATAAGTCATCTCTACAGTTTCACCTGGGGCAATTGACCCTAATTGTATATCTTCTATTGGTTGTTTGAGTCTCATTAAATCACTACTGAGGTCTCCGTTAAGGATAACGTTTTGTGCAGTTGCGTCGCCGAGATTGCTGATAGTAAAGGTGTACAGAACTTCAGAACCAGCCGCTGTAGTCCCATTAATGGCATTGGCGGTACCTCCAATCCAGATGTCCGGCTGACCAAAAGAGATGTCACCTTGCCAGTCACCAAATATGTCAAAAATAAGTAGTGACCAATTACGACCGAGGATGTTCGTGTTAGCAACGTTGGTGATATTGGCCGCCGCATACGCATCACCTGTGGAAACAAATCCTAGGTCATCCCCATAAGCCTGATTACCTCCAGTATTCGCTTCTACGGAAACGTTGTTAGTAATCAGAGTCTCATTGGTAATAGTCGCAGAAATACTATTGGATAGCGCTGGTGTAGTTTGACTGTTTGCGTTCGAGATCGTTATCCCTGCAGGCGTATGTTCATACGACAGTCCTTCGGGTAGACCAAATACGTTTCCAGTCCAGTCACCATGCACTCGCAATAGCAAGGTGAATGAATCACTCTGAACAGCATTAGTGTTGGTTTGATTATAGACATTGGTATATGCTGTTGCATTGCCAGTTTCTATGACACTTGAGGATCCGGTGCTGGTGTTGTTCCCCGTGTTTGCGTTAGCGCTGACTTGGTTATTAATTGTGGCATCGTTGACGATCGTGGCGTCGGTTTGAACTGCTGGGGAAGACTGAAATAGCTTATCTAGGAGATTTGCACCAGGGAGGATCATGTCGCCAAATAAATCTCCAAAATTACTGAACGTCATGACGAGGTAATTCGCATCGACAATAGTAGTGTTCGCAACGTTTGTGACATTAGCTGCAGCATACGCATCACCAGTCAAAACCGCAGCAGTGCCACCAGTGGCTTGATTGTTTCCAGTATCAGCCACCACTGTAATGTTGTTACTAATAGTGGTTTGGTTTGCTGTATATGTCTCAAGTCTACCCGCCTGACAGTCATCGGTCTGGCATATATCAGAAGTCGACACTGCGTCTGAAAAGACATCAAACATATCTCTGAAATCTATATTTGTAGTACCAAAGAGTTGATTTAAAAACACTATAAACCCATCGGAATTAATGATGTTGCTGTTGGTTAGGTTGACTACGTTCGTGTACGCATTAGCGTCTCCAGTACTGATGATAGCGGCGCCGTTTGTAGAGGTGGTGGCATTGTTGTCACCAGTTGCTGCGCTAGTAGTGGCAGCAGTAGTGCTGGTGGCTTGGTTTTCTATTTCAATGATAGCTGCTGGCAGGGTTGTGCTAGCAGTAGAGGTAGATGTCATTTCTGCCTCGGTTGTATCTTCGGTAGGAATACTTTCAGTACTAGTTTCATCAGTAGCAGGTGCGGCATCAGTTTCTGAGCTGGCGGTTTCTTCTGCTGAATCAGAGACATTAGGCGAGGTTTCTACCGCTTCCTGTGTAGTACTACTCGCCATTTCTGCAGGATCAGTAGTTGTTTGAATTTCATTAGTATTAGAAAAATTATAAGCATCAGTAATCGCATCTGCGGTCCCAGTCTCAATCAAAACAATAGGATCTTCATCAGGAGCTTCTTCAGTGGTGGTTTCAACCGAGTCAATACTGTCTGTAGTTTGAGCGTGGGTATACGTGGGTTGGTAGGGTGCTACCAACAGACCAATAATCAGTAGTAGGCTGAGATATCGATGTACCATGCTGCTTGCTTTAAAAAGTGTTTGCCACATATAGTTGTAAGTAGTTAAGTAGGTTAATCATATTGCTAAGCCAATCTCTATATCCTTCCTCTCTTTGGCTAGCTGTCTCAGTGGTGGTGACAGGGTCAGTCATGCGTGTTTCGCTAGAGCCTGGTGCTCCATTTTGGATTGTGACCTGCTGCTCGACCCCACCGGAAGTTGAGGTAGAAAAATAGTAGTTGTACTCCTCTCCGTTAATAATTGTCGTGCTCATAACCTCTACTGTTGCGTCTGTTTGTTCAATAGAGTGGCTGCTACTTGTTTGGCCACCGCTGTTGCTGGATGTAATAACCTCCTGATAGATACTTGTTCCTGCTACAGCAAAATGAGGAGACAAAAGTAACAGTGTCCCGATCAATATTGCAGTTGATACTATTTTGTTGGTGTGAATTAATTGCATATCCTTTAGGCCTAGGGCTCGAACTACTGTCTCAAGCTCTAGGCAAAAGGAGCAAAGTGCTCCAATTGCGTATGGCAGTTCGAATTATCGAATTTGAATTCGGTTACTGTTTACTAGGTTCACGATAGAAGCTCGTGTCACTGCTGCGCCAGTTAGTACTGATCCTCCAGCATCACTTGCTCCACCATTGCCGCCAGCTCCAGTAGTTGAATCATCAACTTCTTGGTCAGAGTCGGTGTTACCATTTCCACCGTTTCCGTGACCATCTTCTCTGTCTGATTCATTTTCATGTCCACCTCCGTGGCCACGATCATCACCATTTTCGATGTCTCCTCCTGCACCAGCGTCACCAGCGTAGCTGCCAAGCGCACTGTTGTCGCCAGTATTTGCAGCAGTCATCGCTCGGTTTCCTAGGAATGCAAAGTCGTGTGTTCGTACTCGAATACGATTGAATGATTCTTCACCTCCATTTGTTCGAACAACGTTACTGTTGATGGTGTTGGCGATAGTTGAAACGGCAGTTGCGTCACCAGTTTGCACCGCGCCGCCGAGGCCAGCGTTTCCGCCAGTACCACCATTACCAGTAGCTGAACCCTCTACGTCCTGCTCACCGCCAGCGTTTTCGATACCACCACCATCGCCCCCTGCACCAGCGTAGCTACCGTCTGCTAGGTTGTTGCCTGTGTTGGCTGTAGTTTGTGTCTCATTCATCACCATTGCATTACTGTGCAGTGAAATGTGTGCATGAGATTGTGGTCCCATACCTGAGTGTGGTTCCTCTGGCTCTGGACATGTTTCGTCAAAATCAGCTGTCATTGAATCAATATCAAATCCGTCTGATGTTGCGTCGTGTAGATCACCGTCTGTAGTGTCGATGATCTGTACGTACTGGTAGCATTGGTCTACCGTAAGTGTTGTGATTCCGTCATCAAGACCTTCTTCGTTAGTGGCTTCGCCAACTAGCGTCCATGGTCCTGCAGCGTCAGTACTTACGTATACGTCAGCAGTTTCCAGTGGATATGCTCCACCGGTAACTTCCTGTACAGCAAGAGTTAAGTTGCCACTCATATTCTGAGCAAACCCAACAGTGAGTGTACCGCCGTACCCAAGTGATACATATGCGCCATCAGTGGCACCTAGTGCATCTGCTGGATTTGAACGCAGTACGTCAACTGCGGCTCCATTTTTTTGTAGACCTTGTACAAATCCTTCGTTTGTACTGGCGTTGTCAGTGGCAGCAAACGCAGCAGTTGCTCCAAACAACAGTAGTGAGCAAGCTACGGCAAAACTTGTAGCTAACCCAAGGGAATTATTTTTAGTAATCATAAGAAGTTAAAGTGTTAGTCGATAAATAAAATTTGAGTAAACCCTCCGGCAAGATCTCATAGCATTGCGCTGTAATCATGAGATCTTGATTAAAGATTCAGTCGGGAGATGAAGATAGTGTCTGTCTAGACAGCTACCTACTATTAGCAGCAAGACGATGTGTACCTCTGGCTAAGGAGGATCTACGTTGTTTGTCTATTTTCTAGGAATCCACAGAAATGCCAATGGTAACTTTGTAAAAAAAAATACAGGCAAAAAATACATTGGTAACTAAAGTTAAAAATAAGCGTGGTACGACGACAAGAATGTCGCCGTCTGAAATACATTGTTGTAGCGACTAAGCGAAATGAATTCCTCTACAACGCTTATTTATATAGGTCCTAAATTAGATTTCTGTCACCTGTGTTTTGTACTTATAACCTTGTGAATAACTGTTGACACATTTACTTGGTGTGTAATTATCATAGTAGTGTAGTAGTGTCGTAGTGTCGTAGTGTTTGAGTAATAAAAACTAATATGCAATATCAAAAAGTTATTGAACAGTTGGGTTATTCTTCTCGAGAGGCAAAAGTCTATTTAGCTTCTCTACGCTTGGGTGAAGCTCATATTTCTGATATAGCCGAGAAGGTTCACATGCCGCGCACGAGCGTGCAAGCAATTATGGACCGCCTGCATGAAGATGGGTTAGTGAATTTTTACGTGATGCGTCGCTATAAATACTGGGTTGCTGAAAATCCTCAACATATTTTATTTAACTTACAGAAAAAAGAGGAGGCTCTGCTCGAAGCCATTCCTGCACTGAGTGAGATACGAAAAATGGCAAGACGTAAAGCCTTTAAGGAGAACTCTGAAGAAGTTTTTTCTCGAATTAGTAACTGCCTTGCTAATTCAGTTCAGCCAGCACTGGTCACTGATGACGATTGTGGAATTTTGTATGTGAATCACGCCTGGGAAGAGTTATATGGATATGTGCTGTCTGAAGTAAAAGGTAGAGAAACTAATTTGCTTTCTAGTGGCAAAACTGAACCCGCTGTCTACAAAGAGATGTGGAAGTGCCTCAATAAACGACATATGTTCCAGAGTGATGTTATCGTAGATAAGAAAAAAGATGGTACTTTATTTTCACTAAAAACAACCATTTTCTCAATTAAATTATGTGAAACGTATTTTTTTGTTCAGATTTTGGAAGAAGTTGAGGATGCCACGTAAACCACACTCATGTGTGTACAAAGTTGCCGTCGTACATTTACTGTAAATGTACGACGGCAACTTTTTTGTTGTCACTCTAATATATTTTTCTATAGAGTAGAAAAGGCTATTTTACTGATGGTTATTTTTTTTATCAAAAAGTTTTACTTGGCAAACCTATCAGTTCAAACTGTATGTGCGTAGAGTTTGAGTGAGGTGCTGCGGCATAGCCATTTTGTCGCCTTGAATAAAATTAATAACGTGAAAAATATTATGTATAAAAATTGGATTAATGCAGTGTTGGGATTACTTGTTATTGCGGTGGCATTTATGGACTTATCGGCAGTAGCTATGATGTGGATCTTAGGTGTTGCTGGAGCCGTCATTGCTTTGAGTAATCTCTGGAGTTTGTTTATGGAACAAGCGACCGAAGATGATAGTGTCGGACATCGAATATAAAGTAAACAATAATAAAAAAGTTATGACTCTAATAAAAAATAGATACGTAACAACGGGAGCGTTAGTAAAGAAGAGTAAACACATAGCCTTGTGTACTCAGTGCGGTGATATTCATTATAAAGGATTTTGGTATACGTCAGATTCACAATTTGCTCAGCAGATCGATGAACGTACAGATTCTGTATCATATTATCAGTGCCCAGCCTGCAAAATGCAAAATAATGGTACACACGCTGGAGTGTTACATATAGATCGCGTACCAGAAGATATGTTAGGACCAGTTTTCTCGGTAGTGAGCAAAGCGGTAGAGCAAGACATTGAAAATAATCCGCAGCATCGAGTGTTGGGTGTGTCAGTTGTTAGTGATGGCTACACACTCAAAACAACTTCAGCACGAATGGTTAGATATATTGGGAGAGCAATATTGGACACCTACGAAGCTTGTGAGGCAAAGTCTACGTACGTAAAAAGTCCAAACTCGCTGCAGGTAACGCAGATAACGTTCCCTATCCCAAGTCATTTTAATCATGACCTTAAAAATTAAAATTAACTACAAATAAACATGAATTTAATACAGTGGAAACCATTAACTAGTCTTAACTCATTTTTTGATGACAGTCTCAATACATCTTTCCCGATGCTGCAATCCGATTTAGCGATTGACGTATATGAAAAGAAGGGTGACGTAATAGCTGAAATGAGTCTCCCCGGAGTACAAGAATCTGATATTGATATTTCAATTGAAGATGAACTACTGACTATTTCCGGGCAACGTGAAGAAGAGAAGGAAACTAATGGAAAGGATTACTACAGTAAGGAAATTAAACGCGGATCTTTTACTCGCACCTTTAGGTTGCCTCGAATTATCGACGCTACTAAAGCCGTGGCTGAGTACAAAAAAGGAGTGTTGAAAGTAAAAATGCCAATCGTTGAAGGGGCGAAAGAAAAAACAGTAAAAGTGCATGTAAATAAAAATAACTATGATAACTGATAAAACAATTCAAGAAGATGTGATGTTAGAAATTGACTGGGATCCAGAAGTTGACTCTACCGAGATTGGGGTAGCGGTCGAAGATGGCATTGTGACACTCAGTGGACAAGTTGATTCTTATTGGACCAAAAAAGCCGCAGAACGAGCAGCTAAAAGAGTTAGTGGGGTTAAGGGAGTCGCTCAAGATATTATCGTTAAATATCCAGGTATGGATCGGACCGATACTGATATTGCTGACGCTGCAGTTCGGGCGATTAAGTGGAATACTACCGTTCCAGATGAAGCAGTTAAGGTGAAGGTTGAGAACGGCTGGGTCGTTCTCGATGGTTCGGTGGTGTGGAACTTCCAAAAGACTGCAGCTGAAAGTGCGGTGGAGAAAATTAAAGGAGTGTCTGGAGTATCCAACCTCATTACAATCACCCCAAAAGTACAGGCTTCAATTGTAAAAAATACTATTAAACGGGCTCTGGAGCGTCGGGCAGATGTTGAGGCGGAGGGTATTGAGGTAGAAACCAAAAACAGTACCGTGATTTTAAACGGCACAGTTAAAACTTGGGGAGAACGAGCTGAGGTGCAACAGGCAGCATGGAGTGCTCCTGGTGTAACAAGTGTAGAAAATAATCTCGCAGTCGCTTAAGTATGTATTGGCTTGGTCCAGATAGCTACCTGATCGACCAAAGTTTATTTGGTCTTCCGGTTCTGTTTGGACTTTTGTCGTTAGTAATATGGTCACTGATTTGGAAGGGGTTAGCGCTATGGTTGGCTGCGAGGAGGGGTGAGAATTGGTGGTTTATAGCTTTGCTCTGCATAAACACAATTGGATTACTAGAAATATTTTACATTTTTGTGATTGCTCAACAATCTGATGTAAAACCTAATCTGAAACAACATGCATAAAGGAATATCAAAAGATTCGTTCGTTGGAGTTGGTGCAATTATTTTACTTGCGCTATGGTCAGTGTCACTGTTCTTACTTGCTCTATTGTCAGGAGCAGAAGCAGCTGGTGGTGTGACTAGTGTGGCAGCTAATTCATCAAACGCGCTGCCTTGGTTGGTACCTATTGTGCTGACGTATGTTACTTGGAAAAGACAAATTCTAGGAGGATCATTATTGATTTTGTTTGGAATTGCGTCGATATTTATCTTTAATACGTATTTGTCTGCCGTTGCGCTAATTATCATATCGGCTCCATCAATCCTGTTAGGTGCACTGTTAATGACGCAGAATATATGGGATAAGTCCATACAACTGACTGACGAGCAGCCACTTTAGTTTCAGTTATTACTAACTCTAAATTACTGATATGGAGGAAATAATCATTATTGAAGATAGTCTGTTCGTTGGGGTGTGGTTTATCGCCTGGCTGTTTACCATTGGATTCTTACAGTTAACTTTTTGGAGGGCGGTAGTAGCTATATGCATCTGGCCTTACTATCTGGGTGTCAGTCTGAGAAAAAAATATAGCAATAAACACTAATTATTATTAACAAAATTAAATTATCTATGGCAACACAAAAAAAAGTACAGTCACAAATACAGTTAGCAGCTCTTGTCGCGCTAGTTTTGTTCATGGCAAGTCTGAATCCAACTGTCATGTCGGCGCAAGGAATAAGTGGAGGCAATGCAAACGGCAGTCAGGTAGGAGCAGTTAAGTCACAAGATCAGGATCAAGATCAGTCGAGAAAACAGGATCCCGTGTCTTCTACATCAACTGATAGAGATCAGGTTCGTGAGCAAAAACAAGACCAAGATATGATTCATGTGCCGGTGAATGATGGTGCTGTATCTCAGCAGAATCAAGACCAAGATCGTAATCGAACCCAGGATCAGTCAGGTGTTATCTATGATGATCATGAGCAAATTCAACTACGAGACCAAGACCGTGTGCAGAATCAAGTATCGAATTCACAAGAGTTGCGAGAGGTGATTACGCAGACCCGTAATCAGATCCAAACAGAAGCTCAAGCATTGGGTTCTTCACAAAGAAATATATACCAGAATCAAAACCAGGTAAGGGTAGCTGCTGCTGCACTAGCTTCTAGTTCAAACTTGCTGGGGTCATTAGGACCAGCTATTAATCGTATAGCAAACAGTTACCAAGAATCTATCCCAGCCACGATGCAAGCTGAGGAGCGTATTCAAACTAGAAGTCGAATTAATTCATTCTTATATGGAGGTGATCAAGATGCGGCGGCCGAGCTAGATCAACGTATTAGAGACCGGAAAGAGCAGACAGAATCACTAGTTCGTTTGCTTGATGTTTGGGAGGGTGATCCAGAAGTAAAAAAGGTATTGCAAGAACAGGTGCAAACGCTAGAACAAGAACAGGTTCGTTTACAGAAGTTGGTGGACGATGAGCAGTCAAGTCGAGGATTATTCAGTTACCTGTTTTTTTGGCGAAACTAAAATTAGTAGAACTAATACTTATAACCTATAACTTATGACTAAAAATAAAAGAACATTATGCGTGCTTGGTGTGCTTTTGATCACAATTACGTTTGGTGGTGCGCCGTCACTGACCCAGGCTGCCCAATATGGTAGTCAAAATATAACCCAGCAACAGTTTCAACTAGATCAGATGTCTTATTCTCAGTTGCAGCAGCTGGTGAGCTTACTAACGCAGTTGCGTACGAGATTACGACAGATGGTCCAACTACAAAGTCAAAATCAAACGCTTTCTGAATCTGACATCAAAGTACTGACTAGATCAGCGACTAACATAGAAAGGGATGAAGCCACACTACGAGGACGGGTGACTGATTTTGATCGCTCAGATTACGTTGATGCCTGGTTTCAATATGGTGATGATCAGCGTGATTTAGACAGAAGAACACCGTACCGCAGATTGTATGAAGATAGTGATTCGTATTTCTCTTATACAATTACTAATTTACTCCACGATACGAATTATTACTTCCGGACTGTCGGTCGAGATGAAGATTTGGATCTTGCCTACGGAAGTATCTATCAATTTAGAACTGATGATACTAACCTGAGCAGTAATGAGGATCATCCTGATGTGACTACACAATCAGCAACTAACATTAGTGATGAGAGGGCAGATCTCCGTGGCTATGTTGATATGAATGATTTTAGAAATGGAAAAGTGTTCTTTGTGTACGGAGAAGATGAAAATCAAATAGAAGATGTAGAAGACGAGTATGATACATACAGACAAATTGATGAAGATGGTGACGGCCTACAAAAAGTGCTCATTGACTCTGACCTTGATGGTCGTGATTCATATATAGAAAGGGTATTCTCACTTGATGATGATACTGATCATTATTTTACGATTTGTGTCGAGTATGAAGACGAAGATAACGATGAGGTGTTAAAATGTGGTACTGTCCGAGAGTTTACTACTGATAACTAAAAAGACTATATGTTCTATGATCGATATGAAGCAGGGAGAGATCTGGCCGAAAAATTGACTGAGTATACTGGTAGTGATGCGGTCATATGTGCAATCCCTAGAGGTGGTATTTTGACTGGGTTAGCAGTAGCCAAACGTTTAGATCTACCAATGAAAATAATGATCGTTGGAACTGTGGAGCGCGTATCATTGGAGACAGCAATTCACTATGCTGTGACGGAATTTGGTACTACTGCATCTATATCAGATGAACCGCTACCAGAATCAGAGATAGAAAAAGCGTTGCAGCAAGCGAAGCAAAAGAGACGTGCGTATACTGATAGCGAAGACATACCCACATGGAAAGACAAAACTGTCATCGTTGTAGACGATGGTGCAGAAAGTGGCCTGACCATTAAAGCGGTAGTGATGTCACTACAAGAGCAAAAGCCTGAGAAAGTAATTGTAGCGTTGCCGGCAGCCTCAGCTAGCGTGGTGTCTTGGTTGCATAAGCACGTTGATGAGGTGATCGTGATCAAGACTGATTCAGAATTCAAAGGAATGATTCATGAACACTTTAGTCATTACCCGGAAGTATTCGACAAAGAAGTGCACGTAGCGTACTGGCATGCCAAACATGTCTATGAGCACAACCATAACTCTACAACCTAACCGTGACACTTCTTACTCAAAAAGACTTTCAAACCAAGGCTGGTCAAGAAAAAATTATAAGGACTATTCACCAGCTTGAAGTAAAATTGTATGAGATAGAAACTGAGTTTAAAAAACTTAGTCAGAAGGAAAGATCAATCGAACGCGAGTTGCAGGGTCCAGAAGCTTATTAGATCTAATGATATCGAATTATCTCAATGAATATTCTTATAATAGATGGACACCCAGATCCAACGGAAAAGCGGTTTTGTCATGCATTAGCTGAGTCGTATCAGTACGGAGCGGTGGAGGCTGGACATCAGATCAAAATGATTCGTGTAGCTGACTTACAATTCTCATGTTTACGAAACGAGACTGAGTATGAAACCAATGTGGAGAAAAATGCAGATCTTAAAGAAGCCCAGAGTTCAATTAAGTGGGCCGAGCACATAGTGATCATTTATCCGTTGTGGCTTGGTGATGTCCCTGCATACCTTAAAGCATTTCTAGAGCACGTACTCAGTCCAGATTTTGCATTTGATGAACAAAAGCGAGGAAAGTTACATGGTAAAACCGCGCGGATTATTGTAACAATGGGTATGCCAGCAGCTTTTTATCGCTGGTACTTTTGGTCGCATAGTCTGATCAGTCTCAAGCGAAACATCTTGCAGTTTGTAGGGATTAAATCAGTGGGTGAGACACTGATTGGTTCCATCGAAACAGCCGACCACAAAAAAATATTGAAGCAAATAGAAAAACTGGGCCACTTTGGACTTTAAACAGCTTATTGTGACCACTAAAGAAACAGTGTGTACTTGATAATCCACCCTTCACTTGTCTTGTTACAGCAGGTGCATATAATGCATAGGTGTTTACTCTACGGACAGTAGTACATTACAGTTTGCATTTTATTGCCCCGAGCATCCTGGCGTGGTTATTTTTTAATGAGCAGTGGTCGATTGCGTGGGTAATTATGATTGCGACCATGTTAGTAGATATTGATCATGTATTAGCCAGGCCAATGTTTGATCCAGATCGGTGTAGTATTGGATTCCATCCGTTACATAGTTATGTAGCGATTAGCTTCTACTTTTTACTGCTCTTTGTACCAAATTTCTATGTGCAAGTGGTTGCGATTGGTTTACTTTTCCATATGTTTACCGACTGGCAAGATTGTCAGTGGAAATGATTTCTTTTTGGACGCGAATGTATAGGTAGGGCGCAAGTTGTACGTATACTTGGATCCAATTCAGATTATGTTCGCGCTAACACAAAAGGACTGGCTAGCGCCAGTCCTTTTTGTGTTGTGGTTTCAATCTAGTTTTCTACTGTGTACGCCACCACTACATCGTCTTCAATTTCGGCAGTGATTCTACCGATAACGTAATCAGCAGTGACCGCCTGAGCTTCACCATCGATGGTGCCGACTCGAAATGCGACTCCATTTGCTTCGGCAGCTGCCTGAGCTTCATCTACTGTCATGCCAACGTAATCAGTCGTGTCGGTTTCATCAGCGGTTGATTCATCTTCTTCTGCAACCAATGAAGCGGCAAATGTTAGTTCAGTGTCGCCTCCGGTCATGACTAACATGCCATCTTTAAAAGTAAGCTGGGTGATCGCTACGAGGTCCTCTGCAAGTTGTTGATCTGCGTCCATGGCATCGTGTTCGCACGCCATTTTAGTTGCGGCTGGGGTGCTGAAGTCGACTGCTGATCGGTCAATTTCGTACGTACCTGACATAGTGTTGCAGTCGTATTGCACACTGTAGTTGCTGTCAGTAAAACTAATTGCACCGTCATCATTTGTCCAGGTAAAGATTTGTAGTACCTCTGAAATAATTTGGTTTAGAAGCATGTCAAACGTGCTAGTTGTCACTACTTCAACTGCTGGTGTTGGAGTAGCCTGGATTGGGTTCATTCCACCATCGGCAGACACCGGTGACACTCCTACTAGTAGTGTTAGCATCAAGCTTCCAAGGATAATATTTTTCTTCATAAAGTGTATGTATATAAAACGTATAATTTCTTCTGATTAAGTAGACGTATCAGATCATACTACCTTACAGAGTATTTGTACGTTTCGATATCTTTTTGCCGTGCTACGATGAATGTATTAATAGTGATAGTTATATATGTCTATGATTCTAAGAGTATCTGTATTGCTGGCGGCTATATTGCAGGTAGTTGGGGCGGCTTATTTAAGTATTGGGACGTTTGAAACTAATGAGCGAGCGTTGCAGGTGTTTATTCAGCCGGCTGGCTGGGCATTTAGTATTTGGGGATTGATTTATACTTTGTCGTTTGTGTATGCGGTCTACCAAATAATTCCTCAGTACGACAACCAACTCTTGCGAGCGACTAGAGTGCCGGCACTAGTTGGGTTTCTGTCCTCGATTGCCTGGTTGTATTTTGCTGGCATGAGTGATGGGTTGGTATGGCTGACAGCTCCGGTGTTATTTTTGATGGCGTTTATGTTTACCCGAGTATTGCTAGCGGCTGATCTGCCAGATGCGACACAATCGATATTTTCTAAACATATTTTGTACCCGTATGCGGCATGGACTGGTATTGCGTGCTGGCTGAACGTACAAACATTGCTCACCGATCAATCCATTGTTACCAGTTCGACTGCCAATCTGGTAACCAATAGCGTTTTGTTTGGGTGTATTGCGCTATTTACATTGTATTACTACCGAAAAACAGACTACAGTTTGTGGTATGGAGGAGTCATGATCTGGGCTGGTGTTGGTATTGTCTCGACGAACCTCAGTGGGGGACTAGTGGTATTTGCGGTCCTTGGTGGGTTGTTATCGGTCATAGCGTTAGGACTTCATATCAAAGAACACTATTTATAGTTGTGCCGGTCGGCTATAAAAAAACAAACCACCGGTACGGTGGTTTGTTTTTAGCTTTTTTGAGTTGTTGGTCTGTAAAAATGTTGTCGGTGCGACTGGTGTCTAGACAAGTGAAGCCAAAGGTGTAGAGTGAATTATTGCTTACTAACTTTTTACCTTATGAATAAAATTACTGTTGTGGTTGGGATGATGCTGCTTGTGGTGAGTGCGGGATTTTTCTATGTCTATGTGACGTTGCCTGATGAGCCTCAGTCAGTGGTATATCTAGATGAAACGTTTACATTTACTAGTTCTGAAGGTGAGGAATTGGTCGTGTCTTACGATCAGTCAGCGGACTTTGCACTGGTTTCTTTTGCTGGTAATGAGTATGAGCTAGAACGAAGGGTGTCTGGCTCAGGTACGCGCTACTCGAGCAGTAATGGACTGGTGGTGTTTACCGAACATCAAGGAGAAGTCAGACTAGAAGTTGGTAGTGACTTGCTTGTAATTGCACAGCCAACAGACAATCGTCTGGCTGACGCTGTCATTGATATGCAAGATGTTGTTGATTTGGAAGCAGTAGAACCTAATGAGATCAAGGTGGTTGACGTTCCGGTCTTGGGTCAGCGATGTGTTGATAGCGAGACGGTTGACTGTGCAGCGCTCGAAGCAGCAGCTTCAGTGAGGTAAGATTTAACGTCGACAAGTTGTTTGCACAAGACGCCAGTAGCTATATGTTGCTGGTTTTTTGTGGTGTTTTTTTAGCTTGTCTAACCGACAGTGTTGTCCAAGTAATAAAGTACGTAGCCAGAGTGATGCCCGATACGATCATTAGGTGAGCAATTAAAAAACGTCGAGTGAAGCTGTATAGCTGATTGAGTACTTCAATATCGTATTTAATTAGCGTTGCGTCAGCAAACAAGTATGATCCCAACTGAAAGCTGGCGGCGTACACAGGAATTTGCACCAATGGATTCCAAACAATAAGTGAAATAAAAATTGCCGAGCGGTTGATGGTCGGGAATATAAAAATAAGTAAGAGAGCCAATAGGGCACTGAATCCAAACGTAGGTAAGAGTGTCACCAGGGTTCCAATTGCCAACCCCAGCGCAATATCGTGCGGTGTAAAATCACCAAGCAATAGCTGGGTCCACTGTTTTTTGATGTCACGAGTTAACTTCATCATAATGTCTATGCAAATAATACAGTAGTTTCTAGAAACGTGCAGTGCTAGTGATTATTAGGTGGCGAGAACAAGAGCTGTTTTTATGTTGAAAGTGTATTATGCTATAGATAACATGCAAAAAATTGGCATTATCGTCGGTATTCTTGGACTACTAGCAATTGGCTGGTTTGTGGTGCATGAAAGCTCGATTGATTACGTGGCAACCGTTGACGATGAGCTATCAAAACTCGAGTTAGAGTTGGCCGCCCTTGATGCTAGTGACATGTCACCAGATGATGCTACTGTCGCTAAGGGTGTGATCACAAACCGATTAAACACTATCAATGCGTCACTTAATGCTAGTCAAGATCGGGCGCTGAGTCCCGCCCAGCAACAAATGTTGGACGGAGGGCTGCAGCGGCTGCAGCAGATATTGACAGAGTATCAGGTGACGTTAGCTGCGCTTGATCAACCAAGTGATCAGTTAGCTACCACCACAAAAGGCGCAACGATCACAGCGCTAGCTGAGACAATCGGGTCTATTCAGGATTATTTAGATATTGCACCGGTAGAAACGTTGGCAGATTCACCAATGAATGCCACGTATATTATTGACGGTACCGCCGTAACCCTCGTTGCGGGTGAGTCGATAACCGAGCTAGCGCCTGGGGAAACCGAGGCAACGGTTACTGCTTATTTTGGTAACGAGATCGAAGTTGATCTAAACAATGACTCGCGACAAGACGTCGTATTTCTGCTGACACAGTCTACTGGTGGTAGTGGTACATTTTTCTACGTAGTAGCAGCTCTCAATACCGAGGCTGGCTGGATTGGTTCAGATGCCTTTCTGCTAGGTGACCGGATCGCTCCACAGACAACTGAACTAAGTCAAAATCCAAATCATCAAAATGTGGTAGTGGTGAATTATGCGGACCGCGCTGATGATGCACCAATGACCGAACAACCATCGGTTGGGATGAGTGTATGGCTAAAACTAGATCCAGATACTATGACCTGGGGTACGGTGGAACAGAATTTCCCCGGTGAAGCTGATCCAGACATGATGTCACTGACTATGAAGCCTTGGTCATGGGTGCGGACAACTTACAATAATGATACAAGCGTAGTGCCAAACCAAGCAGACGCATTCACGTTAACTTTTAATGAAGACAATGCCTTTTCAGCTACTACTGATTGCAATGCTGTGGGCGGGCAGTACCTTGTAGATGAAAGCAAGATTACGTTTGAGAATGTAATGGCAACCGAAATGTTTTGTGAAGATTCACAGGAGCAAGAGTTTACTGCAATGTTGAATGAGGTGCAGTCATTCTTATTTACATCCAAAGGGGAGTTGGTTCTAGAACTGCCTCTAGATACCGGATCAATGATTTTCCGCTAGATAGTCAGATTTATTTATTGCTAAGTATCCGTCGTAGTATCCTGGACAGTTTTGTCGTATATGGGCGTAGTTTGGCGCTGGTAACTACCAACCACGCTCCTAAAAAAGTAGTCAGCCCAAAGGAAAATAAAGTGAGCCAACTGAGTGCCTGAGTAAAGTTAGAATGAGTCGAAGGTAGTCCGCAAACCGTGCACATACTTATGTACGATGATTACAAATACCTCGTACGGTAACTTCCAGCTCATCAACTTCAAAGTCAGCTACACCCAGTAGCTTTTTAATTTTGTCATCAGGAGCAGTAAAGTGAATCACTCGCTCACATTCGGTGCAGATAGCGTGGTGGTGTGGTTCGTGTTGATATTCAAATCGAGCTTCGTGTGAGCTGAGCTGTAGTTTCTTGATCAGTTTTTGTGTAGTGAAGTATTCAAGATTACGGTATACCGTAGCCAGGTCGATGTCAGGAACCAGCGCGTGCAACTCAGCTGCAGAGAGGGCAGCCTTTTTATTTTTGAGCACATCAAGAATAGCTTGACGTTTTTTAGTAAGTTTGGTTTTCATATGCGAATGATTTGCATAATAGCATCGTTCTGCTATACTCGCAATTGCGAATCATTTGCATTAAATATACATAATTAATTTTACATGAAATACTCAGTTGGAATTATTGTTGGTTTAGTAGTCTTGGTGGGAGGATGGTACTTTGTTACCGGTAATACAGAGCGAGGGTCTGACGCATCCGCCGATGGACTAGCGATTGCGACATCATTTTATCCACTACAATTTGCGTTGGAGGGGATTGTAGGTGACATGGGAACAGTTGCTAACATTGGAGCTGGTCGTGATCCTCATGATTTTGAACCAAGTACCCAAGATATGGTGACCTTGCAGCGGGCTGATTTAGTCGTGTTGCAGGGAGCGGATTTTGAGCCCTGGGGTCATGATGTAAAGTCTCGTCTGGAATCTGATGGTGTCCGGGTGGCTATCGCTACTGCCGACATAGAGCTACATGAAGGTGGTCACGCTCACGATGATCATGGAGATGAACATGGTGCAGATGAATCTCATAATGATGATCATACTGAAGAATCTCACGATGAAGAGCATGCACATGACGATGAACACTCAGATGAGCAAGATCATGCAGAGGAATCACATGATGAGGATCAGATGCACAGTGATGATCACGATCATGACCATGGTGCCTATGACCCACACACCTGGCTGAGTCCGGTATTATTTAGTCAAATGATTGATCATGTAACAAAAGAGGTTATTGCAGTTGACCCAACCAACGCCGCTACTTATGAAGCAAATGCAGACGCTTTGAAATTAGAACTGGCGACGCTCGATGCAGAATACACAGACCGTCTTGCTAGCTGTACGCTCGATGAAGTGATTACGTCACACGATGCCTTTGGGTACCTTGCAGATGAGTATAGCTTCTCTGTTCACGCCATTGCTGGGCTCTCAACCCAAGACACACCATCTGTCACAACACTTGCCGATTTGCGTGCAGAGGCAAAAGAGGGGATCGGTGCAATTCTGTTAGAAGAAAACAGCATTACGGCGTACGGTGAGACATTGGCGCGAGAAACTGGGCTACAAACATTGAGTATCAATCCAATTACCTCTGTGGTTCCAGCTGGAGAAGACTACTTTAGTTTAATGCGTGCTAATCTAGATACATTCGCTACGGCGCTTGCGTGTGATGTCTAATGCAACTATCAGTGTTCAACAGGTAACCAAAGCTGTCGGTGATCGACAGCTTTTAGTCGATATCAATTTCGATATCGCGCAAGGATCGTTGGTGTCACTGATTGGTCCAAATGGAGCTGGAAAGTCGACGCTGGTCAAAATTATTCTTGGGCTCGATACCGAATATGAAGGGTCGGTAACAATCAGTCCAAAAGAACGCATTCAATACATTCCGCAGCTCACTACCAATGATCAGTATCAGCTACCATTGTCGGTCCATGAGTACCTTTCGATTGGTACTACACAGCTGTATAACCGCAATCGGGCACCGGTTGATTTTGCTAGGGCACTGGATCACGTTGGTGTGTCGCCCGATAAACTGCATCAAACGTACACCAGTCTCTCGGGTGGGGAGCGGCAGCGTATCGCTATTGCCCGAGCGCTGCTTGGTGACCCAACGATACTAGTCCTCGATGAACCATTGGCTGCAGTTGACTATGCTTCACGAACGGGTCTGTACGAGCTGATTCGTCACTTGCAACAAGGTCATGATATGACGGTGTTGCTGGTATCGCATGACATTGAAAGTGTCTTGCCTTTGAGTGATCGGGTGTTGTGTTTAAATAAAACTTTGCACACTGACTGCCATCCTTCAGACTTCTCAGCGCAAGCTGGTCAGGCTCCCGCCTCTATTCATCATCATTGCTAACTATGGAATTACTCACGTTTACATTTGTGCAATATGCATTCATTGGCGGGATCTCGATGGCGATTCTAACTGGCATGCTTGGTCCGTTTGTAGTGCAGAGCCGACAGTCAATTGCGTCAGATATGTTTGCCCACGTGGCACTGGCAGGAATTGGCGGGGCTTTGCTGGTGGGGGTAAGTCCTTGGTGGGGAGCCCTGCCGGCACTGATTATTGTTAGTACGTTGATTTGGTGGTTGCTAGATTCAGAGCAGTACAGCCCTGATGCGCTCGCGATGTTTTTTTTGAGTGGCGGCCTAGCGCTCGCTCTCGCATTTGTGCATGTCGCTCGTGATACAACGTTTTCCTTTGAAAACTACCTCTTTGGGAGTATTTTGACTCTAACAAGTGTAGATCTACTAGCGATTGTTTGTGCTACTGGGTTAGTAGCGTTACTTGTTTATACTTTTTGGTATCCACTACTTGGGGCAACGCAAAGCCCTCGTTACCTGATTCCGTTTCATCGCACCCCACAACTAGTTTCTCTGTTGTATTTCTGGATCTTGGCAATCGTGGTGTGGATCGGGATCAAGACTATTGGTGGACTCCTGATTGGTGCGCTACTTGTGATCCCGGTTTTGACGGTGCGTAGCCTGGCTACGTCTTTCAAAATGCTGGTGCTGCTCTCGATAGGTGCTTCGGTTTTGTCAGTGTTTGTAGGATTACTGATCGCACTCTATGTTGATCTGCCACCAAGCAGCCTCATTATTGGTACCGCCATTTCGCTATTTTTACTCAAAGGACTCCTGACGTTTCTCGTAAAAAAGAAAGGGTAGCTAGTGACTGTGGTAAGAGCTTTGCGTTCTTGTGCTAAAATTAGACTATGAAACAAGGATTTAAAACAAACATCGAAGCAGATACAACAGCTAACAATAATTTCAGAAAGGTTCTCTATACCGGGGAACATAGCCAGCTAGTACTCATGACCCTGCAGCCTGGGGAAGAGATTGGTTTAGAAGTACACGAAGATACCGACCAGTTTTTCCGGTTCGAAGCTGGGACAGGGAAGGTGGTAGTTAATGAGACTACACACGACGTAGCAGATGGAGACTCAGTGATCGTGCCAGCCGGAGCGCAGCACAACGTGATCAATGTATCGGACTCAGAAACGCTCAACCTATACACAATTTACTCTCCAGCGCACCACAAAGATCAAACAATTCACGCTACCAAAGCCGACGAAGTAGAAGAAGAGTTTGACGGGGTGACTACTGAAGCTTAATTCAAACAGTCAACCTGACAGCAAAAAAGCACCCACTGGGTGCTTTTTTGCTGTCAGGTTGTAATTATTGGTTGCCCCAGCCTCGACCATTACCACCACTACCGTTCCCTCCAGAAGAGTATCCACCTCCACGTTCTTGTTCAGTAGAAACGATTGCATCGTATTCAGTTTGAGTCAGATACTCGGGAGTATATGTTTCACCACGAGCAGTGAGTTGTGAAGTAAACGCCCGCATGTGGTTGCGGGAACCTCGGGTGAGGTTTTCGTACACTAGTACGATATCTTGGTTGTCAGTTTTTGCAATTTCTTGGGTCAGGTCGTAGATGTCGAGGTCCTCGATCAGAGCACCAACTTGTAGGGCTTCTTCAATAGAAGTTAGTCCACGAGCTGTCAGGTCGTCATAGAGTTGTTGTAGGTCTGGGTCTGTAAAGATACCAACTGTGTCAACAGTGACTGGGTCAGCCACATCATATTTTTCTAGTAGGTCTCGGACAGCTTCGGTATGAGTTTGTTCACTCTGCGCGATGTTAACAAAGATCTGTAGACCCCACGCTTCGTATAGTGTGGTGTATACATCTCGTGCTAGTTTTTCTTCTTCGCGCATCCAGAGTAGTCCGGCTCGCTCGTCAACTGACAATGTTTCAGCTGGTAGTGATTCTAGAGCTGGTCGCAGTGAGACAAAGTCTGCAGCTGCAGGCATATCGTTACGGCTATCCGTCTGTTCCATCTGGTTAGCTTGTCGGTTTTGTTCGGCGTTCATTTGGTTCTGTGGTTCTGGCTGGTTGCCAAGTGACCATCCGCCAACGCCGCCAATAGTAAGGGCTGCAATAAGTGTAATGAGTGATTTCATGGTGTAAATATTATGTCTTATAAGACTTTTTTGTTGTAGCTTAGCTTTACAAATTCTCCTGGGGTAAGAGTGCCAGCGTTACCATTGATCTGAACAGCTGGGAAAATATAGGTTGGTAAATCAAGGGTGGCATCCCGGGTTTCACGTAGGGTGACAAATTCTTCTTTAGTGATGCCGTCTTTGACGTGGATGTTGGTCTCACGTTGTTCACCAATGGTTGTTTTGTAGAGTAGTTCCCGATCTTTTCCTTCTGGATAGTCATGACACAGGTAGACTACTGTTTCATTTGGATACGATTCCAGGATGTTCCGTACCGAATCATACATAGTTTCAGCACTTCCACCGGGGAAGTCACACCGAGCAGTTCCCATATCAGGTGCCAGTAAGGTGTCTCCGGAAAATAGCATACCGTCGATTTCATAGACCATGTCCGCTGGGGTGTGGCCAGGGGAGTGGACCGCTTTGGCGGGAATTGTACCGATAGTAAATTCTTCACCGTCAGCAAAGAGATGATCAAATTGTGAGCCATCAGTTTTAAAGTTGTCGTTGAGGTCAAACGCTTCTTTGAGGTAACTCTGGACAGCGATGATCTGGTTGCCGATCGCTTTTTTGCCACCGATTTTTTCTTTGAGGTAGGTAGAGGCAGAAATATGGTCAGCGTGCATGTGGGTCTCAAGGAGCCATTCATTCTCGAGTCCATTTTCTTTCACAAACGCAATAACCTCGTCAGCTAACGTCGTGTCAGTCTCAACGTTTTTGTGGTTGTAATCTAGTACCGAGTCGATCACGGCTGATTTCTTGGTAGCAGGATCCCACACCACGTACGTCACTGTATGAGAGTCGTGGTCAAAAATAGGATGAATCTGTAGTTTATTTTCCATATATTTTTTTACTTATTTATTCCAAGGCATTTTACTCAAGAACATCGCCATCCCACACCATCCAGTCAGGCCAGAGAAAACGAGTCCGGCTCCAACTACTGGGATGATAAAGCGTAGTCCTTCATACACAGTGTGAGCACCTATAAATCCGATAAGGATCAGTAGCCCAGCTGCGAGCAATACTTGTCGCATGAGAGGCATTCGCTTAGTGAGAGAGTTGGTCGGATGTCCAGCCTCGTCCCATGCCATGATGCCACCCTCGACATTCACCAGTTCGGCTGTAACACCGGCCGCTGTTAATTTCTCTATCGCTTGCTGTCCGCGTTTACCGCTTCGGCAATGGACGTAGATGGTTTGTTTGTTGGTGAACTCGCCAACGTGAGATTCGAGCGTTCCAAGTGGAATACTTCGAACACCCTCAATGTGTTTTTCTTTATATTCTGCTGGTTCGCAGACATTAATAAAATCAATACTGTCGTTATTTTTTTCGGCTTCTAACACTTGTTTGAACACGTCTACTGATATGTGTTTCATAATTATCCTTTAATTAAAGCGGTTAATTTATTAAATAATTCTTGGTCCTTAGTAGCCACGTTTGGCACAAAATGTTTCATTAGGAATGACTCGGTAAACTTTTGTCGCAATCCAGCAAACGATCGAGAAGCCGAGAGTAGGGTGGTACTCGCTTTTGAACAGTCAACAGTGTCTTGCAGTAGTTCTTTTTTGACTGACGCTAGCTGACCCTCAAGTCTACTAATGTGATTAATAATCTCTTTCTTATCTTTAGTCATGCCTATAGTATAGCATAGGGAGTACCCTATATCAAATATAACTTCTTCACCATTGTTGTCATAAGTTGTTTCGGATCAACGTGCATTTTAATCGTTAGTGCAACTGTAAGCAGGTATACTACGAGTAATGGAAAATTTTTACCCTTTCTTCATAATCGTATTTTCAGGAGTGTTCTTTTCGATGCTTTCGATCCGGACACATATTCCGTGGGCGGTGATGCTTATTCTAGGTGGTGTCATACTTGGTCCAAATGCCCTGGGGATCGCCTCAGTTGATCCTACTATCGATTTTATTGGGCAGATCGGCCTGGTTTTTTTGATGTTTATGGCTGGTCTTGAGACAAAGATGTCGCAGTTTAAGGAATTTCAATCGAAGCTACTGTTTCTAGCGATGTTCAATGGGTTGGTGCCGTTTGCAGCTGGTTTTGGAGTGGTGTGGTTTTTAGGGTATGAACTAATCACAGCATTGATTGTGGGGATTATTTTTATTTCTTCATCGATAGCTGTCGTGATTCCTACGCTTGAAGTTTCGGGAATGATCAAGACAAAGCTCGGCCAATCGGTATTAATCACAACGGTGTTACAAGACATCACTAGTTTAGTATTGCTTTCACTTTTGCTGCAATCCGTTAGTCCGGTAACCGAAGTACCGCTCTATGTATTTTATCCAGCACTACTTGGAGTGCTGATTGGTTTGCGCCTGTTGATTCCTAAGTTACGAACGTGGGTGGTTAGTATGACAACAGATGCGCCTGATCTGTTCCAGCTTGAATTTCGATCGACCTTTTTGATGTTAATTGGAACGGTAATCGCATTTGAGCTCTTGGGACTTCATCCGATTGTAGCTGGATTCTTTTCTGGTTTGGTATTGGCTGATTCGATCCGCAGCAAGGTGCTTAAAGATAAGATAAAAACTATTAGTTACGGAATATTTATCCCAACGTTCTTTGTGGTGGTGGGGCTTCAGACCGACTTGAGTGTTTTTAATGATGCAGGATCGGTATTCTTGGTAATGGCACTACTGGTGGGTACATTAGTGTTTTCAAAGTATGTAAGTGGCTTTATAGCGGCTCGCTTGGTGGGGTTTGATGCTACCGAATCAAATTTCTACGCGGCTACCTCGCTGCCGCAGCTATCTACCACTCTGGCAACGGCCTTTGTATCGTTTAATCTAGGGCTGCTCGATCAGACTCTTTTGACGGCACTAGTTATCCTGAGTGTGATCACTGTACTACTTAGCCCACTATTGATGCGTCGGTTCGCAACCCAGCTCAAAGAGAGGAAGGAACATGAGTAATGCCGGGCGGTGAAATTCATGCTACGCTCACACTTATGTCTGCCTCACACGAATTTGTCGATTACGTGCTGGATCAACTCTCAACAGTTGGAGTTATTTTGACGTCTCGAATGTTTGGCGGTGTGTTGCTCAAAGTCGACAATAAACAGTTGGGTGTCATCATCGACGATACACTCTATTTTAAGGTGAAAGAACCAGAACTGCATCGTAAGTTCAGTCAGATGGAATCTGATCCATTTGAATACGACCGCAAAGACCGAGAGAACCCAGTCCGCATCCGCACTTGGTGGTCCGTGCCAGAGGAGGTGCTTGAAGATCGCGAGCAATTGGTGGGGTTGGCATATGAAGTATTGCTGCAGGGTAAATAGCAAGAGGGGACAGTTTGCAAAAAACGCGTTAAACTGATGCGGTATGAACATAACTAAGGAGCGATTCCTCGCCGTACTGCTATTTATCAGTGTAGTTTGTAGTGGATTTTTTGCCTCGATCGGAACCGCGATCGCGCAAGATGAGGTTGCGGTAACAAGCGACCCAGTGGTGTATATGCTGGGGCGGGACGACTGTGGGTTTTGCCAGAAGCAGCATGAATGGATGCAAGCTGAAGGTATCAACTACGAGTATTTAAATATTATTACTGACGATGAAGCCGCTCGGCTGTTTGACGAGATTACAGCTAAACACGATACGTCCAAAGTCACTCCTTTGACAATCGTAGGAGAACGAGCAATTCTTGGGTTTAACGGACCTGATACAACTGGAGCGAGTATTAAATCCGCCATCCTGGCTGCGGCCGACAGTGATGTTCGTACCCCCCAAGAACATCTTGATCGTGCGCCGGTACAAGAGGTATTACTTGGCGGTGGGTGTACCGACATGATGTGTGCTGAAGGTCCAGCTGGTACTCCGGTCGGGTACGTGTTTGACCTACCCTTTGTAGGGATTGTTGACCTCAAATCATTTTCATTATTTTCACTTTCACTGTTGCTTGGTGTGATCGATGGTTTTAATCCATGTGCGATGTGGGTGCTGGTGACCTTCCTGGCGTTACTCTCTCAGGCTGGTAGTCGCCGCAAGATGATTATGCTGGCAGGTATATTTATTGTCGCCCAAGGTGTCATGTACAACCTGATCTTAAATGTTTGGTACAAGACGTGGGATTTTGTCGCGCTCGATCAGTATGTCACCCCGTTAGTCGGATTTCTTGCGTTAGGAGGAGGAGTCTTTTTCCTCTGGCGATGGAATAAAACTCGAAAAGAGAATCAGTTGGTGTGTGACATTACGGGGATTGAAACTCAGTCCAAGACCGTCAATAAATTCAAAGAAATTGTTGCCCGGCCAGTTACTATTGCGTCAATCTTGGCTATCTTGCTGATCGCATTTTCGGTTAACGTGATTGAGTTCGCGTGTTCAATTGGTATTCCACAGGCATATACCAAAATTCTCGAGATGAACAACCTGATTTTCTGGGAACGGCAGTGGTACATCTTGGTGTTCAGTCTCGGTTATATGTTTGATGACGTGGTTGTCTTTGGTCTGGCAATTTGGGGGTACTCGAAGCTGCAAGCGCACGGCGCCAAGTATGCAAATCTGTCACTATTGATCGGCGGAGTCTTGATGGCGTTACTAGGAGCACTACTCATTTTTGCTCCATCAGCGTTGGTGCTATAGGTTGTGTTGATAGGGTGACTGCTTCCGTTTTGGATGCGCGGTAGAATGGTTGTATGAACATCTTGTACATTCGGCCCTATGAAAAAGAATCAGCTATCGTAGAGGCTGCATTACCTGAGCACGAACTAATTGTGGCTGAGTGTATTCAAGACGTAGATGTCTCAGTACGATCAAGTATCGATGTCCTGAGTGTGTTTGTCGACTATGAAGTCACCAAAGACATGTTGGATCTGCTGCCAAACCTGCGGCTGATCGCTACCCGGTCGGCTGGATTTGATCATATCGATACAGCGGAGGCACAGAGTCGCAACATAACTATTTCGCGAGTACCGCATTACGGTGCACGGACGGTGGCTGAATATGCGATTGCGTTGATGTTTGCACTCTCTCGCAATGCCTTTCGCTCGTATGCAGACATGCAGCGTCATGCTGGCACAGTAGAGTTTGCTGCTTATGAAGGATTTGATCTATGTGGCAAAACGCTGGGAGTAGTAGGTACTGGAGTTATCGGTAAAAGCGTCTGTCAAATCGCTAAAGGGATTGGGATGAACGTTCTCATGTTTGACGCATTTCCAGATGAAGCGTTTGCAGCCGAACACGGTCTGGTCTACGTCGCATTAGATGAGTTGCTCGTTCAGGCAGATATTGTGACTCTGCACGTGCCATCTATGCCGGCGACGCACCACATGATAAACGAAGAGAAGCTAAACTTAATGAAATCTGGTTCATACCTGATTAATACCGCGAGAGGAGAAATTATTGATACTTCAGCCTTGGTGCGCGCTCTGCAGTCGGGCCACCTTGCTGGCGCTGGTCTGGATGTTCTCGAAGGTGAACATGATCTACGTGAAGAGGTTGATCTGCTTGCCTCGGGGGTTGGCCCAAGCGATATCTGGGAAACGCTAGTGGCTGATCATGCGCTGATCGATATGCCTCAGGTGATTGTGACACCACACATCGCCTTTAACACTGTCGAAGCCAAGCGAGAAATTACCGATATCACGATTGCAAACATCAGAGGATTTGTAGCCGGTGCACCACAAAATATTGTCGATCATGGATAAGAAGCTAATTAAAAATTTTGATACTCTTGCGACCAACAAACAGCGACAAGACGCATTGACTATTGCCGAAGCTGGACTACAAGCGATAGATACTGAGGTGGTGCTGAAGAATTCAATTGAACTTGATGGTGCGATCTTGCGGGTGGCGGGACAGCGGTTTGATTTATCTCGCTATGAGCACACGTACGTGATTGGGTTTGGTAAGGTAGCTTGTACAGCAGCCTATACGATTGAACAAATTCTAAAAGACCGCATCAAAGACGGTGCGGTTGTGGGGCTCAGCGAACGAGTTTGTCAGACAATTGATACGTATGCTGGTACCCACCCTATACCTTCTGGTCAAAACTACACTGCTTCCAAACACATCGAAGAAGTGGCACGCAGCGCCAAGGAAAACGATTTGGTGATTGTGATTGTTTCTGGTGGTGGGTCGGCACTGCTGTGTTCAACAATGGGTGAGTGCGACCAGGGACAAAGGCTGTTCAATGCTTTTCTGCAGAGTGGGGGAACTATTGAAGAGTTAAATACTGTCAGGAAACACATTTCAAAACTAAAGGGTGGGGGGTTAGCAAAAGCTATGTATCCAGCGACGGTTATTAGTCTTATTTTTTCTGATGTGCCTGGTGGTGACTTGGCGGCAGTGGCGTCTGGTCCGACTTGTTTTGATGAATCAACGATCGATGATGCTCAGGAGATTATTGATCGTTACAACCTGGGAGAATTTGTTTTAAATGAGACCCCAAAGAACCTTGAGTATTTTAAGCGAGTCCATAACATTCCAATTGTTTCGAATATGACAGCATTGAGCGCAATGCAAGCATCTGCTCGTACTCTGGGGTATCGCGGTGATATTGTCTCCGCCACCCAGTACGCCACTCCACAAGAAACTGCTGACATGCTGACTAAACAAGCAGTACCTGGCAGTATGCAAGCCATGGGCGGCGAAACAAAAGTCACTGTACCAGAAGGGTGTGATGGTAAGGGTGGTCGTAACGGATACTTGGCGTTATCGATGCTTGAGTCACTAACTGCCGGACAGGTGTTTATATCGATTGCCTCAGACGGTCATGATAATACAGAAGCCGCTGGTGCAATGGTAGATACACAGACAGCTACGACAGCTGCCGAAATGTCGTTCAGTATTCATGAGTACCAAAGTGGCCTAAATTCTTTCCCATTCTTCGAAACGGTAGGCGGACATATTCAGACTGGACACCTTGATTCCAATGTGTCTGATCTACTGTTCCTCTTGACGCCTAAGGTGCCTGTAGATGCTTCTGAGATTACTGATATTACTGCTAAGGTTGTGCTTGATTCACGTGGCAAAGAAACTATTTCTGTCACCGTCACGGCTGGTGAGCATAGCGGGACATTTAGTGTTCCAAGTGGGGCGAGTACTGGTACAAGAGAGGTGCAGGTGATTCCAGCGCAAGCTGCTGTCACTATTATTGCCAATACAATTAAACCAGCGCTGATTGGGGTGCCGGTTACCGAGCAGGTAACTATTGATGCAACCTTACGGTCACTTGGGCAGACTCCGTCGCTCGCAGCGATTGGAGGAAATGTTGCGCTTGGGGTAAGTGTAGCTTCGTGTAAGGCTGCCGCAAAAGTGAAGGGGGTTGAAACTTGGCAATATATTGCAGATCTGTTTGGTCATCAGTCGCAAGCCAAAGCACCTAGGTTATTTGTAAACCTGATTAATGGTGGCGAGCACGCGTCGGTGGGTAGCGCGATTCAAGAACATCAGATTATTCCTGACACTGATGATGTGGCAGTTGCGCACGCCGCCGCCAGCGCTGTCCAGGTGACGCTACAAAAAATGCTGCGCAAAGATTTTAAAAAGAAGTCTATCACCATTGGTGATGAGGGAGGATTTGTGATTCCAAGCGAGACTATCGAGGCGCCGTTTGGGTATATAGCAGCAGCGATTGAGCAGACTAATGCAGACGTCCCGATCCTGATGGGGGCCGACATGGCAGCCAGTTCGTTCTATAAAGATGGTGAGTACGAGCTCGAAGGGAAGCAGCTTACTGCTGGGGAGTTACAAACAGTCTATCGAGGGCTACATAAAAAGTTTCCGCAATTACAACTGGTAGAGGATCCGTTTGCAGAACATGATTTTGCTGCTTTTGCTAAATACCAAGCTGCCAATCCAACAGTAACGTGCATCGGTGATGATCTCACAACAACTAATAAAGCCATCATGCAGCAAGCCATCACAAAACAGTCAATTACGGGCATAATTATTAAACCTAATCAGATTGGTACGCTCAGCGATACCTTGGCGACAATGCAACTCGCGTACGAACACAATGTGCGGTGTATCGTCAGTCACCGCAGCGGGGAAACGATGGATGACTTCATTGCAGATCTCGCGTTTGGAACCAAATGTTATGGGCTGAAAGCTGGGGCGCCAACCATGCCCGAGCGGGCCGCGAAATATGAGCGATTGTTAGCTATAATAAATACCTATGAATAAAACGCAAATTGTCGCTACGATTGGTCCTGCCTGTAGTGATCCGCAAGTAATCGCTGCTATGATCGATGCTGGCATGTCGATCGCGCGGCTCAATTTCTCTTGGGGTACGCACGACGAACATCGGTCTTTTGTAGCTGATGTTCGTCAAGCTGCTCGTCAGGCTGGTGTCACCATTCCTATCATTCAAGATTTATCTGGTCCACGAGTACAAACCGGAGAGGACCATACTATGGATACCGATATTGCCGTAATCACTGACAAAGATATTGCAGACATTGAAGCACTAGCAGATCTTGAAATTGAATATGTTGCTTTGTCGTTTATAAAAGATGCTGATGATGTGAACCAGCTGCGCACTCACCTCTCAGCAGCTGATTCACACGCAAAAATAATCGCCAAGATCGAACGTCCAGAAGCGATTACTAATCTCGATAGCATTATCGCAGCAGCTGATGGGGTAATGGTTGCTCGTGGTGACCTCGGTGATGCGATTGCATTTGAGACGCTTCCGTTTGTTAAAAAAGATATTCTTAGGCGCTGCGTTGCGGGTGGTAAGCCGGCCATAGTGGCTACCGAAATGCTTACTTCAATGATTGCTAGCGATCGCCCTTCACGGGCTGATGTTTCAGATATTGCCCACGCTGTGCTTGATGGGGCCAGTGCAACGATGCTTTCAAACGAAACAGCTGTCGGAGCTCATCCAGTCAAAGCGATCGGCGTGATGCGGATGGTGGTAGATGAGGCACAAAAACATGCAGAGTGTACGACTACTCATTTTTAAATGGTTACGCACATGTTAACGAATATAGTGACGTAGATAATAGACCTAGGCTCGAAGATTATGAATAGGGTGAGCCTTATGAGCATTAATTTTGTATACTAGTGTGATGAAAATCACACCAATTATTCTTGGCTTGCTGGTATTTGTATGTGCCTTTCCTTCCGGGCTACAAGCACAAGAAATGCATAATGAGTTACAGGGAACCTATCGTGGCAAGGTAATCGAGGTAGTTAGTAGTGAGGAGCGAACTGTCCCAGGAACCCAGACTGCTACTCCTGTCCAGACGATCGACGTCGAGATCCTCGACGGTCCATTTGACGGCGATATAATCACGATTGAAAATGACTTCCTTGCGCTCGATGAGGGTGACCGATTTTACTTTAACTACAATGTCTATCTCGATGGTAGTGAGTCATACGCTGTCACCAACATTGATCGTCGAGGTCCGTTGTCTGTATTTGTGGCGCTGTTTGCTTTTGCGGTGATCGCCCTTGGTGGCTGGCAAGGAGTACGCTCACTGGTGGCACTTGGAGTTAGTTTTTTGGCTATCTTTTATGTGCTACTACCTGGGTTGCTCGCAGGGTACAACCCGCTGCTGTTGAGTTTCCTCGTGGCAGCAGGTATTTTGTTTGGGGCAATATTTTTTACACACGGATTCAATCGCGAGTCAACGGTAGCTTATGGAGGGACCATGTTGGCAGTTGGTCTGACTGGGATTTTGGCCATTATTGCGGTGAGTGCAACAGAGCTGTCTGGCTTCGCGAGTGACGAGTCGGTGTATCTTAACTTTAATACCAACGGTCTGCTTGATTTTACCGGGTTGTTACTCGGCGCGATTATTGTGGGGGTGCTTGGGGTGCTCGACGATATTGCTGTGACTCAGGCTGCAGTGGTAGTAGAGCTTTACAATAGTAATACGTCACTATCGCCACGTGAGGTGTATAGGCGAGCTTTACGAGTTGGTCGTGAACATGTGGGTGCATTGGTGAACACGCTAGTGCTCGCCTACGCCGGAGCGTCGCTACCGTTGTTGATGTATTTTTATCTAGCTCCAGTTGGGTTCTGGTCACTGATTAATTCAGAACTATTTGCCACAGAAATTATCCGGGCGGTAGTCGGTAGTATTGGACTAATCATGACCGTCCCGATTGTTACCGGTCTAGCAGTCTGGTACCTCAAAGATTATGAATCAAAGCATAGCCACGGTCATAGTCATGGGCACAGTCATGGTCATCATTAAGAAGGGTGGTGTTGTAATCGCTAGGTAACTTGTGACGAGTGTACTACTTGCTAGTAAAAAATACCGGAAGTAGTAAATAGGTGAGATAAAAACTGGCGGCCCTAGGGCCGCCAGTTTTTTAGTGTGCAAGAGCTAGGCAAATAAGTTTTGTATTAGGAGGTAGATGTGGCTGGATCGCTGCTCGGGCAGCGGTCATGGTTGCTCCGGTCGTGACGACGTCATCAAGAAATATGACGGTGCGGGGGAGAGTGGAGCATTTGGCTGGAGCACAGCTAAAGGTTCCTGCCTGCTGTTGCAGGCGTTCTGTCTTGGTCACCTGAGTTTGTTGTGGAGTGTGGCGAACTTTGGTCAGTAGTTTAGTGCGCATCTTGCTTCCGTGTTGGCTGTGTCGACAGATTAGCTCAATGTGGTTGTATCCACGCGCGCGCCAACGTTGGTAGCTAATAGGCATCGGGATGATCACACATTCAGCCTGAACTCTGTCGACAAACCAATCGAGATATAAGGCAAGTTGTCCAGCGGCAGTACGATCAGCCTGGTATTTAGTTTGCTTAATCAGAGTTTGCATAACCGGATCTTGATAGGGTACTAAATATTGTATACCGTTGAAAAAACCAACAGCCAGATCGGCTGTTTTTGCTGTCGGTGTAACCACGTGCGGCCACAGTAGTTCTAAAAGTGCCTGCCAAGTTCTCACCATGCATTTATTATACAGCCTCAGTCTCGTGCTACTATTTTGATAGTAATTGTTGCTATGGGATTTTTTTCTTCTATTTTAGATTCAGCCACACCAAAAGACACGAGTAGTGCCTTGGGAGTTGATATTGGAACGTCTGCGATTAAGGTCGTTGAGTTAGAAGAGCGCAATGGGGTAGTGACTTTGGTCACCTACGGGGAAATCCAGCTTGGCCCCTATGCTGGCAAGCCATTAGGTGCCGCGGTACATCTGTCTCCTAAGCAAGAGCAAGAAGCTTTAGTGGATGTTATTAGAGAGTCGGCCGTCAAGTCTCGTAATGGTGTCTTTGCTATGCCGCTTAGTGCGAGTTTTATTAGTACTACAGTACTTGAGGCTGAGCCGGATGTTGACTTGTCGGCTCTGGTGCGAGTAGAAGCTCGAAAGCTTATTCCAGCTTCGCTGAGCGAAGTTACCCTCGACTGGGCAGAGTTAGAAGCTGCATCTGACGATCAGTCTGGTCGCTCTGTACTCATTGCTGCTATTCAAAATACAGCCATAGAACGGTTTAATGTGTTAATGCAGTTTGCAGGGTTTGACGGTGCTCCGACAGAAATTGAGTGCTTCAGTACGAATCGAACTATCAGCAAAAAGAAGCATGCCGTGGTAATGGACTTTGGAGCCACATCAACCAAGATGTATATGGCACATAATGGTGTTTTGACACGAATGCATCGTGTAAATGTCGGTGGGGCACAAGTTACACAAGCCATCGCTGAAACGTTGCATGTTGACTTTGCTGCCGCTGAGCTAATAAAGCAGCAAGCTACAGCTCACAGTGAGCACTACACTACGGTCAAGCAGGCGTACGAAACTACCTACAGTCGATCACTACGTGAATTTAGACAGGTGATTGACCACTATCAGACAAAGTTCGATACGGAATTTCCTTACGTACTAATATGTGGTGGAGCGAGTTTATTTCCTGGTCTAGCTAACCAGCTTCTTGATAGGCTCGATATTCAGGTTGAGCTACTTGACCCCTTTAAGAACGTTGCCTACCCGGCTTTTATGGAAGATGTCATGCTACAGATCGGACCTTCATTCGTACCGGCGCTTGGAGCTGCATTAAGAAATTTTGAGTAACTGTCCACATGCATAGTGCAAGCTGTCAAACAAAACACGTATAATCTATTATAGTATGCCGCCAAATACATCACAAAGTTCTTTTATTCCAAAACGAGGGGCCACCCGTGCCAAGCGTAGGAAGCCAGCAAAACAGATCTTCGTTTTTGCTTTGGTAGCGTACAGTATGGTGTTTGCCTCGCTACTTGCTTCGGGTGCCAGTTATTTATATAAGAACTACACCACATCGATATTGCAAACTGAAGTAGGGTTGCTCAATTCAGAGATCAGTACCTTTAGTGTCAGTGACCTGAGTGTTGTTTCGGAGTTTGATTTAACGCTACAACGAGCAGTTGATCGTATCAATAATTCCGCGTCTGTCGCATCTGCTCTAGACGCGATCGCACTAAGTACTGCTCAACCTGTAAAAATAGAATCGCTTTTGATGGAGCGCTCTGGCGATGATTATGTACTTTTGACAGCTGATATCACAGCACAGTCATTTGATAGTGCGTTGTTTCAGCGCAAGCTGCTCAGTGCGGATCCTCAGCTGTTTACAGAAGTGCTTATTGAAGATGTGTCAGTTGTTGGACCTGTCGATACTGAACAGCAGATAGTGAGCAGGCCTTTGACAAACCAGCCTGTAACATTCACAGCAACCATGCAGATGCCAATAGAATCACTTCCATACAGCGGCATGCAGCCGGCAACACCAACCACCCCTAGTGTACAAAACGACACACTGAGTATCCCCGTTGCCACAGATAATCAAACTGAACTATGAATCCCTTAGGCTTATTTTCACAAATATCAGCGATGGTTATCGCGCTCGCAATCGGTTACTTTTACGTTCAGCCAACCATTAGTGAAATTGGCGTCATTCAGGATGACATTGCAATCTACACAAATGAACGCTTAAAGATAGAGACAATTAATACTCAGTTGGCCAATGAAATTTCAGCTTTTGAAAGTATTTCTAGAGCAGATAAAGAGCGACTTGCTACTTATATGCCGCGCTTTATCGACGACATCAGTATCATGCGCGACATCTCCTTCATTGTTGAAACCGCAGGTGTCACCAATACTACTATGACGTATGAAGGTGTAGCAGAAGCTCAGACGGCAGTGTTTTCACAAACCAATTCCCAATCAGAATTCAGCGATCAGCCACCAACATCACACTCATTTACGGTTGTTATTGAAGGAACTTACGAAGAGGTGAAATTGTTCCTACGGTTGCTTGAGCAGAACGAATATCCGCTTGAGGTACATGAGCTATCTATGACTACCGATGGGTTTAATCTAATAACAGCTAATATGAAGTTGGTTACATATGTTGATGAGCTAGTTTTAGTCAGCAATAACTAATATTTCTATGAGTAACACAGCAAAAAATTTAATGATCGTACTGGGGGTTATAACTGTCGCCTTTGCTGGTTACTATTTCCTGATACAAGATTCTTCAATCGTGCTACGTACGCCTGAATCAGAAAGGCAGCTTGAGCAAATGTTAATGCGTACACAAGAATTTGTCAGTCACCGAGAAGTACTTGATTCAATTGACCTTGATACAAGTATCCTTCAATCAAACGAATTTCGTAATCTGCGATCATTTTCACCTGATCCAAGTACGTTCTCGTTTGGTCGGTCTAATCCGTTCCTTGAGAGTAGCCTGGAGCAACCTTTGGTAGACGTATCTTCAGATAATCAGCCGCCATCACTGGATCAACAATAACTATGGACTTATTTGCAGCTCTTTCAAATAGTCAATTGGTAACAGCAGACCAGGTTGCTGTCTTTAAGCGTGAGGTAGCAGATACAGGAGTAAGTGTTGAATCCCTTCTACTTGATGCTGGTGTCGGAGCTGACCAGGTTCGCGCTTTTTTTGCTGAGTACTATGAGGTCGAGTCGTTTAGCCTTCCCGAGGGATTTCAAATTTACCAAGAAGTACTTAGGTACATCACTGACTCGTCAGCCGCTCACTACAAAATTGTACCGCTCGAAGTCGAGAATGACGTACTGGTCGTAGGGGTAAATGATCCAGATAATTTAAAAACTCGCGAAGCTTTAAACTTCATCAGTACTAAGCATAATATCCCGTATCACACGGTATTTATGCTGATGTCAGACATCAATAAAGGTCTTAAGTTCTACGAAAACTTAAAGGGTGATGTCGGTGACGCTCTTCAGAGCCTGGAGACAGAACTTGATGCCGAAATCGCCGCTAGCTTGGAAGGCGTGTCGGCTAGTGATCTCGAATCAATGGATCATATCGAAGAAGATGCTCCCGTAACCAAAATTGTAGCAACCATATTACGGTACGCGGTTGATGGTAGTGCGTCCGATATCCATATAGAACCCAATCCAAAAAATGTCGGGGTTCGCTTTCGAGTTGACGGTACACTAGCAACGAGCCTTGAGTTGCCAAAAAATGTACATATGGCGGTGGTGGCTCGGATAAAAATTCTTTCTGCAATGCGTTTAGATGAGCGACGTAAACCTCAAGACGGTCGCTTCTCGGCTACGTTTGATGAGCGAAAAATTGATTTTCGTGTTTCAGTCTTGCCTACTAATCATGGTGAAAAAGTGGTAATGCGAATTCTCGATACCGGTAAAGGTGTTCTTACATTAGCAGACAGTGGGATGACTCAGTACAACCTAGATATTATTAAACGTATTGTAAAAGAACCGTACGGTATTATTCTTATTTCTGGCCCAACTGGTTCTGGTAAGTCTACAACCCTGCGAGGTATGATTGGAGAGGTAGATACGTTGACCGAAAACGTCATGTCGCTCGAAGACCCGATCGAGTACAATCTACAGGGTGTGACTCAGTCGCAAGTTCGTCCAGAGATTGGTTATTCGTTTGCCGCAGGGCTTCGAGCTGCGCTTCGGCAAGACCCGGACATTATCATGGTGGGAGAGATTCGTGATAAAGAAACTGCTCAGCTCGCGATCCAGGCGGCCCTTACTGGTCACTTGGTCCTGTCTACCATTCACACCAACAACTCAATCGGTGTTATTCCTAGACTAATTGATATGGGTGTTGATCCATATCTGATTGCGCCTACGCTCAAGATGGCAATTGCGCAGCGCTTGGCAAAAACACTCTGTCCTAATACAGGAACAGAAGAACCAGTAAACGCTAGTACAAAAGCCCGGGTTGCTACTATTAAAAACACACTGCCGTCCAAGTATCATCACCGCATTCCCGAAATTACTACTGTAATGCACCCGGAACCAACCCCTACTTGTTCTACTGGATACCGCGGGCGAACCGCTGTTACAGAAGTATTAGAGATTACTAAAACTATCCAAGAGCTAATTCTCCAAAATGCCTCTGAGGACGAGATATATGACGAGGCGAGAAAGGGTGGCTTTATGACCATGCCTGAAGACGCAATGATAAAAGCACTTAAGCATGAGATTCCTCAAGAAGAGATGATCACGTTTGTTTCGCAAGTACGGTTAGTTGATGAAGAGTTAGATATGACGCCTGTCGATAACCAAAGCGAATCTACACAAGAAAAGGCTATAATGGACAGTAATGAAGAAACTCCTGCTCGTTGATGATGATGCGTTTTTACGCGATATGTACGCCATCAAATTTGGTGAGTCGGGTTATGATGTACATATAGCAGAGACTGCACACCAGGCACTTACCCAGATTAGTCAGACACCTGATTTTGATGTGATTCTCCTAGATATGATAATGCCTGGAATGACAGGGGTGGAATTGATCGAGCAGATTCATATCACAGCCGCTGATATGAATGCCTGCTGTATCGTACTTTCAAACCAGGGGCAAGAATCTGACATCGCTGCTGCAAAAGCAGCTGGCGCTGCAGGATACATTATTAAAGCTGAAGCTATCCCGAGTGATGTAGTGACACAAGTAGCAGCTCTACTAAGTAATACCAAAAAATAACCTATGGCAACAGCAGACTATCAAAAAGAACTTGACGTGATCATCGACCTTATCTTGCAAGAAAAGGGTTCTGACTTGCACCTTTCGGTTGGGTCGCATCCGATGATTAGAGTGTCAGGCACTTTGATTCCACTCCTAAAAAAGCCAATTTTGAATCAGCACGATCTTAATGCATTCATCAAACTACTGATGCGTAAAGACCAGTACGAACGCTACCTAACGTTTACAGAAGTGGACTTTTCGTATGAGAATGCTGAAGGTGTACGTTTCCGTGGTAATGGGTTTTTTCAGCGTGGTGAAATGGCTGTTGCGCTCCGATTGATTCCCAATGTCATCATGAACTACGATGAACTGGGACTGCCGCCAATTCTTGAAAGTTTTACAAATCGTAGTCAGGGTTTCTTTTTGTGCGTTGGTCCGGTTGGACAGGGTAAATCAACCACTCTAGCATCGATGGTTAATACGATTAATAAAAACCGGGCTGATCATATCGTCACCATTGAAGACCCGATCGAATATATCTACCGCGAAGAAAAGGCGCTCATCGATCAGCGTGAAGTCGGTATAGATACAGCTGACTTCCAAACTGCCCTTAATGCCGCCTTTAGACAAGACGTAGACGTTATTTTGGTAGGTGAAATGCGCAACCGAGAAACGATCGAAGCGGCAGTAACTGCAGCTGAAACTGGACACTTGGTGTATTCGACATTACATACCAACGACGCGGCTCAAACCATCAACCGTATCGTTGATTCGTTTCCTGGTAACCAACAAGACCAAATCAGAGTCCAGCTCGCGAGTTCACTGATCGGTATTTTTTCCCAGCGTCTGATTCCAAGAATCGAAGGAGGACTAGTGCCAGCTTACGAGCTTTTGATCAACAACTCTGCTGTAAGTAACTTAATCCGAGACAATAGAATTCATGAGATTCCGTCAGTCATCGAAACAGGTCTCGAACAAGGGATGATTGATATGAATCGATCGTTGGCCCGTCTGGTACAAAATGGCATCATTACAGTCGAGAGTGCATTTACTTACTCGACCAACCCGAAAGGACTTGAGCGGCTGATTTAATATTTCTCATCTATGTTATTTACTTATAAAGCAATTGATCAGGCGAACGTACAGCGCGAAGGTACTGTCGAGGCGCCATCGGTAGATGCGGCTATTACAGCAGTCCAAAAACGTGGATACACTCTTATTTCAATTGACGAAAAAACCGAAGGCTCAGGGTTTTTAAATGTCGAAATAGAACTATTTAACCGCGTCTCTAATAAAGAGATCGTTATCTTGTCTCGCCAGATCGCCACACTTTTCCAAGCACAGGTGTCACCATTGCGTATTTTTCGTTTACTATCTGCTGAAATTGGAAATAGGAAACTACAACTTGCACTAAATCAGATTGTAGAAGACTTACAAGCAGGATCACCAATCTCGAGGGCGCTCGCAGCCCACCCTGATATTTTCTCTTCATTTTACGTCAACTTAGTCAAGGCGGGTGAAGAGACAGGTTCACTTGAGAAGTCGTTTGATTATCTGGCTGACTATCTTGATAGATCCTACGAAGTACAATCGAAAGCCAAGAGTGCACTGATTTACCCAGCTTTTGTGGTTGGTATTTTTATCATAGTGATGGTGCTGATGATGACTATGGTCATTCCTAATATTGCTAGTATTCTAACTGATTCTGGTCAAGAGCTACCAATTTATACCAAGATCGTGATTGGAATTTCTGACTTCCTTTCGGCCTATATTGGACTTATCGCAATAGCGCTTGCTGGAGCAGGAGTTGGATTATGGCAATACTCAAAAACTGAAGTTGGAAGGTACACTATTGATCGTTTTATACTATCAGTTCCCGTGCTTGGTGATTTGCAGCAAAAACTCATGCTAACTCGTATTTGCGACAACCTATCGACCATGCTTTCAAGCGGAATCTCGATCGTGCAGGCTCTTGAAGTGACTGCTGATGTGGTTGATAATGCCGTCTACCGCGAGATCATTCAAGCGGCTTTAGTTGAGGTCAAAGGAGGTCGTTCATTTGCCGAGACATTAGCAGAGTACCCAGAAATACCTGGTGTGTTGGCTCAAATGGCTCAAGTTGGGGAAGAGACTGGAAGTCTTGCAAATATTTTGACGACGTTGGCCAACTTCTATCGACGGGAGGTTAATAATGCAGTTGATACGTTGATCGGACTGATCGAGCCAATCATGATCGTGATGCTGGGTCTCGGGGTTGGGGTGCTGCTCGCTTCGGTACTGATGCCAATCTACAATTTGACCTCTTCTATCTAAAGTTGTCCACACTTTACGTGTCTGGCGCGCCTACGGCGCGCCAGACTTCGTATAATAGAGAGTATCTACTACAACGTAGACAAATGTTTGAGACGTGCAGCTGACGTCTGAAGCAACTTATAAAATTAGTTCTATAATTATGAAAAATGTAATGCAACGAGGTTTTACGCTCATCGAGCTCCTCGTCGTGATCGCGATCATCGGTATTTTGGCCGCTGTGGTACTAGGATCACTTAACGACGCCCGAGACGGAGCAAATGATGCATCCGCTAAAACCTCAATTAATAACATCAGAAACGCAGCAGAAATATACTATTCAGCAAACAGCTTTTCATATATTGGTGGAACAGTTGAGCTTTGTAACACTGATGAGATTACTGATCTAACAACAGCCGCTGGAACCCAAACCGGAAATAGCGCTATTTGTAATGATGGTGCTGATGCGTACGCAGTTGAAATTATGTTGCGCGACGCTGCCACGTACTTCTGTGTAGATAGTACTGGGTACTCTGGAGAAGGTGACGGAACAGTTGTAGGTGCTGCAGCATTAGAGTGTTCAACACCGACACCGTAGAGAGGTTTAACAACTTTCAGCAAAAAAGCGCTTTGGCGCTTTTTTGTGTGCTACACTGGCAGAATATGAAAATGACTCGCGGTTTCACACTTATGGAGCTCCTGGTTGTAATCGCAATCATCGGTATTTTGGCAGCAGTAGTAGTACCTCGAGTGCAAACTGCTCGTGATAAAGGGTTTGAGGCACGCATCATTGTAGAGCTAGAAGCGTTCCATAAAAATGGTATGGCAGAAGAGCTTAATAACAGTACGTTTAATGTCGTTTGTGGTGCTGGTGGTACGGCGACGTCAAGCAATTTGTTGACCCTGGTCGCTTCGATACAGGCTAATTCTGACCAATTTGTTTGTCATAGTACCGTTGATGCGTTTGCCGCTTCAGCGCAACTGAATGAGACTGAACATTGGTGCGTGGACAGTACTGGGTCTAAAGGGCTGGCTGCGTCAGCGTTACCTAGCGGTATAACAGAATGTCTATAACATGATTGAGTCACTTGCATTTGGGCTGTTGCTACCAGTGTGGAGTTTATATCTGACTGTGTTCTTGTTTGGAACGATCATTGGTAGTTTTCTCAATGTCTACATATACCGCTTTCATACTGGTAAGTCGCTCAATGGTAGCTCGCATTGTTTGTCGTGTGCTAAGCCGCTGCGGTGGTATGAGCTTTTTCCGCTAATTTCGTATCTGGGCTTGCGGGGGCGCTGTTGTGGGTGCTGCAGCATTAGAGTGTTCAACATCGACACCGTAGAGAGGTTTAACAACTTTCAGCAAAAAAGCGCTTTGGCGCTTTTTTGTTTGGTATAGTTATGGGTATGAAAAAAAGCAAGGGATTTACGATGATTGAACTGTTGGTTGCGATCGCCATCGTTGGTATTTTGGCAGCAGTGATTTTAGTATCCCTCAACGACGCTCGACATGGTGCTGAAGACGCCCAAGTACAGGGTCAGATGGATTCACTTAGCAAGCAGTCACTGATCAGTTTCATTCCGATTAATGGGTTTGATGCGGTTTGTGGCACAAATGGAGTGACTCAGGATCCGGTGATAGCACGACTCATAGCTGACATCGAGGTGGAGTCTGGTGGTTCGGTGATTTGCAACAGTGTCGCACTCGAGTTTGCCGTATCTGCGCCATTAGAGAACGGAGACTTCTGGTGTGTAGATGGTGATGGGGTTAAAAAGGAAATCCCTAGTGCACTTGCAACCACGCCGGCACCTGGAGAGACCTTGTGTCCATAATTGTATGATGAATTTAATTGCCTTAGAGACACTCTTGCCAGTTTGGATTCTGTATCTAACAGTATTTTTATTTGGCATCATTATTGGTAGTTTTCTCAATGTCTACATATACCGCTTTCATACTGGTAAGTCGCTCAATGGTAGCTCGCATTGTTTGTCGTGTGCCAAGCCGCTGAGGTGGTATGAGCTTTTTCCTCTAATTTCTTACCTGGGCTTACGTGGGCGTTGTTGTGGGTGTGGGTGCCGGATTCCGGTGCGGTATTTCGTGGTGGAGTTATTGACAGGTATGTTGTTTGTTTTGGGTGCGAGCGTAGCGAGCGACCTGATTGAACTTGTCTGGCTGCTGGGGATGTTGATTGTGTTGCTCTTGATCACTGTATATGACTACTATCACTTTATTATCCCGGATGAGTTTTCTATTGCTCTGCTGGTCTTGATGACAAGTTGGCTCTCGTGGCAGTGGTGGAGTGGGGTATTGTCACCAGTGGAGTTGCTGTGGACTGTCGGCGCTGCTTTGGCAGCAGCAGCGTTTTTCTTCGCTCTATGGGCAGTGTCACGCGGAGCATGGTTGGGGTTTGGGGATGTAAAACTCGCTATCCCTCTTGGCCTCTGGGTTGGTCCTATTGGGACATTTTCATTTGTGGTGGGATCGTTTTGGGTGGGGGCGATTATTAGTATTTTTATCCTCGGTTGGCACCGATTTGAAAGGGGACAAAAACGCTTACAACTTTCAAGTCAAACCCTTACAATGAAGAGTGCAGTTCCTTTTGCTCCCTTTATGATTATCGGCGCTGCACTCGTTTACTTTTTGCAATTTGATGCGCTTTCACTTTTCAGCTTTATATAAACCACAATCTCTCACTCCAGCAACGGCAGGGTTTTCGATGATTGAGTTGTTGGTCAGTATTAGTATCATAGTGTTGGTGTTGACGATCACTTTGACCCGACAAAGTGGGTTCAATAGCGCGGTTTTGTTGCGTAGTGAAGCATTTGATATGGCGCTAAATATCAGAGAAGTCCAGCTTGGCGCCGTCAGTGCTGCCAGCGACGGCTCTGGGGAGTTCCGATCGACCCTTGGAGTGCGCCTGACTGCTAATTCTAACGAGTACGAGCTGTTTCGTGATAGTGATGGTGACAACGTGTACGATCTAAACGAACAGTACGGTAGCCGCGGAACGATTGATCCACGGTTTGAAATCGGCACAATAGAAGCAGTCGGCGCGACGGATCCTAGTCAACTAGCTGTTGTATTTCAGCGCCCAAATTTCGACGCTAAGTTTTATAATGATGCAACTGGATCCAGGATTGATGCCTCAGCTGTTAGGATTCAAATTAGACTCAGGGGAGCAACTGGGGGAAGTTGTGGCGATCAGTGGCGAATGGTTGAAATTACTAGTGCTGGCCAGATAGCAGTAGAAAACTGTCTATAGATCTATGTATAAAAAACACACAACAGCCGGTTTTACTCTAATAGAAATGATTGTATCATTAGGGCTTTTCTCGGTGGTAATAACAATTTCTGTTGGTGCGCTTTTAGTACTCATTGCATCTAATCGTCAGCTGCAAGATGAGCAAGCCGTCCTCGCCAACCTGTCATTTGCCCTCGATAGTATGACTCGTGAAATTAGAACTGGAAGTGCGTATGTGTGCGGTTCAGAATCTAGTAGGAATGGTAACAGCAACATTTTTAGAGATGGACAGAATCTAGATTCAGTTGCTGTTAGCACTACTGTTGATTGTGTAGATGGTCGTCAGCGAGATAGTTCTGGCACTATCGTTGGAGGTGCGCGAGTGCACGGCTTAACCTTTGTGGAAGGTGGAGACAGTATTACTGGGGGTTCAAACCAGCGAATAGTGTATTTTCATGATGTGACAGAATTAGCTCTCTATCGTCGAATAGGCAACGGTGACGCTCAAAAAATTACCTCAGATGGTGTCGCTATTGTAGACGCTGACTTCTTTGTTACTGGGTCAGAACCATGGAATGGTACAGCTGGTAATATTTCGCAACCAACTGTTACTATCTATATTGAAGCTCAGGTGGCTGGTGCCACTAATCCAAAAACCTATCCCATTCAAACAACTGTGGTACAGCGAACCTTAGACCTATGATGTATTTTACCTCCAATCAAAACAGCAGTAACGGATTTAGTTTAGTCGAAACACTGGTGGCAATTGCTATTTTGCTGATCATTATCGTAGGGCCGATGTCGATAGCTACGAACTCAGCCAACAGTACTAGTTTTGCAAATCAACAAATAATGGCTTATTTCCTTGCCCAAGAGGGGCTTGAATTAGCTCAGAAGGGTCGTGACGATTTTCTATTACGGGGCTTTGACTCAGGATATCCCGAAGGAGATAACGATGCTTGGAATCAGTTTACCGACACTTCAAGTGCTGGACAGTTTAGTGATTGTTTTAGTTCTGACGGTTGCAGTTTAGAGATGGGTGATGGTAATGACGACGGCTTGGCTGACGGCACAGTAGCCGTTATAGTGGATCGCTGTTCAAATGCGAATGGTTGCCGGTTGTACCTAACTGCCGCTACTGATGAACGGTCTCACTATACCTACGACAGTAATAATGCAGAAATCACTGATTTTACTCGCATAATCACCATGGAACAAACACCACCTAATAACAATAATAAGGATGTACTGGTTACTTCAGAAGTCACTTGGCGTACGGGTAATCAAATTGCAGAACAAACAACTACTGCAACCACATATTTATACAATGTATATGGTAGATAACAGACAATCACAAGCAGGCTTCGCATTACTGGTGTCACTGATTGTAGTGACGGTTGTGGTGTCGGTTGGTTTGGCGCTGCTAGACGTTACGATTAAACAATTGCGGCTATCAAGCAACTCGACTGATTCGGAAATAGCCTTCCACGCAGCAAACGCTGGGGTGGAGTGCGCCCAGTACTGGCGTCGGGAAAGTAGTGATGTTATTCAGGGAGATGAGTTTGCTTTACCAACACCAATTGACCCGGGTGGTTCCCTTTCGGGAGTATTGAATTGTTTTGGTACTAGTGCAGCTGATTATGCCTCTAAGGTAATCTCTGTTAGTGATATTACTGGCGGTAGTGTATTCTTGTACGAGTTTGAATTTTCTTGGGCTGGCGACCGTTGTAGTGAAATTGATATGCTGGTGGTGGAGACAAGTGTGTTTGGTGATGGAGTTTCAGTTACTGGAGATGAAGTAAGGTCGCAAATCTCTGGGTATCCGGCAGGGCAAGATCTCGATTGTCAGGCTGGTTCGTTTTGTACAGTAATATCTTCCAAAGGCTACAATAAGAATTGTACTGACAAAAGTGGTTTTGGTACCGTTCAGCGTGACGTTCTGCTAGAATTGTAATCATGACTGATATGCAGCAGCGGCTGAAACAGCTCCGCCAGACGGTAGCCTACCACCGTGGTCTTTACCACGACCAAGATGCACCAGAGATTTCAGATGAAGCTTACGACGCACTAGTAAGTGAGCTGCAGTCTCTAGAACTGCAGGTGGATGGTGTAATCACTAGCGCTAGCACCGTGGGTGGAAAGGTTGATAATGCATTTGCTAAAGTAGCACACCGGGTACGGCAGTGGTCATTTGATAATATTTTTTCACATCAAGAGCTGGTCGACTGGGATGTAAAGGTGCGAAAACTACTTACAGAAGCCGACCATGCCGCTAATGACGTGCACTATGTAGCGGAACATAAAATAGACGGACTCAAGCTGATTATTGAGTATGCTGACGGAAAGCTGGTGCGTTGCAGTACCCGGGGGAATGGTCAGGTCGGTGAAGATGTTACCCATACGGCAGCGACCATTGCGAGTTTACCGCCGGTATTGACGGCACCAGTTGATCTCATCTGCGTGGGTGAAGTATGGCTTGGCACCAAGGAATTTCTGGCGGCCAATACAGAGCGCGCAAACAGTGGTGAACCGCTGTTTGCCAACCCTCGTAATGCTGCTGCTGGTGGCTTGCGGCAGCTTGATCCAGCGGTGGCGGCCAAACGAAAACTGTCACTAACTGTGTATGATATTGACCTACTAGATACTAAGGGCACTCATGTGCACAACCCATCAACGCAGTGGGAAGAATTACAACTACTCACTGAGCTAGGGTTGCCAACTAGTTCACACGCTGTGCTTTGTGATTCGCTAGAGGCGGTGCAGCAATTTTATGACACAGTTATTCTGGAGCGCGATTCGTACCCGTTTGCTGTTGATGGGGTGGTGCTTAAGGTAAACGACTTGGCTCAGCAACGCGTGCTAGGGTATACCGCCAAAGGGCCGCGTTTTGGTATGGCCTACAAACTACCAGCTGAACAATCAACCACGGTAGTAGAAGCGATCACGCTCCAGGTCGGGCGGACAGGGAAGATCACTCCGGTAGCAGAACTGCGACCAGTCCTTATTGCGGGCTCAACAGTGAGTAGAGCGACACTGCATAACGAAGACTTTATTGCTGAGCTTGATGTCCGGATTGGCGACACAGTGATAATTCAAAAAGCCGGAGATATCATCCCTGAGGTCTTAGAGGTGGTGGGTTCACTACGACCAGGAAAAACTACTCGCTACTCTTTTCCTAAAACAGTAATTGGTTGTGGTGGGGACGGATCAATTGAGCGCGTTTCGGGTGAGGCTGCCCACCGCTGCGTCTCGCTTGACTCTGACCAGTTGCGACGCCAGCAGTTGTATTATTTTGTTTCAAAATCAGCACTAAATATTGATGGTGTTGGCCCGCGGATTATCGACCAGTTGTGGGAGGTGGGGTTGATTACAAATGCGGTTGACCTGTTCACCCTTACACCCGAGCAACTGGAGCCACTCGAGAGCTTCCAGGCTACGGCTGCTTTTAATGTCGTGACAGCGATACAAGTCGCTAGTGAAGTAGAGCTGTACCGACTCTTGATTGGATTGTCTATCGACGGAGTAGGTGAAGAAACAGCTCGATTATTAGCTGATACGTTTGGGTCACTCGAGCAGCTACAGTCAGCTACCGTGGACGACATTGCTGCAATCTACGGCATTGGTGAAACGGTAGCGCGGTCTGTCGATGCCTGGTTTGCGCAGCCAAAAAATAGAGATTTTTTGGCTGCGCTGAGCGCTCACCTCACTATCATCAACCCAACGATCAGTTCAAACGCAACTAAGCTCAGCGGCGAGACATTTGTACTAACCGGAACGTTACAGCAATTTACTCGCGACGAAGCCAAGGATGCTATTCGAAAGGCGGGTGGAAAGGTGGCTTCAAGTGTCTCTAAGAAAACTAACTATGTACTGGTTGGCAAAGATCCGGGGAGTAAAGCTGATACCGCTCATGAACTCGGAGTCAGGGTGCTTGATGAAGAGCAATTTGTTAGATTACTGGGAATCTAGCGACCACCCCAAAATCATGCTAGGCTACGGGCATGAAACGAGAAGATATCACTCATTTAGCCAGCTTATCCCGCATTAAGCTGACTGATCAAGAACTGGACACATTTGGAACGGAACTGTCACAAATTGTGGCCTACGTTAGTACGGTGTCAGATATTGCGGCCGACGAGGCTGACACTGCGCCGGTGGTTGGCGCTAGGTACAACGTGCTGCGACCAGATGAAATCACCAATGACCCAGATCAGTTCACGCAGGCTATCTTGCGAGAAATGCCAAAAACACAAGGTCGATCAATGGCGGTTAAAAAAATCCTTAAGACAGAATAACTATGAAAACAATCAAGGAACTCGTCGCTGGATTTACTGATGGATCGTACACGCCGACGCAAGCTGTGACCGACTATCTTGCTACCATTAAAGCTCAAGATACAGAGGTGCACGCTTTTTTGGCAACATACGAAGCTGAAGCGCTTGCAGCAGCAGCGCTCGCGACTGAAGCTTATGCCGCTGGAGATATCGCCGATAAACCGCTCTTAGGGATACCGCTGGCAATCAAAAACAACATTTTAATCAAAGATCATATTGCCACCGGGGCATCAAGAATTCTCGAGCAGTACACAGCGATCTATGACGCGACAATTATTGAGCGCCTGCGCGATGCGGGGGCGATCTTTATCGGATCGACCAACATGGATGAATTTGCTATGGGTGGTTCAACCGAAAATTCTGCCTTTGGTCCAACTTATAACCCCCATGATTTGACTCGGGTGCCGGGTGGTTCGTCAGGCGGTTCAGCGGCAGCGGTCGCAGCTAACATGGTGCCTGCGTCAATTGGTACCGACACTGGTGGATCCGTCCGACAACCAGCTAGCTACTGCGGATTGGTAGGGTATAAACCCACGTACGGTGCGGTGTCTCGCTATGGACTGATGGCAATGGGGTCGTCGCTTGATCAGGCCGGTCCACTCACGCACAGTGTGGCTGATGCTAAGTTATTGCACGATGTTATGTCTGGAGTAGACCCTATGGACGGCACCACCATCGTCGAAGATACGTACCCAACCGTAGAAACTAAGTCGACGTATACCTTTGGTGTACCTCGTAGCTTTATGGCTGATGGGGTTGACCCAGACGTGCTCGCCGCGTTTGAAGCTCATATCGAAACGCTCAAAGCCGCTGGTCACCAGGTGGTAGATATCGAATTACCATTGTTCGAGCAAGGACTCGCGGCGTACTACATCGTCATGCCAGCCGAAGTGTCATCTAACCTTGCTCGTTATGATGGTATTCGGTACGGGTACTCAGCTGAAGGTAAGGATTTGCTAGAAGTCTACGAAAAGTCCCGAGCTGAAGCTTTTGGAGCTGAGGTCAAGCGGCGTATTTTACTTGGAACGCACGTGCTTTCTTCTGGGTATTATGATGCGTACTACGGTAAAGCTGAAATTGTCCGTCGCAAAATGCGTCAAGAGCTGACAGATATATTTACTACTGTAGATATGATTTTGATGCCAACCGCTCCGACGCCAGCCTTTCGTATTGGCGAGCAGACTGACCCTTTGTCAATGTATCGTCAAGATATCTTTACTGTACCGGTTAACTTGACTGGAGTGCCGGCTATATCGTTCCCGATGGGAACTGTAGAACGAGACGGAAGTGAGCTTCCAGTTGGGGTACAATATATAGCACCACACGCTGGTGACGAACGCTTGTTCGACGCTGGAGTGAAAATCTATGATTCCTCGCTTTCTTCAAGATAATTACGATCCACGCCAAGAGCTGATTCCTCGCCCGCCACCAATTGAGGGTGATTTACCTAGTGGTAATGTTCCAACTGGTTCTGGACCAAATTTTGATGGCGGCAACTTCTTCTCAGATTTATGGGCTTCTATATTTGGCGGCAATGAATTTTGGGCGTGGTTATTTAGCGCTGGTGCAATTGGTGGTATTCTCTCTGCGCTATGGTCGATCTACAGCTTCTTTGCCTACCTCATTAGTATTATTTTTATTGTCTTATACATATACGCAACTATTAGAAAAGAATATTATGAGGGGCTTATTACAGAGGACTTGCGTAATGCTGAGGCTCTTTGGGAAGATACGTACCGCCGCACTGGTAGTGAAAGCAAGCTAGCAGCAGTACGAACTCACGTAGATTCAGATAGTCCTAACGACTGGAAACTCGCTATTATTGAGGCAGATATTATTCTTGATCAGACTCTAAAGGATCGAGGGTACGCTGGAAATTCTCTTGGTGAGCGCCTGCGTAGCATCACTCCCAACCAGTTTGCTAGTATAGATGATGCTTGGGACGCACACCGGGTCCGTAACAAAATTGCCCATGAAGGTCCAGATTTTGTGCTCACCAAGCGTATTGCTGAAGACACGATCGCTCGGTACATGAACGTATTTCGAGAATTCGGCGTGCAGTAGCTGTTTGTCAGACTGTGCAAAATAGTGTATGGTGTGGGGCACCACAGCAGTGTTACACAGCTGTGTTCGTAACAAAAATGGTACAGCGGGGTGGAGGAGAGGTACCTCGGGAGGCTCATAACCTCCAGACCCCGGTTCGATTCCGGGCCCCGCAACTAGTAAACAAAACCGACCACGATGTGGTCGGTTTTGTTATACTGCGCGCAATGTCAAGAACAAAAAACCAATCAGATATAGACGCAATCAAGCACAGTGTGCAAGCGGCTGAGTCTGCGATGCTGGCGGTTGTGGAGTACTTACAGCTGGATACTAGTCCTAATTCTGAGGAAGCAAAATTGATTCTTGATCAAGTGCTCGACAAGTACGGCTGTGAATCACCCGAGGATCGGATTGTAGCCAGTGGTATTAGTACACATGAGCCTCATTACATGGGGACAGGATCGATTGGTAGAGGTCAGCCGATAGTGATTGATATTTATCCTCGCTCAAAAGAAACGGGTTTCTATGCAGATATGACTAGAACGGTATGTCTAGGTCAGCCGGGTGCTGAACTGCAGGCTATGTATGATGCTGTGCAGCAAGCGCACGCAGCAGCAGTGGCGGTGCTGCGACCAGGGGTCCGATGTGCTGATGTGCATATAGCAGCAGTGAATGTATTTGAGTCATTGGGGTATAAAACTGTTGGTGAAGGAACTCTCTTTACATACGCAGAAGGTTTTGTTCATAGTGTTGGACACGGGGTTGGAAAAGAAGTGCACGAGGCTCCCTCACTTAGCGCCACTAGCGACGCAGTGCTGCAGGTGGGTGACGTAGTCACGATAGAGCCGGGTTTATATTATAAACATATCGGTGGAGTTCGTTTAGAGGATTTATTTGTGATAACGGAAGCGGGGTACGAGCAGTTAACTTCACTCCCTCTAGAACTACGAATCTAAGACTGGTGAATCCAGGTCAGTAAAAAACTCGATCAAATTATCGACATGTTCGTCGATAGTGATGCCAAAGTCTTCGACCCCGTTCATGATATGTGAACGATCAATCCCCGGCGCAAAGCGTTCTTCTTTAAGACGCTTCTTGATTGATTTGGCCTTCATCTCACCAAATGGAACGGGATTGAGTTTTTGGTAGGCATAGAAAATTCCACAGATTTCATCGCACGCAATCAGTGCTTTGTCGAGCTGACTTGAGGCTGGTGTGGTATATCCGTTAAAACCGTTGGCGTGCGTCAGGACCGCTTGTATTAGCTCTGGTGGATAGTTCCAGTCTTTGAACCATTCCAGTGACGGTCCGGGATGTTCGGTTGGATGTTGATCATAGTCTATGTCATGCAGGTAACCAGTCAGGAACCATAATTCTGGGTCTTGGTTTAATTTCTTGGCATAGCCCTCCATGGCGGTGGCGACCATCAATGCATGAAAACGCTGGTAGTTGTCTTGAACATATTCTTCTAGCAACTGTTTGGCCTGGTCTCGGTTTGGTAGTGACATATATCTATGTTAATTAAATTCCCATAAAATTTCTTCAAAGTCTTGGATCTTTCCTCTGTGGTCAACGATGATATCCTCGACGGCGTACATTGCTCGTCTTTCTTCTTCTCGACCAGCTGGCAGCCATACCTTACCACCAGCATACACAATCCGGTGATAGGGAATACTGGACTGATTAGGTGTCTTACCAAGAATGCCGGTGATACTGCGCGAGGCCATAGCACCGCCACCAGCTGCTTTGGCTAGTCCGCCATAGGACGTGACGTATCCTGGAGGAATCGTCAGAGCTAGGTCATAAACACGTTGACTGAAGGGTGGCTGCATACACATGTAGTTATAACCTTTTTGTGCTGAGAATGGTATAAAGGTGTACATATGCAATGCGTTATCTTAGCTGCAGGGAAAGGAACCCGCCTACGACCACTAACAGAAAACACTCCAAAACCCTTGGTTCAAGTCGCCGGTAAGGCGCTGCTTGATCATATTTTGGAAGCACTGCCAAGTGCGGTTGATGAAATTATCATGGTAACTGGGTATTTAGAAGAGCAGCTACACGAACATTTCGGAGAAGAATACAATGGTCGTAAGATCACCTACGTACATCAAGAAGAACAAAAAGGAACTGGTCATGCCTTGTGGCTGTGTAAGGATTTGATAAAGGGTCGATTCTTATTTATGTTTGCGGATGACATTCACGGGAAAGATGACCTCGCTCGAGTGGCTTCGTTTTCGCGTGGGATGCTTGCACTGACTACAGAGACTCCTGAACGCTTTGGTATCGTTGTTCGTCATCCAGACGGTACGCTAGCTGAGTTTGTTGAAAAACCAGAACATGCACCGTCCAACTTCGCTTCAACTGGGGTATTTGTTCTTGATGAACACATCTTCGATTTTGAGCCTACAGTCCTCACAAATGGCGAGTTCTATCACACCGACATGACGCGTGAATATGCTAAAAAGTATCCGATTGCTGTGGTAGAACAAAATCTCTGGATCCCTATTGGGTATCCAGAAGATATTGCAAAGGCTGAAGCTCGGTTGGTTCAAAAGTAGTTTGATTCTGAGGGAGGATTATAGTAGTCTATTGCCACTATCGTATGGGTAGTTGGGTGTTGTCGGTTGAAAGGTGAGTTGTGAATAAAGTACTTTATTCGCAACTCACCTTGCGCCGACGGCACTCGAATCATAAATAAAAGTAAACTTTAGATCTCGAGTGACTTGTCGGCTGTAAGCAAAGCTTCCGCCGACTGCGTTCGAAACAAATATCTAAAAGTAAACTTTGAGATATTGTTTCTCACTTGTCGGCGTAGCTCAGTTGGTTAGAGCGTAGCACTCATAAAGCTAAGGTCGGAGGTTCAATTCCTCCCGTCGACACAAATGCTGAATCTGGTCACAATAGTTGGAGTTTTTGGAGCGGCTTTTGTGCTGCTAGGCTTTGTTGGTAACCGAGTCCGCTGGTGGTCTTCTAGTGATCAAATTTACGTTCGTATCAATGCGGTAGGAAGTGTAATATTAATTGGCTACTCGTACTGGATCGACAGTTATCCGTTTCTAGTTTTAAATGTTGTGTGGCTGCTGTTTTCTCTCAAGGATTTGTTTCGATCTAGATGGTAGTACTTGGGAAAGAAAGGGCTGACTGATCACTTGATCAGTCAGCCCTTTCTCCTGCGCGGTCGAAGGGACTCGGTCAGGAGTCGTTAGTTGTATATTCACTTCGTTCATTACAACTATACGCTCACGACCCGGGTCAAATTCACAGTCTCCCAGACTGTGTTTTTCCGCCTTTCGAGTCCATCTGCTTCAGAAACTAAAAACACTTCTCAGATGAGAAGTGTTTTTAGTTTTGCGCGGTCGAAGGGACTCGAACCCTCGACCTCCCGCGTGACAGGCGGGCGCTCTAACCAGCTGAGCTACGACCGCAAGTGAGGAGGTTAAAGAAATGCTTGTATTTCTTTAATTCCTCCGAGCGCAGCGTTCGAAAGAAAAAGACTTTTTTCTTTTCAGTCCGCAAGTGCTCGGAGGCTTCTCTTTGTTTATCTTCTTTGTGACAAATGAAGCGTTCGAAAGAAAAAGACTTTTTTCTTTTCAGTCCGCAACGTCTGGAGATAAATTGATGTACCTACCTAAGTAAGTGGGAAGAGTATACCCAGTTTGTAAGTATTTTGCAACGGTTCGGATGTTATGTTTGTGTACAGCTATATCTTTTATTGGATGCAGTATACTACTAGTAATGATACAAAAAGCTGCGCTTTACAAAATGTATATAGAAGAAAAGCAATCAGCTAACCAAATCGCTCAAAAATTGCATTGCTCACCTGGTAAAGTTAACTATTGGCTTGCGCAGCACTCTATTGAGAAGCGGTCCATTTCTGATTCCGTATATATTAAAAATAATCCGCAGGGTAACCCCTACAAAGTGGTTGAAATGCGGAGTGACACAGACTGGTTTCTCTACGGTTTGGGTTTGGGTTTATTTTGGGGTGAAGGTAATAAGGTGAATAAAAACTCAGTCAGATTGGGTAATACTGACTCGGGAATGATAAAAATGTTTCTACGCTTTTTACATCATTGTTATGAAATAGATGAGCGTAAACTCCGTTTTGGTCTACAGGTGTTTAGTGATGTGGACCCACAGATAGCAAAGGAGTTCTGGGTTAGAGAACTTGGTGTATCTGAATCCGTATTTCAAAAAGTAGTCGTTACGCCCAGTCGATCTGCTGGTACATACAGACATAAAAATCAGTTCGGCGTTTTGACAATCTATTTCTCAAATACCAAACTTCGTGATATTATCGTGTGCGCAATAACCGAATTGCAAAACGATGTTATGCCAACATAGCTCAGTCGGTAGAGCGCATCCATGGTGGGTCGCAAACCCCTGCCTGCTGCTGCAGAAATGTAGTATACGAACCCTGAATAACGGTCAATAACCAACTAGTGGTCAAGACCGTGGCACTTGCGCTTAGTAAGGGCCCGAACGACTGACAAGGGGGCATGTCACTCATAATGAGACCGTGCAAGATACAGTCTAGCCCCGTAATATCTAGTTTTCTAAATACGGGTGTAAGCGAAGGATGAGGTCCTCGGTTCGATTCCGTGTGTTGGCTCAAAAAGTAAGCACTTAGTTTAAAATAAAGCCCTCTACTAGGGGCTTTATTTTTTGTTATACTCAACCCATGTCAGATAACTCAGATATTCGGTCACGCATAGCTGAAATAGAAGCTGCTCAGTTGCGGCCAGACTTTTGGAATGATCCAGCAGCAGCGCAAGCAATGTACAAGGAATTAGAAGAGCTCAAAGATGCCGCAGAGGGTAAGGGTAAGTATGATCGCAATGATGCTGTTGTTACGATTGTGGCCGGAGCTGGTGGTGACGATGCTGAAGACTTCGCAAGGATGCTCGTCGAGATGTATCAGAAGTTTGGAGAAGGTAAAGGGTGGAGTGTCGTTGTGCTCGACAGTAACACTAATGACCAAAATGGCTACCGTAACATTACCTTCGAGCTGCAAGGAAAGGGTGCGTACGGCACGCTGCAGTACGAAGCGGGCGTGCACCGACTAGTGCGTATCTCGCCGTTTAATAGTAATGGCAAGCGACAAACGTCATTTGTTTTGGTCGAGGTTTCGCCACGGGTAGCTGATATAACTGACTTTGCCCTTAATGAGGATGATTTAGAAATCAGCTTCGCTCGTTCTGGCGGAGCTGGTGGTCAAAATGTTAACAAGCGAGAGACGGCCGTACGCATCGTACACAAGCCAACCAATATTTCAGTTAATATTTCGTCCGGTCGTTCGCAACTACAGAATCGTGAAGAAGGGATGGCGCTTTTGGCTGGGAAGATTTTTGCCTTTGAAGAGCTGCAGCGCAAGCGCGAGATGGAAGGACTGTCAGTTGAAAAAAGTCTTAAGATCGAGTGGGGAAGTCAAATCCGCTCGTACGTGCTTCATCCGTACCAGATGGTGAAAGATCACCGTACAAACACCGAAACGAGTCAGGTCGACAAAGTTTTGAATGGAGATATTCAGATGTTTATTGAGGCTTCGGCATCCACTAAATAGCGTGATATACTGTCCGGTATGATTTACGATCGAGTGAGTGAGGGTCGCGCAAACACTTCAAGAAGCTTGAAGTGTTTGTATGACCGAACGAATGAAGATAGCAGTAAGAAACAAAGTGTATGATCTACTTTGATAACGTTTCAAAGCACTACAGTGATGGTCGTGCGTCTGGTCTTGAGGAAATTACTTTTCAAGTTGATCCAAAAGAATTTGTCTCTATTGTTGGCCATTCAGGAGCTGGCAAAACCACATTACTTAAAATGATCATTGCAGAAGATAAACCTTCGGCCGGGAGTGTGTTTTATGAATCATTAGATATTCACCGAATTCCTAGGTCAAAACTACCAAGCTTTCGTCGCAAAATTGGAACAGTCTTTCAAGACTTTAAACTACTCCCGCACAAAACTGCCTATGAGAATGTCGCCTTTGCTATGGAGGCTAACGGTCGAACTGATGCCGAAATTGCTGAAAACGTCCCTCAGGCACTAGCTCTAGTTGATCTCGAAGATAAAGCCTTCAACTTCCCGCATGAACTCTCTGGTGGAGAAAAGCAGCGGGTAGCGATTGCTCGGGCCATTGTTAATCAGCCGGACATTATTATTGCAGATGAGCCGACCGGTAACCTTGATCCTATTGCAACCTACGAAGTTGTGCAGATTTTGCGCAAAATTAACGACCTAGGAACAACTGTGATTATGACTACTCATAATAAGGGTGTCATTGACGAGATCGAGCGTCGGGTGATCACTATGGACGAAGGTCGGATTATTCGGGATGATGCTAGTGGTAAATACGTCTTATAATTTTTATGTTAACTGGATTACGTCGAATAGTACGAGCAGGATTTGTTGGGTTTTGGCGCAATGCTTACGTGTCGCTGGCGTCGGTATTTGTGATGACGGTCGCCTTGTTTGTGATCGGGATGACAATGTTCGTTGATCAGCTACTGACCACCTCACTCAATACTATCCAGTCAAAAGTAGACATCAACGTGTACTTCGTGCCTGATGCATCGATTGACGAGATCGATCGAATCCGTGATTCAGTCGCAGCGCTGCCAGACGTAGCGGCGGTAACGTACACATCACGCGAAGATGCACTTGAGGAATACCGCGCCCGAAACCAAGATAACGAGATTGCTCTGCAGGCACTCGAAGAATTGAATGAAAACCCGCTAGGGGCGACGATCGCCATCCAGGCAAAAGAAACTTCGCAATACGAGCGAGTTGCACAATACTTGGACGAGCAAAAAGCCCAAGAAGAAGTCGGAGCTCCGGTCATTGATGTTATAAACTTTAATCGAAATAAAGATTCGATCGACACCCTTACAGCTATTATCAACGCTGTTGAACGCTCGAGCTTTGTTGTGTTAGTGGTGCTGCTGATCGCTGCGACGCTTATTACCTTTAACACGATTCGGCTAGCGATCTATACCTCACGCGAGGAGATCGCCATCATGCGCTTGGTGGGTGCAAGTAACATGTTTATCCGGGGGCCATTTATGTTGCAGGGAATTATGTACGGGTTCTTGGCGGGGCTGCTGACGTTGGCACTATTCTACCCAATCTTGATCTGGATAGGACCAGAAACAGCTGCCTTCTTCGAAGTAAACCTGTTTGACTACTATCTTGAAAACTTCCGTATGATCTTTGGGGTCATTGTTGGAATCGGCGTAGTCTTGGGACTGATCTCAAGTACGCTCGCTATCGCTCGCTATTTACGAACTTAAACACTTTTTACTATGGCTACCCGTAAGACACCAACTACCAAAACAACTAAAAAGCCAGTCGCTAAAAAGACCCTTCGCACTCCCCAAAAACCTAAGTATATATTTATCGTTGGGGGTGTTATGAGTGGGGTTGGTAAAGGGGTGGCTTCGTCCTCGATTGCGACGTGTTTGCAGGCGCGTGGGCTTAAGGTGACTGCTATGAAAATCGACCCGTACATCAATGTAGATGCCGGCACAATGAATCCAACCGAGCACGGCGAGGTGTTTGTGCTCAAGGATGGTCTTGAGACTGACCAAGACATGGGAAACTATGAGCGCTTCTTAAATCAAGATCTGCCCTCAATCAACTATATGACCACTGGTAGCGTGTACCAGTCTGTTATTCAAAAAGAGCGCAACCTAGAGTATGGTGGTCGTAATGTAGAAGTGGTGCCTGACATTCCCCTTGAGGTCATCAGTCGTATTAAACAAGCTGGCGCTGAAGCACAGGCTGACGTCGTGCAAGTCGAGATTGGTGGAACTGTTGGCGAGTATCAGGGAGTGTTATTCCTCGAGGCAATCCGCATGATGAAAACTGAAATGCCAGACGATGTAGCTGTTGTAATGGTGAGTTACCTGCCTGTGCCGGGCAGTATTGGCGAAATGAAGACCAAACCCACCCAGACAGCCGTGCGTGCTCTGAACAGTACTGGCGTGTTTGCTGACATGATTGTATGTCGCAGCCCGATTGAAATTGACGAAAAACGCAAAGAAAAAATCGCTAAGTTTTGTAACGTTAAACCAGAAAATGTCATCTCCGCCCCTGACGTTGACAGTATCTATGATGTTCCCCTTAACTTCGAAAAAGACGATATTTCGCTACGGATCTGTGAGCAACTCGGGCTTAAGCGTAAGCAGAAGGCAGACTTGGCCGGCTGGAAAAAGTTTGTAAAGCGCTCAAAGGGTGGGGTAGATACTGTGAAAATTGCTGTTGTGGGTAAGTACTTCAGTTCTGGAGATTTCATCCTTTCAGATGTGTATCTATCGGTCCTTGAAGCTATCAAATACTCTGCTTATGGACTTAACCTCACACCAGAGATTCACTACCTGGGGGCTAGTCACTTTGAAGATAAAAAGAATCTCAAAGAGCTCAAGAAATTTGATGGCGTCCTTGTGCCGGGCGGATTTGGTAAGACTGGTATCCAGGGCAAACTCAACGTGATTGAATACGTTCGCAAGCAAGGTATCCCATACTTTGGTATTTGTTATGGTATGCAGTTGATGGTTCTGGAATATGCTCAGAACGTTCTTAAGTTAAAGGGTGCCAGCACCGAAGAAATCAATTCTAAAGCTGAACACTTGGTGATCGCTGTCCAAGCGTCGCAAAAAGATTTAATTAAAGAAAAGAAAATGGGCGGAACTATGCGTCTAGGCCAGTATGAAGCCAAGCTGGCCAAGGGTTCGCTCGCACAAAAAGCCTACAAGGCAGACAGTGTGCTCGAACGCCATCGCCACCGCTACGAGGTGAATGCTGAGTACATCGAGCAGCTGGTTGCAGCTGGGTTGGATTTTAGTGGCGTCTCGCCAGATGGTGAATTGATGGAAATTACCGAACTGTCAACAGAAGCTCACCCATTTTTCATGGGAGTACAGTTCCATCCTGAGTTACAGGCGCGACCGCTCTCACCACATCCGTTGTTCACCGCGTTTGTAAAAGCCTCATACGAAACCCATACTAAATAATTATGAATAGTGGCCAAAAGCAAGTCTATCAGTGGTTCAAAGAGAAAGACTGGCCGTACTGGAATCCACACGAGATACTCGCTAGGCTGGTAGAAGAAGTGGGTGAGTTGGCGCGACTCATTAATCACGAGTACGGCCCGAAGAAAAAGAAGTCAAATGAGTCAGGTCAAAATATAGAAGAGGAAATCGGTGATATTCTCTACACACTAGTCTGCCTTGCTAATACTCACGATATTGACCTAGATGAGGCTTTGCAAAAAAGTATCGACAAGGTGGAGTCTAGGGACAAAAATCGCTTCTAAGATGCAGAGTTTTGTGGTAATCTAATGCCCACTACAGTAGCTACGGGTATACCTCATTGCTACAGTAGAAGCTATCTTACCCGATCGTCTAATGGAAAGAAATCGTAGATTTCTTGCTTGAACTACACTCGGAAGCTACATGTAAATAAATTTCCATGTACTTCCTCGTTTGTTCAAGTAGGCCTACGTCCTCCCATCAGTCGATCCGGTACAGTTAGCAAAGCTACCTTACCCGATCGTCTAATGGTAGGACTACGGTTTTTGGTGCCGTCAATCGGGGTTCGAATCCCTGTCGGGTAGCACGAGAGTTAAAGCGCCTTTAGGCGCTTTTCTCGTGCTACCCGAAGTGAGTGAACAGTTTCACTCACGACAGGGATTCGAACGGCGGAGTCATGTTTTTCGTTCATTCCCTAGAATGAAAAACAGACGAGCCGCGTCCAGCGTTCTTATGAACGTAGTGAATTAGAAAAAGCGGGACGAATCCCTGTCGGGTAGCCAACGAGTTTTAGCCTTATTTTAATACGTATAAAAGTTCGAATCCTCAATAGAGTGTTTGGTTTGGTATACTTACAATATGATTGATAAAATTCCAACAAACGAAAACGCAGCAGAAAAGATTCATAACGAAAGAGAAATATTAAATCTGTTTGATGAAATCATCGAAGGTGATTTTGAAATTTCACGTAGCTTAGAAGATGAGAAAGGACTGTACATGTTAGAAGTGCAGTCAAAAGATGAGGAAGGGGATCTTGTTCAGCATAACTATACTCGGGCAGGAACTCACCCTGAAGGGTTTGCTTCAGAGACTACAATTGATGTTGTATTTCATATGGGTGATATACCGTGTGGTGGTCACGCAGTTAAGAAATACAGAGGAGGTGAATGGATTGATGTGACTGATTAGTTTTACATAAAAGTTCTAACATCGTCCCATACAGCTAGCCAACGAAAAAGACCCTATTTATAAGGGTCTTTTTCTGTACCCATGAGGCGAGTTCGAACCTGTAATATTTGTTATAATTTCGTCATGACTGAAAAACCGAATGTTCGAGTTGGAATTGGAGTGGTGATTTTAAATAAAGATAATGAAGTCCTGCTAGGGCTTCGCAATTCTTCGCACGGTGCAGGAGACTGGTCGTTCCCTGGTGGTCATCTAGAATTTGGTGAAACAGTATTTGAGACCGCAAAACGTGAAGTGAAAGAAGAGACTGACTTAGACGTTTCAGAATTTGAGCTTGTCTCTGTTTTTGATGAAATGTGCTACATGGAATCTGATAATAAGCATTATCTTAATGTTTCAGTGGTGGCTCATTACGATGGAGGTGAACCAAAAAATATGGAGCCACATAAATGTGATCGTTGGGAATGGTTCTCTTTGGATGACCTGCCAAATAATCTGTTTGAACCATCAGAAGGTACACTCTCGAATATGAAAGCGGGTGTGGTGTACCGACCTGTTAGATAGTATTACTTGGTGCTACAGGTTCGAACTTCCTCCACCCAGCGTAGCAACGAGTTTTTGCCTTATTTTCATACGTATAAAAGTTCGAATCCCTGATAGGGTGATAATTTTTGATATACTCATTTTATGAATTTAGTAATTATTTTTGGCCCGCAAGCTGTGGGGAAAATGGCAGTTGGCCATAAGCTCGAAGAAATTACGGATCTAAAGCTGTTTCATAATCATATGACAATAGAACTTGTTCTGGGATTTTTTGATTATGAGACGCCTGAAGCAAAGCATTTAATCAAGTTGTTCCGGGACGAGATTTTTAAGGCTGTGGCTAATAGCGATCAACCAGGACTCATCTTTACTGTTATTTGTAATTTTGATGATCCTGCTGAATGGAAACGTATCAAAGAGATTTCAGGTATGTTTTCAAGTAAGGGAGCAGAAGTATGTTTAGTTGAGCTAGAGGCAGATACTGATACCAGAATTGAAAGAAACAGTACAGAGCATAGGCTGGCCCATAAACCAAGTAAGCGCAATGTCGAATGGTCAAAATCGAATTTGCTACATTCAGTACAAAATCACCGGCTCAACTCTATGGATGGTGAGATACAAGAGTCTAACTATATCCGTATAAACAACACAAACCTAAGCCCCGAAGATACGGCTGAGATGATTAAAAACAATTTTAGTTTGTAGTAACAAAAGTTCTAACATCGTCCCAGACAACAAGCAACGAGTTTTAGCCTTATTTTAAATTTAAACAGAAAACCCACCAGCGGAGGGAAATCCTTAGTGGGTGTTAATTGACGTCATCTTGTTCATCAAATAGTCGGATTAATGAAAACGTTTGCATGGGAAACAATGTCCATGTTGCGACTACGGGCGTACTTTTTTGAACAGTCGCAAAACCTGAGGTGATGGTAGCTCTTGCTTCCGTTTCGTCGCCATTAATGTCAGCTGTAAAATACCATGTTGCTGTTTCTTCACTCTCGTACCACGGGAATGTCATCAATCTAATATGTTCACATTCTGGATCAAAAGCAGCAAATAAAGCTGTAATGCATTGTTGGCCGTTTGGATGTTTCGTAACGTCTCGCATCGGTTTCTCCCTTGTTTCTATGTACAGCTTTGCAGTAAAACACTACTTTGTAAAGATTCTAGTCTTTGACACAGGTTCGAACTTCCTTCACTCACCGTGTAGCAATCACCAGCCCCAGCAAGCAAAAGCTTTCTGGGGCTTTGCCGTTGCTTTGCAAATCTTTAAAGTACAAGATCTTAGTTATAGTGAATAACTGCTGCAAGGTTAATCTGTGAGAAGTACAATAAGAACATGAAATCTCTAACTGTGGTTGATTACTTAGCTTGGGCGGTAATTGCAGGCTCAGGTTTAGTTGTACTATCACTAGTGTTAGCGGAGTTTAAAATTGTTAGTTTTTCAGGCTTGCTCGTGTTTGGTATGGCAACATTGAATGTTGTAACTTTTTTGTACCCAATAGTTGTGCTTCGCTATAGAATTAAAACAAATTCATATGTTTTCCTTAGAAAAACAGTGCACTATGTAGCTCTACCGTTGTGTTTGTATATCTGGCTCGCGTCCTTTCTATAAAAGTTCGAGCATCGTCCCATACAGCTAGCAAAGAGTTTTGGTCATATTTAGCGACATACAAAAGTTTGAGTCCATACAAAAAAGCAGAATCTGAAGTTTTTGCTTTTTTAAAAGTAACTAGAGAAGGCACACCTTAATAGCAAGAAAAAAAGTCTTGAGGATATAGTATGATTCACCTTCACTTAACAGTATTAGTAATGTTAGTTTCTAGAGAAAGGTAAGTATGTCGGTAATTTATGCAAAGCTGAAGTGGGACGAGTATTCAAATGTCGTGTTATTTAATGAAGATCAGGTAGATGATAAATTAAGTCATTTGTTTACTTCACCAGGTCTAAAAAACTCAATCGAGTACGACTGCTATGGACCTCAGTCGCTTAATGATGAGATTTTTCACGTTGACTTGTCAAATGATCAATGGCAAAAGATCAAAGATATTTACGAGACGGATAACGCACGCGCCGAACAGTCACCTAATTCTGGCTATGCAGAACAGTACTCAAGCATTGATGTAATCTATCGCGTTACTAGCGACGCAATCTCATTTAAAAAAATACGTCCAAGTCAAATTGCTTTGCAGTTGGGATATTTGGAGTGGGGTGACCGACCGGTCTTTGAAGCGCCGTCAGAGAAAGTCTTGATTGACCCTCTGGTTGACCTATACATCAACAAATCATTAAAACGTGCATACTTCAAAAGTTTTAGGACTGCAGCTCGTATTGCAAGGGTGCTGAACGATTTCTATGATGAGACAACGCAACAACATGCTGAAGAGGCGTTGGCGTTTGATCTGTTTAATATAGCGGAATTTGATGTGGCTGACGTGAGCCCAAAGAATAGAAAAAGGCTTGCTCGTATAAAAGGAGACTTAGACATTGATTTGGATGACGGGGTGACTGTGACCAGGATCAATGAGTACGCTGAGAAATACGAGAGAACGGACGTTTTTGAAAATAAGCGGATAAAGATTTGCTCCAACGCTGAGCTGACAGAAGCACTGGATGTCATTTCTGGATCCTTTTACACAAACGAAGTCACAAATGACGTCATGAAAGCTACTTCAACTAAGAAGTTGCATTAGGGATATCAGGAGGAAGAAGGCAGAATTAGAGGTTCTAATACATGATTAAGTCTTACCTAAAGAATAACTCAAAGCTTTAGCTGATTAAAGTTATAATCTCGTCCTAGACAGCTAGCACACAAGTATCGCTCATATTCTACTTGGATACTGTGTTAATATAACCAACTGTGAACACTGTGTGGTCAAAAATTGAACATTATCTATTTCCTTTAGCGGTTTTTTTGACTGGTGCGTGTGTGTTGGTAATAGAGGTTGTCGCAGTGCGAGTGTTATCGCCGTTTTATGGCAACACTATATTCACATTTTCAAGTGTTATAAGTGTAATTCTTTTAGCCTTAAGTGTTGGATACTACTATGGAGGGAAATATTCGGATAAGTATCCATACCCATATATTTTCTTTACCTTAATACTCATTAGTGGGGTGCTTTTGTTAGGATTATATCTACTTGGTTTGGTGCTGTTGCCACTGCTTAGCTTGGTGTTGCCGTTACAAATTGGACCATTGGTCTCGGCGACGATCTTCTTTTTACTCCCTTCATTTTTACTTGGAGCACTATCTCCATATGCGGTTAAGTTACATAGTATTAGTAATCCAGATCAGGGTGTGGGGGAAGTATCGGGGACAATATTTTTTTGGGGTACGCTGGGCAGTATAATCGGCAGCTTGGCTGCTGGTTTCTTGTTGGTACCATTGTTTGGTATCAATGCAATTTTCATAGGTACCTCAACGGTGTTGTGTGTAGCTGGTCTGGCAGGGATGATGGCACATAGCCAAAAAAAAACTAAAATTCTATCTCTACTGGCACTAACCTGTCTACTGGTAGGTGTTTCAATTTGGTATAACAATACTGTGGCAGAGTCGTACGTATTTTCTAAAGACGGAGTGTACGAAAAATTGACCGTTATAGATATTGAATATGAGGGTAGGCCAGTCCGAATCTTTCAGCAAGATCGGAGTTATTCTTCTGCTATGTTTCTAGATACTAACGATCCAACTGATTTGGTTTTTGAATACACTAATTACTATGAACTGTATAAAATTTTTACACCAAACATAACTGATGCACTAGTAATTGGAGGAGGGATATATTCTATTCCGAAAGCTCTGTTATCAGAGGTTCCTGATATAACTATTGATTCGGTAGAGATCGAACCTGGTTTAGAGGATCTGGCGACTAGGTATTTTGACCTGCAGCCTAATGATAGGTTGCGCTCATACACAGAAGATGGGCGAAGATTTATTCGAGAATCTGAAAAAGAATACGATTTGATATTCAGCGATGTGTACTATTCACTACTGTCGATCCCTTCTCATTTTACTACGATCGAATTTTTTACTTTAGCCAAGAGTAAGCTAAAAGACGATGGTATATTTGTTGCTAATTTACTCGGTTCTTTGTCTCGAGAAGAGCCCTCGTTTATCATGAGTGAAATTAAAACGTTTCAAAAAGTATTTCCTAACATGTATGTGTTTGCAGAATCCCCTGGAAGCACAAAGGTGCAAAATATCATGCTAGTTGGTGTAAACAATGATGCTGTGATTGATTTAGAATCAGCTATTGCAGGGTACGCAAGTTCAAGTTTTTTAACTACGCTTCCTAGTAAGGCGGTAGATTTGAATAGATTCGAATTATCGCCTTATATGGTGCTCACAGATGACTACGCTCCTTCGGATTACCTGACAGCGAAAACTATCAATGACTCTCAAGTGGGGGTCACGGTAGATGGTGATCAGATGCTCGCTTCTATTGCGCAGCAGTTACGTTACGGAGCTCGGTATACAGGTGCTGGTGGACATCAGGCTGTGCAACGATTTATACAAAGCGAGATGCAGGTGTTGGCAGATAGTGTTCAGTTGCAGAAATTTGATCATGTCGACGCCCTGGGTGGCACTTCAACTCAAACTAATATCATAGCTCAGTTATATCCAGAGAACGCCAGTAGGATAATTATTGGAACTCATTATGATACAAAAAAACATGCCCATTTTGATGATCAAAACATCGATGCACCGGTTCTGGGTGCAAATGATGGTGGTTCAGGTACCGCTGTATTACTTGAATTAGCGCGTATTTTGCAGTCGCTCGAGCAGCCTCCTTCAGTTGGTATCGACTTAGTATTTTTTGACGGCGAAGAGGGTGAGTCTCATCTCAGAGGTGATTACTCTGATTGGTTCCCGATTGGCTCTACCTATTTTGCAGAACATATTGATGAACTGTATCCAGAAAATAAGCCAACCCAGGCAATTGTTCTAGATATGGTTTGTGATAGAGATCTAGATTTGTACCCAGAAGTAAGTTCAGTGCTTAACGCACCAAAACAGGTTGAAAATTTTTGGGAGATAGGTGAACAAGTAGATCCAAATGTATTTCATGAGCGAACTGGCCCGTCTATTGGAGATGATCACACTCCATTAAATGCAATCGGTATCCCAAGCTTTTTGGTCATTGATTTTGAGTATCCAGCATTTCATACGCAGGAAGATACATTAGAGATGTGCAGCTCAGACAGTTTAGAGGTCGTTGCAACAACCGTACTGAGGTATTTATATAACCTCTAGTAGCAAGTTGAACCAAGTTAGTCTTGATTGTCACAAATGTTGTTTCTCCTTGCTTTGTGGTACTTGAAAGGGGTGCATTTGGTCACTTTTCATACCAGGGTTCGAACTTTGTTTCATGCAGCTAGGGCTTAGTTGTGATAGTGGACATTGGTACCTACGGTAGTTTGTGGCTTCATGCTACTATCTTAGTAACATGTCACACTGGCTTTCAGGCGTAGGTATCGGACTGGCGATTGGGACGAGCTTCGTCGCGCTCGTATATTTCGCAGGGACGGTATTATTTGGTACACAAGAGTACCATCGACCAGCACCAGCAACTTCGCTCCAGGCGACTGCTACGACTAGTCTGGCAACCCAGGCAACTTTGACTCCAGCCTGGCCAGCCACGCTCGACCAAGTTACCTATGATCAGCTTTTGTTGGATTTGGTTGACTATGTCCCGCCACAGCCAGTGGCCACTACGTCTACGAGCTCTCTGCTTGTCGCGACCGATGAGTCGTCATTGCGATATAGCAGTAGTACGAATGTCACCGTAGCTGGTCAGGTGTGGCCACCAGCGGCACCATACCCACATGGTGGAGCGATCTTGCCGTTTGAACGGATCGTGGCTTACTACGGTAACTTTTACTCGACCCGAATGGGGATTTTAGGAGAGTATCCTCGTGCGGAAGTACTTGCTCGATTGGCGAGCACTTCAGCTGCCTGGGAAGCGGCTGACCCAGATACTCCGGTGCGTCCGGCGATCCACTATATTGCTATGGTTGCTCAAGCAGAAGCCGGAAGTGACGGTATGTATCGCAATGTGATGCCAGATGAGCATATCGAACGGGCTTATAGTATGGCTAAAGAAATTGACGGGATTATGTTTCTCGATCTGCAGGTTGGGTTGAGTACTATCGAGCGCGAGTTGCCTCAGTTTCGCGAATATTTCACGCGTCCTGAAGTGCACCTAGGTATTGATCCTGAATTTTCAATGAAAACCGGCGATAAGCCAGGGACAGTTATCGGGAGTTTTAACGCCGCAGATATAAACTTCACAATCGATTGGTTGAGTGAGATTGTGCGTGAGCACCAGCTGCCGCCAAAAGTCTTGATACTGCATCGCTTCACTCAAAACATGGTGCAGGGATATGGTGAAATACAACCGACACCCGAGGTTCAGGTGGTGATGCATATGGATGGATGGGGTTCAACCGAGCTTAAAACTAGTACATATCGCCGAGTGGTCGAACCTGAGCCAGTTCAGTTTGCCGGCCTGAAGATTTTCTATAAAAACGACCTCAAAGCACCAAGTACGGGTATTTTCACTCCAGCTGAGGCATTACAGCTGCACCCAGAACCAGTATATATTCAGTATCAATAAGTTTAATGGTAAACGGGAAATGTTGATATTTGATACACCACGGTCCTGTGGAGTCAGATAGCTTACTATTTTGTAAGGTGGCGTGGTATTATTCGTCTTAATACATATGAAAAAACAAACATTACTGATAGGTGGAGTTGTTGCCGTTATCGTAGTTATTATTGCTTGGCAGCTTGTAGGGTCTGGTGTGACACCCCTGACTACAACTGATCAGCCTCCGGTAGCGCCAGTTGATGACCCGATGGATGTCACAATGGAGCTATATGGTCCGTGGCTCGATGGATTGCAAGCTACATCAACAGAGTTTAATAGATCCGAATTACTGAATGTGGCACCGTTAACAGCAGACTTGCGAGACAGGTTGCAGCAAGAGATTGAGGTTCAGTCAGCTCTTGACCCCGTTCTTTGTCAAATCCAAATTCCTGAACGAATCGGAACTAAAAGTGTATACACAAACGATTTTGAATCGCAGGTGATGGTAATTGCACGAGGAACTAAAGTCCCAGAGCAAGCTTTGGTGACATTGGCTGCGGTTGATGGGGAGTGGGTGATTAGTGACATTGTGTGCTCGCGAGGTGAGCTTGCGCCGGATGTGGAATTTACCTTTGAACAAGAAGGTAATTTGCTTAAACAAAGTCTACAGCCACCGCTTAATAACGAACAATGGCACTTGATTTATACTCGGGATGGATTGACCGGGAATGCAATTCCATTGCTGTTTGATGTCAACAGTACTTGTATATTGCCAGATAGTAGTGAGCAAGTGTGTGTCCCAGATCAACTGACAGAAGCGACAGCAGTGCTGTTGCAGGGAGCTATGCAAGAGGCCGGAGTATTGGTCGAGCGCATGCAGCTGCAATAGTTAATTGTTGTTAACCACTAGCGATGACAGACTTAAACACCGCCAGCGATGGCGGTGTTTCTGATATACTCGGGTCATGAAAATGACAGAGCAACAGACGCAGGCACATAATCAAAAAGTGCACACCCAGTCGTTATCGATGACGCGTTTTGGTGACGGTTTGGTTGACCCTAAATTAGTCCTGTCGTGGGTTCTCACTAGTGTGGGTGCTGGGCCGCTTTGGGTAGGGTTGCTGGTGCCGGTGCGAGAGGCTGGCTCACTGTTGCCTCAACTATTTACTGCTGCCAAACTGCGACAGTTTTCGGTACGCAAATGGTGGTGGGTGATTGGGTCTGTGGTGCAAGGGGTGATGGTGTTCTTGATGGCTATCAGCGCACTGTTTTTGTCTGATAATGCGGCCGGTGCAGCAATCATTGGATGTCTAACGGTATTTGCGGTGGCTCGTAGTGCCTGCTCGATTAGTTACAAAGACGTACTCGGGAAAACAGTCGACAAATCTAGGCGAGGGGCTGTCTCTGGAGCGGCGTCTTCGATTTCAGCGATTGGGGTTCTGGCTTTTGGACTCTTACTTTTATTCCAAGTATTTGACCAAAAACTGATCGTGTTTGGAGCATTATTTTTGGCAACAGTACTATGGGTGTTAGCAGCCCTGCGCTTTTCTGCGTTAGTCGAGGAGCCAAGTGTTGTGTCTGACACAGCTCGTGATCCCGTGGCTCGGGCCTATGTTGGTTATTTGCTCCGGGATACCGAACTACAAAAACTAATTGTTGTCCGTGGACTATTGACAGCTACAGCAGTGGCACCACCTTTTTTGTTGTTGCTCGCGCAAGTTGGTGAGACTAATTTACTCACGCAGCTAGGTGGGTTGGTGGTTGCTTCGTCATTTGCTTCGTTTGTGTCCGGGAGAATCTGGGGTGGATTGTGTGATCTCTCGACACCATTGGTTCTGGCCGGATCTGGACTCATGAGTGTGGCGTTTTTACTCGTAGCATTATGGGGAGTTGAATCAGGGTTGTATGCCACACTGTGGTTCTTGCCGGTTGTGCTGTTTGGTCTGATGGTCAGCTATCAAGGAGTTCGCTTGGCTCGTAATGTGCATTTGGTCAACTTGGCAAACGAAGAAACTAGAGCTGCCTACGCAGCGATTTCAAATACCATCATTGGGGTGGTGCTACTGGCAACAGGTTTGTTTGGTGTGCTGGCTGAAGTGTACGGTATTGAATTGGTTGTGTGGGTGTTGGCCGGCATGAGTCTATGTGGAGGACTTTTAGGATTTAGTTTAAAAAAGCCATAGTAAAAATATGTAATTATGAACCAAGTACATCACCAGTAGTATGACCTACCAAAGCTTTGACGGACACGGAGTTGATGTGGCAATCAAGCGGGCTGATGATCTCGATCGGAAGGTGTTGGAATACATTACTGCTCACCCAGATTGCCTAGTGCTTGATCTGGGGTCGGGTGCAGGTGGACAGTCTGCCCGTATGGCAGTGGCTGGGGCGCAGGTTACTGCTATTGATCAATATGATTTTAGTGAGCAGTTTGCCAAGTATGAGCAATCAGTGGATAGGTTAGACTTTAAGCAGGGGGATTTGCAACATATCACCGTCTTAGTTCCAGATATAACTTTTGATCTTGCGCTGTGCCAGCGGACGATTCACTATCTGCCGTATAATGCCGCCCTCACGTTCCTTGTGGAATTGTTACCAATTGTAAAAGATAAGCTCTATATATCAGTTACCGGATCTGGATCTTTGGTGGGTGACACCTATCCCTGTGCTGCGCAAGCTGTGCCGGGGCGGTTTTGTGAATTATCAGATCTAGGGAAGGAGATGTTTTCCATTAACGGGCCGGTATGTCTGTATAGCGAAATAGAATTTAGACAACTGCTTGAATCAGCTGGGTGGACAGTTGATCAGTGCTGGGTGTCAGCGTTTGGGAACATCAAGGCAGTGTGTTCAAAATAGGGTTCGCTCCTGTAATTGACTCCCGTCAATAAGACACGTACGCTGGTGCTAATGCAAGATCACACAGATACATATGACGTGGTAGTCATAGGCGGTGGCCCAGCTGGGATGATGGCTGCGGTAGAAGCTGCTAGGGTCGGTGCGTCTGTCTTGCTGCTCGAGAAAAATAATGTACTGGGTAAGAAACTGTTAATCTCTGGCGGTGGGCGGTGTAATGTCACTAATAACAAACCAGTTGTGCGGGAGATGCTCAGTCAGTACAAAGCGGAAGGGAAGTATTTATTTTCTACCTTTATGCAACATGGCGTCCAAGAAACCCTAGCGTGGTTCTTGGATCATGGTGTACAAACTATCGAAGAAAACGAAGGTAGATTGTTCCCGTCTACCAAGAAAGCAGAAACCATTCAGCAAACCTTAGTGCAAGCTTTGGCTGACTCTGCTGTGAACGTGATCTCACAACAGATGGTAACTGGTATCAAGCAGCATGATCAGGCCTTGGAGGTTGTACTTAAAGACGCTCCCTCCATTATGACCAGCGCATGCATTGTTGCTACCGGTGGCACAACTAGACCAGAGACCGGCTCTACCGGTGAAGGGGTGCGCTGGTTGGGTGCACTAGGACATACAATAGTTGCAAATAGTTTTGCGTTGGTGCCGCTAACACTGAGTTCAAAGTGGACAAAAGAATTGAGCGGATTGACCATCACTGATTGCAAGTTGACACTGTTTGCAGACGATAAGAAACACAGTTCGGCGTCTGGAAAAATACTATTTACCCATGTTGGGGTCACAGGGCCGACAATTTTAAATATGAGTAAGGCAGTGGGAGATCTTCTGGAATATGCGACTGTGGTGATCAGGTTGGATGTGTTCCCGGGCAAAGACCCAGCGGCAGTTGACCAGATTTTGCGCGATGCATTCGCTACCGATAGTAACAAAAAAGTCCGCAATGCACTGGGACAGTTGTTGCCAGCTGCGTTTGCTAAAGCCGTATTACGTGAGTGTGAGATTGACGATGAGACCAAGTGCAACAGTGTGACTAGGTCTGAACGGATCAAATTAGGGCAGTACCTCAAAGCTGCACCGCTGCCGGTTAGCGGTTTGCTCGGACGTGATAAGGCGGTAGTGTCAGCCGGAGGAGTGGCTCTTGATGAGGTGGATTTTAAAACTATGGAATCAAAGGTCGTGCCGGGTTTGTATATCGTTGGTGATATGCTCAACATCAACCGTCCGTCAGGTGGGTATAGCCTGCAGTTGTGTTGGAGTACCGGTGCGGTGGCTGGTGGGTGGGCGGGTAAGAATGCGGTGGGCGAATAACTTCCAACAAATCCTTCTCGTGCTCCGATGTCCACAGACCACTGCAGGCACGCCATCCCCACAGATGCTCAGGATTTGCTGGAAGTTATTCTGTGTAAGAACTGTTCACTAGTTGCGTATAATGAGTATATGACAAAAACAGTAGTAGTAGCTGGTGGGTGTTTCTGGGGCTTAGAAGATCTTATCCGTAACCTAGACGGTGTTACCGAAACAAAGTCTGGTTACACTGGCGGAGAGAACGAAAACCCAACCTATGAACATCATCCTGGCCACGCCGAAGCGGTAGAAATTACCTATGATCCTGCAATCATCGATTACAAGCACATCCTTGATTTCTTTTTCCAAATTCATAATCCAACCACGCTCAACCAACAGGGAAATGACAAAGGAATCTCTTATCGTTCAGCGATTTTTTACGCCACCGAAGAAGAAAAGGCTGTTGCGCAAGAAATGATAGATGTGGTGAATGAGTCAGAACGCTGGGCTGATCCAGTAGTAACAACCTTGGAGCCACTAGACCGGTTTTGGCTGGCAGAAGACTACCATCAAGATTATTTGATAAAGAATCCCAGCGGCTACACTTGTCACGCAATATATTTTGATAGTTATTTAACCGAGTAGTCTCACAGACGGCAAATTGTGAGCGTCTGCGGGGACGGTACACCTATAGAGGTTTGTGGACATCCAAGCATGTGAATAATTTGTCGTCTGTGAGATTGCGAATATTGCAATACAATAAAAAGAGCGGCGCCTGCAGGCGCCGCTCTTTTTATGAGTGTAGTAGATTATTTAGCTACAAATGTCAGAGCTTCTCCACTATGGATTCCTCGACCGGTTCGTCCAATACGGTGAACATAGTCTTCAAAGGTTCCAGGTAGATCGTAGTTGATCACGTGGGTCACGCCATCGACGTGAATTCCACGCGCAGCTACGTCAGTCGCACACAGTACTCGAGCGTTTCCACTCTTGAACGCACCTAGTGACCGCTGTCGCTGGCCGTGGCTCTTATTGCCGTGGATTGATTCAGCTTTGACGCCAGCCTTAGTGAGGTCAACTGAAAGTTTTTCCACACTGTGCTTCATAGCACCAAAGATGATAACTCGCTTGAGTTCGTCTTTTGAAAGTAGGGCTAACAGCGTGTCAAATTTGTGAGCATTGTCGTACACCACAACGTCTTGTTTGATACTATCTGTTACGTCTTTCTTTTTGACTGAAATAGTAACCGGATCAATCATGAAGTCGTTAACCAGACCTTCAGCTTCTTTGGTCATGGTAGCTGAAAAGAAGAGTGTTTGCCGGTCTTCTGATACATCAGCGAGGATTTTTCGCATGTCATGAATGAATCCCATGTCTAGCATTCGGTCAGCTTCGTCGAGTACGACGTTGGTGATGAATTGTGGCTGGATAGCACCACGGTCAATGAGGTCCATTACTCGTCCTGGCGTACCGATGATGAAGTGCTGCTTTCGTCGTAGAGCATTTATCTGTGGGCGAATGTTCGTACCACCAACACACGTAGTTGCAAATAGCTTGAACGGTGTCTTAAACTTCTGAAATTCGGCTTGTACCTGGAGCGCTAGCTCCCGGGTTGGAGTCAAGATTAATGTTTGCTCGTGCTTCAATTCCAGAGTCTTTTGGATAAGTGGCAGCAAGAAAGCGGCTGTTTTTCCAGTTCCGGTGGCTGCTAGTCCGATCACGTCAAGATCTTTCATGATCTCTGGGATCACCTTGTCCTGAATAGGAGACGGGGTAGTGAGCTCCATTGCGTTGAGGTTTTTTACAATATCTGGATGGAATCCAAAATCTGCGAAGGTGTGCTCTGGTGTGAACACTTCTTCTTGTACCTCAACTGGGTTTTTGTTGATGAATTGTGACGGGTCAAAGGTGGGCATTTTTCGTGCTCCGCCTCCACCTCGATTTCCTCCACGACCTTGTGGTCGTCTTCCTCCTCCTCCTGAGAATGATCGACGATTATTTGACGGGCGAGAACCGCCGCTGCGACCTGCTGGTCGCCGTGTTTGTGCTTGTGGCATGTGTTTATATTGGCTTTGAGTGTAGGAAAATAATACTGTAAGCGGTCCTGTATAGCAGATTGCTTACGACTCCTGCAGCCCCACACGAGAAACAAAAGTAACCAACAAGATAACACGTGTGGTGGATAAGTCAATGGGTGTTGCTGATGGATGGTGTGGGACGCTTGATTGGACGGGCAGTCTTCTCAAGGGCTCCGACGTCCACAGACTACTGCGGGCACGTAATCCCCGCCGATCATCGAAGACTGCCCGTCCAACCCGCTCGACTAGGTATGAAAAACTCCCGCTGGTAGGCGGGAGTGACTTGTCATTCGTAGATATCTTTTTCAGCATCGGAGCAAGCCTTGATTGCTGCTGCAAAGATAGCGCAATAGAGCTCAGCTGCTTTTTCAAAAGACCTTGTATCTGAACAGCAGATTCTCCAGGTCTGCTTAAATGATTCAAATACACTTCCTTGTTTGGTTACTGAGCTCGATGTTTGGTTTCTCACCTCTCCAAGTACGTTGTCGTACAAATTACGATAGTCACGTTTTGCACTGCCGCATGCCCGATCAAAGCTAGCAACGAACAATTCGTTAAATTGCTCAGGTAGGGCGCGCCGACCTATTGCTCGGACTTTGTAATAGGCGCTAGTCTTCGGGATTTTGAAAGGCTTCGGATCAACACTCATAGTCGTATCCTTGATATCAATCGCCATTGGAACTTCTCCTATTGGGTTTTTGCCACCTACAGTAATACCCCAGAAAAAATAATTTGTAAATAGCTGGAATCGTGCTACGATGCGCTCGATTATGAAACAGGAAATTGGGTATATCTTTGGCAAGCACGCTGTGCGGGAAGTATTGCAAGAGCGACCAGATGTCGTGGTCGAGCTGCATGCTGCGGCTGAGTTTTCTGATGAGCGGATTTTGGGAGCGGCTGAGTTTAATAAAGTTCCAGTTAAACTATTAAACTTGAAAAATCCACCGCGAGGTATTTCATCCAATGCAGCGCACCAAGGAATCGTGGCCGGGATTTATCCAGAAAAGCTCACCGTTCCTTACAAAGAATTTATTAAGGGACTAAAGGTGAATCAACATACTGGTCTACTTGTGCTCGGTGAGGTACAAGATCCGCATAATGTGGGGGCGGTGATTCGTTCGGCTGCAGCTTTTGGTATAAAAGGGGTACTTATTCCGCCGCACAACCAAGCGCCGATTACTGGAACAGTGGTAAAGGTGTCGGTTGGTATGGCGTTTCGGATCCCATTGGTTACCATTCCTAACGTTAATACAACGATTCGTGACCTCAAAACTCGTGGTTTTTGGACATACGGCTTAGAAGGAGACGGGACTACCAGTACTACAAGCGAGACATTTCCCAAGCCATCAGTCTTTGTGCTAGGTAACGAAGGGTCCGGACTACGGCCACACACCAAAGAAGTTTGTGATGATTTGATTTCAATCCCAATTCATTCCCAGTGCGAGTCACTCAACGCCGCAGCCGCCACTGCAATCGTGCTCGCCAGCTGGAGCGCACACCATCAGGCTGCACTCAAGGCCTAGCTGGTGTATGATGGGTACAATTAATTTGTAACGGATATTTATGGAAGAAAAAAAGACACCAGCTGATACAGCTGACACAAACCCGCAAGTAGATTTAATGGATAAAGAACCGATTACCGAAGCGATGGAGGCGAATCCAGGTCCGGTGGAAGGTGCGGCGACCACCACTCGCTCACTAAAGCTGATAATTATTTCGGTACTGATTGTAGTGCTGGCTTTAGCGGGAGTTTTGTATGCACTAGAAAAGGATGGTCGAGTTAATTCTAATGTTTTCTCTGGAATCATCGATTCACAGCAAGCCCAGTCAGGTGTAGCTGTTGTTAATGGAGAAGTGATTACTGAGTCAGAGTTGGCGGTGGCTAGTACGCAGCTTGCTCAGGCGGCGGTTGCACAAGGGGCCGATCCAGCAGATCCAACAATCCAGGCAACCATTCGAACTCAAGCACTTGATCTCATGATCGGTACCACTCTATTAACACAAACTGCAGAAGTGCAAGGGGTGACTGTAGCCGATGAAGAGGTAGCAGAACGGCTAGCTACAATCGAAGCTGACGCTGGAGGGGCAGAAGCATTAGCTGCGCGGATGCAAGAATTTGGTATTAGCATGGAAACGCTCGAGACAGATGTACGTTCTGAACTTATCATTTCAAAGTTGCTCGATACTGTGGTGACTGATGAAGATACGGTTGTAACCGAGGAAGAAATTGTGGCCGCCTACGAGGGGGCTGGCGGATCAGGTGTGGAGTTACCTCCGCTTGATGATGTTCGAACTCAGATTGAGACTCAATTGCAGCAGGCAAAAGGGCAGACGATTATTGATGAGTACGTCGGTCAGTTGCGCGCAGATGCGGATATCGAGATCATTGAGTAACGTACCCTGTTATACTGCTGCTAATGAGTGACAAGTCAAAAGCAGTCAAAAAAACCATAACCTACAAACCGCACGAGCGGATGGCAGCACTGCGCAATCTGTCTGTCCCCGAACAATGTGCGGTTTTTTTGGAGCTGTCTCCATATGTACAGCAGACTATCCTGCGCAAACTTAAAACTCTCGAAATAGTAGACCTGCTCGATCACATGGATATGCAACAGGCAGAACATGCTTTGGCAAAAATAGGCGATGCTAAACGGCGCGCCCGCATCGTCAAGCGTCTCAAGGGAGAAGTAAAAGAAAAGATGGAATACTTTTTGCGGTTTCATCCGCAAGCGTCACTAGAGATCATCACATTTAATTACGTTTTTCTGTCCGAGACGAAAACAGTAGCTGTCGCGGCTGATGTGGTTGATGAACATTATGCAGAAACGGGCAAGTACCCAGAGATACTCGTCCATCGTGATGGTGAATTAGTAGGGGAGGTGGCGCTCTCAAAAATGGTACGAGCCAGGAACACGGCAACGCTAAAAAAATTGATACAACCAATAGAAACCATCGGCTACCAAGCAGACGTTTCGGAAATTATTAGTAAACTGACTGATACAGACCAGCGTAAATTGGTGGTGATTGATCACGATACCAGTGTGCTTGGAGTGGTGTACGCTAACGCGGCCCGACAACTGTTTGGGCATCTGCCCGGTGAATCGCTGTACGACTTTGCCGGAGTTGATGATAGTGAACGTCCGTTTGACAACATCTCTAGAAAAGTAAATAGTCGATATCGTTGGCTTATTTTGAATCTGGCGACTACTTTTTTGGCAAGTTCAGTCGTATTAATCTACCAAGACACTCTTGATGCTCTCACGATTTTGGCTATCTATATGCCGGTAATTGCTGGTATGGGAGGAAACGCGGCGACACAGACATTTGCCATTATGGTTCGTGGTATCACGCTTGGAACTATTTCTTTAAAAAATGCTGCTCCAGCAATCTGGAATGAGTTGGCGGCAGGGTTACTAAACGGAATTATTATCGGAGCGATTGTAGCGCTCATTTCTGCTGTTTGGAACGGTGAACCGCTACTTGGTTTGGTAGTAGCACTCGCTTTGATTGGGGCACACCTAGTAGCAGCCGTCTCTGGGGCAGTGGTGCCTTTATTTATGAAGCATATTGGGAAAGATCCGGCCGCCACCTCGACTATTTTTATTAGTACCGTCACCGATGTGATGGGGCTATTTTTCCTGTTGGGGTTAGCGACCTGGATCATGCTATAAGCAGTAGGGTGATCTTGTGATACAGTGGAGCTATATGAATATTCAAACTTTTCTTGCATTGTATGCAATCAGTGTTCCGGTATTTTTTATTGTCGACATACTCTGGTTAGGGTTTATAGCTAGCAATTTCTATCGAGAGCGGATGGGTGATCTGCTGCAAATTAATTGGACAGCCTCGATTATTTTTTACCTCGTCTTTTTGGTCGGTCTAACTTTATTTGCTACGTATCCAAACCTTGATAAGGGGTGGCAAATGGTGTTGCTCTATGGTGCGTTGTTTGGGTTCTTTACTTACGCTACCTACGATCTGACAAACCTCGCAACCTTAAAAGACTGGCCGCTTGACTTGGTGATCGTAGATATTATTTGGGGTACCGTTCTTGGTGGGTCAGTTGCCGTTGTGACGTACTTTATCTACGGCTGGTTCTAAAGTATTGCTATGAAAAACGCCGAACGGATAGTCATTGTCGCGATTATACTTTTGCTGGGGGGAGGCGCAGCCTGGGGGTATTACGCTGTACAAGAAAAGCGATCTGACTATCGAGAGCGAGTCGCAAACGGTGAATTTGAAATCCGACCCGATGAACAGCCTTTGGTGGGTTCAACCTCTACCAGCAGTGATCAATCTAACTGGCGGTCTATCTATCCAAATACCGTACCAATTGTGATTGGGACTACGATGGTCCAGGCATCGGTGGCTGATACCCTAAGTAGTCGAATCAAAGGGCTCTCTGGCACCCCGTACCTGCCAGAAAATGTCGTGAAGCTGTTTGCCTTTGGCGTACCAGGCTCACATTCAATCTGGATGAAAGACATGCGCTACTCAATAGATATAATCTGGGCAGCAGAGGATGGGACAATTGTGCACATAGAAGAAGCAGTGTCACCAGACACGTTCCCAACTTCATTCGCTTCACCGACGCCTGCTTGGTTTGTGGTCGAAGCGAATGAGGGTTTTGTAGCAGAGCACGACATAACCGTTGGAGATTCGATTACGCTGCCGGTGACACAGTAGCTTGCATAATAAATTATATATTGCATAATGTATAGGCACGGTGATCGCCTCACATCTGTGGGGAGGAACGTCCGGACACGCCCTGAATATATCAGGAGCAAGGTAGCGGGTAATACCCGTCCATGGTGACATGCGAGGTGCGAGCAGAGACGCTCATAAGCGAAAGCGAGTGAGGTCCCGTATAATTTATTATTGCAGGATAGCTTCTGTAGAGATACAGAAGGTGAAACGGCTAAATCCTTACCCGCGTGCAAGGCCGTGCTTTTAGCCCGTTAGTTACTCGTATTGTATTGCTGGTAACTAACGGGTTAAAAGAGAGCCGCATGAGATTGTTGGTAACAATAATCCTAGGTAGATGATCATCCGCGAGCATTCGCGACAGAATCCGGCGTATGTGCCCAAAATCCCCGTAAGGGGATTTTTTGGTGTGCTAGAATAAGTCATTATAGGTAACACTTGACTATGTCACAGACCATATTTGCGCCCAAATTAACTCAGTCAGATAGCCTGACTTCTGCAGCAAAAGCCGGGTCGAAACCGAAAACTGAGGACACTACCAGCAAGTGGTTGCTTTTGATTGCTCACGGATTGTTGGTCATTTTCGCGGGGTTGCTGCCGGTGTTCTTCCTTCCTGGCTTATGGGGGTCACTGCCGTTCCAAAAAGTACTCCTGGCAATGGGGGTGGTTGGTGGTGTGGTAGTGGTTCTTAGTTTGCTCTCCCTACGGACGCGGTCTGTCGTGTCGGTTGTACCAATGTCACTACTGTTGTTTTGGGGAGTAGTACTGTCGGCTGTAGCTTCAGCCTTATTTTCACCGGACTGGCTAGGGGCATTTCGAGGTGGAGCAGTTGAGAGTCAGACTGTTACATTCTTAATACTGTTAGGTGTACTGATGACAGTTACTCTTGTGATGCAGAAAGCCAAGCAAGCTACGTTATTTCTGTTCGCAGCTCTGTCGATCGGTAGCCTTACTCTTCTTACGTATGCCGTGACACGGCTTTTGTTTGGCCCAATTTTGGCTTTTAATAGTTTTGAGTCGGTCACGGTTTCACCAGTGGGCAATTTTAATGACCTGGCAGTATTTGGTGGTCTAACTATCGTACTTTCGTTGATTGCTTTGCTGCAGCTGCGGATTGTGTTGCCACTACGGATTTTCTTGGTAGCGTGTATTGCCTTAGCGTTGATGGTTCTGGCAGCGGTAAACTTTTTCTATATCTGGTTGATAGTCGGTTTCTTTTCATTGCTGGTCCTGCTGTACCTCGTTTCGCAGGATACTTTGTTTTCAAACCTGAGCGCAGATACTAATGAAAATCAGGTCCGTAACACCGTATCCAAGCTCACACTTGGCGTAGTTTCAGTCATTTGTGTGATCAGCGGTGGTTTTATTGTAGCGGGTGACTATTTTGGTGGATTGGTCGCTGATGTGCTGAACGTAGAGTATCTAGAGGTTCGCCCGTCGCTTGGAGCGACGGTTGATATTTTACAGTCGACCTACCAAGAAGATCTGCTGTTTGGAGCTGGTCCCAATCAGTTCGTATCTAGCTGGCGATCATTTAAGGACACCTCAATCAATCAAACTATTTTCTGGAATACAGATTTTCGATCTGGTAGTGGATACATCCCAACCATGTTTGTTAACCTTGGCCTGATCGGCTCATTGTTAGTTGTCGCGTTCCATGGTTGGTACTTATGGAGTGGAGCTCGTATGTTGCTGCGACCAGTTAGTACTGATCGTTTCTGGTATTTTGCCGGATTGCTATCATTTACGGGTGCGGTATTTCTGTGGGGGGTAAGTTACGTGTATGTCCCTAGTCCAACCTTGCTACTGCTAGCTGCTTTGTTGACGGGAGTTTCATTGGCTGCTGGTAGCGTATTACAGCCGCAACGAGCTATTACAATTGCTTTGGCCTCTAATCAGCAGCGCGGTTTTGCCCTTATGGCCATCGCTATCGTATTTATTTCGGCTGCCATGGGTACTTGGTTTACTTTTGGTAAGCAGTACGTGGCGCAGGCCACATTTGCCCAAGCGCAGGCAAACGAAACTGACTCAGAGACACTTGATCAAGCGGCACTTACTTCGTTCGAGCTATATTCTGATGATCAGTTTTTAGGTGTAAGAGCTCGACTAGCATTGCTCGAGATGAATCAAATCTTAACGATTGCTGAGCCGTCTGAAGCCGACCAGCAGCGTTTCTTGGCAGCTTCAAATCAAGCCTTAACGTTTGCTGATGCAGCTGTAGCTCAGGCGAGAACTGAACCGTCACACTATGCGATCCTGGCTGGGGTTTATAATAATCTGGCGATCGCAGGTATCCCTGATGCGGTTGGACGAGCAACTTCTTCAATCGCTGCTGCTCAGGCGTTAGACCCACAGAACCCTACATACGCCCTTCTGACTGCTCAGTTGGCAGCAAATCGAGGTGATGTAGAGTCATCACGATCTGCGCTGTTGCAGGCTCTACAGCAAAAAAATAACTTTTCTGAGGCACTCTATCTGCTTGCCCAGCTTGATATTGCTGAGGGAAACGTTGAGTCAGCAATCGCCACTACACAGGCTATTATCAGACTGGAGCCAAACAATCCAACTCGCTACTATCAGCTTGGTCTTCTTGAGTCGTCGGCAGGTAACACAACGGCAGCACGAGAGGCCTACGTCGCTGCGATACAGTTAGACCCTAATTTTGCTAACGCTCGTTATTTGTTGGCGTTATTACAAATTGCTGACGGAGAGACCGAACAGGCTCTATCAGAGTTACGGTTCATTCAAGAGTCGAATGCTGATAATGTACAACTACAAGAACTCGTCGCTACACTCGAAGCTGGAGATGTGCCAACTCTAGCTACTACATCTCCAGAGCAAGTGAATGAAAATGAGCCAGTTGCTGTAGATGATGGGGTAACATCCTCAGTGATGCCAGAGTCTAATTTGCTAACTCCATTAAATACAGTCGGAGGTACCCAGCCGCAAGCGGTTGAGGTTCCTGCTCCAGTGGAACAAGAGTCAGAAGAGCTAACAGAGGAAGATACGCCAGAAATAACTGAGTAAACATACTATATGGTGAGTCGCGCATTTCATTTTGTTTACAAAGAGATTAAAGGGCTGCACCAGGCAGCGTATATTTTGGCGATCTTCGCATTTGGCTCGCAACTGTTGGCTATAGTGCGCGATAGAATGTTGGCTCACACCTTTGGTGCTGGTGCTGAATTAGATTTGTACTACGTAGCCTTCCGAATTCCAGATCTTCTATTTGTTCTGTTTGCGTCAGTGCTGTCTATTTACGTATTACTGCCATTTGTCGAGCGGGCCACTATGACCGATGCCAAGCGTTCGGTTCTCTCTCAGGTATTCACACTTTTTTTACTGGTTTATACTGGATTAGCGGTAGTGCTGGCAGCACTCGCGCCCTGGTACGTACCGTACGTATTTCCTGGGTACGCTGCGCAATCAGCGACTTTAACTGTACTGATTCAGATTCTATTGCTACAGCCTCTACTGCTTGGTATATCTAGTATTTGTGGTGTTGTTACTCAAATGCATCATCGGTTTGTGCTGTACGCAATCAGCCCGCTACTCTATAACGTAGGGATTATCTTTGGACTGATCGCACTTTATCCGTTTTTTGGTTTGTCTGGTTTGGTGTCTGGTGTGGTGCTTGGCGCCTTGGGGCATGTGTTGATTCAGGTGCCATATGTGCGCAACAGTCCGTTTGCCTTTACCGCTACGTTCAATTTTGATTGGGGACAGGTACGGCAAATGTTGTTTGTTGCCTTACCACGCGCATTGACCCTGTCACTTAATCAGTTGGTATTACTGTTGTTTATTAGTATCGCTACTACCTTGACGGTTGGATCAGTGTCTGTCTTTCAGTTCGCTTTTAATATCCAGTCAGTTCCGCTTGCTATCATCGGGATGAGTTATTCAGTAGCTGCATTCCCGACGCTCTCGCACCTACACGCTGCACGCAATCAGCTAGGTTTTAATGCACAGCTCATGACAGCATTGCGACATATTATGTTTTGGTCGATTCCAATTATTGGGCTGGTGATTGTGCTGCGTGCGCACGTGGTTCGAGTTCTGCTCGGTAGCGGTGCATTTGACTGGAGTGACACCAGGCTTACTGCAGCCGTGTTGGCAATGTTTGTAGTCTCTTTAGCTGCTCAAGCGGCATTGCTTTTAATTGTACGAGCGTTCTATGCTGGTGGGCGTACACTACTCCCATTGCTATACACTCTGATTAGTAGTGGGGTAGCGGTCTTGGTTGCGTATGTTGGGTTATGGTATTGGCAGCAATCAGCTGCACTACAAGTAGCCATCGCTACTATATTTCGACTTGAGTCAGTTCCAGGGGCAGAAGTAGTAGTATTGGCTGCAGCCTTTACTAGTGGACAGCTATTACTCATAGCCTCGCTCTTAACACAGGCGCGCTACACGTTTGCGTTGTCAGTCCGACCGCTTGGCCGACTGCTTCTACATGCGGTGGCTGCCTCGGCAGCTGGAGGTATGGTCGCGTACGCTATGCTACGGTTTGTTGTTGAAGGGGTTAATCAAAATGTTTTTGTAGGCATCGCTCTGCAAGGTGCGGTTGCCAGTATTGCCGGACTAGTGACGATCATTGCTGTGTACTATGTCTTGCAAACGCAAGAGTTAACCGAAACTGTGCACTCATTTCGTAAAAAAATGCGTCAGTCCGATGTTGCCAAGTTGTAATCGACTCAGCTCCCTGTGAATTTTCGCTAAAGTAAGGTAGAGTACGCTCACAAATATGTCACAAAACATACGTAATTTTAGTATCATCGCGCACATCGATCACGGTAAATCGACGTTGTCTGACCGTATGCTAGAGATGACCAAGACGGTTGAGTCACGCAAAATGCAGGAACAAGTACTCGATAGTATGGAGCTCGAACGTGAGCGTGGGATTACGATTAAAATGCAGCCCGCCCGAATGGCATACATACAAGACGGGGTTGAGTATGTTTTGAATCTGATTGATACACCTGGTCATATCGATTTTACCTACGAGGTCTCACGGGCGCTCAACGCAGTTGAAGGGGTCTTGCTGCTAGTTGATAGTACTCAAGGTGTCCAAGCTCAAACTCTCAGTGTGCTCCAGATGGCTAAAGATCTTGGGCTCAAAATCATCCCTGTGCTATCAAAAGTCGATGTTGCTCACGCTCGTATAGAAGAAGTCTCGCAAGAGATTGTAGCGCTCCTAGATTGCCCTAAGGATGCTATTTTGCGCGCTTCTGGCAAGACCGGAGAAGGGGTGCCTGAGCTGCTTAAAGCTATCTGTGAACAAATTCCTGCACCGACACCAAGTGTGGTTGATACGTACCGTGGTTTGATTTTTGATTTTGAATACGATAATCATCGAGGGATTATTGTCTACCAGCGGGTGTTTGATGGCGCAGTTAAAAAAGGTGACCAGCTCAAGTTCGCCATTAGTGGCAAGACGTTCCAAGCCCTAGAGGTAGGAATTTTGTCACCATCAGAAGTTCCAACCAGCGTGCTAGAAGAAGGAGAGATCGGTTACATCGTCACTGGTATTAAAGAGCCGGGGGTAGCATCGGTTGGAGACACTCTGGTGTATGCCAAGGGCGGCGGCACGGCACTGCCAGGCTACAAAGAAGCTAATCCGGTAGTGTGGGCTTCGGTTTTTTCGGAAAGCCAGGATGATTTCACCGCCCTACGACAGGCTCTTGATCGACTCAAACTATCTGACTCGTCACTGTCATTTGAAGAAGAGTCTTCGGGTGTACTAGGGCGTGGTTTTAGGTGCGGATTCTTGGGAATGTTACACATGGAAATCATTACCGAGCGACTTCGGCGGGAATATAATATTGATATCATCATCACCTCGCCATCAATCGCTTATGAGGTCACCTGGGCAGATGGCAAAATCGAGCATATCTACGCCGCTACTCGCTTTCCTGATCATGGTGACAAGGTAACCATTCGTGAGCCGTGGATCTTGGGTCAAATTATTCTCCCAGGTGACTACATGGGAAATGTCATGACTCTGCTGTATGAGCATGAAGGAGCGGTGATTGATACTGAGGTATTCAGTGATGGACGCACACTACTGGTGATAGAAATGCCGCTGCGAGAGCTTATGCGAGGGTTGTTTGACAAGCTAAAGAATGCGTCGAGTGGGTACGCCTCACTGTCTTATGAGATTGCAGAGATGCGCCCGGCTACGGTAACTCGTTTGGATATTCTGGTCGCCGAAGAAGTTGTCCCCGCTTTTTCACGAGTGGTTGGAATCAGTCGAGCCGAGATTGACGCCAAAGCCATCACCGAAAAATTATATAAGACGCTCCCTAGGCGCCAATTTGATACAAAACTACAAGGAAAGGTAATGGGTAAGATAATCGCCACTAAAAAGCTCTCAGCCATGCGTAAGGACGTTACAGGGCATCTCTATGGTGGTGATGTCTCGCGTAAGAACAAACTGCTCGACAAACAGAAGAAAGGTAAGAAAAAAGCTCTAGCCAGAGGAACTGGGAATGTGCAGATTCCACCAGATGTGTTTATGAAGATGATAAAAGATGACTAGTGGATGCTAGTCATCTTTTATCATCGTAGATTAAATGAAGAAAGTAATGTAATGACTACAAGGTGAATTGATTTTTAAATCAAGAGAAGGTGCCCTGGGGTATTCTGAATTTAGTTCCGAATCGGCGGCTTTAGCCCGCCACCGATTCCTGGAACAAAGGAAATCCAATGCTTGCCGTACTTAAACTGCGTTTCTTTTCTTACCATGCGAAAAAGCCGCTCCCTGGGCAAGTGCCCAGTCGCGGCTTTTTTACTTGCCCGCCTCGCACCTGACACACCATGATGCATCTTAATTGCAATGTCACAAAATAAATACCGTCCACGGTGCCTAGTGTGACGTCAAATGTATGTCAATCTGAGGCTACTAGACTGGTCCTGCACCGCCAGAGTACGCAAACACCATACTCAAGATGATAATGATCGCAAAGGTAATCCAGACCCATTTGATAGCCTTTTGGCCGCGTTTATCGAAGAGAAAGCTCATAGTGATTTATTGATTAGTTATGGTAAACACAATATATCATAGTATACTAATCTATATAGGCGTTTGACTACCAGTTCCAGCAATTCTCCCTTGATAGGTCGAATTGGGAACTAAATTCATAATAGTCACGACGTTCCTTTATTCATTCAATGCTCGACTTTTACCAAAAACGCAAACTTCGGTCTATCTGCAACTCCAAGATTACCCAAGGGCTGTTGGCGATGGTGGCTTTCATTATGTTGTGGAATGCTTTTGAGCGCTACACAATTGCAGATGTAATGGGTGATCGTCGTGCACTGGTAGAGCAAGAGGCTGCCACGCTCGAAGCTCGTAAAGCATCTCTTGAGGCCGAGGTTGAGTATTTGCGAGACGAACGAGGAATCGAGTCAGCGATGCGTCGCCAGTTTGATATTGCGTTACCAGGGGAGGAGGTGGTAGTGATTCTGGAGGATGAAACAGAAGTTGCGTTCGAGCCGCTTGCAACCACCACCCCTACTGAATCTGGCTGGTGGCCATGGTAGATGGATGTCGTCCGCTGACAGTTTGCGGTATACTAGGCGTATAAACAGATGTATAAAGAATAATAATTGTATATATGGAAACAGCAGTAACAATTTATAGTACCCCAGTTTGTCATTTTTGTGATTCAGCCAAAGCATTTTTCAAAGAAAATAACGTCGAGTATACTGAGCATGACGTGGCCGCCGACGCTGATAAGCGTCAAGAAATGATCGACATGACCGGACAGATGGGGGTGCCTGTAATCCAAATCGGCGATGACGTTGTGATCGGTTTTGATGAAGACAAGGTGAAGGAGCTGTTGAAGATGTAATAAAACAGCAGTACAAAAACACTTGAACTCGCATAGGGTTCAGGTGTTTTTTGTTTGTATCAATGGCAATCATCTGTATACTGCCCTCAGATCACAAAGGAGGTATTCTAATGATCCGCATTTTTCTGCGCGTCTTTAGATTCCTCTGGCGCTTTTCGTTCTTTCGGCTTGGGACATTTCATTTTCCTGCTGGTCTACGTAAACTACGGATTGGCATTGCGCTCTTTTCGTATTTTGGAATAAACAAATATGTCGCCATCACAGTTGGTCACTGTATCCATGTTGGGCTAGGTTTCTTCTACGACCGTGCAATTACGTTTCGGGCTGCCAACAACAAAGGGTGGCGAACGCTTCTTATGTAATTGTTCAGCGATGTTCTATCTATTTGTTCGATCTTGTCTACTGTCTGGTTGTTGGTTGATTATTACGAATTTCATCTAGTGATCATGCAATATTCCGGCTGGTCATATGAGTTAGTCGTCGCTCTGATTCGAGCTGGGTCGGCAATGATTATAGGAACAGCTGTGTTCTATGTTTCAAACAACCTTTGGACCTTCAATAAAACAGAAACGAGCATTCAGCCACCACTCCAATGAGCGCTGGCTGTTTTTTAATACGTCAAGAGGTTTACTTGTACTTGTGTAGTGCCCCTAGTTAGCGAGTGTTAGAACAGATTCAGAAGGAAGTATTTAGTTACACAAAAGAAAAGACCACCGAAGTAATCTTCCCTGGTGGTCATTAAAGATATATATTCTCCGCGTGGCGATGCAAAGTTGCGAATACCGTGCGATAAAGATCTGGTCTAATATAGCCGTACTCCATGAATACATCATTCATTTGATCTGAAAAATCTTGCGCATTCCCGGACACCAGAAGAGCAAGAACATCGGTAGCAAACTCTGAATGTCTCAATTTGTGGTCATCAAGATTCATTCGAGCGTGTGCCAGCTCATGCGTAATCACATGGAGTAAGCGATAGCGGGGTATTGAAGTGACATCAGGCTTGCTTGCTGTAAAAAGCAATGTCCCAGCAATGGGTCGTGTACTGCCAACGGGAGTCTCGAGTTGCATTGCAGCAGTAGCTGTTATGGGTAGTGATTTTGCTGAGTACCCAACACGCTTAATGAATTGATTGGGGAGGCGATATAAGCCAATAATTAACTTGATTGCCCCCGTCAGGTCGCCAGAGTCAATCAGTTCATTAATTTCAGTCTGTTTGCACATGAAGACCTTGCGTATCCATGCGTATGAAACACAGATATCAAGCGTCATGACCATTGCTTGTTTTTCGGTGATTGTGTTGCGGTCATCGATTGCAAAAGAACGCATCGGCTCCTCCTTTTAGAACTACTATGTACTAAAAAAATAATACACTGAAAAAGTGTTTTGTCAAACTGTGCCCCTGGTTAGCGAGTGTTGGAACCAGATTTTGAACAGCTACTTGGTAGCAACGATTGCGAATCGAAGTTGAACATCTGATTTTGTTTCTGGATACCAAATATCTCTACCTTGTGCTTCAAAGTCCCACTATAATCTCAAGAACTTGATCTTCTCGATCTTCATAATTTTCCCAGTAGTGGGTTCTGCTAAAAAGATGTGAGTGTCGGTAACTTTTTCGACTACACTAACGTGTTCGATATAACCTTCAAGCATCCAAGATACGATAATGGCTGAATCACTAGTATTGAGTTTTTCTAGTTCTTCCCAGCTCACATTCTTTTTAGTTTTCGTATTGAGACCAAACTTTTTAAGTGCGTCTACAATTTGTAGGTTGTACATACCATCTTCTTTTTTGTAGTCAGTAACCTTAGTTACTGCTTTAACGGTATGGGATACATCAAAATAATTCAGAACCATTTCAATACTGGTTGGCGCGCAGGCGCTAGTGTCGCGTTGCTTGATAGGTTTTATCTTCATAACCAAAGTATAGCAAAGGTTCCAAATCGTATTGAGTTACATGAAAAATAAGTTGTTAAATATGGCTACTTTTTGCAGTGCAGAAATACTGACCTTTGCTCGAACCCATTTCGAGAAAGGACGATGATTGCAACGCGCCGAGTGCGTGGTAACTTTGTACTTCTGCGTACGCATTCGGGTTCGTGGTGACGCGCCTCGGG